>Ga0115842_100017_pt1 | contig 47992 bp, 41 predicted proteins | sample InSIn2SAF170_2_FD_83856 | JGI IMG/M metagenome (GOLD analysis project Ga0115842, IMG submission 83856)
AATGGGAGAAATGCACCAAGCATTGGACAACATTGAATGCTTCTTGGGACCAGATGAGGGGGAGGCAAGGTCATATAATGGGATATTATCGCATCGTGTAAGCAGTGAACTAAAACATCAAACACACTTAACTAGCCAACGGCGTCAATGTCAGGTTTAGATGACATGAGACACGCGAAGCTTACCCTGAAGCACGATCATGGTGCGAACGTTCAATTTTGGTGCCGCAGAAGGCGTCTGTGAACTATTTTAATGGCAAAACTTTGCATACTGCCTGAGAGTACAGCGTTTGAAGAAAGAGCCAGAGCGTTCATTGGCTTGAACTGAACGTAGTGCTCAATCTGGAACAGCACTTCGATAGCCGCGGCGAAATCCTTAATAAGAAGGCTCAGGACGTAGGTTGGAGGCTGTTGAAACGCCGGCCAATGACAGTATACATATGGGCGGCAGTTGAACACTTTTGCAGCAACTATGACCGATATGGCATATTCAAGTGGAGCGAGAGGCACTCCGAGTGTTTGACAATCGTTCGGGATTGTAAGCTGGCTTTACGAACCGAAGCGCACACGGGTTGAAGAAGGTTAAGCAAGATTGCTGGTTTGATGTATGATCGTAGCCAAGCAAGGACCATATAGCCGCGAGAGAGCGTTAAAAGATAAAAGCATGGGTTTTGCGAAAGACAGCTTCGTTGGGATTGTCGAAACCCAAGCATTCTTGACGATAATCTCCTCTCCAAACATGGTATTCACTCCATCATCGTAATGTTTCCATCTGCATTGTTTGTGTTGATTTGAGGTCAGATTATTATGAACTCGTCGGCAAGCTACTGTTAGGTTGACAAACCTGAAACTTATAAACGCCCAATAAGCGCCTCAAGGCCGCATATTCTAAACATAGCAACTCGGAAGAGTGGTGAATCGAGCACTCTCAAGAAGCCTGTATTGGATCATTTGTCGTTGGAATTAGCTGATGGATGGTTTGGCCATTCCTAGGCGGATCGCATTGATGCAAGGCAAATGGTCGAAACTGATAGCAGAGAAAGTCATGATAACGTGGACTATAGTGCCAAGATTCGCCTGTTTTTTATTGGTTCCACAGAGCATCGGCGGAGTACATCTCTTATATTCCACTATCAGGCCTGAGGCAGTCAAGGCAATAAGGCAGAAGTGTACATCGGAAGCTGGATCAGGACGAGAATACTACAGTGAGCCAAATCAATAATCTATTCTAAACACTGTGTTATTTTCGTGAGAGAAGTCCTACCACGTCATGCTATTAACATGCTAGGACTGTACAGTGTTAAAATCTTTGAAGCCTCCTCTCGCACTGGTAGTACAGCACGTCGAACAGTGCAAGTCAATACCTAGGTAGGTAAGCTCTGGTTAAACCAATAGACCAACCAGGTCCCAACGACATCGCCATTGTTTGCTTGGCTACTGTATATCCTTCCCGGGGAGGGACTATTCCTTGCCACTATGGTGTCTTGTACAGAACACAGGCCAGTCATCTCATCAAATTACTGGTGGGCATACGACAGCGGGGAATAGGTTGCATTACATCCATATTGATTACTGAGCTACATAATTCCATCTCCCCACTATCGGAGGAGGGCAGGGTCGTAAAGTCGTTACTGTCATCATCGTCTTCGTTACCAACACGAATTCCGTGTGAATTCCACATACACTGACTCAAGTTACCCAAACTTGACCATCCACCTTCGCTCGTCTCGAGTCATCTTCTTATAGCCGCCGTAGTATTCTGGATCTTCTATTGGTGCAATACTATGTACTACTGGTGCTTCGGAGAACTGTATTTGCCTCGATCGAGGTGAAGTCGTTTGGGTCCTCTTTAAGATGCTTTTCGATGTACTCGTATTGACGTAGGAATATGTTGGTTGCTGTGCAATGGTGGAGAAACCCTTTTGGTTGATCTTCGTGTTGCAGGCTGTTGGGCTAGCTGGAAGTGGAGATAGTGGTGGAAACATCGGTGACCTGAGGGGTGCTAAGGGCGTGACAGGTGATCTCAAATTCAATGGTAAAATTGGCTTATTTGCTTGTGCTGGTGTTTGAGTAGCGATGGTAAGAGAAAGCTTTGGTTTGAGGGCTCGTGTGGCAAGCATGTTGGTCGATCTGTTATGATGATTTCCTCGGCACTGTTCTTGGTGTACTGGAATTTTGATGCGTGGCACCTGGTCTAGCCTTGATCTACAAGGACTGACAACTTGCTCTTGTACTTCCAGAGACTGGCTCCTGGTACCTAAGAATAGATGCTCAAGAATAGAAGATTGAGCAATAGGCTTGATGTGGTTATCGATTGGACCTGCCAATCTAGAATAATCAGAACTCGTGAGTGCAAATGAATGGAACATGAAACAATGGATTGCAATGATCAAAACAATTTGAGCGGAACTGGAAGCTGGGCGTCTATATAATCTTCGACGAGAAGCCTAGGAACCAGAGACGGATGAGGGATACAGTAGGCGCAGTGGAGTGACACCCTGCTCGTAGCCCTGCTTCAACTCCACACTGCAGAAAGGAACCAATCACAAGCGCTGAGGAACCGCGATTTCAGACGACATCACAATGTCCTGCCCAATCATTTGTCTGAAAGCTCAATATTCACATCTCAATGCATGCTGCATGTTGATATTCTTCTGTGATATCGATACGTGCGACAGTCCGCTGAATGCAGGTCAAGTGGCGTCGCCACCAGTATTTATGGTCCCGATTGCTCACGAAGACTTACTTAGAAATACTAGCATGGATCCGCCACTCTTCCCACGACATACCATGGTAGAATACCATTCGCAGAACACTGGATCTGCGTTTGATCCTAACATGATCTAAGAGAGTCATAAGACTCAAACATACGAAATATCGGGCTCCGCAGGAAGTAGGCTCATAGTGCATTTACCCACACAGAGGTACATAATGTACCTAGACATGCTAGACTCCCACAGATAGATGGTCGAATATCTATGTGAGGCGCAAAAGTAGCAGCAATGAACCATAGTCCACACTGCGCAATGGCAGGCAATTCAGAAGGTTTGGACGGATAAGTCGGCTCTCGTTCACCATATGCATGTCTCTTCATAGAAATTTTGATCCGTATACAGTTTAGTCTGGGGTGTCAGATCCGGCAAGCCAGTGCAAAATGGCACAAGAAAAGGATCTGTTGTGTCACAGTGTGTCATGTCTGATCAAGAAGTTTGGCAAACATCTGTCAAGCAGTGCATAGGCATTTTGGCTATCCAGCTTGGATAGCAAGGCAAGTATAACACAATACCACAGAGCCTAGATTAGTAAAACAATGTCAGCCATTTCCTGTGAAACGATGAAACCTACCTCAACCTTGACGATCATATGGTTGGAGCACCTCAAGGAGTAGTGGTTTTTGCGACAAAGGTCAATCATGAAATCGCAAGTCGCCGGAGCTAAGGTGTTCATGTTGAAAGAAGATTATGGTGATGGACAGAGCGAGTCGAGTATTATGTCGAGCTACTGGCGATGTGATACTGGTCATGGCGACGATTGTGTTTGATTGCATTTCTGACAGTACTGGTAAGGTCGTCTCAGTGCATATGATATCAGTCGATGCCGAAAGGTGACAACTGTGACTTTTGATGCCGGAAGGGCGTGCTACTTGTGCTCGATAGAAACAATCTTGTGCCGGAGTCCATCCGTTTTGGACATAAGCGAGCTGACTCAATTTCCTTCAGTGCTGAACCCTGCCAGTTTGATCGTATCGAACACTACAAAGGAGTAAAACCGGTATGTGTTTTCTGCAAATCTCAGCTGCCTAATGCTCTGGACATGTCGCATAACGCCAGGTATTAGTGCCGTTTTCCCTCAGTCGAAAGCCGATCCCATCCAAATACGCAAGGAAAGAAGAACAGCTAGACCGAAAGAGTGCTGTCAACGCGAGACCAGGTCAATCTTACAAAGACAGATGCGGCCAGAGATAGTGTAAACACTTATCTTCCGGCATATCTGTCCTCGCGAGGGTAGTCTCGACTACCACTGTAAGACTCTCTTGGAGGCTCGTCCCGGGCTGCAGGAGGGCCGCCATAGCTTCGTTCGCGGTCTTCGGTTCGATCGTAGTAGCCTCCACCTCGTCGCTCACGGCCAGCTCCATAGTCGTCGCGTCTGCTGCTTTCGTATCGGTCAATGTTACGGGAACCACCGCTGCTACCGCCACCACTACCGCCACCATAACCGTCGTCACGCTCGCGTCGACTACCACCTCCATAACCTCGTCGTTCGTAGTCATCGTGATAGGCTCGAGGAGGACCGCCACGGTAGTCGTCGCGTCGACCATAGCCTCCACCACCACGACGTTCTTCATAACGATCACGATAACCGCCTGGAGGACCACGTCTGGGGCCACCGAAGTCACCTATCATGCGTTAGCCGTAGCGACGAAGGAACAAGGACTGCACTTACCACGCTTGGGAGGTCCGAAGTATTTGCCTGGAGTGGGTGTACGGGGGCGACCACGGCGAGCCTTCTCGATGCTCAGGGTTCGACCTTCAATCTGAGCGCCTTGAAGTCCTTCCTTGGCAGCATCAGCCTGGTCTGGAAGTACCATCTTGACGAAACCGAAACCGCGAGACTCTTTCGTATGAGGATCGAGCATGATAGAGCAGCTCTCAACTTCGCCATATTTGTCAAACAAAGCAACCACATCCTCTTCCTTGAGTCTGGGATGAATACCAGTAACAAACAAATTGGTTCCGGTATTGGTTGCGCCTTCCTCATCGTCAAGGTTCTTTAGACGAGAATCGACAGGAGGTGGAGGACTGGGACGGAGTATTAGTTATATCCTTGAGAGTCAGACAATCTTCACTTACGGACGCGCATTTGGCGATCTATCTCTAGGACGATCATCACGATCATCACGGTCGCCTCTTGGAGAGGCTGAACGATCGCGACGTTCGTAACCTCGACCTTCTGGATAATAGTTAGTCGACCTGGGCTCATAATCTCCTAGCCTACAAGGGATAGGCATACCGTCGTATCCGGCACTGGTATCCTCGAAATCAGCCATGACCGTAAGAATTGTCGATAGAAATGGGTGTTAAGGGATGAAGGCAGAACAAATAGATATATCCACGCGCAACTGCTTTCAAGTTCTTCACGTGGTTGTTGCTTGTCACAAAGACAGAAAACAAACAGCCACAGAAATTTCGAGCAAGTCTTAGAAGCGCGACTTGAAGTTGGGCAAGGTGCTTGATGGACAAAGGACAACAGTAACAACAACTTGTTGAACTTTGCGAGATACTGTAATTGCGCAGGCAATTCGCGCTAATAGCGGCTTAGTGCAGGACTAGCTCGACTCTTGGCAGGAGCGATTTCGATGTGGAAAAAGTACTGCACTATTTCCTAACACTAGTGCGACAGTGAATAGCATACACAGCTCGCTCAGCAATCTATAATGCCCACTGGTAAAACCAAGACTTTTCTAAAGCAGGCGAAAGGTAAGAAAAAGAAAGAACAGGTAAGGTGACACAAACACGCAGTAACCATGACATTGAGTAATCTCACTACAGCCAGATTCTCGATGATGCGGATGACTATCTGGCAGTTGCCATTGAGAATGAGGACGCCGTTGGCAAGCATCGTGGTGGCGACCCGCTGAAGTCCCTACGCTTTGCACGCAGAGCGTTGGAGCTGTATGCTGATGGGTTGACGAAATATCCCAACAATTTCGATCTGGCCTACAACAAAGCACGGCTTGAACTCGAAATTGCTACTCACCCTGCGCTTGTCAAGCATCTTGATGTTCCTCTGAATGACCTACTTCAGCAAGCGTTATCCTCACATCAGTATGCTCTGGGGTTGAATTCTCAGAATGCAGATTTGTTGTTCAATATCTCACAAGTGCTCACCACAATCGCAGAGCAGATTGCAAAGGCTAACAGTATTTCGGATGTGGAGGCCGTTCGTTATCTGGAGCAAGCCTTAGAATATCAAAGTAAATGTCTGAAGCTCCAGGAACTGAACTTCACAGAAAGCAGAGATCAGCATGAACGAGCACTACAGCAAAGCCAAGATGAAGAAGGGGAGGAGGATGACGGCGGGACCAAGCTTGAAGCCGGAACGACGAGCGTTTTTGAAGACAAACAGGAAGAGGAGCAGTGGGTCAGCATTTTGGAACCAGTTACGGCGGAGACGCTTTTAGATACGATAATTGCACAGCTTGGAACGCTGACTACGCTCTGCAGTATCATCAATGCATCGATGTCTCCATTTGACACGCCCTTAACCTCTGTGGTTGCCCCTGCTTGGATCGAGTCGTACAGCACGAAAATCGTCGATGGCGTTCTTTCGAACATTCTCGCGACTAGCAAAGCAGAGTTACAACCACGAGCCAAAGAGATTGAGCTGACAAAAGCCATTCTCTCCTCGACATTACTTGAAATGGCCTACCGACTACGCTCGATAGATATCCAGATGTACAAGGAGGGGATCAACATGGCTTTTGCCTCAAAAGTACTGGTCGGTGATTTGTCTACCCTGGCTGCACATGCTCGTGCACTAATTGCGTTCAATGGTGCTTTGGCAGACGACTTGACTACAGTCTCAGCACTGGCGCCCGTGGATCCGTCCACTCGCGCAAGTGTCCGTTGGGCATTGTTATCCGAAGCACAAAATTTGCTCGCTGCTACTTCTAAGATCCCGACCGACGACACTTCCTTGGTGGCAACAACGCATGCATTGAGAGGCGACATTTCATTACTTTTGCATGCATTGTCACATTCACCATTTGCCTATCCACAAGCTATCTCGAACCAGGCACAGCTCCTCAGGAACGCAGAAGTATTCTATCGCAACGCAACGAAACTTTTCAGTGGTCTTGGAGTAGATGATTCAGATAATAAAGAGAACTTTCAGTTTCGAGGTGGTGTGGTGCGCGTCTTGCAACAACTGCCAGGTTCAGACCACGATAGCACATCCCCACACAGTTCAGCAGTGGTACCTGCGCAGGCTGTGCCGGGCATACAGTCAATTCTTAGAGATGCCTCTCCGACCAGAGATGATGCGTGGAGGAGAGAACTCTTGGAAGAGATGGTTGATGAAGGTTTGATCAGAGGGCAGATATTCGGCATCCAATAGTGGGCAGTAGCTTGATTGTGGTATGATGCGTGGAGTCACACTCGATTCGAGAACGGATTGCGTTCAGAATCAGGAGTGAAAGAATTGCCACTGATGTGCTGGTGGGCTACTGTTCAGGCCGCGTAATTTATTTCAATTTATACAAAAGTCTTTTAGTGGATGAACTGGCATTTGAAGCTCTGGATGACCATTCATCCTACCACTGGATGTTTGGGAGAAGTACCAAAGATCTGAACAGCATACATAGTCATAGAACTCAGCTGTTTGAGATTAGGCAGTTCGTCTTTCTTCATTGAAAGATGGCATCGAATCGAGATCAGGGCCGGGAGATGCAGGTTCCAGCCCGAAGCTCCGAGGTGGAGGTTCTTCCGCTTTAGTTGTACAAATTTTCTCGATTGTTATGATTGCTTTCGGGAGACAATCATGTACAATGGACAGAATGCGTTTTCCGTTCTACACAGTGTTCATGTGTTTGATCAAGACCAGCAACCATGCCCAGGCGTTGGAGGTCGCTGTAGTTTAGTGTAAAGGTTCAAGCATCTGGCTACAATGACACCAAGTGAATCCTAGATAAAACCGACGATCTCCTACGGTGATAAGGTAGCCCTAAGGTTCATCATCAACACCGAACTAGTGGTTGCCAAGCGCAGCTAGATGCAGACATGGGTACAGTACCAGGTAATCACGACATCTAGGCCGATCTACTGTATTCAGTACCATACGAAGCCTGTATGGAGTTGTTATTGTGCGAAGGCGATGAAACCACTGGTCCACGATGGCCATGCTCTGAAAAGAGATGCATGATAAGCGAGATGACTGGGCATTCTGGAAGGCGAAAAGAAGTGTAGCCTACCTTGCCTACTGTACAAGCTTTTCTTATTTGGATTAACGCCGAGAAGCACTGTGTACAGATGACCCGCCAAACCTAAATCTTAAGCGGGCCACAGAAAGAACTATCACTGCTCCGTTCCTCGACTCTTCGTGCTGGATCTTCCAAACTTTGCTCTCCAGGCTCTGGCCTGTCACGCTCGTTATCACAGCCTGCGCATTCACCCGTGGTCTCGTGAATCCCGCGGCGGTCAGCACCGTTTTCCCGTCATCTCCGAAGAAGTGTTGGTAGAGACAGGGTATTCTACAGCATACAATCCGTGGATCCTCTCATTGTTGGTCGGGGATGGACTGAGCAGAGTTGTCGCTCGTTAAACCCCGCAAGAAGCCACGTGCGGCGCGCACACGAGACCTGACCCTATACAATGCAACGAGCGCAAAATGGAAATCCGCAATGGACGCAAGAGCTGAGTAGGGAACCTCTCGAGACACTGAACAACAGTGGGGCAGCAGACGACGATGATTTTACAAAGTACCTCGAACTCGGTAATGAGTTCGCCCAATTCGAAGGGGTTGGTCAATCCAACATGCCCTCAGGCCTCGATACCCCCATGGGCCGCTTAGCTTTTGCACAAGATAATCAATTTCAGGCTCTTACGCCTGATCAACAGGCACTCCTACAGAATATGGACATGGATATGGGTGGCTTGCAGACAAACATGTCCTACAACCATATGCAGCAACCGCAGCAGTACCAACAGTATTCGATATTCCAGCAGATGCAACACCCGTATCAGCACCAAGTGCCTCCCACACCTGTCAGCGCAGAGATGCATGCTGCAAAATACTCTCAGAACATGGACCTCAATACACATGTTGTTTTCGATAGACACAACACCTCGTTTACCCCACTAGTCTCGCCGGCGCAAACACCGCTTGACAACGCCTGGGGTATTGCGGATTATATGGTAGCAGACGAGTTCTTCAGCCCTCTAACTTCGCCGGCGATCGAAGCTCAACAGAACTACGCTTTGACAAATGCGACATCTTCTCCGATTGATCTCAATGTAGACCATTCGAAGGGTCTTCGGGCTGCTGAGGCTGGCAAAAAGCCAAGGAGGAAACTCAACCCCACTTCGAGGGTTGCCTCAATAAGAAATCTTAGATCTGCACAGGGTAAGCAGATGACTCGACGGAGACAAACCTCACTCGAGTCACCTAGCAAAGAACAATCCAACAATACCACACACGAAATTCCTCGATCGCATCATCTCCAAGGAGGGATGAATGTCACCTTGAGTAGTGAAGATTCTGTTTCACCTGAGCCGCTGTCAGAGACATTGATGCGACCTCCGCCAATCCCCCAATCGAAAACACCTAATTCTTTGAGGCCACATGCCAAGGCAGATAATGTCCCTGCCACGCCAGCTACCTTGATGAAGATTTCTGGCAAACAGACAGAGATCGTCTCCGCTGATATGCACGGAGTGGCTTCTCCAGAGATGATGGACGACATGTCACTCCCAGCTGCCGCTTCAGAAATGGTATCTCGAGTCGTTCACCGGATTGATACCTGTGTCAGCCCTGATGATGACCAAAGCACCCCGACCTTACGTGCGAAGACACCCAAGCTCAGTGCAGAAAGCACGCCAAGAGCTACTGGCATGAAAGCTGCAAGCACTTCACAGGAAAACCTGGCGAAGGCTTCCTCACGAGGAGGCAAGCAAAGCAAAAAGCGCCAAAGCATATCCCAAGCAACAATTTCGCCAGCGCTACGACCCAAGATATCACCAAGCATCAGTCCATTGGTGCCCAACACAGGTAAGGCTGTTGCTAAGTTGGAAGGTGTAATTGTACTAACTGGGGCATAGGTCCGGGCATGCCCGTTCTCTCAGCAGAAACGAGCGCGTTGTATCTTGCCTCCAAATCGAACTACCAGAACATTATCGATGGCACACATCTTCCAGGTGTGTTGTATCCAGAGACTTTAGCAGAAAACTTGAGTTCGAAACGGACGTCGCACAAAATAGCGGAGCAAGGGAGAAGAAATCGGATCAACCTTGCGCTGAAAGAGATAGAATCTCTTTTACCGGCATCAATTACGGCAGCCGCGAGGAAGGACAAGACCGCGAAGGACGAAGGGGACATGAGTGACAAGTTAGCGGCGCAGGGGGCAAGCAAGGCGAGCACCGTGGAAATGGCGATCGTCTATATCCGAAGTCTACAAGAGGAGTTGAAGACGACAAAAGATAAGCTGGAAGCGGCCGAGAAATCGTTGGCAGAAGGAAACAGTAGCGAGAGTCAAAGCTCTGATCAGACGTGATATACAGTACAGATATGGTGGGTGGTAACATATTAAGGCGCATGTATTTACGATTTATGGATGATGAGTATTCTTTCTGCTGCCTTGCAAACAGGCACAATCTGGAAACATCGCAGACTGGATGGCGGGAGGTTTCTGTGATGAATGCGTTCTGCTATGGGATTGGGCTAGACTCAGTCGTTAGAAATACATATTGTAGCATTTTGCAGCCGCTTTGACATGAGGCTGTAGCACACTCTGAGCAGTGCAATTGATGACAACCTTGAAGGCGAAAAGTCTGCTCTTGTGGATATGTGAGAATCAGACACTGAAGAAAATGCTCTTATCGTGCTCTGACTGGTGGTGTCTTGCTCGAAAAGCTGCCGACAGCTCGTACCTCACTATCAAGATTCACCTTAGAGGAAGGTTGTCATTCCCTTCATTGCCTACCGATACCCTGTAAAGAACGTATACCTGCTATGAGGATGTATGGTCGACAGCTTCATGCAGGCTCTCCCACAGCTCAGTAATCGACACAAGGCTAGCTAAGCATAGTAGTTATCAGTACATAGTCCGTGATGCTATATTTCAAAACGTGATGGCGTCGTTGCCCCAGATACAGATACAGGCTACTTTTCATCAGGCGTTTGTGAAGGTCAGAGAAGAGGACCCACAGTTGGACCCACACTGGCGAGAAGCTTCCATCAGGTTGACGCGACGAGGTTCGATTTTGTTCCATGTGCCTGCAGCTAAATTTCGTCCAGTATTTTGTCCATTTGCTTCCACCACAAACAGCTGCCTTTTTTCCATTCCCCCAAAAGATATATTCAACTGAAATCCGACCATCCAACTATAAATTTTCTGTAAGTTCATTCAATATCAACACTCTTTCTGACTCTTCGAACACTACAACTGCGATCCTTCGACCTCCTCAAAGCTAATACCCACTCGCAGCTAATCACACCTTACACCCGCAATCATGTCTTCCACAGAAACTTTCGAGTTTCAGGCTGAGATCTCTCAGCTGCTCTCTCTTATTATCAACACAGTCTACTCAAACAAGGAAATCTTCTTGCGAGAGTTGATCTCCAACTCCTCGGACGCTCTTGACAAGATCAGATATGAAGCCCTCTCAGACCCATCCAAGCTCGACTCGGGCAAGGACTTGAGAATAGATATCATTCCAAACAAGGAAAACAAGACTCTTACAATTCAAGATACTGGTATTGGCATGACCAAGGCTGATCTTGTCAACAACCTCGGTACCATTGCTCGATCTGGCACGAAACAGTTCATGGAAGCTCTCACTGCAGGTGCTGACATTTCTATGATTGGTCAGTTCGGTGTTGGCTTCTACTCTGCCTACCTTGTCGCAGATAAGGTTACCGTCATCTCGAAACACAATGACGACGAGCAGTATCTTTGGGAGTCTAGCGCAGGTGGCACCTTCACCCTTACACAAGACACTGAAGGCGAGCAACTCGGCCGAGGTACCAAGATGATCCTGCACCTCAAGGACGAGCAAACCGACTACCTCAACGAATCTAAGATCAAGGAAGTCGTGAAGAAGCACTCTGAATTCATCTCATACCCCATCTACCTCCACGTGCTCAAGGAGACCGAGAAGGAAGTGCCTGATGAGGATGCAGAGGAAGTCGAAGATGATGGCAAGAAGGACGCTAAGGTCGAAGAGATCGACGACGATGAAGATGAAGAGAAGGAGAAAAAGCCAAAGACCAAGAAGGTTAAGGAGTCCAAGGTTGAAGAGGAGGAGCTGAACAAGACCAAGCCAATTTGGACTCGAAACCCATCAGATATTACACAAGAAGAGTACGCTTCCTTCTACAAGTCTCTCTCCAACGACTGGGAGGATCACTTGGCCGTCAAGCACTTCTCTGTTGAAGGTCAACTTGAGTTCCGAGCCATTCTCTTTGTGCCAAAGCGAGCTCCTTTCGATCTCTTTGAGACCAAGAAGACCAAGAACAACATCAAGTTGTACGTTCGACGAGTATTCATCACCGATGACGCTACCGACCTTATCCCAGAATGGCTCAGCTTTGTTAAGGGTGTTGTCGACTCCGAGGACTTGCCATTGAACTTGTCTCGTGAGACTCTCCAACAGAACAAGATCATGAAGGTCATCAAGAAGAACATCGTCAAGAAGTCTCTTGAGCTCTTCAACGAGATCGCTGAGGACCGAGAGCAATTCGACAAGTTCTACAGTGCCTTCAGCAAGAACCTCAAGCTTGGTATCCACGAAGACTCTCAAAACCGACAGTCTCTTGCTAAGCTGCTACGATTCAGCTCCACCAAATCCGGCGAAGAGGCCACTTCCCTTACCGACTACATCACTCGCATGCAAGAACACCAGAAGCAGATTTACTATATCACTGGTGAATCTCTTAAGGCCGTTCAGAAGTCTCCCTTCCTCGATGCCCTGAAAGAGAAGAACTTTGAAGTTCTCTTCTTGGTTGACCCCATTGATGAGTATGCCATGACCCAGCTTAAGGAATTCGATGGCAAGAAGCTCGTCGACATTACCAAGGACTTCGAGCTTGAGGAGACTGAAGATGAGAAGAAGGAACGTGAGCAGGAGGAGAAGGAGTACGAGTCCCTTGCCAAGTCACTCAAGAACATCCTTGGCGACAAAGTCGAGAAGGTCGTCGTTTCCCACAAGTTGATTGGCTCTCCTTGTGCCATCAGAACCGGTCAATTCGGTTGGTCCGCTAACATGGAGCGTATTATGAAGGCTCAAGCTCTTCGAGACACCTCTATGTCCTCCTACATGTCTTCCAAGAAGACCTTCGAGATCTCTCCTAAGTCTGCAATAATCCAGGAGCTCAAGAAGAAGGTCGAGACTGATGGTGAGAACGACCGAACTGTCAAGTCCATCACTCAACTCCTCTTCGAGACTTCGTTATTGGTTTCTGGCTTCACCATTGATGAACCAGCCAGCTTCGCCGAGCGAATCCACAAGCTTGTCTCTCTTGGTCTCAATGTTGACGAGGACGCCGAGACTGCTGAAGAGAAGACTGAGGAAGAGTCTGGTGCTGCTGAGACTACCACTGGTGAGAGCGCTATGGAGGAGGTTGACTAGATGTCTTAAGGCATTGCTGTTGACCATTCATGTTCATGTTGTACATGCATGCTGGCGTTCAGGATGGTACTTGGTGGACCATGGATGAGTGATACTTAAGCGATATTCCCGCCTTCTGTGGCATGTTTTACACTAGTTCAGATGATGGATACAGGCAGGCGATGATGCCAAGTAATGATGGCCTTTGTCGTTGCAACGACCATGTACCAGCGTTATACCCTGAAGCTTAGATACCATGGAATAAGAAAAGTTCCCACAACAGTTTTCTCTTCCTCTCACTGATCGTGCTACCATCCGGAAGATTAACGCGGCGTATTGCTTAACATGCTTGTTCACCACCACACAAGACTTCAATTGTAGATAACTTTACAATATCGCATTCCCTGCCAATATAGTTATGATATTGTTCAACCAGACGTCTTCACGCTCCTTGTGATACCAACTAAACGGCGTGTAAATTGTTCCAACTTTGACACATATAAACATAAAACCGTACTGTGCAATGAGTTGAATTTCCGAATGGTGCGTGCCAGTGCTTTAGGCATTTGTCCGTGGAACATCTCCCCCCCCAATACGTGTCGTGTATACACTTCACCGAGCGTTACCACTACTATACTATACAGAATCCACTTATGTACCACATCACAGCAGAGTCATAAAAAAATCAACCACCTCTCCACTAACTTGAATCTCAACAACATAATTCATATCAACATAAGACTGTGTGACCAACTAATTAACCAGTCAAGCATCTACAGTATGGTAGGTAGGCACATGTAGGTAAGTATCAAGCAAATCCGACCGTCCAACTCGATCCACAACATTTTTACCTATCGTTATTATTATGACCATAATGATTAATTATAATCATAAGCGCGCCAGTTACGTGTACCTAGCTTAGTGCAGATTGCACGGAGTTCTTGATAGCTATGGCTCTAATATAGTGTACTGCAATGCACAGCAGCCTCAGAATCGGAACGGAACGGATTTGAAACTTCCATATAAGCAAGGTAAGCACAGTTGTCTCCTAACGGGAATGTGATGTAGGTCCCTAATTGATTCCTTCAATTCTCGCGACTAATTACATAGGGCACATACATAGTATAGTATGGCCTGGTATGGCATGGTGTCGTATAGGGATGAGGATGAGGATGAGGGCGAAGTACTGTATTCCAGATAGGTAAGTAGGTATACGTGGGTAGTGTTAGTAGGTACTTCCTTAATAAATTGGCAGATATTCCTGAAAACAGGCGATTAGGACTGGCGGAAAGGAAACAAAGCTAGGTAGATTGGGAAGGTTTGCAGCCGTAAGGAATGTTTGGAGGGAGAAGGGAATGGAATGGCTAGTTGAAATATACAGTGTATGTACCTAGTCTTATGAGATGATTACTAGTGAGGTTGCGAGGTTTCGTGAGCGGGCGTTGGGGCGACCTACAAAGCATAGGGTGAGCTGGTCTGGTATACAATACAATACAGTAACAGGTACAGTACTGTATGGTGTAGATTAGATTGTATTGGATTTGTTGGTGGTGTTGTGGATCGGAAGGGGGGCGGAGGGTATGATTTGATGGTGCGATTGTTGGGCGAGTCATTGTGTAGGGTTGTGTTTGGTATGGATGGCTAGACGGGACCGTGCGCGCAAGGCTTCCTGAAGGGATTGAAGAAATTCTGTTAGTGCCTGAGTTATGTTTGGTCAGCTTGGAGAAGATATTGTCTGCATTGGAATTTGTAGCATATGTAATATGTCTGGTCTGATAGAGATTTGATTTGTCATTAATCAATGATCTGAAAAATTTTGGCGGCATAACGAGGTAAAAAACAAAACCGCCCACAGTGCTCGCTGGGTATAATATGGTACAAATGCGCTCGGTTGCCTCTCCCAAGGGACTGTCACCAAGGCGTAGTTAGAACTTCTGCATAAACATTTGGGACTCGATGTTTGTTCAAACATGCTGCTCTTCAACTCGTCCTTTCACTCCCAATGTGCAATCAAGTTCAGCTGCTCCACGAGAGCCGGATTGCGTATACGCATGAAAGCGGTGCAGGCTCGGTGTTGTGTTGGAGATGAAGCGTGGAAGCGTGAAAGTCTGGATGTAGTATTTCTGAGGATGGTAGGTGTCATCTCTTGTCAAGCGGTTGCGGAAATCCTGCGTGCTCAATTCACATGCATATTAAACCGAATCAAAATCATGTAACAATAGCCTGACTCTTTTCATTCAACTCATTCTTGGTGATTGAGTTGTCTTTCCTCACATAGTCCTGGTTCGTCATTCGCCTGCCCAGCGCTCGTTCAACTTTGGCACCTAGGCTGACTTTACTCATCGTATCGTTCTTTTGCTCGGATGGAATATATCTCTGTTGCGACAGAGGCTTGTTCTCTAGTCGTTGAAGTCCCTGTGATAATTTGCTGATTTCTTGGATTCCATTTTCAGTGGTGGCTGTCGAAATGCTGTTGAACGATGGAGATGCGCTGTATGTGCTGAAGCGCATGGATGCACGTTTTGAGGAAATTGTCTATGAAGACGTTAGCATTTGGCATCGTTCGACCACACTGCTGGACCTGACTTGGGTGGTTGAACGTACACTTGGTGCCATAATTGGTCTTTCGGACTCCATGGAAATACGAGGCATGATTGATTATTGTAATAGAGTGGTTTATGCGTGTTCGGACAACGACGTCAGATGTGGTGTTTAATGACTGTAGCGATGAGTAGATCTGTCGAGGTTTCTCGGTATCGATGTGACAGCGAACCGGGAGCAGACTGAGGTGGACGACGGACGAGGGACGGATAGTACGGAGTACTTGAGTCGAGCGGTAAGGTAGACAGGTGATTCGGTCAGGGTGGAAAAGCCAGGTCTGGAGTGATCTGCAGCTTTAGATTACACCAGAAGCTGACTAGAGGCAGCTAGAGCGAGGCTATGTAAATTGGGTAATAATGATGTTTGAGGTGGAACTAGGAGTCTTGTGATAGAGTTGTTTTTGATTGATATACACAGTGGGTGTCACTATGCAGATAGGAGAGTTCTAGAGGTACAGCATACGTGCGCCGACAGTTTATCAGAACGAAACACAATGGGCAAGCAAGAAACAGTCACTACTTCCTTGGTTGGAGAAGGTTTGGTTGAAACACAGTCCACGGGAAGCAAAAGTGGATACTGTACCAATTACTTGGATACTCATGCCCCTGCACCATGTCGAGAACACCCCAAGGAACCAGAAAACGTGAGAGGAGGCCCCACTTGACGAGGCCGATGAAGATTAATTGGTCCATCACAGCTAAGATTCATGTGGTGGAATACGAGAGCTCCCTGAATGCCACGTGGTGAAAGCATGGTGGCGGTCATAGACGGGAGCACTCCAGCACGATGCCAATGCTGGACACATCTTCAGCCTAGCCCGACACTTACCTAACGTTAAACCCCAAGCCTCCGACGTTATTCTAATAGACGGTTCTACTGTACTTCGCGGCTCGTAGCTGATTAAATACTAGTGCTTTACCCCCCTCTTGTTTCAAGTGATTATAGGAAAGAGACATAAGCTAATGCGATACCAGTACTTTAGAGTGACCTTCGAAGACATTCTCTGGAAGGTAGAGGCGCAATGTGGGATGACTGTACCTCAGACCCTTCACGCCCAGCCTTACAATCCTCGTGTGGTTCGCGTCTAAAGAGGCCAAACACAACACGAAGCACAGAAATCAGAAGCATGATTGAGAAGCACTGTAGCCTCGGATAAGATGGTACTTCCCAGTATGCGGGCGCAGTCGAAGGATGTCTTCCAGGCACGTACCTGCGACGACCTAGATTGACCAGGGACGTGGTTATCCCTGCCATAATGTCCCGCAACCCAGCCTGTCAGCAAAACCAACCTTTTGTCAAATCTCATACGTCGGTTCATGTATCCAATCGTGCGTAACTACCAGTAGCAGAAGACTTCGCATTCCTCCATCCTGCACGGGCGTGACTAACTTTCGGCCGCAGCGTGTACGCGATTGCCGGCTCGTCGTTGCTTCCCAAATCTTCATGTCCGTCCTTCTTGTCAACTGCGAAGGCCACTACCACTGGTTCCACCAATTCGCCACTGTAAGATGCTCCTTTCAACACAGCCAGGCTCTCATGCCGCACTCCAGCAAGTAGGGCCACAAGCGAGAATCTCGTGGTTATATAGTGAGACTCTAGCAGCAGCTGTGCTATCACAACGAGCAGTACCAATACAGGTTGGATCCCAAGAACCACATACAACCCCCAGTGCCGACGTAGTGTCGTTGTGGTTGTTGAGGCTTCGTACGGCGGAGTCTGCAGAAGGTATTGAAGGTTGGGATCCACCACTCCCTGGGATTCGTATTTGAGCACGGTACTGGACCATCCCATAGCAGCCAGTATTGGAACCCATACAGAGACAGGCGAGACGGTGCGATTTGGCCCAAAAACCTGACTTAAAAGGTAATCTGGGACTTCGTGATCATAGTCTTGTCCTAGAGAAACCCAGCCACAGTAGATCACCTTCTGGCTGTTAGGGTTCGTTGTTTTCCATCGGCACTGATTCGGTCCAATGCGCTCGGGATAGTGGGTGTCGGGCGAGTAGTCAGTGTCGAAATTACTGGCATTCAGAAGTATGATGCTGTTGTAGGATATCCGCCATGTCGCATTTGCTGTGCCACGATAAATGTTGAAGCCGATGGCTTTATCGTAAAAGGTTTCGTTCAAAGTTTCATTGTAGTATGACATGAAAACGAGAGATGAGTCCACCCAAGCATTCCATATTTCAAAGAAACCGCCCCAACCATACGGCCTTCTCCTGCTGGAAGGTGAAGTGTCCACATCTAGCTTTTTACTGCCAAGAAACTTCGTCATGTCCTTCCAGTATTCGGGATCCTTGCGTTCAGTAGAGTCTGGGGTACTGTTCAACCTGGCAAAGGTGGCATTGACAGCAGCTGACAGAATCAAAGACTGGTCAGGTTTCAGTTTGCGCTGTAGATCGGACATATTGGAGTGAACAGGCACGTCCAGCATGGCTGTGACTGTGTTGTTGATCGTGTGCATGTTGAAACCGTAGCTGGAGTCCTCTGGAGGATCATCCGTCATGACATCTATGCGTCCAGTGTAAAATGCAGATGTGGCATTGACAAAAAGGGCACGCCCACCACCAGCATACAGACCAGGAGGACCTGATAGGCCAAAGTGAATGATACCGCTGTTTGCAGAAGCAACGGTTGTTTCGCCATCGATGAATTGCTTGTAGCAAGCACTTAATGCAAGAGGTAAAGCAAAGAGGAAGATTAGTGCTAGCCTGATTGGAAAGCTTGTCTGGCGGCTGAGCTTGTTGTCTCGAAGGATTGCTATGGTCAAGTCAGAAAGAAATCCACATAGGTGGAGTAAAAAGCTTTGAAGATTGACACGCACCATCGTAATTTTGAAGGAGCGATTGACCGAAATGTTGTTCAAGGAGGAGAAGCAAGGCCTGGGCATGCTTGAGATTGATAAATCCCATGATCGAAAGGACGAACCCGATGATGACCAGCTGCCCTGTCTGTCCAAGCCGGGAAGCAAAATTCTTGTTTGCTACGGCAGATATCCCAAGCGCAAAAGCGCTGAGGAAAAGTAGGGTTCCTCCAGCATCAAGGAGCAGGTTGATGAACCTATCTGGCGGCTTTCCCAGTCCAGTCGCAATTTGGCCTTTATCATAATCACCTAATTGATTCCGGTAAGGAGTGTTCTGGCCAGCCGTCTGCTGATGATGAAGTGGTTCGAGCTCCATGCCCGCGATGCTGACAGTGGTTCCTTCTGCTATGGGAGGTTTCGTTAGGCAACACCGCTGTGGTTCACATGTAGTCTTGACATACGCCAAGTACTACGTGGTATTCTTTAAATGTGGACCTGAGAATATAGATCTCCCACAAGGGCGAGCCTATAAAATCATGCTCAGAATCGAGTCAGACGCCCCGTGTGCCTCTCACGAAATGGTTGAGATAAAGCAGCTTCCTGGAATATTGCGATGGCAAATGGTTGTACGCAATAATCCAAAAGTACAAGTTGTGATCCGGGTTGCAGTCGGCGCAAACGAGCCTAAGGCCTGGATCATGCTTTGAAAACTCCAACATCAAGGATGCTAATCTGAACTCTCAGGAAGACCAGGGCTGTCTTTAGATGAACGCAATGATCCTTGGGGCCGGAATTGAGACAAAACGATCGCAAAGTATAGGTACGTATGTGGCGCAGTCTAGAGACAACGCTTGGGGATGCCAGGAGAGGACTAACCGGTGTGATTTGATCTGCAAGGTCGCCCAGATCCTGCTCCACTTACGAAGCTAGTATCCGAGCAGATGGTACATGTACAGATAGCTCGTCATAACTGCTTCCCACCACAATCATATGTAGACGACAACGACTTAGCGATGCGACTGCTGGTGTATGGCTGGAACAACAGCCCAGTCTAATGGTAGCCTCAGAGCCACTATGATCCACGAACGTGCTCCCGGCGCGAGGTGAGGCGCAAAATGATGACTTACTTGGCTGGCTGGCTGTTTTAGAACAGACAGTATGTGCCATACTCGAGTGTTGACAGAACAGAGTTGGCCAAGTGAAGGAGGTACTATATGTACCCGAGGTCAAAATGTCGTCATTGTTGACCAGCCGAAGATGGGCAGCTCGAGTTGCCTTTTCTACCAGCAGGCCGTCGTACAGATCTGGGTTGAGTCATTCAACCCGAGTATTTGTGATGCGACGAATCCAGCTCACAAGACTGGTACAAGAAAAATGCTCGTGGCTTAACACATGTGGTTCTTGTGATTGAGCTTACACCACACTAAGAATGATCACATCAACCAGGGTATTCTATCATTCCATGGCTTTCACAGCAGCAGAAGTCTATAACAATACAGCCCATGTTTCATTGACGTGAACAACCCGATTGGTGGTATCGAAGCATGCCAGCGTATTCGTGTAAATGGGTTACCATGGCACCTTGCCACAGCATGTTACACACAACTCCTCCGTGTCTTTGCATCGCCCAGCCTTGAGTTGTTGTCTGATTCTTCGACTGCGGCACGCTGCAGGAAATCGTTCAGCTTTGCAGTCATTCGTCTCTTTAGCTAATCACTCTGATGTGGTACATCATGGGCGTGCCTTCTCAGTCGTGTTGATACACTAGACGCAGGGAAGGTGCGGCGTCCTGACCAATGACCAGCGCACCGAGACGTTTTGCGCACTTCGTCCTTTCGTGCTAACTATCTCAGTTGGCAGACATATTCCGGAGTCGATTTTCTTAACAAGTGGTGTGATATCCTTGCTCACTTAGGCATATTCATATTTTGAACTTCTCGAGGTATTCTGTGGCAGCTTTCAAAGCCTCGTCAACTCTGCTGACTTCGGTGCCGTTGCCTTGTGCAGTGGCGCCTTTGACTCCTGCCTTTCCACCCACGATGTCCGTGACGGAATCTGACCAGTCTTTCGCTGTGACACCTGCCTGTGCACCATTCTGTAATCAAGGTTAGCTGTGAACATCTGGCAGTAATCTATGAAGTGCTTACGTGAGCAACTACACAAGCATGTTGCACTCGACCACTGGTATCGTTGTCTTCGGCTGCAATGATATAAATACTTTTGTCCTTCATTTTACCTTGAATATGCTTCATCACGTCAGGCATTACTCTTGAGCTGCCACCAACTGGCAGCCTGACAACGCCTGCTTTGGCCTCTTTGTTTGTCTCGAAGTAGCTGTTCACAGCATCAATAGCTTTCTTCGCTTCTTCTTTCTGTTGCCTCTTGACGTGGTCAAGAATATCTTTCTGGACCGTGGCGAACTGTGTGCGGAACTGTGCTTTGCGAATGGCGGAGATGTTGAGCTTGTTGAGCTCAACACCTAAGTCCTTTGCTTCTTGCTCCTTCTGCGAGGAGAACGCCTTCTTTTCCAGTTGGTCAAGTCTTTCCTTGAACTCGTCTGCGATTCTCTGCACTTCATGCGCGTCATTGCCAGTTACAGCAATGATTCTTCGAATTCCTTTTGCAATGCCGTTCTCTTCGAGGATAACCAGGTCCTTGATATCACCAGTCGTGCGCACATGTGTACCGCCGCAGAACTCAATGCTGACGCTTCTCCAAGCTGGATCCTTGACGTTCTTGAGGATCTCGTCGACCTCAACACCAACAGACACAACCCGAACTGGATCCGGGTATGTCTCACCAAACACTGCGCGTAGACCTTCGATTTCTCGAGCGATTGACAGGGGCACATCTTGTGAGTAAACTGCACAATTCTGTCGGATATACTGGGTAGATTTCTCTTCAATCGTCACCAACTCTGCATCCGTGACACCTTGCTTATGGCTGAAGTCAAATCGCAGCTTTTCTTGAGCAACAAGGGAGCCTTTTTGGTCCACTCCATCACCAAGCACCTCCCTGAGAGCAAAATTGAGAACGTGCGTTCCGGTATGGTTGTTCCTGATCGGCCCTCGTCTGTCTTCATCGTATTCACAAGTGACAATATCTCCTCGAGCAAATCGACCGTATTTCATGAAGCCTGTATGTAGCACGTAGCCACCGTAGAGCTGTACATTCTCAACCTGCATCTCAGCAACACCATCAATCACTATTCGACCAGTGTCATATTCTTGACCGCCTTGTTCAGCGTAGAAGTTGGTCTTGTCGACGATTATGCCTATTTGATCCGAATCTGGAATGTCTTTGGTATCCTCGTGGAACTTCTTTGCATGAAAAATGGCTTGAACTTTAGCATCCGCAACGTTTTCGCGTCCGTATTTGTACTGATCATCAGTCTTCGTTACGCCTGGCATGATCTCGAGCTCGCCTAGGTTGTGTACGTCCAGCTTGACGAGATCTGCCGCGGCTTTCTTCTCACCTTTGCTGGCCTCTTTTGCCTTTTGTCTTGCATCTTCAACTTCGTTTTCGTCAATTGTAAGACCTCGTTCTTCAGCCATCAACCGAGTCAAGTCCACAGGGAAGCCAAATGTATCGTACAACCGCCACACATCCGCGCCGTGGAGCTTCTTGTCTTTGGCGCTCTTCTCGGCGTAGTCCTCGAATTGCTTTTCACCTCGATCTAACGTCTTGGCAAACGAGAGCTCTTCTTCATTGAGGATTTCCTTGACCTCTTCCTCCTTCCGTGCAATTTCGGGGAACATGCCACCCATTTGAGCGATCAACGTAGGCACTATTTTCGCAAAGAAGTCTCCAATCTGCACCTGGAAGTATTTTCGGGCATATCGGGCACCTCTTCTGAGTACTCTTCGAACGACGTAGCCTCGTCCTTCGTTGTTGGGAATACCACCATCACTGATAGCGAATGTTAGTGTTCGCACGTGGTCAGCAACAACTCGGTAAGCGGTGTCGATACCATCAGCATCCTCGGCCCCGAACTTGCCACTGTATGGTCGAGCTCCAGTAATTTCCTGTATTCGCTCAAAAAGTGGTGTGAACACATCTGTGTCGTAGTTCGATAGCTTGTCCTGTAGTATGGATACTAACCGCTCAAAACCCATGCCGGTATCGACGTGCTTCGCTGGTAGCGATCGTAAGCTCCTATCAGGCTCTCGATTATATTGTATAAACACGTTGTTCCAAACCTCGATTACCATGGGGTCGTCCTGGTTGACAAGATCCGCCGCATTTCGGCCACCTAATCTGTCGTAATGAACCTCGGAACAAGGTCCACATGGGCCCTGATCGCCCATCTCCCAAAAATTGTCCTTCATATTGCCTGGAAGGATGTGATCTTCGGGGACACCGACGGACTTCCAGATCTCCTTGGCTTCGATGTCTGGCTCAAGCCCGCCAGCTTCGTTGCCCTCGAAATAAGTGACATATAAGCGGGTTGGATCAAGTCCAAATTCTCGCGTTAGAAGATCCCACGACCATTCGATGGCTTCTTTCTTGAAATAATCCCCGAATGACCAGTTTCCCAGCATTTCGAAGAAGGTGTGATGATATGAATCCTTCCTAGAAGTGGAACAATTCAGCCAAGGCCTCAATATTGCATCGGTTGATTTTACCACTTACCCTACGTCGTCAAGATCATTATGCTTTCCACCTGCACGGATACATTTCTGCGTATTGACAGCGCGCTTGTATTGTCCTTCTTTCGAGGATGGATCAACAGTTCCGAGAAATATTGGCTTAAACTGGTTCATGCCAGCGTTGGTGAATAGTAACGTAGGGTCAGACAGAGGCACGACCGGCGACGACTTGACAAAGGTGTGGGCATGTTTTTCCTTGAAGTAGTCCAAGAATGTATCTCGCACTTTAGCAGCGGGCCATGGTGAGGACGTAGAAGCCATTCTTGCTACGTTGCAAGGGTTTAAAGAATGTGGAGGGTATTCCGGTGGTCGAATTCGTCTAGCAGTGGTGGTCAAAGTACATTTATGAGCAGAGATAAAGGTTGTGGTGAAGTATCTATCGAGAAACAAATTGGAAATGTGACTCCTTGCATTACTCCAAGTCCGAGCAGACACCATTCACGACCCTCACCTGCCACTCACGCCCTACCAGCGACTGGTACGAGGGCAAAAGAAGCTCGTTGATAGAAGGAAGATGCCAGGGAGACAACGCAGGTATGGGAATGTTGCTTGGGGTTAATCTGACCTCCGCTAGGATCTGGCGAGGATGCGCTGCGCAGGCACGAAGAATCACGCCAAGCAATGACATGAAGTTCGGATGAAGCACTAAGCCTGAAACGACCGTCCTCTAGCAGACCTCCATTTAAACAACCCACCAAGCTTTACCAACAGCAAAAAGACAACGACTGCAGTGATGATAAGGGTTGCCAGCTAATGCTTCTGCACCCTCAATTGGAATAGTGCCTTGAACAATAACAACTATACCGGTAAATTACTGCATCGGGCGAAGCGAAGCCGAGAATATGTTTTGGCACAAATAATGCGAAGAAATGTCAGGAGACCGAACTACGTGAAACACTCATACGCCGCGGAAATGATGTCAAAAAGACCACGATTCCTTTTGGTTGCGTGTTGTTGTGCAAGCTTACGAATTGAATGTAAAACAATAAATCACTCTTTACGTTAAGTATCTCCTCGGCTCTTACGTAGGTACCTTTGCTTGAGACCAGGTGGGTCGAGATCTTTTCCCTTACGACGAGAGGCTGCTATTCTCGGCATCAGAGCGAGCCATGGAAAAACCGTGTACTTTAAACGCTCACTACCTCGTATATGTACATGAAATTATCGTTTTTCCGAGGAGAGCCCAAGCCATTGTGCTGCGACAACGATTCTTCCCATGAACGACCTGAAATCGTGACGGAATTTAATGGTCAATGCAATCATGTTACGGTATCCTACGAAACAAGGCTCCATCCGTGCCGGAAAAGTACTTCGGCACGATGCAGCGGATTGAGAATCCGCATTGGAGCTGGCTGGTGCTTGTTACCCGAGTCTGAGGCGCGCCTGTGTCGTCCGTCCGTGTACTCATCCCGGTCCACACGGCGCTGGAAGTAACAAGTACCTTCTCGTGCGTTGCTGGATTACGCACATTAGCTGAAGTATACGTTATGGTAAGGACATACTATTCGTCCGGTATATAGTATACCAATGAAGTCTGTAACATGCATCTGAGCATGTGTTCATGAAGTTAGCGACGTACATACAGGTCTACAAAATAGAGTTTGACTTAAACACCATGCCTCATAAAGTTTACGGTGAGAGGGTACAACATCCGAATTTCCATTTGTTTCAACGGCGCTGAACTCTGCACCAATTGACCTTGAATTGCATTGTTACAATGCCTCAATGCACGCTGCCAGCCATGAACTAACAACGTTGTTTCGCGATGGGTCAATTCGGCACGTGTAGATCAGGTATGCGGGCTGACAAGGGTCTACCCTCAGTATCCTCGCCCGGAGAAGTATTGTACTTCACATCACCCCACCAGCTAAACACGTCTGACGAACACGAAGTGGCCAATCACACCACCAATATTCTCGGTGTCCCCTACCAACAAGCGAGTTACCTTCAACCATGTTAGGTACTCACTGCCGGTAAGTGGTCTGAGCTAGTAACCCTTCTTACCATTCTCTTCCTTCCTCTTCGTCGTGGCTTTTAAGCATTAGTTCACTGCTGCTGGGTTGAGGCTTAACAGCTGGTATATATCATAACTAGAAGGACAGGTCCTGGCAGGGTGTATCCAGCTCCTGGTCGATTAATATCACAAACATCACTAACATCACTTCACCATTGTCGAAGTTCAAAAAATGTTGGCACGCTACCACCTGATACCAAGACTCGCCGCTAGCAGCGCCAAGAAAGCACCTCTCCCAAGCGGTTCCGTCGTGGCTGCTATCGGGGTTGGTTCGAAAGCATACTTTCATTCATCTCCGCGTCGACAAGAACTAAGTGCAGAGCACAAGGAGATTGTGAAATCCACGGCACCTGTCCTTGCTCAGCATGGAGTTGCAATCACATCTCACTTCTACAAACGCATGCTCGACAACCATCCGGAACTGAAGAATATATTCAACGTCGCCAACCAAGCCACAGGCGCACAGCCTGCTGCCCTCGCCCATGCTGTCTGGGCCTATGCCGTCAACATCGATAATCTGGGAGCATTGGGTCCGGCAGTAAGCCGCATTAGCAACAAACATGCCAGTCTCGGTGTGACGGCTGATCAATATCCTATTGTTGGTGAGAATCTTCTTGCCTCCATCAAGGAGGTTCTCGGGGATGCCGTCAATCAACCTGTTTTAGATGCTTGGAAGGCCGCATACCAACAGCTATCCGATATCTTCACTGGCATTGAAGCCGATCTTTACAAGCAAGCCGAACAGACTCCAGGCGGGTGGACTGGCTGGCGCAAGTTCAAGGTCGCACACAAGGTTCACGAGAGTGATGAAATCATCTCTTTTTACCTTGAGCCTATGGATGGCGCTCAACTACCAGAATTCAAACCTGGACAGTACATTTCTGTGAGAGTGTTCATGCCAGAGTTGGGAGTGTACCAACCCAGGCAGTACAGTCTGTCTGACATTCCTGATGGAAAGCATTTCCGCATATCAGTCAAGAAGGAGTCTGCCATTCGAGACAAACCAGCTGGAAAGATCTCAAATTTCCTGCATCAAGACATACCTGAGAACACCGAAATTGATGTCAGTAATCCTTATGGAGACTTTACTCTCGACGTCGACTCTGACGTGCCGGTCGTGCTGATCAGTGGAGGTGTTGGAATCACACCCATGATGTCCATGTTGGGTACTGTCATTTCGCACGACAAGACCAGGAAAGTTGTGTTCGTGCATGCCGTGCGCAACGGCAAAGTCCACGCGATGAAGGATTATCTGTCGCACGTCATGGAAGATAACCCACAGGTATCACGAGCCATCTTCTATGAAGAGACCACTGACTCGGATCGAAAAGGTGTGGACTTTGACTACACCGGTCGCATTGACTTTACGAACATTAAAGACAAAGTTCTCCTGCCGGAGGCAAACTACTACTTGTGCGGCCCTGGACCATTCATGAAGGCTCAACAAAAGAGTCTTGAGGCTTTGGGCGTACCTTCAGAACGAATTCATTCGGAGGTATTTGGAGCGGGTGATGCATAAGACATGAGAGTTCGACGTGTCAGCAGTCCTTGTGGTATTTCAAGATCGTGAAAGAGGTTATGGAAGGGACAAGGCTGCGCAGTTGGAAATGCCTTCAATTGAGAACGTCTAGTTCTTTTTCAGCATGGAACTGCTCGCTCTATTCAAGTTGGGCGAAAAGCTTCGCTGAGAGATTTGCTTTAAATGTACTTGGTATACGAAGACCCCATCAAGACGAAGATGGGCGGATGATCTATCAAATGTTTTGGTGTATAGCTTGGATAGTGCTCTTGAAAGATCGAATTGCTTGAATACATATGGTTACTACAACAGATCAAGGTCAACAGAAAGAGTCCAGCATTGTCTTGTGTGATTATTTGCAGAAGGACCCACAGTATTCTCAGTTTACCCTCGTCGTGGTTAGCCTCGATCATTGTGGCTGTGCAGTCTGTCTAGCCACAACTCACGTCAAACCATAGAACGCTATCGAACCAACCAGCATACTCGTGCTATACTGCACGAACGACCTGCCTCACTAGCCGTCCTTGTCTAAGTGCTCAACCAAACACCTCATATTCCTACCCTACGTCAAACCTTCTCGGCCTTCTGCTCCAGCAAGAAGAAAAGGCACAGGCCCACGCCGCCGCCGCCATCAACAATGCCCTTACCTTCCCACCATCCAAACCACCCAATAACCAACCAATAAATGACAACACAACTCAACACAACTCACTACCCCTACTCCCACCACCGACCCTCCATAAGCCCGCCTGTCTCCCCTAAGACGCAGCCCCACGGCTACAAGCGCAAAGCCTCTACACAAGATGACGACGCACTAGAACCTCCTCCATCGCAGCCTCATGCTCACGCTCAGGCGCATATATCCAATTCATTCAAGAAGCTACGGCTAAGTGAGCATGCGCGCCAGGGGCGGATATCAATACCACAACCACCACCGTCCTCAGTAACAGTGCTTCAACCAAGTGAATACACAGACACAGACACCACCAAGCCCGCCACCGCAATCAACATCCTCGACCTCTCTCCAGTAGGAATCTCGTACCGCGACACAGACACAGACCCAGACCCATCCTTCGTCCGCGCACCCATCTCAGCCGCCCGGACCTCCACATACGTACCTCACGCGCAGCGCAACGATGACGAAGAAGAAGCCGATCGCATGCCCCTAGACGACACCCCCAACAGAGTCTGGATCCACGACCTCGACGCCGAAATCCGGCAAATCGAAGCCGAAGAGCGTGAGCACGCCACAAACAGTAACTACACCACCACCCACAATGATAACAACAGTATACACATTCTGGAAACAGGAGGAGTAGGAAGACAGGACTACTACACAAAAGTGCCGCACCATATTCTGCGACAGGGACCGAAACTCGAGGATCCGGCGGCAGGGTTGCAGATGGTTTTGTATCGGGATCCTGTCAGTATTAGTGTGCCGGTGGAGGAAGATGCGGTTAGGAAAGCTATTGCTGAGGCGAGGCGGCGGGTGCGGGAGAAGCAGTATGGGGACAACAGAGTGGTTGAGGCGAGTTTTGATTCTGTGCCGTCGAATACATTGGACGGTGATATGTTTTCAACGTCACTGCTTGAGAACGATGCTGTGGATGATATGGATATAGATTAAATTATTGGTTCAAAGGTTCAATATGCTTCTGCTTTACATCTCGCTCGGAATAACATTTCTTCGCCTTGCAAGCCTCAGTGCCGAACTCCTTTTTAGCATGTATACACATTGCTTAAATCACAAGAACAATCGTTTCAACTCGTTCGTGTATCTGATTTGCCAACCATGACTTCAGCGTAACGCACCTGCTGCACGACCTGGTTGCGCCAGATATGGGTTCGTGCTGGAGCTAGCCCCATTCTGCTGATGTTGATAGTTCTGGTCTGGATCTACTTTTGAAGCGCCCTGCGGTGGTTGATACGGTGGCACCCACTCGTGCTCTCCATACGCCGGTGGTGCAGGTCCATAGTTATCCAAAGGCACCGCTTGACCGTGCTGATATCCTCCTCGTTGGTGGCCATACGGAGCATTGTGGTAGTACACTTGTGGTCCCGGTGGGAAATACTGGTTTCGGTGCCGATTCGAGACGAGCCAGGCGTGGTATCTTAGAGGTGGGAGGTTACGCTTCATGCGTCGTCGAGCGTGGAGGTAGCCGCCGACGACGTATAAGAGGATTAGGCCGACGATAACGCCTACTACTATCCAGCGGATTATGTATCCTGTCTAGCTGTTTGTTAGTTTAGATGTCTTGCCTGAGTTGGAGGTAGCTCTAACCGTGCTATAGTACCAGTTATTGGCGCACTCTGGATCGCCATTGTCGCAATAGTTGTTTTGCCGGCTGGCAAGTAGGTGGTGAACAGCCATTCAATATGATGCTGCGTGGAAGGGAGTTGTATTGACGAGCAGTTAGACACAGATTTTGGATCGTATGTCAAAGGGCCGATGGTAGAGGATGATTGGTAGTGGAGTGTCGCGAGATCAATAAAGGTTATTCGATACTGAAGTGAAGGATACGTAGTGGTTGATAGGTTTGGGTAGGCAGGTGCTCAGGTGGTTATGGGTGGCAGGAGCGTCTGAGGCGCAGTCGTGCGTCACTAGCGCAATTGTAACCCCACCCGTTTTTCTCGAATGTCCTGTTTGTTCTTTTGGGGCGACGCGTTGTGTTTCATCCTCGCTATCCATACAGGAACAGTGTCACAGCTCTCCGGCGTCAACGGTTTGAGTTTTGTAACAGTTACTCATGCACGATCAGTTATTCACCTCGGGTTCTTGGCAAGGTCTCATTCACGGTATATTCTGATAAACCCTTTGACAACAAGTCGCTGTTCCGAAACGCGAATTCGGTATCAACTTCTATATGGCGAGGGGGCCTCTTTAGGACTACAGTACTGACCTCACATCTGTGGTGTTCGCAGCCACAGCCGGTCCTCTCCCCTGAATACGTGCAAAGAATCTTGAGATAAAGTTATATCAGCCAAATATGATGAGTGCTCTGTTTCTGCTCTGTTCAAGGTTCTTGAGATCTCAATCCCTGAAACCTAAGTCTTCCAAGTCTTCTAAGTCTGGTTTGATCCTACCTAATCAACCTTTTTGATAGTAGCGATGATATGTGGAAGACTCTAGAGTTGGGTTTCAGTGGACTAAGTGAACCACAACAATTTTCAACTTTCTTGAAGGTCGATTTGACATTGCACTAGTAAAAGACAAGACCCACTATGGCCAGCGAACTTTCAACTCAAGTTTGCCGGCTCTGGGGTTGCATTAACTCCTCCAAAGCCCGCACGTGGAGGCTACAGTAGTCTTGTTTCTTGTAGTCGTCGGTAAGGATGACTAACATGAGCAGCACCTATCGTAGTTCCCTCATACTCAAACTCGACCTGAGCGCATCGTTCGGTAACCTTGTTCTCAATCTGAGTTGATTCTGCTGTTCGATCACCACTTGTGGCTAATACTTCAACACATTCGGGCGCACAACAAGTCGCACATCGCGCGCCAGCACCGGAAATGGGAACGTCACCACCTCATTTGGATCCGTCTCGTCAAAATTCCATCAATTCCAATCATCAGGACATCGCAGCACATCTCTTGGAAGCAGCTGCGCAAGCCTCAGCCGCACAGAACTCGGCCGACGAGACTGGCTCTGATGATGGCTCACCCGACAGGCAGAAAGCAGATGGCGCCACGAAACGAAGGAAACGAGCTCGTGCTTGTATCGCCTGTCGAAATATGAAGATTCGATGCAACCCCAATCCTGCAGATGATCAAGCTGCCTGTATCGCGTGCAGTAAGGTGAATCGCGAATGTGTTATGCCGGGCCCAGCCAAAAAGCGACAGAAGACTGTCCACAAAGTTGCTGAGCTCGAAAGAAAAATCAATGCCCTAACACAATCGTTACTCGCCAAGAATCAGACCGAACCAACGCCTCAGCAATCACCTGCAGTAACTAGCGGCAGTCAAAGCACGAAGGAGCAGGCAGTTGAGAGTCCCGAGACAAGATCCTATCCTCTATTTACCAAGATGCCTCTTCCACCACCGAAGCAGCAATCGGTAGATCCAGACTATGAAGACGTTATCGATCGCGGCCTCGTCTGCTTCGCCATGGCGGACCGAATCTTCGACAAGTATGTTACGGAAATGAATCCTCGTGCGCCCTTCGTAGCATTCTCACCTTCGACAACCTTCGAGTCTATCAGACATCGTCGGCCTATGGTTTGCCTCGCCATCCTTGCTGGAGGTGCCACATTGCTGTGTCCTCAATTACACGACGAGTTAGCCGAAGAGCTTGCAAGAGAAGTGTCACGTCGCATGTACCTCCACTTCGATCGCTCCGTCGATCTTGTACAGGCTTCTTTGCTCCTTACAATGTGGGTCGGTAAGCACAGATCAGCCAAAGATCTTGGTTTCAACCAGTACATTCACGGCGCTGTTGTCATGGCACACGATCTTGGTATAAGCAAAAGATTGAAAGTCCCCTTGACCAAGGATCCGTCCGAAGAAGCTGAAATGCGTCGTACCTGGCTCGCTTGCTTCTATTGCGCCTTGTCAGTCTCTTGCACGCTACGACATCCACCTATGGTACGAACGACGCCGTATGTACAAGATTGCCTCAACTTCTTTGCCCGGTCACCCGCAGCCTTCGCATGCGATGCAACACTTTGTGCGATGGTCCGTCACATGCAGATCTTGGAGGACGTAGCGTGCTCCTTCCACATGGATGATCCCGCCTCTATCGTTCGCCTCGAGGACTCGTCAACTCAATACTCGCTCAAACTCTTCGAACAACGCATAGAAGAATGGTATCACGATGCCAAAAAGTACATGGAACCAAAACATCTCGAATTCGTCACCGCCACAGCAACAATCTACTCCCACGAGATCGCTCTCCACACAGACCACAACGTAGACGACTTTCGCCCACCCGCCGGCCGTCCCGGTTCCGCCGAACACCCAGGCACGACAAAAGACTTCATCACCCCCTCGCACCTCGACGCCCTAACCAAAGCAGTCGTAGCAATGCGCACCGCCGTCGAAACGTTCATCTCCATATTCTCCACCTCCGAACCAATCCGCTGCCTCCCATGCCTATACATGGTATGGACAGCCTACGCCATCGTCGCCATGGTTCGACTCGACGGCGCCCTCCGCTCCTCCAACTCCCGCTACGCTCAAGTCTTCCTCCCAGACCTCAAAATCGAATCCTACCTCGACCGCATAATCGAGTGTCTTACCAAAAGCCTCCCCGAGCCCGTCGGCACAGCCATCTTCGCCCCAATCCCAATGTTCGTCCACGCTTTCCAAAAACTTCGTCTCTGGCACCAGTACCGTTTGGTCGGTGGCGGTGGCCTTGAAATCGACTATGCAAATCCAGATAATCCAAGAACGGGCATCGTAAGCTCTCACCGCAAAATGCATGAGTTTGCACCACCAATGAAGAATGCGTCAAGCTCAAACACCAACACCAATGCCGATAGTAATACTATGAACACCACTCCCGACGGCGGCAGCAGCAATATCAGCGGTCTAGACTACCCAATGACCAGCGCTGGCGGTCCAGCAGAAATGCTCCGTGCCCAACAATTCCAACAGCAGCAGCAGCGTGACGGAGTGATGCCCAATGCACAAGGTTTCGATGCCTACGGCGGCTCCTGGCTCACGAATTCAAGCATGCCGATCGATGCATCGCTTTTCGAGGGCCAGGACTGGAATTTTACGCTTGAGGAGTGGAATAATTTTGAGGCTAGTATGGTTAGGCCTGCAGGGGGGCCGGGCGGAAGTTGGTTGGGGTATTTACTTTGATTTATTAGGGGTGATTGAGTGGGATGGGAGAAAAAGGGTGGAGTTTATATAAATACTCTACTTATATGTATTTCTATTTAGTAATGATATTAATGTATACACTGTACAGACGTCTTAATGGAGGAGGTCGTTGGCAAACGATATTGCTCGTACCTGGTCAATATGGATCTCATGATGATTGAACAGATTTATTGGTAAGAATGGACTGAGACATTCTGTAAGTTGTCATAGTATACATAGGTACCTACCTAACCATATCGTTGCTACTCTACTGTGCCGAGCTCTTTTATAGCCCTGCATCTCGACGTGGTAGCACTTGAGCTATGCATATGTAGTATTTACTTTCTTCATTGGCAGAAGGCTGTCGCATTTAGTCGTCCACATTCCCCTGGCCTACAGACGTACCAAGTCAGTATGTACATCACCATTTTGATTTGCAGCCATGAATATGGAGGAACAGAGCTCGAATTCAGCGCCGTTGCACTTGTCGTGCTGAATGTTTTAAATTCCCGTCGACTTTGACGGTAGCGTCGCAGAGGAATACACCGGTGTTGCTTTCTCTTCTTTGGCGTACTCGTGGGTGTTGGGTGGCTGAAGTGGGGCTTGCTCGTCTACTCATTCATTGATTGATGGAGTGCCGATAGGAATCTTGGATGGACAAGACCTGGGAGGGCACGCTGAGGAAGAATGGAGAGTCGTACTTAGAGGCGATGTTGATAATCGCCTGGTCAACAATGACAGATTTTTGAGCAGCGCGCTCCAATCCCGCATTGTTTCTTGTTGTTCAGAGAATGACGTTCGTTTCCTCTTTGCATGTCATAGAGTTGAGCCACGATGCGTTGGCGAACTGCAAGCCTTGCCAACGCTCTGCAGTGAGTAGGGGATTTGAGGTATGTTTGCTGTGAAGACTGGCTGAACTACCACCACTTCTCACAGAGGACGCGGTTTTCGTTCATGCCGGGTACATTCTTTAAGAATTCCACGAATTTGTCGGTCATGTCGGGCAGTCCACACACATAGACCAGAGTATTTTCGCGTTGTTTTTCAGTACCAAGCGCTTCGAGTAGGTCTTCATGTTGAATTCGTCTGCCCAGCGTCCGCAGCTTCGTTGGATCTGCGGCATCACCTGTCGTGTTTGCTTGCTGTGCGTTTGTCAACGACGTCTCAAAGAACGAGTATTGCACATCCGCTTCTTTTTCTCTGCTTGCCCATTTTCTAGCTATTGTTTTCATGCGTTCTTCGAATAACACTTCCTGCTTCTGGCTATTGTTGTCCGCTAGCCTCTTAAAAGTATATAACATCCTTAGCCGTTTCGGCATACCTCCTAACCTACCGGCACCTTGGAGGTCCATTGCTGAAACCATGCTCATGATTGGATTGATGCCTACTCCACCTGCTATCAAGACGACATTGTTGATCCTCTCGAATTCGAGTCTTGATAGTGTCATCGGTGGGTATGTAAAGTTTCCGCCTACTCGAAATCGAACAGGTGCGTTCATTATCTCAGATGGAGGCTTCCATAAGTATGCCGCTGGAGGGTTGGACGGCGAGTCTTGTATTGCTAGTTCGATGTGCGGGTCGTCAAAGGTTGCTGCGGAAGGAGGAGTTGTAGTTGATGGTGTGGGTGCGGGCAGTTGAAGAGCCGTTTGTGGAGGAGAGGTGATAGTGAAGCCACCAACACGTTCGATTTCAGGAACATGGAGATCGACGTACTGACCTGGTAGATAGCGCAGAGGAGGCTGGAAGAAGTGAGCTCGAGCAGTACAAAAGCTGTTCATCGAGTAAGAAATGCAAGTTTACATGCTGAGGGTGATGGGTAAATGTGTCACAGTTCCAGCTCATTCGCGTGATACCTTTCATAAGTGCTAGAGGATGAACCTACCTGGTCAGTGTCAAGGTATAGTCTGAACAGACGAATGCCAGAATTTACTTGTTCGATACGACCTATAGTTGCAGTATAGAGGCCCTGCTGCCTTTGGTCTTGAGCGGTTCGGACGACATGGGGTATAGAATCTTTCACAGTTGCCATGGTCCGTCGTCCTCGAAGCTGTCGTGGAACTGTTTGCGAATGATGTAGATAGAACGGGTTATTTAATTGACCAAGTGCTCGAACAGAAGTGCGACATGCAAACTGAACGACTGTGACCATCACTGCTGGAGCATCTGGGTTTGAGAGGTTGCTTGGTATGGTATAAATTCATGAATTGAGGAAAACCAGCATAACCTGTAGTATAACGCGACAGAAGAACCAAATGAAGCAGTTTGAAGTTTATGAATTCCGGATGAAGTCATCGGTCTGGCGTTCATGAGTAAGTCATTTGAGTTGTGTCGATGCTAGAGAAGCGCAATAAGCACACTCCGCGGTCAACGAAAGCTATCGAATGTGTTTGCATGCTCAACTTTGTCGACGAAGGAGCAGTAGTAAGGCTGGAAGACATACATGAACTATGTATAACAACAAGAAGCAACAGAGCTCGAACAAGGCAGTTCTACCGAAATACCCCCGCTGCAGATAGTACGAGTATCATTACCGACTTGCTTTGAGCATCTACCTGCAGGCACGGATGTTCTCAACGGTGCCTACACTGGCAGGCATGACAGAAATATACACGTACACGAACCAGGCTGAGGTTGGTCTTCTTACAATTCACTGATGTTGAAGTCTACCTACCCTCTAGAGAGCTCGATCGTCTCAAACGCTACTGATACTAGAGTTGATTTTCGTGCTGGCCACCAATCGTGATGTTTTGTCCTTCCTCAAGTTCATACGTACAACACTGGCACCGAAAGAGAATAGTCAACCAACGCTGAATAAACCAAGCACTAAACAACAGCACGTTGATGATAAAGCGTACACCAAGGAAGGAGGCGAAGAAATGGTACGGAGCGGGAGCTTTGGGCGCAAGATACATATACTGTACGTTAATCTTGGGCTATGGTCTCACCAGACCTTCGGTGAATAAGCGAAGAGAACTTCCGCAACTGTGAAATATATAAAGCAATAATCTCATGAAGGTTTTTCTGTGTGCAGCAGTAAATTTGCATTCCTCGCTCAAGCCTTTACTGTGACATAGATACATCGACGAACCTCTCAGAGCTGGTTCATGCAAGAGGATGTTAATCCCTTCACAACGCGCAGCCTCTTATGATGTTCCACGTGTCGTTTCATGAATCGATACTCGACGCAGACGGCAGACGTAATAAACACCAAGTATGAGAAGCTGCCTCGGATTGTCAGCTCAGGTGCTGAGCTGCCATTGGGATTATCCTTTGAGATGTGGGAATCGATATTTTCACTGAACGCAAGTTTTTCCTTCTGCGACGGCAACATTGTAGGCATCAAACTTTTGGTGGACGCCTCTCAAGTGAATCTTGATATTGGTCATACCTAGGTAGGCACTGGGCTTGGTCGCACGACTCACAATTGAGGTTCATGACCTCTTATTCTCGCCCTCATCGGCAAATGAAAGACATTCTTGCCTGATATCTAGGTTGTTCAATCATACACCGAGAAAGTTCGCCGAACCGGTTTCGTGAAACGAAGGGATAAAAGGCATAATCGTGACGATGTTCACAACAGTCGGGTACTAGGAAGCCTATTAGTAGTCAATCTTCTCAACAGAACCATGTAATTGATTTGCCTCTATGATATGTTGCAGTTTGTGCTCTCGGACCAATAGATACGACAAGTCTCGTACTTCCCTTGAGGAAATACCTTACCGAAGAATAGGCGCACTCAAGATTTCAACGAGAGGGAATCACAGTCATCATAGAATACTGAAGACTGGTTCAAATATCACTGTAGAAGGAGGGTGTAGATTGGGATATTTAATGTAGGAAATGTGGTCAGGTATGAACCCCGGAACAACCTCTTTACACATCAACGCGATATCTCTTTACTGCCACCGATACCATGAGTATCATGACCCTATGATACGTGACCTACATCTTTCGAGATTTTCCACTTCTGCATATGCCTTGTGTATCTTGACTTGAGCTTTGTGCATGAACATAAGCTTCTGCCTGAATGCGACAGGTGCTCGGCTCTCCGAGGAAAAGATGTATGTGGGGTTTTGCATCGAACAGCAAGACACTGCAGCGGATCTTATCAAGAGACAAAGATCTCCTCAAGGAAGCAATAGAGACAATTGATTGTACCCATCGTGATATGGCGGGAAATGCATGAGAGACGGAGAACAGAAGGAGGAATGAGCATAATGAGGTCGAAGGTGGATAATCACTTGCCGAGCGTTTTAGTGGCGACCTCCAACCTCATCTCTGATGCCCGGAGACAGAACCACACCCAACTGATATATGTACGATCTAAGTGTATATTGTCGCTGGCAGCCTCAATCGTGTTCGCTCACTTACCTCCCCGAGTCTTGTCCATCGACCTGAGCCAAGTGCGAACAACTCCGCTCGTTTCGGACAAAGATTTGAGTCCTCCCACATCAGACTGCTTATGAGCACCTCCTTCCAATACATCCGCGAACAGACCACCCCACAACCTCATAAAAGGGTCATCGGGAACTATCAAAACCAGTTGAACTAGACCGATGGATCATTACACACCGTGAAGGAGCGAGGTCCGGGCAAGGGAAACTAAGATATCACGCAATATCAAATCTTATCGCTCCTTTTGATATCAGACATGGCAAGCTCGGCTGTCACAATGGCCGTTCAGGCTTCATACATGACTCAAAGTCAAGGCTCCCACAATGGCATGGTACTGGTAAAACCACATCAGAGGTTTGTTGCTGTCCTTGAAAACATATTCCGTGTGTGTGCGGGTAATCTAACCAGGTTTTTGATATAGTCTTCCGAGCCAGGAACTCATCGAAATCGATGGGAATGACATCAAAATGGAGCTCGATGATGAAGATCTGACCGATGACCATAACTCAACGTTGATAAGTCTGCAGGCAAATAGCGAAGCCCGAGACTCCCCTAATAGCTCTATGACTTCTACTTCTGCTGCACCATCCATACCAGATATCAAACCACTCACACCCAAGAAGTCTCCTCGGAAGATCACCGATTCTGATGATGCCGGAATATATGTGTACGCTAGAGTGGCAGGCACTTTCAGAGCAAAATCATCCATACCATCTAGGTTGCAGCCTGCCGAATATGCTCGGCAATGTGTGGCGGCTGCAGAAGCCTCCCGGCTCAATCCTTGGGCGCTTCACGAAGAGGAGCAGAAGCTATTACAAGACAAGCTATGCCAACAACATGTTACCGTCTATCTCAATATTCGGAATGGTATCCTGCGATTATGGACACGAAACCCAAGCGTCAGCGTCAACATCGAAGAGGCCATAGGATGTGCTCGTGATGAACGTTGGACCCGACTTGCATGCTTCGCGTGGGAATGGCTTGTCAGAAGAGGCTATATCAACTTCGGCTGTGTCGAACCACCCATTATTCCAAAAACTATCAGAAGCAAGGGAAAAAGTGCTCCACGAGAAACCATTGTTGTGGTTGGCGGTGGCATGGCAGGTTTGTCCACAGCCCGACAGCTAACAAGTCTTTTCCAGCATTATCCTGACCACTCAATGCCTCGCATCATCGTACTTGAAGGACGAAGCCGTATTGGTGGTAGGATATACTCACATCCATTGTCAAGCATGCGCTCATCCCTTCTGTCACCCGACCAAAGGCCTACAGCTGAGATGGGTGCCCATATCATCATAGGCTATGAAGGTGGCAATCCACTTGATGCCATCGTCCGAGGTCAACTCGCTCTCGATTACCATTCCTTACGTGATCTATCTACATTGTACGACATTGATGGAACGCCAGTCAACGGTACGAACGATGTAATGATGGAGAAATTATACAACGATATACTAGACCGGACTGGTCAATATCGCCTCAAGAATAGTTTTAAGAAAACTGCGGAAGGTGATCGAGAAGTCATGGAGGCAGGACGAGACCCTCCTGATACAGAAGATACCTTAACCCTGAGACAATACGAAGAAGCTACGGCGGCAGGTACTATAGATCAGCTCATTACGAAGAGATCTCGTCGAAGAGGCGCCGTCCACCGTGCTGCCAAAATAGACAACCCACAAGAACGCATTGATACCAACATGGAAAGCAAAACACAGTTACCAGCAGCTCAAGCTGCCAAAGAGTTCGGCTTTCTCCTCCGGAAGACAACAGAGTTGCATGAAACTCTCGAGATCGATGAACTTGTTAAAGAATTCAACCAATCCTTGGGATTAGTCATGGACGAGAGTGTCAAGCAGTATCAGAAATTCCTTGATCTCAAACCTTACGCACTGAGACTGATGAACTGGCATTTTGCTAATCTGGAATATGCCAACGCCGCAAATGTCGACAGGCTCAGTCTTCGAGGCTGGGACCAAGACACTGGTCACGAATTTAGTGGTCCACATTCGCAAGTCAAAGGTGGCTACCAACAAGTGCCCCGAGGATTATGGCGGTTCCCCATCCCGCTCGACGTGCGAACAAACAAGCCCGTCAGAAGCATCAGGTATGGTGGCGCAGGTCTCAAGAGCAAGGCAACCATAATATGTGAGGACGGGGAGTCGTTCGAAGCAGACAAAGTCGTCTTCACTGCGCCCCTAGGCGTCTTGAAAGAACAAAGTATACACTTCGAGCCACCTCTTCCTCAGTGGAAGCGTGACGCTATCCGGCGCATGGGATTCGGGCTCCTCAATAAACTAATACTCGTCTTTGATAAGCCTTTTTGGGATGTCGATCGAGATATGTTCGGCCTACTTCGCAAGCACAGGTCAGGCAATGGTTTTGAACAAGAACATTATAAAGAAGGTCGTGGACAATTCTACTTTTTCTGGAACACGATCAAAACAAGCGGGCTACCTGTGCTCATTTCTCTCATGGCCGGCGAAAGCGCATTCGAAGCAGAACGGACACCAGATAATATTCTTGTCGACGAATGCGTTCATTCTCTCCGTGCCTGCTTTGGAGAAGCTAATGTTCCGGCACCAATAGAAGCGATAGTTACTCGTTGGGGATCTGACCGCTTCGCTCGTGGCACGTACTCGTTTGTCGCGAAGGAAGCTCGTCCAGCAGATTACGATTTACTCTCCGAACCTATATCAAATCTCCATTTTGCAGGTGAGGCAACATGCCGGTATTACCCAGCCACTGTCCACGGCGCGTACCTCAGCGGCCTACGCGTAGCGAACGAAATCTTCGAGACAATGATCGGTCCGATTGCCATTCCACCCATCCTCGTACCTGCGAAGGACACTCTTCTGAGAACCTCATCCATTATTGCTCCAACTGTCGCAACTAGCACTACCACTCCAAGCATCACCGATCTCACAGCCGTCGACACCCATCTCGTCAAAGCTCCCGCCCGCAAAGGTGACCCTGTCCTTCCCGCTGGCACATTCACCCGTCCCGTCAAAGAAAAAGACAACTCTCTACACGAAGCCTACGATGCCGCCATGTGGGTACGTATCTACAACGACCTCGGCCCCCCTCCCACAAAGCCAACAAAACTCAACGTAAACGCCTACCTGATGTACCAAATGGAGCACTGGGACGGCATCAAAACAAAACTCGCAGCCGAATACGCCGCCTCTGGTAAGAAAGGAGGTAAAGACAAACACGAACGCGACAAAGTGCGAGTTGAAATTGGACGGATGTGGAACGAATTGACCGAGGAGAAACAAAAGCCGTATAAAGACGCCGTGGAAGTGAATCGCTTAAAAAACGAGGCGGGGATGAAAGAATGGGCTGCTAAAGCAGCGGAATGGGATAAACGGACATGGGAGGTTAAGGATCTATGGATTAAAGAGGGGAATTCGTTTGAGGAGTTTTGTGCGAGTGTGAAGGAGGAGAGGAAGATTATGGATGCTAATAGTGGGATTAAAAGGGAGGGTAGTGAGGTTGATAGGGAGAGTAGGGGTGGGAGTGTGAGTGTGAACGGAAGTGGAAGTGGAAGTGGGAAGAGGATCAAAATATAGATGTTGCTGTGACTGGTCGATACCCGGTTTGTTTGGTGATGAGCATGAGCATGAGCATGAGCATCGTTTTATGAAAACCGGAGTTGGGTGTGTTGGGTCCGGAGGTATGGCATGCTGCATGATGTACTGTACTTGCTGTACCTACCAATCTACTTAGGATAACGTATACCTTTTCCATCCAGCGCGTGGCTCGGTTCAAAGCAGGAAGAGAGATTTAAAAAGCTAAGAGAGACCATATCGTGTCCATGTACAGTATTTTATGGATTGTATACTGTACCTAAATCAGTGCAGGGGCAGCATACATGCACATGCACATGCAACATGGTACCAACAGCTACATACAGTATGCAGTGCACCAGTCCCTTCAGGATTCACATATGTATATATGTACGGTACTCACCTATCTACATACCATAATCAACTGAAGTGAAACCAATTCAACAGAACAGCACCCCCAAATTGCTTGCATGCGTGTATACATGCCTGGAATGCAGTAGACCGCATCACATCATATCAACGCCAACAAAACTTGCGGTGCCATCGCCTTTACTTCACAACCTTGAACGCTTACAGGTACATACATACCAAGGACCTATTGTTTCTGTGTTTTTCAGGGATGTACTCGTGGTACGAGTATCCGCTCACGGTGCATCGTGTAGGCCGCCATTTGGTAAACAAGTACAGGAGACGCGTACTTTAGTATGCAGGTGTGTATGTATGTGAGTGAGTGAGTCGATTGGTTGGTTGAGATCGGTCTTGGATTGAGGTTGGGATTGATCGAGGGGAGTGGAATGGGAGGAGCCTGGAGGTTGAAAGGTGGTGGTGAGGGATATGACATGACACGAGTCTACCGGGTTCAATGCCTAGAGTGAAGACGAACATGGATTGTGGAACAGAGAGTGGTTAATGTATGGTAGAATAGGATAGGATAAACTGCATTTGTTTGCTTCGTGTGCTAATTCAATGAGATCCAGAAATATTATCCTCGATGTAAATGGCACGATTCTACATGTTCTCCCACTCCCTTGCTCATTATCAGGTGGAATGCTAGGGAAATTCGGAATTTGATGGATGCATAAGTAGGTAGGTTACATGCGTACAATATTAAGATCTAGTATGAGAGAAAGAACGTATTGAGTCGAAGCGCTTTTGCGTTTATAGGCCTATGTCCTGTCCTGTTCTATGCTGTAAAGACCATGCTCATTCATGCTCAATGCTTATGCTCAATCCGCTCTGCTCAAAAGTTCATTTGTAGCTCATCCTCAAAGGCACCGTGACGCCATGCTCGTGTTGTAGGAAATTGTTATTAAATCATAGTCGTAAATCTTGAGTGTCGAAGGAAAATCCAAGTGGAGATAGGTGATTTTGGTTGGCAGAGGTAGAAATCAGTCGCCTTCGCAGTTTTATGTCTGTGTGTCGGAGATGGAAAAGATCATCGACTTTAGGCTTCAGAATATCAAAACCCTCGGCCATATCCAATTCTGTAGAAGCCGTGCCTGGTCTAATTGCTCACGGCAATGACAGCAGTGATTGTTGTTGGAGGAGCGACCTGAACCCATCCAGTACTCGAGGTGCCGACTTGTGAGCCTGACCAGCCATTCGATCCTGACCAAGCACAAGTATAACCATCCACGCACGCCACTTGGTCAATGCTGGCAATGTTGCATGCGCCGTAGGATGAAGAACCGATATTCAGGCAGGTAAGGCTAGACGTTGAGTAGGCTGTTCCATCGGTAGGAATCCACACTGCGAATTGAGCAGAACCGGCAGTCATCAGGCAGTTCGCCGCGAAAGCTTCAGTGGCGGCAGATATAGGCTTGGGCGTCGGTGCAGCCAAAGCAATGCTGAAGAGGCCAGCAGCCAGGGTGATGGCGGCATGAAACAACATTTTGATATTGATGAGGCTCTTTATGGTCGTATAGATTGAAGTGCAATAAAATATGGCTGAACCAAAAAGGTCTATGCGGTTGAGTTTGTGGGCTTGACTCGGGAAGTTTCGAGCTTGACTAAGTAATCCGATGGCTGGCTGTCTTGCAGAATAAGGAAGCTAGTGCCAGATGCTAGAGATTCTGGACGTGCAAAGCACAAGTAATCGCCCAGTGCCAAGCGAATAAGTTAAATGCTTGCGAAACGAATGAAGGGTGAAATGGAGGGGCAGTCAGGTCGAAATGGGCTTAGAAATCGTGACTGCTTTATCCTTCGGTTTGGCTTTGGGAGTCTTAGATGACCGAACTGATATCGAACTTGAACAGATGGTGTTGAAAATGAACCGATTGGAATGTGAGCAAAGTTTGCACCCACCGATGATGTGGGTCGTAGTGACAAAAGATCGATCAAATTCCAATATCAAATGGAGGTGTTTGCTTTTGCAGGCCGTCGAGGAGTGAGGTGCAGCTAAACCAAAGACTGTTCGAATGGTGCAGCTAGTGAAGTAAAAGCCACAGCTAATGTGCCGCTTCTTGCGAGCTTCGCCAGATGTTGTCCGAAAAGGCCAGAAAGTATATGTATGATTCAAATGGAAAGCGTGAAACAGCTGCCCGTCGTCTAATCGTTGAAATCGTCCTCACACCCACAAAGACAGAAATTCAGGATGATGCACGTCGTTGGGAATGAACAAATGATCACGAAGCAAGATGTCAAAAAAGACGCGGTGGTGGAGGCATGGCTGCTTGCAGAGGCGCTATAAACGACTCTAGGCAATACTCCGTATAGGAAGTGTGTCATGCCGTGAACGCGATCGAAAAGTTGACCAAATCTGACAGCATGCTGCATTTCTGACTTCGGAAGGCATAAAAAAGTGGCATGGTGCCAAACACTTGTGGCGAACTTCACCAAGAGCTAACGGGCAAATGTCTTTGCCTCGAATGGTGATTGGATGGGCAGTCACATTGGCGCAGCCACTGATACGGGTAGCGGAACATCTGACCCTGCTGTGCGTGCCAAACCTCATTGATCGCTTCCGTCTCAGAATCAACCAGCATGTCTGACAACTGGAACATTAACGGTCGACGTGGCAGTGGTGCTTCATCTGTACAAGCTTCGAATTTCTGTCTGCCTGCTTTGATCGCTTGTACTGTCCAAAATCCGGATCCGGACCAATCAATGTAAATGGAGTTTGTCGGTTCTCCAGACCACAGGAGTGTACTCTGTGCAAATGAAAGGTCGACATAACTGTAAAGTGAAGGACAGAGGAGACCGCAAGTAGTGGGACCCGGAAGCAGGGACCACCAGACCACTACTCCTAATCCTGACAAGCTCCAGGGTATGGTCTTGGATCGGTGCCGGCGCCTAACTGGATGTGGTAGTTCGTCATGGGAGCTAACAATTGACGTCGTCCGACGCAGCCAAGTATAGCACCTCGAAACGATTGTAGGGCACTTCTGGCCGACGTCAAGCTCGGGATCTTCCCTCCTCAGAGATCCATACAACTTAGGTTCTCGATGACCATGGAATGCTCTGGCCAAGGTGTCTGTCTTGCCTGCGCAGCGAAAACGTTGCCGGACTTTATTGGTGCCGCCAAGATCGTGGTCAACTCCAGTATTCCCAATATTTGACATCGTCATCCGTTACTGCGTCGCTCTGTAACTTTATCGTCGTTGGTCGTGTCATACGGTATAATACTATTGAGATTGTTTGAGGCCAAAAGACGATGACACAGGATCGACAGTAAACAAGACTGGAGAAAATCGGAGATGTCAAAACGGCCAATTTGCAGTTTGCTTGCCACCCTTGGGCAGGTGCCTTCTTCTTAGTGAACCGTGTAGCACGCATGCAAGAAGCACCGTTGACGAGGCAGTCAGGCAATGAACAAACTATTTCCCGGTTGAAGGAGCGGATCCGATTGACACCTCACCGCTACTGTCTACTGTACAATATTTGCTGCATATGAAACCTCATCTCTTGCGGCCATGAAAACCAAGTCGCAGTCTGGCAGCTGATTCGTCCTCGATCCTAACTCGTATCACAATGGCCAAGCTCTCGTCTCTGCAGGTACCAATGCCAATGGGAACTGTCTCGCATGTTTGAGATCTCCGCTGCTGCGAAGGCCGAAAACAAGGTAGCGTCCCAGGGAGTACCGTACAACTGAAGCCTGTGCTGCTCAATCGCGCTTTCAAATCCTGCATAGGTCTCGATGGCTATTCTACTTCCGCCTCCCACTTTGCACTGTTCAGTTTCCGAGAAATTTCCGCTTACGACTCCATCGGTGTGCAAGTAGTTAAAAGCTCAGCCTTACCCGAAGCGTCACATCCGAGTGTCAATGTTTACTCGAGTACTGAAGAACTACAGTATGTCGGACCACCCTTTTAAGGCTCATCCTGGAAACAAAACTGTGCGTGATGTACTATCCAATTACGTACCATTCCTGGTCGAAGATAGATTGCCCTCCTCACTCACGTGGCAAACAACTTCTCCATAGAGTGTATACTGAGGACCAAGTGTGTAGATGACTGTGCAGCATACATACAGCGGCTTTAGAGCTTACGTGCTCCGGATATTTATCAGCCCAACAAATTGATTTGCAAACTTTCTGAAGGTCTTATTATTATGCCTGCGGCAGTGATGCTATCTCCTGTGTGCTATCTGTGCTGCTAGATGCCCATCCATGGTCGAGAGATTTTGAAGTGAGATGGACAGAAACAGTGACTGGATCCTAAGGAAGACGAAGCAGTCCGTCACATATAGGTTTGAAAGATCTGTCTGGCTAGTGAATAGAACAAGGGCGAGGATATGGTGGTGAGGTCCGCTTGCCGGGTTCGATATACCATACCTACTTGCTTATGTCACTAAGCGAGTGGTTGAAGAACTTTGGGTAACGTTTGTTGTGCGGATGGTGATGGTGCTATGTCGACCTGGGCAGGAGAAATGGTTCTGTTCTGGGGTCCAGAAACCCGTAGGACCTACTACGGAGGTAGTGCAGTAAACCAGTCATGAGACCAGTAGCCAATCAGATCGTGACGAGGAAGAGATGTCGACTTCCTTTGGCTTTTCGAGACATTCTTACGGCTGTTCTGCTGAATCACGGAATGGTCACCGCCGTGCTTTAGAGGCTTGATGCGCAGGGCTCGGTTGGGGAAGGTACTCCAGTCGAGATTGAGACTTTCGAGGTGTAATCGTTTCATGTCTTCAATTGGGCTCTCCATGTGCCATATACCACATGTTGAACATGATCAAAACAATCTTCAAGGGTTTTGAACCACTTGCACATTGTTCTTCTTCTTCCACTTGTCCATTTCGTCTTGCTTGCTCTTGTATTGCTTCATCAGCTCATCGAGCACTTGCTTCAGTCCATCCGAGTTGGTCTTTAAAGCTGGAAGTACTTCTTTCACTGTTCGTTCAACCAAGACACCATTGATGAGACGGAAGCATTTGCGATCACCTGGCAATGGTTCAAGTGTTTCTGTGACCAGTCTAAAAGCACCAGATTAGCATTAGACATTCGAGATCCGAAAAATTGCAGCACTGACTTATGCTCTTCAATCTCTTGTTCAATTTCGCCGACTTTCTGTGCTAAGGACTGGAGAGTAGACTTGTAGTTTTGATATTGGGTTTGTAAGTCTGCTGGTGTCAGAATAACTGCTTCCTCCACTTCGAGATCGCATACCTTGTTGCTTTCGCATAGATGCCTCCGATGCCATGATAGTCAATATATAGCGGAACCCTGAGAAAAGAAGATTGACAATGGTTGGTGTTTCCGTGTTGGTGGGGAGCAGGAGTGACGCAGGCACAAATTTATTTTTATAACATTTCTCCAACCAGAATGTTGTCCATACTACAACAATCCTTACCAACAGGCGATTTCTACAGTGATGATCAACGTGCAGTAAATTGTGAGGCCTAAACAAAGCATGGACCGTGATCGAAGCCCGAAGCGGCGCAAGCTTGATAGCAGTCGCTTCTCGACACCTGCATACGAAGACTTAGGGCCATCGTTATCCCGCGTGTCTAAGCTCAAAAGTGAGCGCAACGGTCAAAGACCCGAGTCAAGGTCTTCCACACCCCGAGGCTACAGAAATGGATCGACGCCTCATCAATTGGAATTCGACGGTCCTGAGCCATTTATACAGGATGAAGAAAGCAATGCGCTGGACCGAGACTGGTATCTGGGAGATGAGTTCGGGCACACCTTCGGAGACGAGTCGCATAATCCATTCGGTGGTACAGACACAACATGGGTAGACAAACAGCGAGAACAGGCACTCGCAGACAAGAAACTGGGGAAACGGCTGACAGCGAAAGCAGCGCAGAAACAGAAAGAGGTCGATGCATGGGAGACGAATCGAATGCTTACATCTGGCATTGCACAACGACGAGATCATGGTGCTGATTTCGAGGATGATGAGGAGACGGTGCGTGTGCATTTGCTGGTACATGACCTGAAACCGCCGTTCCTGGACGGAAAGACTGTCTTCACGAAACAATTAGATCCTGTACCGGCTGTAAGAGATTCTCAAAGTGATATGGCTGTATTCAGTCGAAAGGGCAGTAAAGTCGTGAAGGACAAGCGACAACAGAAGGAGAGACAGAAGCAGGCACAAGAAGCTACAAAGGTAGCAGGTACCGCGCTCGGCAATATCATGGGCGTCAAGGAAGACGAGGGTGACAGTGCTGCTGCCATGCCTGGAGAGAACGGAAAGTCTAGCGACAGCAAGTTTGCATCGCACATGAAGAAGGAGGAGGGAGGAAGTGCCTTCAGTAGGAGCAAGACTCTCAAGGAGCAACGAGAATTTTTGCCAGCCTTCGCAGTCCGAGAAGAGTTGATGCGGGTCATTCGAGACAACCAGGTTATCATTGTTGTTGGTCAAACCGGCTCTGGCAAGACTACGCAGCTGACACAGTTTCTGTACGAGGACGGTTATGCCAGACATGGCTTGATCGGATGTACACAACCGCGAAGAGTGGCAGCCATGAGTGTAGCTAAGCGTGTAAGTGAGGAGATGGACGTGAAACTGGGAGGGTTGGTGGGCTACGCAATTCGTTTCGAGGATTGTACCAGCAACGAGACAGCAATAAAATGTAAGTTCATCGCCAATAGTTGATTTAGCAGAAAAACCTACTAACCAAGGTTCAGACATGACAGATGGTGTACTACTTAGGGAGTCTCTGACTCAACAAGATCTAGACAAATACTCATGCATCATTATGGATGAAGCTCATGAACGTGCTCTAAACACCGACGTTTTGATGGGTTTGATCAAGAAGGTTATCGCTCGAAGGAGGGATCTGAAACTAATCGTGACATCTGCTACCATGAACTCGGAGCGTTTTGCAAAGTTCTTTGGAGGTGCACCCGAATTCATTATCCCTGGTCGCACCTTTCC
>Ga0115842_100021_pt1 | contig 46043 bp, 31 predicted proteins | sample InSIn2SAF170_2_FD_83856 | JGI IMG/M metagenome (GOLD analysis project Ga0115842, IMG submission 83856)
AACAGCAGCTCTTCAAGTGGCAGTCCAACTATCGTAACAGTGTCCTCCCCACAACGCAAAGTCGTAATCACCCGCAGCAGCAGATGGACTTGAGAACGAGAGATGGTGAGGCGGAGTATGTGGGCGTATCACCACGACTTTAGGACTCTTCGCTTTGGTTTTCATAGCATTTGGGCATTTGTATCTGTATCTGCGTTGTATCGAATCATGTTGCTGGGTTTATGTCGTCGCATAGCACGGCGTTCTCGTTAATAGAGTATACGTATTTACAACACATATAGGGGAGTTAAGAATACCTTGTTGAAGTGGACGCTGGTATCAAATTGACGTCTTGGTCTCTGGACATAAGTTCGTGGGTAAATACACGCGTATATAAGATGTATACGGCAGTAGATGACATTACGATATATCCGTTGTATTACTGCATGTTTAGGATCTGTAGTGATTGTCGTTATGTGTCTTGGCCTCGCGGCACGTATTTATATGGACTATGTGCAACATAGATACATAACTCGATGTTTGAGATCTCTTGCTCGCTCGCTGATTAGCTGGCCGGGTATATCGAGCAAGGTATTTCCCAAACCCATATCATCAACGCTGGCACCGTCTGACACATAGCAGCAATCGTGAATCATCACATATCGCTCCCGATTGCGATCCCAGCCTTTGCGCCTTGCTCGATTAACGGATACTACCGCATGGCACGAAGCCGAATATTTCAAATCCCACAAGGCGAAAAGTTTGACACCATCAAACCTACCTCACCCTCCTCTCATCCAACTTCTCCTCACCACCCTCCAAAATCCCCGTCGCAACCTCCACTCGTCTCCTCAATATTTGTACCACTCGATCCGTCTCCTCCTTCCCAGTGACGGTATGTCCCGCTTCAGCTCTAAGCACCCCGTCAACGACACTACCTACCGCCCTCAACAATCCCAACACGAGATCTGTATCGACGTTTGCGAATGACGTGCCTGGTGCGAGTGTGAAGGTTGGGTCCGCGAGTTTAATGAGACTCTCCATAAGGATTTCTGTGTTTGAGACTGGGGTTGGTGGGGTGGTAGGTGGTAGTTGTGTTGGTGGTAGTGGCGGTGTTCGTTTTTGTGTGGATGAGGGTCGTCGGGAGGGAGGTTTGATGGTGATTTGTTTGGGAGATGCTATTTGTGCTTGGAGGGCGGCGGAGGATGCTGCTGTTGGTGGCGGTGGATCTGGTAGTGGCAGGTTTGGCGGAGAGTAAGTTTGTGGCTCGAGGATGAAGGATTGGGGGTGTTGGAGGGAGCGGTTGATTACGACTTTGCGTTGTGGGGAGGACACTGTTACGATAGTTGGACTGCCACTTGAAGAGCTGCTGTTGAAGGGTTGCGGGGTCATCGTTGTTGAAGATGATACGAAGGGAGAGCGAATCTGACTGGCAGAATATTGTCGGCCATGGATTGCAGCTCTGATTGGTGATATCGATTTTGCTGTTGCCACAGAGCCAGATCTGTAGACTGGTTGAGGAGGGACCGAGCTTTGCTCAGAGCGCTGAGGTGACGGGCGCCCCTGAAACCGTTCTGGGACACCATTATCGTTGATGTATTGTGCTCGATCAGTGTCTGTATGGTCATATGCCATACGGAGCGGTGCCTGTAGTGTTTTTGAAACTACAGGTGAGCGACCTCCATTGCGTGGTGAGGAGAAGCCGTGTCTACCACGCACATTAGAGGAGGGTTGACCATATCCTTGGTTGGTGTACCGTGAGAACCCCAGACCACTCGACGGTGCCGGATCCCAGTGGAAAATCGGATTCAGTTCATCCTCAACTTCGCCCTCCATTGCTGTTTCGAAAGTTGCGGCGGTCGAAACGGAGTCTGCAGAGTAATTTCTAACATGTGCCCAGGGTTTTGGAGGTTGAGGTAATGGTATTTGTGGAGGACTTCGTAGTTGTCTCGGAAACGTTGCTTGGTCAGGCCTTGGTGTGCTCTCACTTTGAAAATCTGATTCTGGGCCGATGTCCCGTGTTACTACAACAATCTCGTCATCGCTAACCGGCTCCTCTTGAGCTGAATGAGCAGTGTCATCGACTGGTGTTTTCATGTCGGCTCTGCTTGTTTCAACACTCCCGTCACCTTCACTTTCACTATCACTACCGCTATCGCTACCACTCAAACCTTTGCCAGTGTATGTACCCATTGCACTATGCAGAAACATATTCTCATAGTCAAAAGCGTCTATTCGATCTTCATGTCTTTCAGGCTCCGGAGCCATGACCGCAGGGACACCATCTGGGCTTGGTAAGAAGCTACCAGGAAATGTTGGAATTTCAGGCTCGACTTCCGCTTCCCTCAACGACTGTTCAAGCACTTCATTTAGATATATCTGCTCTTCTTCGTTCTCAGCGACCTCCTCCGTTTCATTGTCTTTATCAGCGTAGTCCAATTCGTCCGGAATATGCTGGCGCGGCAGAGCTTCAATTACAGACGCGACATCATCCTCGTCCTCATTGTATTCCTCTGCTTCTAGAGCTGCAGTGTCTTGCTTACCTTGAACCAACATCGGATCGTTTCGGTCAGTCCTTGCAGAGCTCATCAGATTTGTTTCGGTCCCAGGCGTCATATGCTCCACATTCAAGAATCTTGCATTTGCTGGCGTGATTGGTAGTGACTCTAATTCGCGTTGCCCACCGACCGTAGCGAGACGTGAATCCGACCGCAGCTCTACAGGTGATGTTCTCCATCCGACACCAGCATTGGCATTGACAGGGCTGGGTTCTTCATTATAAGCAGGAGATGATGCGTAGTACTGTTCTGGTGGTCCGGGAGTGAAAGGACTCGATGACCTAAGACTCTGAATACTGCGCCTTTTGAGCTTCTCAGTTTGTGCTTTCAATTTCAGGTCGGCTATCCGGCTTTTGAGATCCATCATCTGATCTTTTAAGTCCTGTGCCGATTTGATTGATGTAGCTGAGGACGTACGGCCATGCTGTGTGGGAGTAGGCGTAGGGCGTGACGAAGCAGACCGGCCAAGAGTAAGAGCGAGATTCTCCCTCGAGATTGCAGCGGATGTGTGAATACCCAATCCATGTGGTGCAAACTTTTTGGTATCTTCCGGTGTGTCTTCATCTGAACTAGGGCTGCCTCGTTCCTCACCAAGAGATGGCAAGAGCAATTTGTTGCCTCTATTGTTTATTGGAGAAGGTTGGATTCTTGCAGAAGGTGAATGAGTTGTATCTGGGAATAGACTATACCTGGCAGCGGGTCCATACTCCATAGCACTCGCTGGCCTTGCATCAGGCAAACGAGAATATCGCTTCGAAGTTGTCGAGGCAGAGGCATCACTGTCGCCTCTCAAGTGTTGCACAGATGCAGATGTCCTGATTTGAGGATACAAAGGTCTTTTGCCCAGCTTACTTGCACCAGCAGCAGATATCGATCTGTACAGTCCGCCAACCGGCTGTTGATAGTCGCCTAAATGAGGTGAGGACCGCGCAGGAAGCAGGGACGAGTTTCTGGCTGTCCTGAGATTGTCCCCCATGTGTGTTAACCGCTTGCGCGCATCCTCGAGGATTCTTTCAGCGCGTGCATTGAGAGCGGCCAATTCTTCTTCCTCCCTGCTTTGTCTTTTGCTGGAAGCTTCTTCAACATCGAATGTATCATCTCTTCTCATCTGCGCCAAATCTGCCGCGACTCGACTGGACAATATCTTTGACGAGTCAAATGCCTCCCAATCATCTACATCAGAACCTCCACTCGAGGCGGAAAGCGAACTGTTTCGTCTCATGTGTCGTGAAATAGGCCTGGTAGGTGAACGAAGCTCTTCGACAGCCTGGTTCGGGGTAGTTCGAGCTGAATAACTGCGTATAGTTGACTTGGTAGGTGTCGCTGTAGCTTCACTTTCCTCGTAGATATCGCTTAAAGCCACACCATGCTCGTAGGGGGAGAAAGCGGTGATTGATGCTGGCTGTGATGTTCTGAAAGGCATTCGCACAGCCGTTGCAATGCCCACTTCCGTTGGACTTAGGCCACTATGCCTTTGATCTGTGGAGAAGGAAGTATTCGAGAGTGTTTGCGATAGCGCATGTTCTGGCTCTAGCAACGGGTGTGGCCCGTCGAAATCGGAGTCGTCCTGCCATGGTGGTACAGGCATGATCATGTCGGGATTGGTCAAGGTGGGTGACGGGGGATGATCGTACATAAACGAGTTTACTGACACTCCCGAATCATTTCGGGCGTGTAACGAAGCTTGAGCCATTCTCGCACATCTGCTGGGAATCTTTGAGGAACGGTAATTCTGTGTAGGGCTGAGGGAGAAGATTCTCGCTGCTGTGTCACATGCGTTCCGGTCCCGACTGCTTCACATTTTCGTCTTGGTGTTTCCAGCCATCATCAGGACTCCTCTAATTCGTTGATCGCAGGTTGTTGGTACAGTACAGCGAGCCGGAACAATGGGAACAACATGTCAGCTGGACAAGATAGTCTAACAAAATTGCAAGACCAGTCGAGATGCGAACAAGACTCGCTTTAACTCGAGCATAGCACCACAAAATCAGACCGGTGGTTAGGCGAGCCAATGTGCTTGCGATAACTGCAGAGGCCGGTAGGAAGCCAATGCTTAGCCATGCTCGGGGAGCTAACAAGGTTGGGGTTCCGCAACCCCACGCCTGGACCGGAGACTTGGCAGCCCAATGCAAGGAACAACGTTCAAAAATGCAGGTACAGCTAAAATACTTCTCCCGAACAAACATATCAAGTTTCATGATCCATGTATATATATAGTCAGGGATTCTGTATGAAACTTGAAGTTACGTCGTAGGCACAAGGTTCTCCCACCAGCGCACTGGCGTGTACCCTGAAGATTCAATCCTTCACTATAGACATAGTATTAGATTTGATAATGTGAGGATCTAAAGTACAGTGCAAATCAACAAGGGTAGCACTACAGCTCACAAGGCGTCCTCCAGACAAACGTTTGGCAAATCGGAACGAGTCATTACGGCTTTTTCTGATTGACGAAGACATACGATTTATAGAGACTGCTACCATATATATTAAAGCTTGGGATGACATTGAATACGACCTGCAGTTTTGATTTGCCGAACATCTGGAGGACGCTTCTTCTAGCATAATTGCATGCACGACTACCTGTTTCGAGTCCTTCTTACCCTAGCGTTATGTATAGAAAGGAAAGAGATTGACAGCAATGGGAGTGGAACAAATGCTGAGTTGTGAGGGACCTGCTGGCAGGTTTGCATTGTTTGCACGTGTTGTGACTTGCCTCAGTCAAGCAAGTCAAGCTGTGCAAGTTCAAATACAATGGCTCAGCCCAAATAATGATAGCAGCTTCTTGGTAAGCAATGTGCCAATTCGATCTTCCGGGAGGGTGCCAGTGGGCTGTCGTCTTAAGCACTGACCTCCAAGATGATAGGTCAAAACCTATTTCTTCACATGAACTCTGGACGTGCTGCATGAATAGGATGTATTAATATTGTTGCCCGCCGTGGTACTTCTGCATCTTAAACACTCACAGGTCTTCCTCTCTCATCTACGAGGTGTTGATCGACCTGCTCAGGACCACCACCAACACCAGTGCAAATAACTCTACTAATGCCAGCTTTCATCGTCATAACACTCTTCGATTCAAGACCACCTCTCTCGTTGCGCCGTATCGCTGCACCGTATTCGCTATCCCAACCACCAACGGCTTGCAGCACATACTTGAATACGCCAGCCACCGTTGTCTCATCCTTTTCTTGGTAGTAAATCACCGCGTTTGGACCTGCATCGAAAGTGTATGCAGCCACTAGCTCTCCAGCACGTTTGTTGATCGTCTCTACTGCATTCATAGCCGCTCGGGAAACATCATTGAGGTAATGAATGGGTGGCCAGGAGTCTAAGCATACTGCATGGAAAGAATTGCTGTCCATCATCGTGATCTTCGCGAACGTCGGAAAATCTTTTTCTTGAATTGCTTTCTCCATCTCTGCCATTCGTTTCGGTACAATGTCGTTCGCACGGGAAGGAAAGAGTGTGGATGTTTCGACTGTGGTTTGCATTCCTGCCGTTGACGGTACACCCTTCTTATCTGCACTCACCACCAGAATCAGAGCACGCATCTCAGGCCAATGCGAAACTGGAGCTACCTCTTCTGCTACGCTGTCTGATCCATCCTTTGCTGTGCCTGCACGCCAGGCAACATAACCGCCCATCAAACTGCGGCATGCGCTTCCGGAACCTTGTCTAGCCACCTTTGAAAGCTCTGTAGGACTATGTGGGAGGTCGTAGAGATTCGCAATCGCACGAACAAGAGCAGCAAAGCCAGCTGCAGAGGAAGCTAGACCGGCCGCTGTAGGGAAGTTGTTCACAGACACCAGATGGAGAGGCATATCTGATAGTTTAGGAAGGGAGGTATCTTTCTTCTCAACATCTTTGCGGAAGCGTTTCAGTAGTTGCAAACATGCTTGCGTACGTTTCGAGGACTGAATGTCCTCGGAATCGCCATTGAGGAGGAGCGTATCCGGACCAGTATAGCTTGCTGAGCAAGACGCTGTAGTATGTGTCTTCAAGGACTTTTGGGAAAGAGTGACAGATAGAGATGAATTTGTAGGGAGGTTGAGAGCCGTATCTCGTTTGCCCCAATACCTATGGTCCTTGACATTAGGACTTGTTCGAGCTTCACTTGTATCAACAGTGGTTGTGGTGCATACCTACTTGATCACGGCAATATTGACCGGAGCAGTCGTACTTGCTCTGTATACTGTACTGTCAGCCATGTTGACTGTTCGGCGCGGAGTTGGTGAATATACTGGGTTTTCAGATTACACGCGCGAGAGCAGAAAAGTGGTGTTGGTGGGCTCGCCGTTTCCTCTACCCCGAAAGTTGCTCTTTTTCCTAATTGGGAAAGATTGTCAGAATTCGAATTCGTCGTGGCGCGGAGAAAGCAGGGTTCAGACTATTGCACGACCATCGACTTTTGACATCGTCACTCGCAATCTGAGCACTTCATTGTAGCTACAGGAAGTAAGTTCAAGCAACGCAAAGATGGGTTGGTGGAAAGCAGACCCTGTCGAACCGCCTAAAGAATCTCCGCCACCATACCAACCACCACAGTCATCGTTACCAGCATCACATCCGCCTATCGCCCCATCTGCGCAGGCTGATGCATGTCCGGTCGACCACAAGACACGAGAAGTATGGCTTCAACAAGCCAAGAAACATCGCGAGGCCCAACAAAAACAACAGCCACAACAGCAGTCGCCGAGTGTACCTAGTCCTGCATCAAGGCCACAGAATCCTCTACCAGTAACAACCTCCGCATCGAAAGAATGCTCATCAGATCGCATATCGCAATCGCCCATAACCGAAGCCCCTGTCGCACCAACAGGTACACGCCGACCACTATCTCAAGATCGTGAAGTGTCCACGATCCCTCGGGCTTCTCCTTCCACTGCCGGATCTACCGCAGCTCCCACTGCGACGCCCTCCGTTCCAGCCAACTCTGAAACCGAAACTGGTCCACATAGCAGTGGTAACTGGATTTATCCCTCCGAGACCCAATTCTTCAATGCTGTTATGCGCAAAGCTACAACAACCACTTCGTCACACGAGCTCGCCTCCTCAATCGCCAGCATAATACCTATCCATAACGCCGTCAACGAGCGTGCTTGGCATCTCATAAAACAATGGGAAGGCGACAGCTCCAAGCAGTGCGGTGGTCCAAAACTACTGAGCTTTTATGGCAAGGGCGCTGGTGCCCTAAGTCCGACAGCGAAATGGAATACATGGATAATGGGCGCCAAAGAACCATTTGATAGACATGACTGGGTTGTTGAGAGATGTGGAGGGGAGAAAGTGGAATACGTTATTGATTTTTATCAAGGAAAAGGCGCTGACACTGGAAAGCCAATGGATGCTAACCTCAACTTTTATCTTGATGTACGACCAAAGTTGAATACGGTTGAGGGATGTAAGATGCGAGCTGAACGACTATTCGGATGGAGATGAGCAAGTCGTATGTGCGAGACCCAGGCCGAAATTGTTGAATCACCACTCACTTAGGATTTCAGGAATATGTTTTGTGTTGGATTTGTAAAACCAAGCAGGGCCATTCACGACCTCCTTTGGCCCCTACACGAGGGCCAGCTTGCAACGTACGGACACCGGGAAAGCGAAAAGTGGCCCACGAAGACGAGTACAAAGTCCTCCTCACGCTACTACATTACGCCCATGAATACGGCTACCGTACACAAGACCTCCACATCGCGATCACTGGCAGGAAAGACGTTCGACAATGAGAAAGCAAGACGACAACACAACCAAATCAAAACCCCACGCCATCAAGGCTAGGTAGCCAACCCGCGCAGACGTTTGTCGAACGGCCATGAGAACAACGATGAGTAATTGACTCGGACATCCTCCTCAACTCACAGATCTAGACAATTCTTCTAGGCTATTCATGCCCCCGATCATCACCTTACTTCGACATACCACGTGGCTGTCCCCATGTGTCTGGCCCAGATGGGACATCGGTATCAAAAAGTTGCTACGTTGTCGTCGAACAGATGATGAATATACACATGGCGATACGTTTGGTAGAAGCATCGGATGAGAGTAGGTCGACCTTTGGAGCAATAGCAATGAGTTGTGGCTGGGAATGTAGGCAGGTAAGTTTATATTTTTATATGATGAGTGATTTAGACTAGGTGTATGTATGTACTGTAATACCAATCTAATCGTGTGTTGATATTACACTCCGTCAACAGCACTATTCGCAGCACTACGATTTTCCTAATCTGTTCTGTTCTGTTCTGTTCTGCTTAAGGGGTATAGAATGAATGGTTGAACACATGCTTGAATGTGCTTCGTAAAGTAAGAAAAATGGTATTCGATCATGCATGTACGCTGTCTTTCTGTCTGTGCTTGCTAACTAGCATACCATCTCAATGCCGTGCTGAACGTACGTGTGATGCCAAGCAGTACTCCATTCACCATCCCACTGACTCCGACTCCAAAGCCGACCCCATAATGAAATTCGTAATGTAACATATCGTTTCGGTTGCTGTGTGCACAGATGCTAATGCAACACAACCCAATCCAGCATCTTTATATCGTCGGACTTAACCATCACCATTGAACGATGACACTACCAATTCCCCGTCCTCATAACCGGCTGATCAGTCCCATAAGTGCCCGAAAACAATTGCTGTCGTATACTATGCTGCTGAAAACTCGAGCCCGCTCCACCACTCTGCATATGTGGTTGTGTCTGTGGTTTCAACCAGCCCAGCGCACCCATCAATTCATCATATGCCTCCTGCATCAAACCACCACTCTTCTGGTTATGCAGACGCAATTTCTCTTCCCATCCGCCGTACTGCAGCTGTATGCCGCCTCCGCGTTTGCTAGCTTCTTTGATGACGCTCGACCATGCTCGTGAGATTTCTTCGTAGGCGTTTTGTTTGGCGAGGTTGTACTGCGCTGTGTCCCATTCGGGTAGTTCGTGGATGATTTGTGTTACGCCGTCGAGGTAGGTTAGGGACGTGGATGGTTGTGATTCATGGGGTGGTAGGAAGTGTGGTGTGAAATCTGTCAGTGCGTTGAGGAGGTCTGACCACTGTGGTCGGATTCTGTCGTAGGTGTAGTCTGATCTTGGGTTGGGGTCGAGTGGATACGCTGCGAATAGTTCGTGGAGGTACTGTCTCAATACCTCGAGTGTGGAGGTTATGCTTGGTCTAGGTGAGAGATGTAATATTTCGTCTCGAAGATGTGGATTTCGATCTGATAGCGTCCGGAGGACAGAACGGAGGGATTCTCGGTCAAGGGTTTCGAGGAGGCGGTCGACTGTTAATGGGCGGCCGGTGAGGTTAGGTCTTGCTCGTTTCCGTGTGGTGACAGGTTGTGGAAGGCGAGCAGCGGATAGTAAGGGTGATGTCGACATTTCATCGTCTTCTGACGAAGGGGAAGCTTTTCGCTTGCGAGGATTTGAGGGTGTGGCTGACACTGTGTGGTTGTTAGCCATGGCGCTTTCTATATAGTCGTGGTAGAGAGGCGAACTTGAGCGAGATGGTGAGAGTCGTTGATGTTCGTGGAAGTGCGGTGGTATCGGCGGCGTTGCCAGACTACTCATGGTTGATTGTGTATGATTATCAATCGGCTGAACCAAAACAAGGAAGATTTGACGTGGATGAGGCGGATGGTGCAGTTTCGAGATGTGACTGACAACGCCTTGGACTAAACTGACGGTGTATAATGCAACTGGTCGTCAATCGTGAGGCTGCTACAGATGTCAATTATGTATGGAATCGAAGTTGTGTTTGAAGTGGTCAGGTAGCAGACAATGGTCATGTGTGAAGCTACTACACTCTGCAGACCAGCCGAGACCAGGGTTGTACTCGGAGGGCAACTTTGCCGATCACTTTTTGCGTGGCGGTTCACTCGTTGTTTCGCTCTCTAACAAACAATGCACTTATGTAGGCGCCAGTTTGAAACAAAGACCACGAATTTGGAAAAGTGCACATTACGAACTGGGTATCTCTAACTTGCTCTATAGCACTGCTATACCATCATGGATCACGAGCATCATAATCATCATTCATGGCGAGTTCCATCTCTCAGCCTGACCTGGAATCCTTCCAATACTTCAGCTTCCCACTGGCTCAATTCCATCCAGTCAGGCACTATGACTCTGTCGATTTCAATTTGGATTTTCATTTGTGGATCGATATGTGACTTTCGAGATGCCATTGTGTCCGACCTCCCTACTGTAGGTTTCTTATGGAGCGTGCTGCCGTGAGACGCCCTTCTGGATGGTGAAGGCATCTCAGCCTGAGGAAGTCCAGTGTCCGACTCCAAGTCAATACTCGAGTCAGATTCATCCTTCTCAACATCTTTCGCCTTAACAATGTCATCCTTTTTGGTCTCGGCAAGATCGACGGGAGTCCACCAGTACAGAGGAAAGCGTTTGTAAAGATTGTTGACGAGCATTGCGCTTGCCAGCATCAATGAACCAGCCAGTAATACAAGTGGAAGCAACCACCATCCTATTTCGGTGATTTCTGGGGTGGTTGCAGCAAGCAAGGCAGTGGCACCGGCAGGGGGGTGAACAGTCTTGGTAATGCCCATAACTGTACTTGCCACACCCACAGCAAGGGCTCCAGCGAGCCATCGTAGATCTTCGAATCGTGCCTCAGGTAGAAGGCGAAAGAGCTTCGTGATACCCACACCAATACATGCTGACAGGAAATGGCCCAAGATGAGATTCCTAGGTTGTGATAGCGGAGACTCGATGGCATTGTATTCAAGAATAGCAGCAGCGCCAAATGAGGCTATGATCAAGGGCGCGGGATATGCGCCCAGCATGGGCAGATGGCGAAAGACGTTTTCAATGATGGCAATGCCGATGAATCCGCCGAGGAAGGAGAAAAGCCATACTAGCAGCACTGATGTTGGTGGTACTGGTGCAGGTGCTTCGCCTTTAGGAGGAGCTCGATAGCCGAACCAGCGGGATATTGGGTCGGGCAATATATAAAATCGAGGTCTTGGGATGAAGCGATTGAGGTAGTCATCGATGTTGAACGTGTGTATTGCTGCGCGCTGTTTCGATGCCATGTTCACGGTTTAGTGGTTAGGTGACCTGAAAACTGGAATTGCACTGCTGAAGGTGGGCAGGGACACCACAAAGCGGCCACAAATTCCGCACTGGTCACGTAGCGAGGGTGAGGAGAAGACCAGCGTAAAGGAAAGGAGTAAGATATGAGTGACTACTCCGTAGAAGCAAGAAAGAAGATGACGAGCAGGTAGTAAAGCAGAGATTGTGGAGGAGTAGAATTGGACGATCCTTGAGAGGAGCATTTGCCTTTGTAGATTTGTGTGAAAAAACACAGCTCTGTTCTCGACCCCAAATTGGGAAGAGAAGCGTGACAGTGTCTTTGTCATGTCGCAATGGATCACGAACAAACCAAAAGCAGCAGGAATAACTCACAGCAATGGCGGAAGGGTTGCTGTCGGCAAGCCATCGTGGTCAGACCGATTTCTCTCGTAACAGAAATGAAGTGAGTGGTCGAAGTGGCCAATGCGAGCGTCACTTTGGCCCAGGAACGCGTTTGCCGAATGAGAAATCTGAAAAATGAGATCCGGGGTACACTCCAACGCCGATCGTCACAAATCGTTTTTGGTCGTTTAAGATTGGACTCAAGCGATTTAGGAAACAAGATCCGTGCCTGTTGGATATTTCCTCTCCACATCCAAGCACTCGAATCCTGCTGCTTTACAGTACAGCGACTTTGCTTGTTACCAATATTTCTTGTCGTCCCTTAAAACAGACGCTGCTTGCATGCTTTCGAAGGCAGAGTTAAACCAGCGGCACGACTCCAAATTCAACTGGGTAGGGTGACATGACGCATGGCGCTTTCGGTAAACTTTGGTGGCATCGCAGAATTTGACCATCTCCGAGGCATCGAGGAGATCAATTTTAGCAGTGGTCGAAGGCAACATTCGTGGTAAGGCATCAATAGTGTTGTGGATGATGGAAGAAGCTGTTCTACGATGGAATTTGCATTTTATATATCGCTACAGACCATTGTAGGACCATTGCTGATAAGAGAGTACGAAAAGATATGGCATTGATAGAGACTGATAAGCCGCGGAGTCGTCGAATCATCGTCGACGCGCTGACATCCTTTAGCTGCTACCCACCTGGCACCCAAATCTGTGCAACAACTTCCGACGTCTACAATTCTGACTGTTATGCAAGGCACGACTCGTATGTGGCAGTTTTAGCAATCACAACATGAATGATATGCTCAATTATACACATACTGACCTGCAAGCACGGATACTGTAATTGTCTGTGACCTAGTGATGAATAGGACAACACACGCGATCACGGGTGGAGGTAGCCTGTAGGTTAGAGGTACAGCGATTGAGCTGCAACAATATCTCGTCTTACCTTACCGAGTGCCGCCTCAAACTTCACTTCCAACTCTTCACTCCCCATGACTTTCGAAGCTTCAGCCATTTGACGCAGAGCTTCTTCAAGTCGTCGGAATGTTCGAATCAAGCTACCTTCGTATACGTCCGTCATTTTACTATTGCCGTGTCAGCTCAACCTCACCTCATCTCATGCTAACTTACCAGATGTCCCCGAATGATTTGCCATTGGCCCATGCGAAAATCACCGGCATGAGCTGCCATTTGAAGCTTTGCACATATTCCTCCTCGTTTGTTGATAGTTTGGACTCGATTGATACCTTGGCAATATGTCGTGCTTGACTCTGAATCTGGCGAAGTGCTTTGGTGAGGTCTTCGGTCAGCGTCGGCGCGTCATTAACACGCTCCTCGAAGACGAAGCAGCTCATCACTGCCGCACACTGCTCAGGTGTCATATCATTGAAGAATCGATTGAACAATAGCTCGCTAAGCATCAACTCGTCGCCCGTGCTGATTTGACACGCCACACGCGCTTTCATCTGCACCACCTCGTCATCGTTGATAAATTGCAGTCGACGAAGTACACGCTTGCGACATTTGAGCTCCTCTAACTGCATGATGGCTTGTGCATCTTGGATCTTTTTCTTGATACCACGAATGTTGTCCGTCAGTGCCACCTTGGCAGCATATTGATTGTATAGTCCCTCCAATCGTGGCGAGTTGTGCAATGGATTGCTGACGAGCCGTGATTCCATAGCTTCGATCTTGCGGAGAAGCTCCTTGAACGAATTATCCGTAATGCCCATATTTTCCACAGGGTCAAGAATAGACAGTCCGTCAGGAAATCGTCGCTGCACTTCAAGCAGAGCTCGTTGAATTTTGTCCAACTCTGACTGATTCCTCAAGTCCTTGGGTGGAAATATGCGGACGTGTGAAATCTTCTGTACACAATTCAGCAGGACCGGAATAACCACTATCCTTGACTTCTCCCCCTCTTGGGCTGGTCGTATTCCTGGAGGTAAGGCTTGACTCGTCTTCGTGGGTGGTGTGTTGCCCTCGGCGCAAATGAGTGCAATATCAAGGATCCATTGTTCTTGTGGAGGAAATTGCTCCGAACTGTCCTTGCTTTGAGCACGACGAGCAAAATTGATTACCGCGCCCCAGCCGAAATTGTGATCTCCGTGTTTGACCTCGACCAGCCGACCAGGTTGCATGAACGACAAGCAGTAGTTTGGATGAATAATGACCATACGCATGTCTTCGGCATACGAATCGAGTTGCTTTCTTAGCTCGTAGTACGTGCGAATAGTCGACTCATCTTCAATAACCATTTCTGATCTTTCCTTCTCCAATTGGTGCATTTCTTTTTCCAAGCTGCTGACGCTGGCAGTATTCTGGAACTGGTGGAAGCACCGCTCAAGCATGAACTCAGGAGAGATACCCTCAACTCGGAGAAGGTTGAGAATCATGTTGTAGCCGAGATAGAACGCCGAATTGAGCTTATCCTGTTCACCACGAACGATCTCTTTTGCAACGCTAGGGTCCATCTGTTCATCAATCATCATAATCACGATACCTCGATCATCAAGACCACGACGACCAGCTCGACCGGACATTTGTATGAATTCTGAGGGTGTCAGCCATCTCTGACTAACACCATCGAATTTCCGAACGCTTGTAAAAACAACAGTCTTTGCTGGCATGTTCAAGCCGATTGAAAACGTTTCCGTGGCGAACAAGACCTTGATCAATCCTTCTTGGAACAAAATTTCGATTGTTTCTTTCAAGATTGGCAATAGACCGGAATGATGAATACCAATACCACGTCGGAGAAGTGGTAATAAGTGCTGTATCTGAGGCAACTGTTTATCATCTTCCGAAAGCATATCGAGGGCACTATTGAACACCTTGCTGACCATGGCTTTCTCAGAATCGTCGTTGAAGCTCATCGAGCTCATTTGAATAGCATTAGATTCACAATCTCGCTTACTGAAACTGAAAACGATGACCGGATTATAGTTCTTCATCATAATCATGCGAATGATCTTGTATAGATCAGAAGGACCCTTGGTGCCTCCTTTGTTGAATCGTTTGTCCTTGCCTCTGCCTTTCCGCTTCGCCATAGCATCGGCCGGATCATCACCCTGCTTCTCAGCGATAGTACTCATTGCCTTTTGGAAGTTGTCCTCGCGGAACACACCCTTCTCGTCCACAATCAAATGGATGCCATCTGCACCCGCTGGGAAGAAGTACTGTTGCAGCGGTGTCGGTCTGAAGTCGGTGTATACAACGTGGCAAGGCTGGTTGTGAGTTTTTGTAATCCATTCAGCGAATTGCATGGCATTGGGGATAGTGGCGGAGAGGAAGACATATCGAACTTTGTCTGGTAACAGTATTATAGTCTCCTCCCACACGACACCTCGTGTCTTATCTCGCATGTAATGGATTTCGTCGAACACCACCCAACCGACTTCTCGCATAATCTCCGAACCTCTGTACAACATCGATCGTAGAATTTCCGTGGTCATAACGAGGCAAGTAGCAGTTGGATTGATGGTCACGTCACCAGTCATAAGTCCAACATCTCCGAACGCCTCGTTGAACTCCCTGTATTTCTGGTTGCTCAAGGCCTTGATAGGACTAGTATAGATCACTCGTTGATTGTTCTTCAGACACTGCGCAATAGCGTATTCTGCAACGACAGTCTTACCTGCACTGGTGTGTGCCGACACCAACACGCTTTCATTGCGTTCGATGGATGCTATAGACACTGCCTGAAAAGGATCGAGCTCGAAGGGGAATTCTCTCGCCGGCGTCTCTGGTGGTTTGTGTTCGGATATGGGTACATAGTTGTAATCTGGAGGCAGTGACACTTGATGTCGAACTTGATGTGAAAGTACTACAGTTCCCGCCTCCTTCTGTCCCTGTAATCCTGCAGAAGTTGCCACCTCTCTTGATTTTTGCGTCTCGAAAGTATCGGCAACGACTGGTTCTGGTTCGCTTTCCATTCGCGGTCGTTTTGGCCCCGAACCGGCTTCATCATCTCTCATTTCGGCATCGGAAGAATTGGCTTTCGAATCGCTGTGAGCAGGTGATGGCACGTCACCATTGGTGGCACTCTTTAGTTCTCCATTGGCTTGCCTCTTCGGTCGTCGTTGTTGGTTGCTGCTATTATCGGTCCCTCCATTTGCTGCCGGCGGCGGAGCTTTAGGCGCTTCGTTGAAAACATCGAATAGATCATCCATAGTTGGCGATAGCTCACGCAATACCTGCGCAGGCAGTGTAGGTTTTCGCAAATTGATGGTCAGCGATATTACTGTAGATGCAGTGCGGAGAATTAACTTAATAGCACTTCAAAAATGTTCTAACGAAGAGTCAATATCACGTGACTTAGTCTTTCCGCAAGCTGTAAATCAGACGACATGCTTCTGTGTCTACGATCACAATTACGACAACTATCTTCATCCATTCCACGGTTCAGGAGGATAAACCAAAGCCAAAGCTACAGCGACTACCTCTCTCCGCTCCAGATTTCGAAAACATAAAACCGGCAAGATGATCGCTCGACAAGTTGCGCGAACGGCAGCTCCTGCCATGACTCGAAGAACCTTCACCTCTACCCGCTCCCAGTTCGCCTCTCCCTTTCACTATCCCGAGGGCCCACGGTCCAACCTGCCATTCAACCCGAAGACGAAATATTTTGCCATTCGATACTGGACTTTGATGAGTAAGGAAGACTTCCACAACCATCACAGTAATGCTGAGAATTCTATAGGTGTTGCATTTGGAACTCCGATTGTTGAAGCTAGTATGTACCTCCCGAAAGCAAGTCAGCACAATGGCGACTAACGTAAATTCTAGTCTGGCAAACGTACAAGAATTAGAACGATTCTGGCAAAATCGAGCATCGTGATAGGAAGTCATTCGAGCTAGAGGGGGAAGCATGATTTGAGGTTGTACATAAACGAAGCAAAACCACGCGTTGAAGACGAATGAAATGGCTGTACAGCCAAGCATAGCAAGGAACACACATTTTGGAACCTCAACCACAACACCATGAAGCCATTACCAAACCTCTACACTGTGCAGCGTGGCCCGTAACGAGTATTGTTTTGTTGATCTCAACCAAGAACGATATTCTTTGCGTGCCGAAGTTGACTTGCGATTCGAGTATCATGGATCATAATGCATAAGTTTCCGACAAATCCACGCCGACTGTTTGGCGCGTGTTTTCAGCCCTTGACTTCCAGAGTGAATGCAAGCATTCATCTACAGCCGAGGACCAGGTCCTTCTTTGATGAATCTCGTATCGCTTACGTCGAGATCAAGAAGATATGCATGCAACACTGACAACGTCTTCGCTAACAACTTCCTTAGATAGAAACATTCCATGTGGATATGATGTGGCAGTGAATAACAGCGTTCGTTTGATTGGCAGGCACTTGGCTCGTTGACTGCCATCTCCTTGCGTTGACATGTGCAAGTGGTTTGGAACATCCACACTGTATGGAAAAGACAGTGCACTTAGTGACTTGTGAGGACGCTTCCTGGTGGCCGCCTTGCTCAAAAGAGTGTACCTCCGGTCATCTTCTAGCCAACGTCTCATCCACTTCGATCACCGCTTGAACCAGACTCAGCATTACGAGGCATGAACAGACAGGAGAAAGAATTGTACTGTCTTTGTGGAAGGCTCAATAAAGCAATGGCACAAAAGAGTGCATTGTGGTACGTCTCATAAAGAGCTATGCGGCGGACACCACGGAACTATTTACTATATATTCATTGTCCTTACCGCGCTGATAATGCAGATGAGACTCTCGAAATTTTGCAGTTTCTAGGCTTGACATTCTCGCGTGAATTAACAGGTAAGTCGTTGCAGGCCGGTACTGCATCCTCTCAAATCACACAATGTCGGGAGCAGATTCACTCCCAGAATCTCATCCTCACCCTCTACGCAGCAATCCGGTATTGCTCGAGGACATACCCGAATACCTGCCCCTGCAGCAGTACTGCCCTTCAACCACAAGTACAGACAAGTTTTCGCAGGCCCAAAGACAGTCACTACTTGATAATCCCGTTCCTGAGCTCCGCATCGCATCAATCGAGATCTTTCCATGTAGGCGATACGATTACCAGCCCCCGTTCTCACCTTCATATAGCTTCACAAACCCTGATCTGGAGAGCATGCCTTCTACTCCTAACACACCTTGCCACAGTACTTTCAGGCACCGTCAACAACATTCACCACCATCGCCCTCACCACTCCGTCGCCAACTTCGCCTTTCCGCATCCCAGCCCGCCCTCTACTCAACCCAGCACTCGCAGTTCAGCGATGACAATCGTGACCATGAGCACTACTCACCCTCCATCTACGAATTTGACGCGCGCACCCATTCATCCCCCAACCTCCTCTCTTCAACACCAGTACCCTCCACACCACCCTCCAAAACCAATCTAAACTCCAGTCCCAATGCCAACGCAATGAAGCGCCTGCTGACTCTAAACGCAAACCTCGCTGGCCTCCACCACGACTACACTGTCCTCCTACAAACAACCCTCGATAACAACAGCAACGGCACTGCACGCCCACGACCTACCCGACACAACAGATTCAGACGCCTGTTCAGAGGAAAAGGTGATGCATTGACGATCTCAGAGCTCGAAGGCCGCCTCCGCTGGATCGGAGAGTGGAAGCGCGTTGTGGAAGATGTTGCGCAGGGCTTGGGCGGTGTTGTTGGTATCATTGGTGCTGAGCATCATGATGATGGGGTTGCGGAGTGGAAGGGGGAGCGGCTTGTGGAGGATGGTGAGAGGTTTGTTGCTTGGATAAGACGGTAGATCTGTAGTGTGTAGAAGACAAGGTGACTTATGATAAGCATAAAGTTGATGAATTCATACTATCTAAAACTACTGCTTCTTCTTCGCGCCCTTTCCCGCTCCCTTCTCCTCCTCTATCTTTGTTCGAAGCATCAAAATTCTCTCGTCAAGCCTAAACCAAACACATTTTTAGTGAGAGACAAAAAGAAAACTGCCCACATGGCTCGGAAAAATCACTCACACTTTCAATTACTCCTCTGTGATTTTTTGTTTTGGCTCTTCTTACGGCTTGCATGCTGAAACAACTTCAAGACTTTCTGTAATCGACCTGCGAAACAATCTCGAGCCATGTGCCCACGCTCGCCACATCTATAACAGTTACGGTCCTTCTTTTTGTTTCGAGCTCTGCTTTTTTTGCCAGACTTGCTTTCTTCGGCTTGCTTGCTAACGATAACAGCAATGTTAGCATCAGCTTCACCGAGTTGACGGGACTGGTGAGCCATGTGGACGTATATTGCAGCAATTTGAAAACAATTCTGGGGATTGGATATAAGTAGTGATGCTCGGCCCGAACTTCAAAGTGAGGAGCGGCAACAATCATGACATGAATGTGAGAATATACAAGAGGGTATACTTCCTCGTTGGCCATCTTGGCTTGCTGGAGAGAAAAGAAAGGAAGAGAAGAGGAATTGGAGAGTGAGAAACCTTTGTAGTAGAGACCGTGCCTTCCTGTGCGATCTAAGGCAGGTGCGTTCTTGACCCGTCCCGGCCCGTCTCCTCCATCACAACCTCACAGCACAATACCAGTCAAACGCATAAGTTCGAGCTTCTATACAACAGGCTGGGCACCCAGAGTTTTGAACCAATCCATCATCGCCGTGTAAACAACTAAGAGCACACCACCTCCAGGACCCAGTCTAAGCACCTTGGGCAAGAAACCTTTGTACAAAGCGGCAGGTCCTTCCTCTCTCATCACTACTGCTAAAGATGGCCAAGCCCAGTTATATTTCGGTACTTGTCCACGGATTTTCGGGGTGTTTTGGATTCGAGATTTCACGACGTCCATGGGCGTGTTGAGGATTGTTCCGACTGTGCCGCCGATACCACCGGAGATCAAATCATTTCGGATAGCTTGGGCTTTGTTGCCTGGGTCTGTTGGTGGTAGCTGTGCCTTGATCTGGAAGATGCATCCAAAGTAGCCGGCGTTCCATAAGATATGTCGCCATGCAGTTGATTCAAGACCGTTGTAGAGTGCCAAAACACCTTCGTTCCTGACGATCTTGGTAACGCAGTCCAATATACCATTGTAGTTTTTAGCTTGCGCCTTGTCCTGCATTCTTATCTTGACCAATTCGAATGGAACGACCACCAAAGATTCGGTCGCACCAGCAGTCGCACCAGTGAGGATGGCGAGCGGTTGAGTTTGCTTCTTGACGCCGAATAGATTGCGATAGAAGATACCCCATGAGTCGTTGGCTGCGAATTTCGTGGCACGTTTGGGTGCTTCCATCATGATCGGGGCGCCGATTCCTCTGTACAGTCTGGATGCTCCTTCATTTCGGACAATCTTGGTGAAGCAGTCCACCATCGATGTGTAGTGATCCTGACCAGGTACTGGCACCTTGCCTTGAAGCTGCATTCTCGTCTTAAGGACGTCGAGGGGGTACATCAGCAGGATCTACCGTCGTATTAGTATATCTGAACAATGGTATCAAACCTGTAAGCTGCCTGTCGCGCCAAACATACCTCTGATACACCAGCAACAGCTCCAGCTGCGAACTGGTACTGAAAGCCCAGGGGCTTTGGATCCGTCATCTTGTTTGCTGCTTTCTCTTCTGGTTTGTGGTCGTGCAAGGAAAGTAAAGACCGAGGGAGGAAGATCTGTGTATCAAGAGTATGGAGTATGGAGCATGGAGCACGCGCAACGCGGAGGAGGCCGGGGGCTTGGAAACAGAATTTATTCCTTAGAGCGTGCTTCTCCTTGCTTAATCCAGAGTTAAGGTTAGACTAATAACTCAAATGACCTATCATGAAGCTGTATCGATTTTTATTGCGAATCGGAGAAAACGAGTTCGGACGGTCCCATCAAGCGGCGCCAACAAAAGGCAGGAAGCTCCGAATATGTACGGAGTACTCACAATCCCTCATCTCTGCTTACTGTTACCACGCATCAACATATAACAGCGATGAGTAGCAATTGTGACTTTGCTTACTGTAGTGTCAGATAAGGTTCGCTTCAGTCTTAGAGCTACACCAGACACGGATTTATTCAGCGTTACAATCTCTGCTTAGCGCTAATACGTGCTAGCATCAACCGGGAATGAGGAGTGTACAGCAGATACCTTTTCCCCGGACGGGCGAAAATTATATGCTTAGGACTATCTGTCGACCTTTGTACCTAATCACCGTGCATGATATTGTCCTTACCATCGGAAACAATGCAATCCGCTTTGCGACGAGCATCAACAACAGGACTCGGGGAGGACGCCATACAGTAGGTCCATGTATTTATAAATCTCCACGTCCAACAAACTGAGCAGCCAAATTGATCCTGTTTTCTCCTCCTCAAAACTTTGATACGTACTTGAAGAAACTTCCCGGGGTACTCCTCAAGTTCAGACATTAGGGCCTCAATACGACCTCCTCAATCGAGGAAATAGGTCGGCAGCAAAGACCACTAACCAGCCACCCTCGCGAGTTGCTCGATAATGTCAGTTGCCACCTTGTGCTGTTGCTCCAACATCCACTGACCTTGAGTTGCTGGATGATACTCCATAACCTCTCGACATCGACTACCGTTTGTTGTCGCTGAAGAGAGGTTTAAGTGGTCTCCCAGAGCGCTTCTTGACTCACGGACCTACGTATGGCGTCCACTTGAGTCCTGTTATTAGAGGTTCAAGGCACCAACAGTCTCTCAAGCTACGTACTTTTATCAGTTACGGACTGAATATCGAGGCACAGGTTTGAGTTTCGTGCGGTTTTCTCGTATTAAGATCACTTCCATGAGGTGAGGTAAGAACACCCGTTCCTTATAGTACACTTGACTAGGTAAATCTACTTAAGTCAATGTTTTGCAATACGCACAAATTTTACCTTGTGCATACTCCCCCGTTTCCGTCGTCATCATTCATTTCCACAACCATGTCCCTAGCTTTGCCATTCAGTATAATACATTTCGCGGTTCTTCTCAATTCCCTTTGACTTAGTCGTTGCAGCATACATTCAACGGAGCTTCTGCCTAAAATTGGTGAACAGGCTGAGTCTGAACATGCACACCCGTTGTCTTATCGTTCGTCATATGATTGACCTCAATAGGAGAACCGTTCATGCCAGCCTCGACACCGGACTGAGCCTGTCGCTCCTTACGTTGTTTGTAGATTCTGATACAGATGGCGATAAAGGTAACTTTGAAGAGGATACTTCACCATTGGTCAGCCATGTTCTCCTAAGCCTAGAGAATAGGGTTTGACTTACTAATTGAAAGCCGCAAATGCCGTAGCAACCTTGACACAAGCTGCCACAGCCTTCAAGTTTCCATAAGTTGTGCCATAGATTTCTTCGTAGACAATCTCATTGATGGAGCTGTCATAACTAATGGCAGCTGAAAAGGTGGCGAGAAGTGAGAAGGCTAGAAGCCACCAGAACCAGCTGAAACACTCGACAACAAGGACAATGATGTTAGGTCGATACTTTGGTTTCATCTTGGGAAGGACGAGGACAGCGACAGGAACGTAGACAAGCGACCATACGATTGTCCAGAAGGAGAATGTCAGGCCGGCGGCGAGATATGTCTGACTGGCAGCGTAGCCGCTTAGAGCGATGACGAGTATGGTGAGAACGAATTGAGCAATGCGGACGTTGAAAATCCATGGAAATGGGTTATACATGGAGTGGCCCCCGGGCAGTTGCTGGCTCAGGTGCTGCATTTGAGGCATGTTGGCAGATGGTGAGAGAGGAGAGAATGATTTGGACAAGTGAGTCTATCTCGAAGCCGCGTCTGAATGAGCGAGTGAATCAATCGAGGTGACAATGGCACCCTCCTCAGGCGGGACATTCGTTCCCTTTGTACCACTGAATCCGACTGGTAGGGGTCGAGGGGTCCATTTCTAAAGCCTCTTCCTTGGCATGCACCTACTCGCTTGTGCTGCTCCTCCCATTTCGTATTGTGCAAGGCAGAAACTGTGCTGGAGGACGCCAGCAGGGTATACTGTACCTAATCACAACGTGATTAGAACTGGCAGCACACCACCGCCTCGCAGAATTGGTGGCACATGGCTCTCCGTCAAGGACCTGGACAGAAAAAGGCTAAACTCTACTTCTGCGGCTGATGTTGGGAGCTGGTTCGGTCCGTACGACAAGGATAGGGTCTGTTGAACTGCAGTCAGTCCAGCGTTTCATCTAATCGTTTCTGGAAATGGCCGATGGCAGTTTAAGGACAATCTTTTTCCTCATTGGTGGACTCCAAAGCGGCTTTTCGATATGTCTCAATAGATGTGCAACAAGCGAGAAATATATTTGAGGCTGAGGCAAGCATCGCATCAAGCAAGGCCTGGGGTGGAATATTGTCTTGGCGAGACTTTGTCCTAGCCTGAAACATTATTGCGCTCTCTGATTGGTTGTGCGAGCAACTAATCTCCACCACAATTCAGCTTCCTGGGGAGAGCTCCTGTTACTTGCATCGAGCGGCTTTGTCTACGAATCAACTTCATCACTGAAGCGAAAGTTCGTATTTTGCTGATACCGACCGGGTAGGCCCTCGAGGCTCACACGATGATGCCTGACGCCACTTTCCCTCTGTTCATGGTCTCCTTTGAACCATACTTACTCTGTTGTCGAGCCGGCGCTTGCAAACATTTCGAAGGCAGAAACGTGTTCATCGCTGTCCGAGCAGGTGGTATGATCGGCATATGTTGAGCTAGGGTGATAGTAATGGCGTACAGTAGACCAAAGATGCGTTGTCGATTGTAATGTAACAGGGTGTCGATTGAAGGTGGTTTTCAGTTGTACGAGACAATTGTCAACAACGTTCAGTGCGTGCTAGACTCGTCATCCCTCATCAACTCTTCGGTCTCCTCCTCTTCACCCATGTTGTCGAGTCGCAGAGCATAACCCTCCTCGTTCTTCAAAATCCTTGCCATTTTTCGTGCATCATCTTTCCCCTTATCTATGTCAACCCACCAGATCAGTGGGATGGGTATTGCAATAAGCACCGTGAGCAACCAGAACGCCGGTCTGATGTGGCCTGTCAGGTCCACGATTCGTCCGACCATAGCAGGCCCAATCGCGCTGCTCCCCTTGTCTGTGATCGCAAATAGCGCAAAGAACGCCGCTTCATTCCCAGGAGGGACGAGCTGGCCATATATTGCACGACAATACGAGTTGAGGCCTGCCATAACCATTCCATCGATGATAGCCAAGGGATAAATCTCCCAGGATTGCTGTAGTCCTCCAACTCCCCAAGCTTGAACAAAAGGGAGATAACCGAGTAAGCCATAAATTGGAATGCCCTCCATGACAACTAAGCAGACAATTATCGTCTTGTTAGAAGACCATTGCAGACGGTTAGACAGGTGAGGGATTAGGCTTGCACCGGCAACACCGCTAAGCATGGCAGTGATAGAGAGGAGTGCTATTTCAATCGTACCAAATTTGAGCTCTGTGCGTGCGAAGAGGATAGCAGTTCCAGACACCGAGGCTACGGCATCCGAGAGGATGAACCATGCTGCAAGGAAGATAACCATCTGTTTAAGACGAGCAGCAATAGTGACCGTGCGCCACAAGGAGCGCCAGGCGAAGGAAATGTAAGCGAGAAGAACGAACAGTTTGTTCCTCTCGAAGGATTGCAATTCTGCGTTTGCGAGTGGGGGTCCAGGACGAGGGCGGAGGTACAAGTAGGTCGGTATCATGAAAAGAAGCCACCAGACTCCAGCCAGCAACAGGGTTAGACGGAGTGGCAGGGTGGAAGATATTGAATCGCCGAATATCTTCTTGGAAGAAGACAATACGAGAATGCTGAGAATCTGGACAAACAATGCTGCCGCAAAACCAAGACCAACGGCGCGGGACGAGATTGAGTTCGAGACTTTTAGCTCCACGTTATCAGGATCTCGCTTGTGGCTCTGTGCTTCGTTAGTGTTACGGACTGATGGATGGTTTGATGCTAGTAGTGGGAGAAAAGAGTTCAGAATCACGAAGGAGCTGCCAAGACACGTTATACCAAGGATTACCAGGATGGCGCCAAAGAGATAAATGGTCGGTGTGACGAAGATAAAAGACATGCTCGTAAGAGCGCCGATTGTGCCGAAGGTAAGAAGAAGCTTTTTGCGGTTATTTCCTGATAATGCTTTGTTAGAACTTGCTCTTGGACTGTTGTCGGTGATCGTACCATAGTCCGCAAACGAACTAAATGAAGCGAGGATGACCGCCTGACATAAAACTGCTGCCGAGAATGTGTACATGGCGAAGGAAGCAGTGGTCACGTCTGCACCAAGGATATGTACTAGGCACTGATCGGGATCTCTCGTGGCGCCCGCTCGGGTAAGGAGTCTCGACGCTGATGCTGAAGTTCCGGTGCATGGTGTGGTGCGGTCAGAGTAGAGAACACCGTTCTCCCTCGCTAGCTGTTCGAGGGTAACAGGGAGGAATGCGCCAACACCAACAACTGCGAAGACCTCGGCGGCCATGCTGTAGGAGTAAAAGGCATGGATCTCTCGATCCGAAGTTGGCGTTTGATCCTCCTCTGGATAGTTTCGAGAAGTGGTGGGGGAATGAGGTAGGTCATCGTCCATGATAGCGAAGGTGCGGTGCACTTGAAAGACGAGGACATATTATGTTATATCATGATGCTAACGGCGTAGCAAAGTAGTAGGGTGGTCCTCCTGCTGATAAAGCTTGAAGGCGGATGGGCCTTCAGTGATACGGGAGAGGTATAAGCTAGAGGTTGGACGCACATATTTGATTGGAACGATATCTTATGTCAGCATTTGAAGTCTTGGCAAATGGGATGAGGATGTTCTCAGTCGTGGTGATGACGAAGTTCATTTGCGTTCCATGACTTCGACACCAGTACGGGAAAAGATGAAGTAGATCGAAGGCACTGGAGCGAGCATCAAATATATGATAGGTCATCATCAAAATACGCATCGAAGAGCAGTCTTGATGGGTTCCTCCTGCACAATGTATTGCGGTATCCGTGCTCAGTTCCGCCGCCTCTTCCTCACCGGGCCACTGCGGTTGCTGCCAGCTTTGCTAGCATCTGAGATAACACTAGCGCTTCTCTTACGTGTAGTAGCAGAACCTGGTCGATTCGATGGTCCATCCTCTTGCTCCTCTTCTTCCTCTTCCTCCTCCTCAGCTTCTGCTGCTTCCTGTTCTTCTTCCTCTTCTTCCTCCTCTTCCTCACCATTCCTGTTTTGAGAGGCGCCGTTCATCGACACATCCTGAACTCCTTCGACATCATCTTCAGGTTCTTCGTCTTCGCTGCCAGCGTCGTTCATCTGATTTATACCTTGCTGATTGTCGTCTTCATCCTCTTCCTCTTCCTCCTCGTTCTCCTCCTCATCATCATTGTTGTCGGCGCCTCTTCGTAGAGCTTTGTAACCTTCATCTTCGTCCTCGTCTTCATCCTCCTCTGCTTCTTCCTCCTCGTCGTCAACATCCACATTATTATGCCTATGCTCGTTTCCTTCGTCTTCGTCTTCTTCCTCCTCTTCCTCCTCCTCCTCCTCTTCATCATCATCATCGACAGGAGCCCTCTGAACCATAGAGTCTTCATTGTCTTCGTCCTCTTCCTGCTCGTCATCGTCCTCGACCTGCGTCTGGGTAATGTTGGTGTCCTCAATATCATCGTCATCGTCAATTGCGGGGCCTGGACCATCCTCGGTAGCTTGGGTGGACTCCACGTTTTCTAGAGTTGGAACAGAAGCTTGAGTCTCAGCTGTAGCAGCCGGTCGCTCATTAGTTGACGCCGTGTCCTTGTCTACATCCATTGCCTTGCCATTTGCACCAACATCGGCAGGCTCCCCTAATCGTTGTCGTCGTGCCTCTTCAAGCACCTTACCTTCTTCAGTCATACGACTAAGAGCTTTTCGAGCATCAAGAAGCAGCTGAATTTGACTGACAAGTCTCTCGAATTCCCTGCAGACCTTCTCGGTAGGCATCGACAATCGCGGGGGTATTTCCAATTCGGTAAGCGCAGCGTGGTTCTTCTGAGTCTGGACTTGACTCTTCGCAGTAGTAACTCTGTTGATTTTTTCATGTCTGAACGACACACCACTAGTGAGGCGCTCTGTTGAATGGCTCACACCATACTTTTCTTCCTCTGCTTTCGAAAGTTGTCGAACAACAGGTCCAGATATAGATCCCTTCTTGCCGTCGGCGGCGGTAGACTCTAGGGTATCTCGTCGATGTACCTGACCGGGCTGTTTTCGGCTCTGGTCGGCAGCGGGTAGACTTGACGCTGAAGGGCCTTCCCCATTTGGTAGGGCTCTTCTTCTCATATGCTTCTCTTTGGCGAATAAACGACTAAGCAGGTCACTAAGACCAGCACTAGAGAGAACAATATTCTGCTCTTCACCTCGCTCGTTCCTACGGAGCGATGGAGCAGCTTCAAGCCTGGCATACAGATCTCGGCGCATAGCTTTGAAGTCTTCCTCATTCTTCGTGATACGATGGAGCTCTTCCAACAGAGTCTTTTCCTCTTCAGCTTCATCTCTCGTCCTCTCGAAGAGCTTCTCTGCCATGGCTTTTCTCGAGCTTTCTGTCTTTGCATCAAAATTTCGCATCTTCTCCCAAAGTTGGAATTCACTTTGAGTCATGTTAGAGGCAGGCGTACGGAGCTCGAGATCCTTGGCCGCGACTTGGTAGTAGCGTGACTTTAGTGCTTCCATACTTCGTTCGGGATATGTCTTTGCAATCTCAGTCCCAACCGCATTGTCGTCGGCTGGTGGTGGATTGACCTCTTGAATATCGTATCGATCAGCAATAAGGATCCATCGTAGATCGTAGTCAGATACTAGACGCATCAGATAATCGGTTTCCTCGCGTGTCCATTCTTCCGACTTGAAGCTTTTGTCGTATTGCTCATCTGTATACTCCGGTACTCGAATCTTGACATTCCATCGATCCATGTGAAACTCCTCCTCGAAACCCAGCTCCGGTGCAGCCGTGTCGCCGTGGGCCATATCAATATCTCCGTTGGTAGGCACAGGCCGTACAATTGTCTGGGCTCTTTTCCAATGTTTGAGATGCAAACCATCTGTTCGAGCAGCATGTTGAAAAGGTCTCTCCTCCCAATGTCGAACCTTCACCAGCTTGGAATCTAGAGTAGGTTTGGACTTGTACTTGGGAGTTTCAACGATCTGAACTGGGGGGACACTATCTCCCATAAGCGCCTGCACTTCTCTAGATATACCTGACAATCGCGGTTGTGCTTCAACGACCTTCTTTTTCTTCTTGAGCGCAGAAGTTTTGCGGACATCGGGACCCATGCCCATGATGTCGTGCACATCTTTTGTTGATGCCATTATGTCAATTGTAAATGTGCCTGGTAACTCTGAAACTTATACCGGGACATATGAGGACGTGTCAAGAGAATGTCGCGTGGAATGTTTTCAATTTCGATAACGTCTTCCAAGTTGGCTGCGCGAAATCTTCATTATGACAGTGTCCGACAGAACTGTCTGCTATCACAGTGAATCAGTGAACAAAAAGCAACATTCAGATGCACGGTACCACAGCCACCACGATAGCAATGGCGAGGTTGTGCTCCCCATGTCCTACGACCTCGAGCGCAGTTTGCGTTGCGGATAACGACCTAGTGGTCAACCGTACTATGAGCAGCCGTACTGTCGGACTGCCCTTTCCAATACCTTTCGTGTAAATTTGAAGGTCTGTTCGGTGATACAGTCATATCTGAGTGCGCACTGGCAATGCATAGTAACCGAAGCTTGTCATGGCAAGGAAAGGATTTTGTAAGGAAAGGACTTGTGCTTTTGTTACGAAGGAAATACTATTGTTAGTGCTGGGCAGTCCCCCAGATTGTAGTTACGATTTTATACTTTCCTTGTTAGGCAATCATAATCATTAGGTGCTCACTTACCAGGCCTACTTGACCTACTACCAGTAAATAGCTGGTAAGTATGATCTACTACCAGTAAAGACTGTCTGTCTGGTTATGTCGGTGATTTGCACCAAGGCTCAGCCTTTCATGTCCTGCAAGAGGGAAGTCACCTTTCCGGACATACTAACAACCTCCAAGCCGGCTTACCCGAAGAAGAAATGCTACGGTCAAGCATATGCGCAAGAAATGTCTACCTTGGCATGGAGAAAAGAATCATCTGGTCGGCCGCATGTGGCACTCCTCTGTACTGGCGAGCGTACAACTATTCTTCAGCTTTCGACTGTATTATCATTGATCTTATTCGTTCCTTCCGTCCATATACTCTCCCGACCCTGTGCGACAGTCTCAATTCGGGTAGACTATTGAGCGACAAATAGCATGATCGCCGCAAGGAGATTCGCATCAGTAGCGTCCAGACATTATGTGACAGCTCCACGAACCGCTGCATCCTCACAAGTATCAGCACATCAGCCAACAGCTAGATTCTCGCATCCGCAGTTAAGCTCTATATCACTCTCTCCGTGGCACGTATCATCCTGTTCCTCACCGACCTTATACCGACCAATTCATACATCGCGCATTTTACAGCAAGAAGCAGCAAGGAAAACAGATCCTGAAGAAGCTGTCAAAGATACGCCGAGGCAGGAAGGTGAGAGTGGAGAGAAAGCCGAGGCCAAGTCTGATGAGACAAAGTCCGAGCAAACAGATTCGGGGAAGGAAGGTGAAAGCAAGAAGCAAGACAAGAAGGACACAGCCCCTCCACCACCGCATGGTGACAAAACACCATGGCAAGTCTTCACCGACACATTCAGATCAGGACTGAAGGAGTCAAAGGAATGGAATGAGTCGACGAAGCTGCTGCAAGGTGAGGTCCAAGAATTCAAAGAGAGCGAGGGAGTCAAGAAAGCTGGCGCCGCGTACGAAGCAACTGTTGGTCGTGGTACAAAAGTAGCTGGAGAAGCGCTTAAAGGTACCGCGCGGGTAGTCGGACACGGCGCGGAATGGACATGGAATACTACTGGCGTTCAAGCTGTTCGAAAGGGTGTCAACGCCGCTGGAAGAGGAGTCGAACAGGCCACGCGACCAGTTCGAGAGTCGCAGGCATTCAAAAATATACAAGAAGCTGTCGATGAGGGTAACAGCTCAAGATATGGAGGTTGGACAGAAAAGGAGGAACGGAGGCAAAGACGAGCAGCTCGCGCAGCTAAGGAAGGCATAAGACCCGTTGAGAATATGGAGGAAAATCCAGAGTACGTCACAGAAGATTTGACATGTATTATGCTAACATTATGACAGGGCTGGCACGAGTGTTACTCTTCACAAAGATGCTGCGTGGAAAGAAGCTTGGAACAAATTCAAAGACAATTCAGGGATAGGACAATCTATGAACTCCTGGCGAAGTACCTACGAGGAGTCTGAAAACCCACTTATATCTACCGCACGAGCGATAACAGATCGAATATCAGGATTCTTTGCAGAGAATGAAACGGCCATGGTCATTAAAAAATTCCGCGAAATGGACCCAACTTTTCAGATGGAACCTTTCCTGCGAGACATGCGAGAATACATCCTACCAGAAGTACTGGACGCATACGTCAAAGGTGATGTTGAAGTGCTCAAACTGTGGCTTTCAGCTGCACAGTTTCAGGTCTACTCGGCATTGATGGAGCAATATACCAAGGCTGGACTGAAGTCAGATGGAAAGATTTTAGATATCCGACACGTCGACATATTAAACGCACGAATACTGGAACCTGGTGAGATCCCGGTGTTTATTATCACATGTCGAACGCAAGAAGTTCATGTGTATCGAAATAAAAAGACCAATGAATTAGCAGCTGGCATGGAAGATCGAGTGCAACTGGTCACATACGCTATTGGTGTTACACGATTACCGGAAGAGGTCAACAACCCTGAAACTCGGGGATGGAGATTGATTGAGCTACAGAAAGCTGGAAGAGACTATATATAAGATCTCGTGGATTGGACATGTACCAACTTTCTTCCCCCGGCACTTTTATTGGAGATGGATTGTGCAATTAGCGAGCATTTTATGGTGGCTTTTATGAGCGGGAGCTTGAAGAGTCTCGACTCAGCCTCGACCTTGGTTGTATTTTACGAGGTATATTGATGTATAAACAGGACGGTCGCAGATCGTATTATACATGACAAAGTGGGGACTACCCAGTCCTGGGAAAGGAAAGGCTGCTAACATGTCCAGCCAAAAGTTCTAAGAGTGGTAAGTAATTAATGCATTCATCTCTACACCTTGGACGCGTCTGAGCCCCATCGAACAACGCTTCATGTCGCTTTAGATGAGAAGTGGTGTTACGACGGAGAATGGTTAGGAACATATTTTACCATGACGTCATAAGTGCAAGTGACCAGCAACAAGAACAGGCATCAAGATTTCAACGACCAACTTCATCACTACCATTTACCATCTCGACTAAATTTGTACTCACACAGTTATCTTCACTATTCCCACACAACCACCCGCATACCATCAAGATTCTCAAGAAAACTTTGCGCACTCATCACTCAATCGCAAGATTAACCAAGATGCCGCTAGTCGTTCCCGGCATCAACTCCAATAGTGGCAATGACTCCCAGTCATGGATGCAGCAGCTCGCTGGCAAGAAGATAACCGACACAGGCTCGAGCAATGAGACCAACTTTGCCAAGAAGGATTTGCCACAGAATCACAGAGTGGTAGGTGAAGACAGCATGATGACTATGGATCATCAGCCCGACAGGTGAGCAGTTAACCCCTCCGACTTTGCTTTAACACATGTCGCAGCTTTGGAATCAGGTTGCTAGCAAAAACACCATCTTTCATGCTAGTATCCTAGTTGTTGTGATAATGCTAGAAAAGCCTCCCAGAGTCTTAGTCATGATGGCTCACTCTACTATGCTTGGTCCCATTTTCTGTGCTCCTAGCTAACATTTTCATCTACAGAATGAACATTCACGTCGATAAGGAAGGAATTGTAAAGAAAGTGACCAAGGGCTGATCGACGCCACGGCTATGTTCGATGGTAGCAGGGTCCTTGTTTTCTTAGGGAGACCTACATCCTGGGGACGAGCCTTGAGACAGAAGTGACATTGGAAGAAATACATATAAGGGATGCTGATTTTATCCTTGCCCACTTGTGATAAGATAATAGTTTCGAGGACCAACTCAAGTGACTAGGCCATGTGATTTCCCATCATTGTTGCAAGCCCAGACCTCATTTGCGTGTGCTTCAGTGTTTATATTTGCTCTCGTCCCGTCTTACACTCTTGTCAATCCTCGGGAACACTAACAAGCTTCATCGCCTATCACGATAGAGGTGATGCATAGTTGACTTTAGTTACCTATCAACTATTGATAGTAGTATGGGGTGCCCTTCGTCTCTGTTTCAAAACTCAAATCAGGGGTTCTTGAATCTTAGTGTTACCAGTGTGTACAATGTGTCGTAGTAAAAGATGGAGGATGGCAAGTTTGCCAGGAGTAGATTCTCTTGACTCAACAGGCCTATGGCGTCCACCCTGATGCTGCTCGTTTTGCCTGACGCATTCAACAGAACTATCGCTCAAAACGTAAACGAGGACCAATCAATTTGCCTGAAATCACCGGTGAGGAGTCCACCAGTGATGTCAAAACCATATCGCACAAGCAAATCATCCCTTGGTTCTTGGACTATAATGTTCAGTGCACAAACGAAAGGCGTGATTCAGAAAGTGCTACATAGAGTAGGAGCACCATGGAAATTCGTCAAGTATCTGAAATGCTTTGCCTTACTCAAAGTATTCCTTAACCACTTCTCTTAAAGCCAAGAGCACACCGCACCTGTTGTGGTCTTCACCATGCTCACCAGCATCCATTTTTCATTCGTGCTCGTCTCCATCTTTTACCAGAGTCTTGCCTATGCCCAACAGATTCCTCTTCTCTCTCCCCAGTCCGATACCTGGAATAGCAGCCTCACAGCGACCTCTCTAAATCTCACTGGCACCGGCATAACCTCCCCAAACCAAGCCGCTAACCTCGCTCTTGCTTTAAACTTCGAACGCAGCAATTGGGCATTCTCTTCCATCGCACTCGACGACTTCTACACTAACATCCCATCCAACGCCAGCACCCTTCCACCCGGAAGTATCGTCAAGGTGCAGACATTTACTAACACAACAACGTACACTCTCCCACCGAATGTTGCGCTCAGTCGAATCGTCTACACAACCCAAAATCTGCAGAATGAGACCGTACCGACAAGTGCGTTTGTGCTGTGGCCGTTTCTGCCGTTCTCATCTGTGGAGTATTCCGGCCTGTCGAATCCCGTAGATGGGGTGAACAGTAGTAAGTTTCCGGTTGTTGGGTGGGCTCATGGGACGAGTGGCATCTTTGGCGAGTGTGGACCGAGTCACATCAGGAACCTCTGGTATCAGTATTCTGCACCATTTACCGCGGCGTGGCGGGGTACGTTATTGTTGGTATTGACTTTCAAGGTAAGCATGTTTTTCATCCGAGCCTGTCTAGTAATCTCGTGTCTTTTTTTGGACGGGACATATCAACGCAAGTTAAGGCAGCAGCCGTGACAAGCTAAAGAACCTGATCAGCATGTCACAGCTAACTGAACAGTTGTGCTGCTCTCAGCAATCTTAGGAGCACACCCAACATACTCCGACGAAGTCCTGCAGCACCTAACCTTCCACAGCATGCACCAAGCCAATTTATAGCCACACACTAACAAACCCACCTACAGGCCTAGGCATAAACACAACCTCAAACGGCACCGCAATCCCCCATCCCTATCTTGCTGGCCCCGCTGCAGCTAACGACCTAATCCACGCCATCAAAGCAGCCCAAACCGCCTTCCCCACAAAACTCAGCCTCGAATTCGTCATAATGGGCCACTCACAAGGCGGCGGCGCAGCATGGGCCACCGCAATCCGGGAATTCACCAATCCAACACCAGGCTACCTCGGCACCATCGCAGCCTCTCCAACAACAAATCTGACAGGCGAAATCGACCTACTCGCTGACGTTGTACCGCCAACGCTAGGTCTTTTCTGGGCCGAGGCGATCAAGAACTTATATCCGGAGTTCAATCAGAGTCTAGTATTGACGGACCAGGGTCTGGAGAGATTGAGATTGGCGAGGGAGTGGGGGATGTGTAATTCTGCTACGGGCGTGCTGTTGTCTGATTTCCCGGGCTCGGACAATGGGACTACTTTGCAGGAGGGGTGGTATATGGTGCCTGAGATTGCGGAGTACCTTGGTCTGTGTGATGTTGGGACTCAGAAGGTCAAGGGGCCTATGCTTGTGCTTCAGGGGACTGAGGATTCGGCTGTTCCTTATCTTTTCACTGATGCGAGTGTTGCGTCGACGTGTGCGGTTATGGACGGTGAGACTGGATGGGGTGGGATTGAGTATGTAAGGTTCGAGGGTGTCGATCATGTGCCTGTCTTATTCGCAGGACAGAGAATCTGGCTGAGCTGGTTGGCTGAGAGATTCGCTGGTGTTGGGAAAGAGGGGAGTGCTCCTGGAGCTGGCTGTGCTACTACAAACTATACAGCGCAGGCGATGCCGATTGAGAACTATCAGAAAGAGTTGGAGTACTTCTTGGAATTAGCGACTGAGAACTACCAGGTTGCTTGAGATGTATAAGACCAGATCATACAGAAAGGGATTGATCATTGATGGCTGCTACCTAAGATCTGTTTCATTAGCTCTGCTAATAGCCTTGAGCCTTTCCGATACCGATGCTATGTTGACAGAGCTCGTTCTGGCTGTGCTTGGCTCCATCCTCGATATTCTCAGGTCCCGGGAACACTGAACCCCTAACAAATTTGGCACCGACGAAGGATCTCTTCTTCCGTGTGAAAGAAAGGGCAGTGCTCTCGCCATCAATCGCCTTTCAATTAGTCATCAGTCAATCATCAGTTCAACCTCTTGCAGTTAGAATGCCCGACTTTGTTAGCTCTTGCTCAGTGCCAGTGGTTTTCCTCCCTCATATTCTTGCACAAGGCTAGAAGTTATGATGGAAGCACAAAGCTCCACCCACCCAAGGGCCACTTGCCGACCTCCAATGAGGCTCACTCACAAAGAGTCCACTTAGAGCACTTGCAGCTTGGCTGCTCGAGGGACAGTGTCCCATTTACCACCTTCAGAAGGTCTGTTCACAAGAAGAACGCATATCGTTCACAGAACAATTCAAGGTACAAAGCCCCCGGTTGCCAGGCCCAGGGTATTGCCTCACTCCAAATTCGACTCACCAAGAATCGACGAGGCTGTTTGAAGAAGACTTCCAGTCAAGGTCACACACGCTTCTTCCTCTGTCGCTTGGCTCCACTGCAAAAGACCTCAGTTTCTTGTGCGGTTGCCACCTTGCAGCCTTGTTCAGACATCACATATCGATCTGTGAGGCACTTGATAGAGCCGGATCTCCTGGTATCTTCTTGCTGGCCTGCACCAGATTGTCCAGTATATGTCTCATTCTTTCCTGGAAGCAACTGTTCGTCGATCTCTTCGATCTCTCCATCTGCTTGCTCGAAAGGTTGCTCGAAGGCATCGTCTTCGTGTAGGCCGTCTTCTCGCTCAAATCGGTGGTGATATCCTAACAGATTTAGCACCACCAGATGGAACTCTTCTGTTCATTTGAGGAAGAGAACATGATGTCCTGGTCGTCAACTATCTTTCAGTTAGTTATCAGTTCATTATCAGTTCAACTTCTGGCGGCCGTCAAACTTACCTTTGTTACCCCTCTCCGGCTTCTTTTCTGCAGAAGCAGTAACATTGAAGTCCTCGTCCTCGTCGTCAGATGGGTCATGTTTCAGCTCAAAAGCTGGCTCGTCCTCGTCGCCTTGAATTCCAATATATATCTCAGCATCCTGAGCATCGATATCTGGAAAGGCCTCATCCTCGGTATCAGGTATCGTCTCTTTCGACACCCTGACAGATCTGGCAGCACCAGAAGAAAGCTTCTGCTTCTATGACGGAGCACTATGAGTGCTCTCGTTAGTCTTTTTCTACTTCTTGTTAGCAGAAACAGCAACAACAAGCTCCTCGTCTTCGTCGTCATAGTCGGCTTGTCCTGCCGGATCGAAATCTACAATAGGGTCAGCGTTGTCAACTGGCCCCGGACAGGTTGCCTCACAACTCTTGCCTGCGAAAGCCGCCTTTCGAGCAGGTCTTTTAGATGCAGTGTTTGCATCACGCTCTGAGAGAGCAGTCCTCTTAGCACTGGTTTGCTTGGAGGAAGGCATTGTGAAGTGAGTTGTCTAGGGTCTATGTTAAGTCTCAAATGAAGTTTGCTTTCTCTGTCAAGTTGCTTGTCGGGAGTAAGGAAAGTAAGGGAGGGAGAGACAAAATATGCAAGAAGAGAGGAAGAGAATTTCGTACCGGGAGCGTTGGAGGTACTCGGGTTTTGGTTAAGGCGTGGCAGGAACGACTTCCCCTACTGGTGTCAGATAGGAAAGCACGGTGAAAACACGACCGCTCTCCGTCTTCAACGCGTGATCCCAATGCCGACAGTCTGAACAGCGTGGCCGTAGTTGCCCATTCCGAGTCGAGCCCATATATCCAATTCCCAGAACTTGTCTTCAAATTGACTCGTCCACATGGCTCGATAGTTCTGTGAGTTCTCTGAACATATTGCTAACATTGATGCTAGCACCAACATGTTAGAAAATTCCCGAAGCCGAAGCCCACCATGATTGTTTCTTCTATGAAGAAGAACAGCAGCAAATCTCGCAAAGCAACTGCTACAAATGCGGTCAAAAAAGGTCATTATGCGGAAGATTGTTTCACAGGACAGCTCTAAAAAGCGTTATTCGGGAACTTCTCCTCTAATAACAATACTATGAAAACGAAGAAAAGACAGTACAAACCAAAGAAAAGTAACGAACAAAAGCCCAGAGTAAGTGATTTCCTCCGAGCCATGTGGACTTTTTTTTGCGTATAAGTACAAGTTTTTTTGAACTCCGAACAGGGTGCCCTAGCACTACGAACAAAGGTGAACGAGCAGAAGAAGTAGGAAGCGGAGAAGAAGCAACGATGGAAGTTGTTTCCTATAGTTCGACGTGAATGCTCCGCGGCTCGGCCGGCTCGCCCTCGACGTGCGGCTGAAGCTCGAGGAGTGCTTGAACTGATAGATCCTTTTGGAATGGGTGAAATGTGAATAGGAAGTGAGCCAGAACAAAGCCGGAACTAAGGTAGGAGCATATTAATGAGAAGTAAGAAATAGGTTCCTCATGTTATGCACTGAGTCCCCTATAAGGAGCTGACAAGTCCTTCGTATCCCAGGATTAACTTGTAGTACTGGTTACCTAGGAGTAGGGAGCACCCGAACACAAGATTAGCAGGCAACGCAATAATGTTCTCGAAAACAAATTCATTATCCGTAAACAACTTTTGATATTGATTAACTTATAGCCAGGGAGTAGCCAGCTTGGGATTAGTTACTAGTAATAGCACGCAGCATATTAAACCCATGCAATAACCTGTGCATCTTCGCGTCCTTCTGTCCGCATGTCAATGACAAAGCACGTCCACCATCTCCACATTTCTCATAGCACATAATACAACCACCCAATCAATGCGGCGGAAAGCTTCCAATATCGTACGTCGTAACATTCGTGCCATTGCCACACGCAGGCGGCGTGATATACCTCGTAGTATTCTCAAACGTAAACGTTCCACTCGTACTATTCGCAAGCATGTACTTGTACGCAACCGGCACACCGGCCGGCAACCACGCGGGCTCGAACCACTTGGATTCGGCGGTCGTAACGTTATTCGTTCGCAGGACTGCAATTGTGTTGTTCACACTAGTGCTGGTGAGCGAACCACCGAACAGGGATGTGTTGCCGACAATGTAAGTGTTTTCGTCCTCACCGATCGCGTAGATGAGTTGGAACGTGACGAGAGACTGGCATGACTTGTCGATTGTTGTGTTGGCTGCGGGGGCAGGGGTGTATTGGGTCGTTGCGTTGTACGAGCCGAACGAGCATGTGCCGTTGACCATTTGCGTTCCTTGGGTCGAATTTGCGCCCCACGAGGGTGGGTAGTTGCCAGCTCGACGTTCGGCGGCGGTGACGAATGCGGCGTAGGACCATGTCAGTGCGATTGCGGATGTGGGCATACCAGTGGTTTTGTTGATTTGCTCGTTGAGTGTGCCGTTGGCTGGAGTGTATTGCTGGACGAGCTGCATGAAGCCGTCGGCGTAGGTTCGCATGCTGTTGACGAGACCGTTGACAGCGGTGTAGTTTGAGTACGTGCCTGTCGTGACATTAGGAGACAGATCACGCCAGAATGGGAGAGAGGTGCTGTCTATGGTAATGGAGCCATTTTTGGAAAATTGGGCGGCGGCATCGTATAAGACCTCGGCGGCAGCGAGGGTGGTGATATACCAAGGATTTCCAGCATAGTACGTGTCTTCAGGATACCGTCCTGTCAACACTGCGTTGGGGGCTGTTGCGTTGTTGTTGATTGGGTAGAGTGTGCGGAAGCTGTCAACCCAGACTTTGTGAGAAGCGAGAATGCGCGAATTACAAGGCTGAGAGGCACCCGAATTGCAACCAGCATCAATGTCAAACGCATGAGTTGCCGCAAGGATGGGGTCAGCATTGATTTGCGATCGGGTGACTTGGTTGGCGTTGATGTTTGCCAATAGGTAATTACCAGTCGAATTCCAGAAATAATTCTCGAGCATGCAGAGGATTTGAGGGGCTTGCTTGCACGGCTCGCACGTCATATTTAACTGAGCGGCCAGGACGGCACCTTGCACTAAAGCCCTGTGCTGAGCAGTCATAGTGAAAAAGGAGTTTCCGTTGACTTCCTCCCAGAGATCGTAACTGGTTGTATTCCAGTACTGGCCGACGTAGTTCAGGTCGTTGAGGATAATGGGCCAATAAATCGAGGAAACGATTTGAGTGGCATTCGGGTTGCGTAAAAAGATAGCATAGGAGATCTCCATGAATGTCGATGCTCGTAGAGCAGGGCCATCGTTCTGGGGCCGACCCCAAGCTCCGTTGAATCTCGTACCGTTTGTGTAAAATTTAGGCTCGCCTAGACCCAATCCTGCAGGCCAAAGTGCACCAGACGGGTTTGTGACGGTCTGCAAAACTGCTTGAGCAGTAGTATAATCTTCGACGACTGTTTGCAGTGAGATGTTTCCCACGGTATTTGTGCCGAAAAAGAGCTCATCTGTGATCATCAACTCTGTGAGAGCAGAATCTCGAGTCCATGAGTAGAAGTAATTGGGGTTTATCATCGACGGGGAAGCGACAACAAAGCCAGGAAGTGCTCCTGGGACCAGAGGCGAGTTGGTTCCCCCAATGTTCATGAGAGCGCTTTGCAGAGAAATGTTGGCTTGCTGGTTGATGTAGGATCCGAGTGTATCCAGTCGTTTAACATGATTGGAACGATTTGGGAGCGCAGAAGCTGCCACTGCGAGGACAGCGATGATAGCCTTGGAAACCATGTTGCGCTATAGTCTTGCTTCTCTGTGTTAGTAGGACAATGTTTGTAAAAGTAATCTGGATTCAAGATGGTTTGGTCGCGTTTTCATATCGCCAGCTGTACAGCACAACTTGAATGTCCTGCATGATTGACGTCGTCATACAGTAGTACCCATGCAAAGCCCAGTACCTGGATGTGGTACCGATGCCATGCAGACAATGCACATAGTATCCACAATCGGCGCAAGTCCTCGGGTCTGATAGGTCAACGCTGTCCGATAGTGTTGCGGGGAGGACGCCACCTGAGCTCGTGTGGATCGAAGTTCTTCCAGGGATAGTGTTGATCAACAGGGCAAGATATGCTGACAAGTTGACGTTGGCGAGGTTTTTAAGTGTCTGACCGCATTAGCGCTATTGTCCTCGATGAGCCTGATTTACAACGTCCTATTGGCTCAGACACGGGTCCAAAGCTAATGCAGTCGGACACTTAAAAAGCCCAACAAGTACCAGCTCGGCCCGATTGATGCATTTCGTTATTGGTGTCACGCCAGCGATCGCCAAATGGAATTCAAGGTTTTCCTCAAGCTTGTCAGAACTTGCATTAATTGTGCCAGGACTTTTTGATCGTACCTTGGAAGGCCAGACCAAGACAGGTTTGAGTATCGGCTATAACTACCACGTATATCACGAACCGTCTGCAGATGTACTTCCAGGATTCGACTCAACACAATCCAGATTGAGCTCGCTGTTATGTGGGTGAGACCCTCCCCAGATTTGACCAAGATCATTCACCCGGCGGCAATCCAACATTGCACTTGCGAACTCTCCGAGACAACTCAACTCTAATATACGTGCATTTTTATGTCAGTATCACGTGTTAATATCGTATGGAGTCAAGGCATCCGTGGACTACAACTACTGTAGTGTTGATTGTGATGCGAAAAGCTGTGCTATGTACACCGTATCGACAGAAATGCTTTAACTATAAAGTAGGACAAGGCCGTGGTCAATATTGAAGTAACGGCCTGCATACATTTTGAATTCGGCCGATTCTATGGTCTATTTTCAAACTTAAAGTTGTTGAGACCACCACTATTAACATCAGCGATCCTATCTGGAGACAATGAGATCGACCAGAAGCCATAACAAAGAACGAGGACCTCCTCATCTTCACTGTCCGCAAATCATGTTGACTCTTGAGCTGCAACCGAGTCACCTGTAAGGCCTTGTGGGAGCAACTCAACCAGATATCCATCCTATATCGTTTCTTACCAAGGCTGTTGCAAAACATGGGCATTCGATGTTAGCGACGACCTACTGGATCTTGAACATAGGCGAACTGTGCAAAAATCTGCTTAAACATGGAATGCATCTCGCTATCGGTGCCCTCTTGTTCAACCCCAACTCCCTGTTCATTCTCCCAGTTAGTGATAGGTATGCTCTGTCGAGTTGCTACTCCAACATCCTTGAATATTGGAACGCCATTTTCTTTGAGTCTTTCCAGCGCCCTTGGTAAATCCGGAACAGAGAATCCAAGATGACAGAAACCTAGATTTGGTGGTGTGTTGCCAGAGCTATAATACCCCTCTGGTTGGTTTTCAGATCCGTGGATATGGAACAGCTCCAATAGGCCCATTGTATCTGGAACAGAGGTCTCTTTGCCGAATTTATCGAGATCTTCGCGATGTTGGTCCGTTGATGGGTGGCCCAAGAAGTATATTGTCATGGGCCCGGTATTGAAGACAAACACGGTGCGCATACCCATGAGGTTGATGTAGAAATGTAACGACTTCTCCGGATCTTGTATACGAAGACAAAGATGGTTGAGCTATGGGAGCGTCAGACGGTAAGGGAGGGTCCGTGTGAAGTCCATTCGGTAGCGGGACACCATGGGGGAAGCAAGACATCGCAATCAATCTGAAAGTCGGTACCTTGTAGACAACTGGCGCTTACAGCGAATGATGAGTTGCGGTAGTTAGCAGGCAGATCAAAATCAGTTTCAGCGGGCGTTGGCTCTGCAGATATAAATACAGCTGATCAATCAGGGTCTTGTGCCCTCGTCTGAAAGGCTGCCATATCAGCTCGGAGGGGGACACCCTTCTCAATAGTCGTGTACGTTGTGTCACAGGAAGTCTTGATCATGCCTGTCGTCATGATCTGGACCGTCTATGTTGAACCATTGGTAAGCCCACGTGATGAAAATGCTTGCCAAAGGAATATGCTGAAGTAAGCTTGGTCGGTATAAGGACCAGACGATCCCGAATCGGCCCCTGGTACCTATAGATAAATCCGAGATCTCTACAGGCGTCCACCAGCCGCTCACTGGAGATTTCATTCACCACTTCCTGCGGATCTCACGGATGGTATAAGGTAGACTATAAGGAGTTCTCATCGCAGGACATTTTGAACAATGGTGCCCATCCCGAGACTCCCCAGATGCTGAGCAGGAATTTGATAGGTTGGGATTTCAACTCGCTCATTGCCTAGATCGTGTCAATAGCAACAGTATCCTAACAGCGCAACAGCAGTTTGTATCATTCGTCGGTAGTGGTAGCATTGAACAGCCAAAGTACGTGCAGGGTAGACGGAAGTCGGATGAAAACATTAATGCTCCGCGAAGATGCTGCCATATAACCATCTTCTACCCTGTGGAGGATTGAAATTGTAGGCACTGACGCATTCGAAACATGATACAATTGTCGCTCGTTCGTCCAAAGAGAGAACGAATCAACTTGTGTAAGATGAACGTGAAATCTACACCGGCGCGGCGACAAGTTGTGGGGTGCACGCCACATGCAAAAAACTGGCATTTAACTTCACTCGAAGGCACGAATATAGCGTTCTGTAATACTTACACAAGATGACCATTGCTAGTGTTTACGAGAAGGCTAGTAGGTTCGTGACAGACATTCACGAGGTAGAGTAACAAGCAACAGGTAGTTCTCGAGGGGTTTATTGATTCACCTATCAATAAAACAACCACTTCGCACCAGCAGCAAGCGCCATGCAATGCCAACCGAGCTTATGTTGTGATAAGGTATAACATCTGCTGTTCAAGCACAAACGAGTGGAGTCGGTATGATATCTACTATGAGATCCCGGTGCGGGTTTATTCGTCACCACCCTTCTTTTTGCTCTTCTTGCTCACTGGAGCACCTTCTCTGGCTTGATGTACCTTCAGTCGAGTCCATGATTCCTCAGGGTCCCATTCAAATCCTTTGAGGTAGGGCATATCGAGCTCATCGTCGGCCTGTGAGAACGGTCAGCGGATTTTCATATATGTGGTTGAGCCTCTTTTACCTTCTTCTTGAACTGCTTATGTATCGCATCCAGCGCATCTTTGATGGTGACACCTTTCAGGTTTCGTGCAGACAACTCGAGGCCAAGTGGGAAATGAAGGTCGATCTTCTTTACCGGTGGTGTCGTAAGGTGCTTCTTGAGCACAGTTGGGTCATCGACGTTGTTTGTCGAGTCATTCAGCTTCCTATCAATCCATTAGTCGATGTCTTCGAGATACTACGCCAGGACTTACCAGTTGAGTTTCAGTGTTTCCGGAGCGATCTCGATCTTGGTGCCTTCCTTCTCTGGATGATGTCAGCCTTTGATCTATCATTTGCATACGAAATGCTTCATACCAAGGTCATTGATGTTGAATACACCAGGATAACTACTGCTTTTTCGTGCCGACTTCTTAGTGTCTGTGGGTGAAGATGAGAGACCCGAAACGGCCGAGTCGACCTTGCTGAGATCCGATGTATCGGCAGACATGATGTGTTGGAATGAAGAGAGATGTGTTAAGAAACCGACTCTGGAATTGATAAGAATCAAGGGTGCATGCAATAGAAGAGTGTGTGATGAGCTTAAGATCAAACACCGTCAATTTGGATTGGAAGTGATTGCTTCTGATTTGCTGAGGGAAGAAGAAGAGCAGAAAGAGCAGACTGTTTGAGGGGCACCTCAGTACGTACCTGGAGAGGTACCTGTCTCCCCGCTCCTAAGCTCGTGCTCACGCGTGATCGTTCAGGGAGGCACGAGACATAGGCTGGTGGAGCTGCGGAGAAGTGCTTGTCCGAGTCCGGGGTAAAACTTAAAGTGCATTCTGAGGGTCAAAATGACGTGGACTCGACAATGGACGCGACCATAACACCTCAGCAGTGATTGTGAGTAATTCTTAGTTTCTTGTATGCCATATCACCTCGTTTTGTGGGATTCTTAGACCTCTGAGCAGTCCTTATCATGCAGGCAACAATATACAAGCACGTACAGTGTGTCGTGCGGTGGAACTTGAACTTGTGATCAGTTGCAGCTTAGGTATTGTTCCTCTCCGAATAAATTTCCGACGTGGCATTACCTACCGTATGTACAAACAACAGGACCTAAATCTAATCACCAGAGAGGCAAAACCTCAATTGCATCGACTTCGTCACGCACATGGCAATGATCAAAGAGATGCAGCACTATCACTTGTACTCACGGATCCTGTTTTGGGGTGTACACCATGTTATTGATTGTGCACGGAGTTAGACGTGTAGATTGCTTCGCTTGCTGATGAGGCTTAGGCATAACTCTAGTTATCCATTGAAGACGAAATGGGAAGCACATCACATTTCATAATGTAATTTTGAATACCTACTCTAAACACTATGTATACCTATATTCGCCTTTGGGAAATGATTGTTTGATCGCCTTAATCACTTCTTCATGCAGTATCTGGAGCCCATACATACCGAACCGCTAACTCAAGTTTCAGTCGCAGGCACGTTCTCAACCTCATTACCTCAAATTGTCTACTTCTACATTAGGCAAGTGAAGATGCATCATGGACATTGGATTTGGCATACATTTACTGAATCGAGTAGTGATTCCTACCTGATTCGGGGGGTCGAAGACGTTGACCCTGGACCGGGACCCAACCTAAACTCGAAAGGGGAAATGCACAGTATTGTGTAATGCACCTGCCTTTGTGGGCCAGTCGACTGACTTTCTCTCGAGATGATCAACCTCACATGAGTTCTGCAGGACGCTTCACTAGCTTTACCAATGAGGAAAGTTCTTCGGAAATGATGAGGCTGGCACCGGAGTACAACGCTCCGTGAATAGTGGCTGTAAATGCTGGCAAGGTGAGTCGAGACATGATATATCAACGTGATGATGATAGAGGCGAGGGGGCGGAAATCCTGTGCTTGAGAGCCTGTTACCATATACTATGGTGTACCTCTGTTTAACACAAGAGCAGGTCAAATAATGCTACAGCGGCGAGCATCTCTAATATCTGCCGTGTTTGTACGGAGTACTGTAGATCTGGATGTTATGTACCGACTTATTTCAAACAGTAAACGGTGAAAGTGGACTTGACCTAACCAATCGGGGTGCATATCCACATATCAAGAAAAGTTGCTGCTCTGTTAAGCCTGCAATATTGCATTGTCTAAAATTGTTGCAGCTCGTTCACTTTATAGATACCACTGTATTTTTTCTTTAATCATGGCCGAGAAAAAGCGTAAAGGTTTGTTTGTCGAACACCATTACTGCAATCTTACTAATTCAATCAGTCGCAGATTCAAGCGCAGCTGCAGCGCAACCAGCCAAGAAGATCAGAAAGTCCTCGAGAGTTGCGAGTCAAGATTCTCCAGCGAAGGGAATTGACGCGCCAGTCACTACAAAAGCTTCAGCACCAGCTAAGAAGACTCGCAAAAGAGCAGCCGACTTTCTAGACGATGAAGGAGAAACCACTCCGCCCAAGAAGGGCAAGAAAAGCACCAAAACCAATGGACACGAGTCGTCCTCTCTTACAGCAGACGGAGTCAACGGAGTGATAGAGCACAGCGATAACGAGGATATCACCATCACAACCAGCAAACAACCAGCGCAAGATTCAATGATGGCCGAGGCCGAACGCACCGTCGACCACGAACTGCAAAACGAATTCGGCGGCGCCAGCGACAAGCAAGACGACAACGATAACGAGATCGACCACGCTCCCGCCCTCCTCACCGGTTTCGACTCCGACAACGAAGACCCAGCAGAAGACAAAGGCTTCGACGCATCCCGAGTAGCACCAATCCCGCAGTTCAAGAAAACCAGCAAGAAACTCCGTCAAGCCGCGTCAAAGACCGAAAACCCAGGCGTGGTCTACGTCGGCCGTATCCCTCACGGCTTCTACGAGAAAGAGATGCGCGAGTACTTCTCCCAATTCGGCACAATCTCCCGTCTACGTCTATCGCGGAACAAGAAAACCGGTGCATCGAAGCACTTTGCATTCATAGAGTTTGCGTCCGACGAGGTGGCCAAGATCGTCGCAGAAACAATGGATAACTACCTCATGTTCGGCCACATCCTGAAATGCAAGTACGCGGACGCGGAAAGCTTGCATGCAGAGGTTTGGGAGGGCGCGAACAAGAAGTTCCGAAAAATCCCACATCATAAATTAGCTAGAGAGAAAGAAGAGAAAGCACGAGATGGGCTGACACCAAAGAAGATCGAGAGGAAGATGGGTAAAGAGAGGAGGAAGCGCGAGAACAAGCAGAAGCAAATGAAGGAACTGGGGTACGAGTATGAGTTGCCGAAGCTTGTTGAGCCAGCTCCGAGTGATGAACCTAAGACTATTGAGGATGCGAAGAAGGAGGAGCCACTTGCTATCGAAGCGCCTGATGTCGAAGGTGCATTGGTGCCGCCGCCTAATGTGCCGAAAGATGAGGTCGCCACAAAGGTTGAGGAAAAGATCAAGAAAGCTAAGAAGGGCAAGAAGACGGATGAAGTCAAGG
>Ga0115842_100023_pt1 | contig 44934 bp, 42 predicted proteins | sample InSIn2SAF170_2_FD_83856 | JGI IMG/M metagenome (GOLD analysis project Ga0115842, IMG submission 83856)
AGGGGATAAGCAATTGACCTATCGCAAGCCAGAAATTGATCGCTTGGCCAAAGGATTGACGGGGGTGCGCCGATCAACCGGTCAGCACCCGGGTGGTATTATTGTTGTGCCGAATGATATGGATATTTATGATTTCACACCTATTCAGTATCCAGCTGACGATCAAGAAGCAGAGTGGAAGACAACGCACTTCGATTTCCATTCCATTCATGATAACTTGCTTAAGCTCGATATTCTGGGTCATGATGATCCAACGATGATTCGGAAGTTACAAGATTTATCTGGGATTGATCCACAGACAATTCCGGTCAGTGATGAAGAGGTAATGAAGATTTTCAGCGGGCCAGAAGTACTTGGTGTAACAGCGGAGCAAATTTTTTCTAAGACAGGGACACTCGGTATTCCTGAGTTTGGAACTGGCTTCGTGCGGGGGATGTTGGAACAAACACATCCATCAACCTTCTCTGAGTTGCTTCAGATCTCAGGTTTATCACATGGGACCGATGTATGGCTAGATAATGCAGAAGAGTTGATTCGGAAGCGAAACATCCCACTATCCGAAGTGATTGGGTGTCGTGATGATATTATGGTTTATCTACAACATCAAGGCCTTGATGATGATTTAGCTTTTAAGATTATGGAATTTGTACGAAAAGGTCGCGGTCTTAGCGAGGAATGGATTGCTGAGATGAAAGAACATGGAGTGCCACAATGGTACATCGATTCCTGCTTGAAAATTAAATATATGTTCCCGAAAGCTCATGCCGCCGCTTATGTCTTGATGGCGCTCAGGGTGGCTTACTTCAAGGTTCACCACCCGCTCTATTATTACGCAGCGTACTTCTCTGTTCGTGCCAGTGATTTTGACTTAGTGGCTATGACACAAGGGAAGAATTCAGTAAAAGCCGCTATTAAAGAAATCAATGACAAAGGGTATGACCAAACAGCTAAAGATCGCTCGCTATTGACAGTTCTAGAACTGGCTAATGAAATGATCGAACGGGGCTTTAATTTTGAGATGGTTAACATTGATGAATCACACGCCACCGATTTTCTAGTGAAGGATGAGAAAACGCTCCTAGCACCGTTCCGGGCAGTTCCTTCACTTGGGTCTAGCGTTGCTCAAGCGATTGTGCAAGCGCGAGAAGATAGTGACTTCTTATCTAAAGAAGATTTATCCAAGCGCGGTAAAGTATCTAAAACGGTGATGGAATACTTCAGTGTGAATCATGTTGTAGACCACTTGCCTGACGAGAACCAATTGTCACTATTCGATTTGTAAAATAAGGGTGCTTCAAGGTTAACAGTTGCGTTCAAACAAAATATATGGTAATATGAACTAGCAAGAGGTCGTAGAAGTTAGATATTCAGAAGGGGGTGAGTGCATTGAAGCACTCACTCTTTTTAACGACAAGGTATGAATTGAAAGTGGGGAGAAAAGCTAAAATGAGTATTGTAGAAAAAGTTGAAGACATGATTACACCGATTGCTCAAGAGAGCGGTTATCAACTTGTTGATTTGGAATACTTGAAAGAAGGGCAAAACTGGTTTTTAAGAATTTATATCGATAAAGTTGGCGGTGTTAGCTTGGATGATTGCACATTCTTCAGCGAAAAAGTATCAGCTGTCTTAGATCAGCAACCGGAAAACTTTATTCCGCAAGCGTATTATCTTGAAGTCTCGTCACCGGGGGCAGAACGTCCACTTAAGACACGAGAAGATATCGATCAAGCGGTTGGTGAATATATTCATGTGAAGTTGTACAATATGATTGGCCCGTACAATTCATATGAAGGTCGTTTGTTAAGTACGGATGAAGACACCATTACGATGAATTATAAAGAAAAAACGCGCGTAAAAGAAGTTGAAATTCAGCGCGATAATATTTCTAAAGCACGTATAGCAATTGAATTTTAGATTCGAAGGAGAGAATTATGAACCAGAAATTAGTTGGCGCACTGGAAGTCTTGGAGAAGGAAAAAGGGATTTCGAAAGAAATTGTCTCTGAAGCACTAGAGGCAGCCTTGATTGCTGCTTATAAGCGTCATTACGGAACATCTCAGAATGTTGAAGTAACATTCGACACCGATACGGGAGATATTAAAGTTCTACAAGTAAAAGAAGTTGTTGATGAGGTATTCGATTCACAGTCTGAGATTGCCTTAGTTGATGCACGCGAGCGCAACCGAGCTTACGAGCCAGGGGACAAAATTAAGTTCGAAGTCACTCCAGAGAATTTTGGTCGAATTGCGGCTCAAACAGCTAAACAAGTTGTCATGCAGCGCATGCGAGAAGCAGAACGCTCTATTATCTACAACGAATACATCGAATATCAAGATGATTTGATGACAGGAACGGTTGAGCGTCAAGATGATCGATTTATCTATATTGATTTAGGAAAAGTAGAAGCTGTCTTGTCTCAGCGCGATCAAATTGAAGGTGAGCAATATAATGCGCATGATCGAATTAAAGTCTATGTCAGCAATGTGGAAGATTCAACGAAAGGACCGCAAGTCTTCGTGAGTCGCACGCACCCGGGCTTAATTAAACGCTTATTCGAACAAGAAGTTCCTGAAATTTATGATGGGACAGTTGAGATTATGTCTGTTGCGCGTGAAGCAGGAGACCGTTCGAAAGTTGCCGTGACGTCTCGTGATGGCGAGGTGGATGCAGTTGGAACATGTGTCGGTCCTAAAGGGGCACGTGTTCAAGTGATTGTGGATGAATTGAACGGGGAAAATATGGATATCGTTGAATGGAGCGAGGACCCAGCTGTCTTCATCCAGAATGCCTTGAATCCAGCTGAAGTACTCGACGTTCGCTTCGATGATATCGAACAATCGTGTGTCGTTGTTGTGCCGGATTATCAATTGTCCTTAGCGATTGGTAAACGAGGACAAAATGTTCGTCTAGCAGCTAAATTAACCGGCTACAAGATCGACATTAAGTCTGACGTTGAGATGGAAGAATTGGAACGTGAAGCATTAGCTGAATCGTCAGAAGAAGTAGATAAATCAGCTGAGGAGTCTTCGGAAGTATTAACAGATTCTATTGAGGACAATTCGGCTGAAACAGATACTGAAGTAGATGAGTTCTTCCAAGCGCTTGAAGCTAATCAAGTTACAGCGGAGGAAGACAAAGAAGAATTAGACTTTTCTGAAACAGAAGAAGATGAGGTTTTCGAGACTTTAGACGACGATTCTGAAGCAGAATAAAACGTTGAGGAGAGAATAAACATGGCCAAAAAAACGCCGATGCGAAAATGTGTCTTGTCAGGTGAGATGAAACCCAAAAAAGATATGGTTCGGATTGTTCGCAATCCAGATAAATCGGTAGCAATCGATCCAACCGGTAAAAAAAATGGCCGTGGTGCCTATGTATCGATGGATCTTCAACTACTTGAATCAATGAAAAAATCCGCCAAGCTAAGCCAAGCATTAAATACAGAAGTACCAGCGGAATTTTTCGAAGAATTAATCGATCATGTAGATTATAAATTAGCACGAATGGAATTATTAAATGATCAATAAAGAAAAAGCACTGAATTTATTAGGCCTTGCGATGAAAGCAGGCAAGTTGAAGACGGGTCAAGGAGCTACATTGGATGCTATCCGTAGTACACGAGCGAAATTAGTCATCATGGCTAGTGATGCCAGCCCAAACACCCAAAAAATATTTAATGATAAATGCGAATCCTATGATGTACCATTGTTTTCAGGATTCACACAAGAGGAAATTTCAAGAGCAATTGGAAAGAATCGGACAAATTGTGCACTAATTGATAGTGGCTTTGTCAAATCTTTTAATCAATTGACAGAAAGGTGATTGTATGAGTAAAAAACGTATATATCAATTTGCAAGAGAACAGGATATGTCCAGTAAAGAACTTTTGGAAATTGCCCAAGATGCTGGGTTAGATTACAGCAGTCATATGGCAACAATTAACGATAATGAAATGGCGAAATTAAAAGAATTTATGAATAATAAAACAAATAAACAGCAAAAAAGTAATCAGCAAGCCCCAACAAGTAATACAGCTGATCAATCAGGACACAATCAGACAAAAGAAGCAACAGCTGATAAGAAAAATAACCAAAAGAGTGAGTCTTCAAACGAACAGTCGAATTTAAATCCTGAAAAACGAACAACCAGCGAGAAACAGAAAGCAAAAGAGCGTCAAAACCGTTCGAAAAAACGTCATTCGCGTCAGCACCGTGGGATTAATGGTGGACCAGCTGGGAACCGAACAAAGCGTAAGACAAACACGGATCACAAGCAACAGGATAATTCTTCACAACAATCAACGAAAAAACAGCCGTTACCAGATGTAGTAGAATATACAGAAGGGATGACTGTTGCAGAGTTGGCCAAGGAATTGCACAAACCTGCTGCTGAAATTGTTAAGAAATTATTCATGATGGGTGTTATTGCGAACAAAAACCAATCACTTGACAGTGACTCCATTGAAATTATTTTAGAAGAGTATGGTGTACAAGCTCAAGAAAAAGTCGAAATCGATGAAACAGACTTCGACACCTACTTTGAGCAAGAAGTTAATGAAGAAAACTTAACATTACGCCCACCAACTGTCACTATTATGGGGCACGTTGACCATGGGAAAACCACCTTACTTGATACACTTCGTCAAGAAAAAGTGGCAGATGGAGAAGCAGGTGGGATTACCCAACACATTGGTGCTTACCAATTAGAAGTTGAAGGGAAACCCATCACATTCTTAGATACACCAGGACACGCAGCCTTTACAACCATGCGAGCACGTGGAGCTGATGTGACTGATATTGCTATTATTGTTGTAGCAGCTGATGATGGCGTTATGCCACAAACTGTTGAAGCGATTAATCATGCCAAAGCAGCTGAAGTCCCTATTATCGTTGCGGTTAACAAAGTTGATAAACCAGAGGCTAACCCACAACAAGTCATGCAGGAACTATCTCAATATGAATTAATTCCGGAAGACTGGGGTGGCCAAACTATATTTGTTGAAATTTCAGCGAAGTTTAACCAGAACTTAGATGAACTACTCGAAATGATTCTTCTAGTTGCTGAAGTTGAAGAATTGAAGGCAGATCCAACACGTCTAGCAATCGGAACGGTCTTGGAAGCACGTCTAGATAAGGCACAAGGACCAATTGCGACATTGCTTGTACAAGAAGGAACCTTGAAGCACGGGGATCCAATCGTTGTCGGAACAGCGAATGGACGTATTCGTACAATGACGAATGATCAAGGACAACGTGTCAAAAAAGCTGGTCCATCGATGCCAGTAGAGATTACTGGATTGAACGATACACCACAAGCTGGAGATCGTTTCGTTGTCTTCGATGATGAGAAGAAAGCCCGTTCGATTGGTCAATCTCGTGCGCAAGCAGCGAACGAAGCACAGCGTAATGCTGTTCAAAAAGTAACCCTTGAGAACTTATTCGATTCGATTGAAGAAGGCGAATTAAAAGAAATTACAGTTATTGTAAAAGGTGATGTACAAGGATCTGTTGAAGCGATTGTAGCCAGCCTTGAGAAGATCGAAGTTGAAGGTGTGAAGATTAAGATTGTTCATACCGGAGTCGGTGCAATTAATGAAAGTGATGTAACTCTTGCGTCTGCAAGTGGGTCTATCATTATTGGATTTAACGTACGACCAACACCTCAAGCACAAGAAAGTGCTAACCGTGAACAAATTGACATTCGAACTCACCGCGTTATCTACAATGCGATTGATGAGATCGAATCAGCGATGAAAGGAATGCTGGATCCAGAATTTGAAGAAAAAGTTACTGGTCAAGCGACTGTCCGCGAAACATTCAATGTATCTAAAGTAGGAACCATTGCTGGATGTTACGTTAACGACGGAGTTATCAAGCGCTCTAGCTCAGTTCGTGTTATTCGTCAAGGGGTTGTGAAGTATGAAGGAGAACTTTCAAGCTTGAAACGATTCCAAGACGATGCCAAAGAAGTATCTAATGGTTATGAGTGTGGATTGACCATTGAAAACTTTAATGATATTAAGATTGATGATGTTATTGAAGCATACGAAATGGTAGAAGTGAAGCGTAACTAAACTCAACCATATAGTATAAGGATTAAGAGGTGAAAATATGCCAAAATATAGAGTCGAACGTGTCTCACAAGAAATATTAAGAGAAGTAAACGATATCTTGTTAAAGACAGTCAAAGATCCACGTGTCCAGAATGTTACGATTACAGATGTGGAAGTAACTGGTGACCTTCAACATGCAACAGTTTACTACAGCACGTTAGAAAAAGATGAGCAAGCACGTGAAGACACTCAGACTGGCTTAGATAAAATTGCTGGTCTGGTGAGAAGTGAAATCGGGAATCGGATTAAGTTGTACAAAACACCCGAAATTAGATTTGAACGTGATCAATCCTTAGAACAAGGACAGCGCATCGAAAAGATTTTGAGAGACTTAAAATAATAAACAACTTTAATAGAGAGATGTTAAAGTTAATGAAAAAGCGCCCTTCAAAATGAGGGGCGCTCTTTTCATTAAAGAAAATTTTTAATCGGTTAGTCAAAGTATTGACTATTATTTTGGTTCAACCAAGAGTGGGTAAGTCCCATGATAAGGCCACCACCAATATAATTTCCAATTAAGACAATAATCCAGTTTATTAAAATAGTGCTAGCAGTAAAACTTTCAAGTGCTCCGGGGTTAGTGAACTGTACAATACCAAACATTGAGAAGTTCGCGATTAAGTGCTCATAACCAAGCAATACGAAAATCGAAATAGTTCCCATTAGATAGATAAACTTAGCAATAAACTCTTTCGTACGTAACATTCCCATAATACCAATATTAACAATGATATTAGCAATAATTGCTTCAATGAATAAGCGACCAACTGATTTTGCGAGCTTTCCATCTGCAAGTGCATAGAGTAAATGGCTTGAGTCAATAGCGTTAAAAATGGTCGTCTGTCCGAGTAAAAAGCTGATGGCATAAGCGCCGATTAGATTCCCCAAAGTACAAAATAGTAACAATTGGGCTGCTTTTTTGTAAGAGAAAAATTTTCGATGAGCAGAGATGGTCATCATCATCATATTAGAGGTAGCAAGTTCCCCATTTAGAAAGACGATAACAATTAGACCAATTGTGAAGAAAATAGCATAAACAACTCTGGCAATTGCGGGGCTAAATTCAACAAAACCCTGAGCTGCAACTAAACCAAATGCCGTTCCTATCGTTAAATATATTCCTGCAAATAAACAACGAACACCATATTTTAAGATATTTTCTTCAAATAGCCTCATTTTCATACCGGCTACCGTTGTAATAGTATTCATTAAATGTTGTTCCATCGTGGAATCACTCCTATCTATGTTATAATAATTATATCACAAATTAAGTCGATAATAAAATGCAAATTTATTTTTAAAAGCAATAGAAAGAGGGAGTTATATGGAGTTACGTCGCCCATCTAAATTATATCCTGGAGATACAGTTGCTATCGTATCCCTATCAGCCGGAACAGCCGGTGATGCTCACTTCAAGTGGCGTACTGAACAAGGGATTCAGCGCCTAGAAGATAATTTTGATCTCCGTGTAAAAGTGATGGATCATGCACTGAGCGGGAGTGATTATTTATACCAACATCCAGAAAAACGAGCAGAAGATTTAATGATGGCTCTGAAGGATCCTGAAGTTAAAGGAATTATATCGTGTATTGGTGGGATTGAGACGGTACGCTTATTACCGTATATTGATTTTAACGTTATTAGTGAACATCCGACCTTGTTTTGTGGGTACTCGGATACGACAACCAACCACCTCATGTTCTACAAGGCCGGTGTATCCAGTCATTATGGCCCCGCTTTGCTAACCGATTTTGCTGAAAATATTGCAATGGATGATTATACGGTTGATCATATCCAACGTGCGTGGTTTTCAGCTGAACCGATTGGGGAAATTCGTGCATCGAAGCATCTAAGAAAGTTTGGCTTGCTGTGGGATGAAGAAAACCGGGAAATTATGCGCGAATATCGCGTGAATCCGGGCTATCAGTCATTGGGAGCAGAAACTGTGGTGACCGGTCATTTACTGGGAGGCTGTGTGGAAACTTTAGCTTCACTTCGCGGTACATCTTTATTCCCAACCGTTGATCAGTTCCAGGGAGCCATCTTATTTTTAGAAACATCTGAGAATTATATGAAACCAGCACGCTTGGAAGATGAGCTAAGAACATATGGTATAATGGGAATTTTAGATGTCATTAATGGCATTATCGTTGGTCGACCGCAAGATGGCGTCTATTATGAAGAGTATCAAAAAGTTTATCCTAAAGTCATGAAAGAATTTGGTCGAGAAAACTTACCGATTTTGTATAATATGAATTTTGGACACAATGAGCCTAAATGTATTCTCCCATATGGCGCTCAAGCTCAGATGAATACCATCACGAACCAATTTAAAATCTTGGATAGTGGCGTTACTTGTAGAGATAAAGAATAATCATTACGTTAAATTATACAGTCTGAAATTGGGTTGCTTTCATTAATATAAATAATCAAGGTATAAGTTTAATATTTTCATGCTATATGCTATAATAAAGTCAATCAAAAAAGAGAAGAGGTTAACCACAAAGCGATGAACAATTAATTCCATTTCAAAGACAAATAGTTTTAAGCTTACAGAAATGTAGGCATGTTTAAGTTGTCGGAAATGGGAGTGCATTGTGGTTGACACAGGGGACTTCTGTATCTATATAGAGGTCCTTTTTTGTATTCTTATTTCCACGAGGATGAAAGGTGGAAGTAGCTGTATGCAAGTGTTAGAATTACAAGATGTAACGTATAGTATAAGAGATCGGTTGTTGATTGATATTGATCATTTGCAACTACAGGCGGGGCAAGTTGTGGGGTTGATCGGTAAAAATGGTCAAGGGAAGACCACACTGTTAAGATTAATTAAGGGAGAGATACTACCAGAAAGTGGCACGGTGAAAGTTGAGGGTGTTCCTTACTTGATGCCCCAATTAAAGCAAGATCAGACACAAGGTGCGAGCGGGGGCGAAATAACGAGTGAATTCTTTCTTCAAGCGACTAGAGACCGGGCGAAGTTATTGTTGTTAGATGAACCGACGACGAATTTGGATGCGAGCCATCGTCAATGGGTTGAGCGTAAATTGAAAATAATGGATGCAGGTGTGATTTTGGTTTCACATGATCGCCATCTGTTGGATGAAACCTGCTCAGAGATTTGGGTGCTAGATGAGGGCAATGTCACCGTATATTCGGGAAATTATTCGGATTATATAATTGAGAGAGATCGAAAGCGGAGACATCAACAAAAGGAATATGAAAAGTATCAAAAGAAAAAACAGCAGTTAGAAAAAGCTGCTGAAATGAAAAGGCGACAGGCAGAGCGAGCGACGGTTGTTCCAAAGTCTGTATCAGACCCGGATCGACGGCAAATAGGTGCGGCTATTTATTATGCGGGGAAGCAGAAAAAGTTGCATAAAAATCGTCAGGCAATTGAGACTCAAATAAAGCAACTAGAGCCCGTAGAGAAACCTAAGCAATTAAGTACCATTGAGATGGAAGTGCCTAATCAGCAACGATTACGCGAGCGGACCATTATTCGATTTCATGAATTAGCTGGTGGGGTAGAGCACAAGACATTGTGGAAGCCATCTACACTGCAATTAATCGGTGGACAGAAGATTGGTTTGATCGGAGATAATGGTGCGGGGAAGACGACTTTACTTAGGATGTTATTGTCAAGCAAGCACCCAGATATTCAAGTTAATCCGCAAGTGAAATTTGGTTATTTTGCCCAAAATTTGTCTGTATTAAAAACAGAAGAGACTGTGTTAGTTAATGTAATGGAGACATCTGTTCAGTCTGAGACAATCTGTCGAGTCGTTTTAGCTCGGATGGGCTTTTATGAGCAAGACATACAAAAATTGGTCGGCGTATTAAGCGGTGGGGAACGGGTAAAAGTGGCCTTAGCCAAGATTCTAGTGGGGGATTTTAATGTGTTGGTATTAGATGAACCGACGAATTATTTGGATATTTATGCAGTCACCGCATTGGAGGAGTTGCTGATAGAGTATCCGGGCACCATTATACTTGCATCACATGATCAGTCTATTGTAGAAGCAGTGTGTGATCAATTATTAGTTATTGATCAGAACAGGCTTCAATTATTTAAAGGCACGCTCAGTGAATTTCAAGCCTATGATCCTCAAACGAAGCGTGATCATCAGTATGACCGTTTGCTTCAGTTGAATAATCGAATAAGTGACATTTTAGGAAGATTGAGTCTAGAGCCTGATAATGAACAGCTTCAAGAACAGTTTGATCAGTTAGTGGCAGAAAAGCAAGAAATAGAAGCGTTAGAGTAGAGTGAGTTAATTTAGGCCAGAAAAAAAGCAACGTCGGTAAGAAGACGTTGCTTTTTTAGTAGATGGCTATGGTTTACGCCAAGTACTAGTGATATTGACATTAGCATCGTTGGCTAAGTTATAGAGAGGGCAGCGTTTTTCAACGATAGTTTTCATCTCTTGAATGCGTTCGTCAGGTTCATCGGTGTCAATGATAACTTCCAAGTGAATCGTTTGGAAATACGTTTGTACATCAGCTTTACCAGCAAATCCGCGGGTGTCGAGTGTTCCTTCCGTATTGAAGTCGACTCCAGTATACTCGAATGCTTCATCGCGCGCAGCATAACGCAAGACAATTGACGTACAAGCGGAGAGAGCGCCTAAGAAATATTCTAATGGGTTGGCTCCAGCATTGGTACCACCGAGGCGTTCGGGTTCATCCACAATAAAGCCATCGAGATCGCGTACATTCACCGTTGTTTTTAATTCGCCCTCATTGTTGCCTGAAACACTCAGTGTTGCCATAGATTCATGACTCATTCCTATCACTCCTTAATAAATGAATTCTTATACTAAGTTTAGCAAAGATGAAAAGGAATTCAAGCAATTAGTTTTAAGTAAGTTAGTCGAAGTAGTCAGTTAGGCCTTTGAAAATAACATCTGCGACATTTTTGTGGTAAGTTTTTGTGCTAATAATGTTGTAATCAGAGTCATTATCCATATAGCCAAGTTCAAGTAAGACACTTGGGCGGGTATTGTTACGCAAGACATGATAGTTACCAAAGCCAATTCCGTTATTGCTGAGTTGGCCGTCTGATTTGAGTCGATCATTAATTGCATTAGCTAGTGGTAGATCCATATCAGAATAGTGATAGGTTGTCGTTCCACTAATGGAATTACGAATGCCGGTTGCATCATAATGAATGCTAACAAAAGCATCTACTTCTTGGATGTTCGAAACATTAGCCCGTTCATCTAATCCTACATCTATATCGGATGTTCTCGTCATCAGAACAGTAGCACCTGCTTTTTCTAATTGTTGTTGAAGATAGAGAGAAGTACTTAAAGCAATATCTTTTTCGTACGTATCATTGTAGACAGCACCGGGGTCAGTTCCTCCATGACCAGGATCGATTAGAATAGTGGCATGTTCAAGCGCTGGAATATCCACAATTGTATCTAGATACAAGTCATCAATGTCTGTTGTGTGCGCATAGTCAGCATGTACGAAGCCGGTTGTATTCTCGGTTAATTGAATTTCATACCACTGATCTATCTTTTGTACATAGGTATAGGACTGATTAGCGAATGCTTCTCCAATAATATCAGCTTCAAGAGATGGTTCGCGGCGAATATTGGCGTTGTGTTCCAGCATCGTGATGGTTTTCTCAGAATCATCTGGTCGCGTGTCTGAACTGAGTAGCTTTACATAGTCTGAGCTGATCCAAGCGGTTTGATCGCCATAATTGATCTCCGTCCAGTCGTCAACTTGACCAATAATATCAACTTGATCTCCTTCTGTAAGTTCACCTATAATCTCTGAATCTAAAGAATGATCTGAACGAACATTTAAAGTAGGGGAAATAACTTCTCCCATTAGGTAATGTGATGATTTTTCGCGGGGAGCTTGATTTTCGACGAATGATTCTGTCACCCAGCCAATTTCATTATTACTCGTTCGAACTTTTAGCCAGCCATCTTGTTCGGCTAAAACATGGAGATGATCATTTTGATATAGTTGAGTAATTACTTCATGTGATTGTCCCGGACCGGAACGTACATTTAATTCTGCCACATTGACTGTTACACTGTGTTCTTGGGCCATAGTTAGAATTGACACGAATGAAAGTATGAATAAAACGATTACAGTGAGCAAAAAAGTACCTCGTTTAGTTATTTTTTTGTGAGAAGAGGGAGAAGAATTAGGCATTAGGAAAGTTCCTTTCTCAAAATAGAATGAAAGTACGGGATACTCCCGTCAATACTGCCTACATTATAGCAATATTTTTGTCAGACTACAATGGAATTGATAGCGAAGAAGATGTATCTTTTAGAAATAGATAGATTAAACATTTAAGATAAGCAGGGAATGAGAGGAAAACATTGACGGCTAAGGGAATGTTTAGTATAATTAGGTTAGTTGAACAAGTTACCTGTGATGGAGCAAATAGTCCAACAGAGAGCATTCTCGTGGCTGGAAGGAATGTGGACAGAATAGAAACACTCCGGAGGTTGGCAATGCAAAGTTGTCACGCTACTCAGCGTTATGAGTGAGGGGAAGCATGTCTTCCTGAATTAAGGTGGTACCACGTGAACCTACATACACGTCCTTACTGAGCCAAGTGTTGGCATCGGTAGGGAGTTTTTTATTTTTAAGGAGTGAATTAAAGGTGAGTTATCAAAAAATGAAAGGGACGGTTGATATTTTTCCGTCTGAGGCAAGTAAGTGGCAATATGTTGAACAAGTAGCGACCGATATATTGCGTCAATACCAGTTTAAAGAAATTCGTCTGCCATTATTTGAGTCATTTGATTTGTTTGCACGCGGTGTCGGTGAGTCTACTGATGTTGTTAGCAAGGAAATGTATGATTTTTATGATAAGGGAGATCGTCATATTGCCTTGCGACCAGAGGGAACAGCCGGAGCAGTGCGTGCTTTTGTGGAGAATAAGTATTACGGACCTGAACACCACAAGCCACAGAAGTACTATTATATTGGCCCGATGTTTCGTTATGAGCGGCCGCAGAGTGGTCGCCAGCGTCAATTTTATCAACTAGGTGTGGAAGTGTTTGGCTCGAAGAATCCCGCAACTGATGTAGAAACAATGGCACTTGCTGTTGATTTATTCCAGTCATTAGGGTTAGAGCAGGTACGGTTAGTCATTAATTCGCTCGGATCAAATGAATCGCGAGCTGCTTTCCGCCAAGCATTGATTGATTATTTGGAGCCATTCAGTGATCAGTTAAGTGATGATTCGAAGCGTCGATTGCATGAGAATCCATTGCGCGTGTTGGACAGCAAAGCACCAGAAGATAAAAAAATTGTAGCCAATGCGCCATCCGTGCTGGACTTCTTAGATGAGGAGTCGGCTAAACATTTTGCTGCAGTGAAAGAACAACTTGATTTATTAAATATTCCGTATGAAGTGGATGCAAATATGGTACGTGGATTGGATTATTATAATGATACCGTATTTGAAGTGATTACAGATCATGAGAAGTTTGGTGCTAATACAACAATTGCAGGTGGTGGACGCTATGATGAGTTAGTCGAGACAGTTGGCGGACCAGCTACTCCTGCATTTGGCTTTGGCTTCGGACTAGAACGACTTCTCATGTTAATGGAGTATAGCAATGTGCAGTTCCCAACAGACCCGCAACTCGATGTATTTATCGTCACAATTGGTCAACGGGCATCGACGGAAGCGACTAAATTAGCGCATGCGTTGCGTCAACGGGGCTTGCTAGTTGAGCGTGAATTTATGAATCGAAAACCTGGGACACAATTCAAATCAGCTGACAAGTTAAATGCTCGCTTCACTTTCACATTAGGGGACCGTGAATTAGAGAAAAATACCGTAAATGTAAAAAATATGGCAACTGGACAAGAATTGAGCATGGATTTAGCTGATGTGTACAGCAAGGATTTTCGAGAAAATTTTCAAGAGATTAAAGACGAACTCAAGTAAAAAGAAACTTATAATACAAGGAGAAATATAATGACAGAGAGAGTATATTGTGGAGAGATTGATCGATCGTTAGTAGATCAACAGATAATAGTAAAAGGCTGGGTGCACCGCCGTCGTGACTTGGGAGGAATGGTCTTTGTTGATTTGCGTGATCGTTCCGGCTTGCTTCAAATTGTCTTCAGTGATAAAGGATCAGAAGCAGCATTGCAAGTGGCTGATTCACTGAGAACAGAGTACGTTATTGAAGTGAGTGGACAAGTTGTTGCACGAAAAGAAGGCCAGGAAAATCCTGACATGAAAACCGGGTATATTGAACTATTAGCAACGAATATTAAGATCTTGAATAAAGCTAAAACACCACCATTCGAGATCAATGAACAAGCTAATGTGAGCGAAGAAATTCGATTGGAACATCGCTACTTAGACTTGCGTCGCCAAAAAATGGCTGAAAATATGAAGTTGCGCCACCAAGTGAAAAAAGTATTCCGGAATTTCTTAGATAATGAAGGATTTATTGACATTGAGACACCTTTCCTAACCAAATCAACACCAGAAGGAGCACGAGATTACTTAGTCCCTTCTCGAGTAAATGAAGGAAAATTCTTTGCTCTGCCACAGTCTCCTCAGTTGTTTAAACAATTATTAATGGGAGCGGGGATGGAGCGTTACTACCAAATTGTTCGTTGTTTCCGCGATGAAGATTTACGTGGAGATCGTCAACCGGAATTTACTCAAGTTGATATTGAAACAAGCTTTTTATCTGCTGAAGAGATTCGGGAATTAAACGAACGCTTACTGAAAGAAATTGTCCGTGAAGTAAAAGGAGAAGAAATAACCGGAGATTTTCCTGTATTAACTTACCGTGAAGCGATGGACCGCTTCGGAAGTGATAAACCAGATATCCGCTTCGGCCTTGAGTTGGTTGATGTAGCAGATATCGTAGCGCAGTCAAACTTCAAAGTCTTCACTTCTGTAGTTGAAAATGGTGGATCAGTTCGTGGAATTAACGCAAAAGGAGCAGGCGATACCTTCACGCGTAAAGAAATCGATGGACTTACTGATGTTGTCTCACCATACGGAGCGAAAGGCTTAGCTTGGATGAAAGTGAGTGAAGATGGCGTGAGTGGACCGATTGCTAAATTCTTTAGCGAAGGTGACTTAGCATCTAACTTACTTGAAGCGATGGATGCAGAAGCAGGTGACCTTTTACTATTCGTTGCCGATGAAACAAAAGTTGTCTTCGATGCACTTGGAGCTCTGCGCAATCACTTAGGACGTGCCCTTGACTTAATTGATACAGAAGAATTAGCTTTTGTTTGGATCACGGACTGGCCATTGCTTGAATATGATGAAGAACAGGGACGATTTATCGCTGCTCACCACCCATTCACTCGACCAATCGCTTCTGACATTGAAGTCTTAGCAGAAGATCCCCATCAAGTAACAGCCAATGCGTATGATATTGTCTTGAATGGATATGAAATCGGTGGGGGATCAATCCGTATTCATGAGCGTGATTTACAAGAAACAATGCTTGAAGCACTCGGCTTTTCGAAGGAAGAGGCCCAGGAACAGTTTGGGTTCTTACTTGATGCGTTGGAGTATGGTTTCCCTCCCCATGGCGGTATTGCGTACGGATTGGACCGTATTGTGATGATTCTTGCCGGCGAACCGAATATTCGCGAAGTTATTGCCTTTCCAAAGAATAAGCAGGCGAAGGATCCATTAACACAAGCACCGTCTATCGTATCACCAAAACAACTTGATGAATTGAAACTGACTGTCAACAAAGGAGAGAATTAATTTATGGTATTACTTGGTTCACATGTGAGTATGAAGGGGAAGAAAATGCTCTTAGGCTCAGCTGAGGAAGCAGTTGGTTATGGAGCCAATACGTTTATGATCTATACAGGTGCACCCCAAAATACGCGCCGAAAAGAAATTGAACGCATGAACATTGAGGACGGTCAAGCATATATGGCGGAGCATGATATTGACGTTAATGATATTGTTGTGCACGCACCGTACATTATTAACCTTGGTAATGTGAACAAGCCTGACAATTTCAAATTTGCCATTCAGTTTATGAAAGAAGAAATTGAACGAGCCGAAGCATTGGGGGCAACACAGATGACGATGCACCCAGGCGCACATGTCGGTGAAGGACCTGAAGTTGCTATTAAACAAATTGCAGCAGGTTTGAATGAAATACTAACCGAAGATCAGACGATTCAGATTGCCTTAGAAACCATGGCAGGAAAAGGAACAGAAATTGGTCGTAGCTTTGAAGAAATTGCGGCAATTATTGATCAAGTTGAACTAAAGAATAAGTTATCCGTTACCTTGGATACGTGCCACATTCATGATGCTGGCTATGATGTTGCTAATGACTTCGATGCTGTTTTAGAAGAATTCAATCGCGTTATCGGCTTGGAATGGCTAAAGGTTATCCATGTGAATGATTCTAAGAATGAACGAGGGGCCCAAAAAGACCGCCATGCCAATATCGGTCACGGACATATTGGCTTTGATGCCTTATGTAAAGTTGTCCACCATCCGAAATTAAAAGGACTCCCTAAAATCTTGGAAACACCTTATGTTCAAAAAGGTGATGATAAGAAGAATAAATTTGCCCCATATAAACATGAAATTCATATGCTAAGAACAAAAGAATTTAACGAAAACTTGCTGGACGATATTGTGAATGAACGTCCCGTCGAATAATTAGCAGATAACAAAACAACCTTGGTCAGAATTAGGCCAAGGTTGTTTTAATCATTATTATTAGTACCATATGATATTTTTTGCCCAATATCAAGTATGTGTATTATTATTGTAAGTGAAAGGGGTATAAGAAAAATGAAACATAATAGGCAAGTTTCGTGGATGAGATTAATTATAACATTCATTACAGCATTTATTTTAACTACATTTTTACAAGAGAGGCTTATTACTAATAATATTTTGGATTATATTGTTGTGTTTACTAGTGTAATCTTAGCAGGAATAGGAGTGAATCAAATAATAGGAAAAATATTTAAAAAGTGATATTTTATTTACAATTTTTTATGGTTGAGTAACTAAGGGTTAAAATAAGTTAGTCAAACTTTTGACAAGTTTGGTTAGCTTATTTTTATTATGGCTGCATAACTGTTAAAATAAAGATACAGATAAAAGAGGTGATGAGCGTGGAAAAGGTGATTGTTATTGTGGGGCCGACTGCGGTAGGTAAGACGGCTCTGGGAGTCCAATTAGCACAATTATTTAATGGAGAAGTGATTAGCGGAGATTCGATGCAAGTCTATTGTGGACTAGATATTGGAACGGCGAAAGTAACTGATGCGGAAAAAGGAGATGTTCCCCATCACTTAATAGATGTACGCGATGTGGATGAACCATATACGGCAAGTGACTTCCAACAAATGGGACGGGCTAAAATCAATGAGATTACTGCCCGTGAGCATATACCGATCGTTGTTGGGGGGACAGGACTTTATATTGAATCACTCTTGTATAATATGTCGCATGGCGAGGCAGATCCGGATCCTGATTTTCGAACAGAGATGGAAGCTCTCGCTGAGAAAGAGTCCCGCCAGTTTGTCTGGGAGAAGCTAGAAGCAATTGATCCTGAAGCAGCAGACAATATTCACCCCAATAACTTGGTACGCACAGTTCGAGCCTTGGAAGTTCATCACGTCACAGGACAAAAATTTTCTGATTATAAAAAACAACAAAATGAACGTCAGCCGCTTTATGATACGTTCATTATTGGCTTGAATACCGACCGCGAGCTACTTTACAACCGGATTAATCAACGGGTCGATTTAATGATGGCGGATGGACTGATTGATGAGGCGAGATGGCTAGATTGTGCAGTCAGTCGTGATGCCCAAAGTATACGAGGGATTGGTTATAAGGAGCTGTTCACTTACTTCGATGGTGAAATTGAGTTACAAGAAGCAACGAGTGATATTAAGCAAGCTTCTAGGCATTATGCTAAGCGACAACTCACCTGGTTTCGGAATAAGACAGCCGTGGATTTATGGGTGAATTTAGTCGAATATCCGGAAGAACTAGAACAAGTAAAACAAGCGGTTAGAACGTTTTTGAAAGGATAAAAATATGAAAAAGAAACAACAATATGAACAAGTTATTCTGGTTGGCGTGCAAACAAAAGAGAGTGATGATCAATTCCGTGAGTCCTTGAATGAATTGCAAGCTTTAGTTGAGAATGCTGGTGGAGAAGTGGTCGGTGAATTAACACAAAAGCGTGACCAGATTGACACTAAAACGTTTATTGGAAGCGGTAAGTTAACTGAATTGTCGTATTTAACTGATGAACTAGCAGCGAGTACAGTTGTGTTTAACCAACAACTTAGCCCGAGTCATACGCGAAATATTCAAGAAGTTGTCGATGCGAAAGTAATTGACCGTACGCAAGTTATCTTAGATATCTTTGCACTGAGAGCCCGCAGTAAGGAAGGGCAATTGCAGGTACAATTAGCCCAGTTAGAATATATGTTACCGCGCTTAGTGGGTCAAGGAGAGAATATGTCGCGACTAGGGGCTGGCATTGGGACGCGTGGACCTGGTGAATCTAAACTAGAAACAGATCGTCGTCACATTACCGCACAGATGACAGACATTCGGCGCGAACTTCAGAAGATTACCGATCACCGACAACGTAATCGTCAGCACCGAAGTGAGTCAGGTGTTATCCAGATTGGTTTAATTGGCTATACCAATGCGGGGAAATCAACTGTGCTCAATGCACTGACCGATGCAAGAACTTATGAGGCGGATGCATTATTTGCCACGCTAGATCCATTAACACGTGAATTAGAGCTTCCAAGTGGGGCGCAAGCAACGATGACGGACACAGTTGGTTTTATTCAAGACTTACCGACAACGCTTATTGAAGCCTTTAAATCAACGATAGAAGAAGCCCGTGGAGCGGATATGTTGCTGCATGTCATTGATGCTGCTCAGCCAAATATTCAAACCCGCGAGCGAACGGTTCGTGAATTACTAGAACAACTTGAAATGGATGATATTCCCGTCCTCTATGTGTATAATAAAGCAGATATGATCGAAGACGTGAACTTTACAGCAGAGTCTTATCCAAGTGTCGTTATATCAGCTCGGCGTGAAGAAGATATAAATTATATTTTGCGGGAAATTGAAGCCTTCTTGCAGGAAGAATTTACCTATTATGAAGCACAAATTGAACCAAGTCGAGGAGATATCCTAGCACGCCTGCGCCAAGAGACAATTATGGTTGGTCAAGTTTTTAATGAAGAAACGCGCCAATATGACGTAGCTGGCTATACGAAGCCAGAAGGATATTGGGATACTCAGTTGAATGGATAAGCATGTTCTGTTAGAGAGGGGTTGATGATAATGGATAGTGGAGGATTTAACTTAGATGACTTAATTCAAGTAGAGCCCAATGCGGATTGGCAGTCGGCTACAGATGAAGAATTAGATACTGAAGAAATTGATGAGCTGAGTGATGCCCAAACACCGACTACTCAGATTGAAAAGTCAACAGAGCCGTTAAGTCAATATTCAGCTCAAGAAATTAATGCACGTGATGCGGAAGCTTATGTTCAACATTTGAAGCAATCCGGACGAGGGAGTCAAATACCGGCTAAGGATGACCCGAATTATAAGCGGACAATTACAAAAATTAGTGCCCAAAAACGAAAAGGACGTTATAATGTTTATTTGGGTGGAGAGTATGCCTTTCCGATTGCAGAAGCTTTATTAGTCAAACATTTGCTCCGCAAAGGGATGTTGATTTCTGAAGAGTTTCAGAAGCAATTGGAAGTTGAAGATAATTTCGCGAAGGCTTACACAAGAGCGCTGAATTATTTGAGTTATAAGATGCGAACTGAGCAGGAAATTAGAGATGATTTAGCGGAGCATGAATTCTTAGCTCAAGCAGATGCCGTTGTCGATAAGTTGAAAGAACAAAATTTGATTAATGATCTCGAATATGCCAAGAGTTATGTACGAACAGCCGCACGAGTGAATAGAAAAGGGCCAAGAGTTATTGCGCAAGATTTAGCAGAGCGTGGTGTTGATGATCAGTCGATTCAGGTTGCTCAAGTTGAATATGACTTATCAGAGCAAGTCGAGAATGCTTGTGCCCTTATTAAGAAACGGATGAAGAAGCGCAATAAAACATCTGAGCGACAACGGATGCAGAAGTTAAATAATTATTTATTCAAAAAAGGATATACGAATGAAGTCATTAACTTGGCATTTGATGAGATGGAGCCAGAAGTTGATGAGGATGAAGAGTATGATGCCTTAGTCAAGCAAGGTGAGAAGGCTCTGCGGCGATATTCCCGCAAGACACAGGGCTATGAACTTCACCAAAAAACGAAGGCATTCTTGTACTCAAAGGGATTTAAGCGGGAATTGATTGAGCGATTTATGACAGAGAAGGTTGATGATTAAGTGGATAAACAACAACTAAAGGATGACTACGGGGTTGAATTATGGGATCAAGACCGTATCCAAGCATTTAGAGAGACGGTCTTAAGCTGGTATGATGCGCATAAGCGTGAGTTGCCGTGGCGAGAGACACGTGATCCGTACAAGATTTGGATCAGTGAGATTATGCTTCAACAAACCCAAGTTAAAACGGTTATTCCTTATTATAAGCGATTTTTAGAAGCATTTCCCACTGTTGAGGATTTGGCAGATGCCTATGAAGATGATCTGTTGAAAGTATGGGAAGGGTTAGGCTATTATTCGCGAGCACGTAATATGCATACGGCTGCACAGCAAGTTGTTCAAGAGTTCGGGGGCGTGTTCCCATCTAATATGAAAGGGCTGAAATCTCTGCGTGGTATTGGGCCATACACGGCGGGAGCAATTGGGTCGATTTGTTTTGGATTAGTAGAACCAGCAGTGGATGGGAATCTGATGCGAGTGATTGCCCGCTTGTTCGAAGTGGACCTTGACGTGAAGCAAGCTAAAAATCGCAAAGTGTTTCAAGCCATTGCAGAACATCTGATCGATCCTAAGCGTCCAGGAGACTTTAACCAAGCATTGATGGATATTGGGGCGACGATTTGTACACCGAAAAATTATCATCCAGAACGGTCGCCACTGAAAGAATTTAATAGCTCATATGTGAATGAGACATGGGAATATTATCCAGTGACGTCGAAGAATAAACCTCCTACACCGTATACTTATCTGGCTATTATTGTGCGAGATGCAGAGGGACAATATTTAATGGAAAAGCGGCCGAATGAAGGATTGTTAAGTAACATGTGGACGTATCCATTAATTGACGTGAAGGATTTAGATGAAACGGGTTGGAGAGCGGTGCAACCGACCGCTATTGAGCACTTAGATGATGAGATGAGTGGACAAGTTGAACATATTATGGCCGATCGTTATAATTTACCACTTACCATTCGCCCCCAAGTTGATGGAGATGTGGTACATGTCTTTAGTCATCAGAAGTGGACGCTCTATCTTATTGTGGCCGATTTACAAGTTGAGGCAGTAACAGATAATATTCCAGACAACTGCCAATGGATTGCACCAGATGAATTTAGTCAATATACCTTCCCAGTTGTCCAACAAAAATTGGTGACTGCTTACCGAGAACAGACATTATTTTAAAAGGCACCAACTTATTCATAGGATGGTTGAGATAATTGACTATTTTTGATGAATAAATTTTTATTCGAATCATTATTTGTGTTATAATGAATAGTGAAGCGTAAATAGGTGAACAGACAAATAGATCAGAAAGTTGGATGACGATGCGATTTCCAAGAGAAGGAGATTTCATCACAATTCGAAGTTATAAACATGATGGCAGTTTGCACCGAACGTGGAAAGATACCATGGTGCTAAAGACAACGGATCATTCTTTAATTGGATGCAATGATCATACCTTAGTGATTGAATCAGATGGACGACGTTGGAAGACGCGAGAGCCGGCGTTGGTCTATTTTCATAAGAATTATTGGTTCAATATTGTGACGATGATTCGACAGAAAGGCACATCATATTATTGTAATATGGCTAGTCCTTTCTTGATTGATCCAGAAGGGGCGAAGTATATCGATTACGATTTAGACGTTAAGATTTTCCCAGACGGCGAAAAACGCTTACTTGACGTTGATGAATATGAAGCTCATGGGAAAAAATGGGACTACCCTGAAGAGATTGACTTAATCTTGAAAGAACATGTGAAAATTTTGGTCGATTGGATTAAAGAAGAGAAGGGCCCCTTTTCAGAAGGATATGTCGATTTATGGTACAATCGCTACAAGGAGTTAACTGGCAAATCATAATTGTGATGAAAAAATGCCCTCACATTTATCGTGAGGGCATTTTTGTAAGCTAAATTATTATTTAGAGATATTTTCTTCCAATACTTTAGTTTCATCTTTATGATATTTGATATAGTTGCTGATGACAGAGTTTAAATTACGCAAACTTTCTTCGTATTCCAAAATACCTGACATCATTTTCAAGACGGCATTACTATCACCATAATCGCCTTCCATATAAGATTCGAGACTTGCTTCACTGAAGAAAGAATCTATAAATTCCTTTCGCAAATCACTTTTATGTTTTAAGAAATTAACTTCTTCAGGCAACACACGTCCGTTCCATTTCAACAAAATTTGCTCATGAGCAGACATTAAGACTTCTAAGCGTTCTCGAATAAGAATACGGAAGTGCTCAGGATAGTTATTAAAGATATTTTCAGAGCGGTGGAGTATCACCACTAAGTTATAAGCTTTTTCTGAAGCAATAATATAATGTTTGTAAACAACTAAGAGCCGGGCAAGGGACTTCTCATGCTTGTTAAAGAAAGTCACAAGTTCACCTTCGTTAATATAGTTGAAATAGGTTTTCATTAGATTAATTTTTGAGCGAACAGTTGCTAAGTCTGATTTCATTAAGCCAAATTGCATATTTTTTCTTAAGGCAATACGTGTATAGCGTGTTGTTTCATCGACTACTTGTTTGGTTAATTCGAAGAAGCGGTAATCATACTTCGGTGGACACAAAAAGGTGTTGACGAAGAAAGCAATGACGACACCTAAGATTGTTGCAGACACCCGAGTAATAGCGACATAGACAACATTACTGGATGATTCTACCATAATAATGATCAAAGTCATCGTCGCCAATGTAATCACTTCATCCAGAGATAGCTGGTGTAAGACCGCAATAAGCGCCAGTGAAGCAATAGCAATATAGAGTGGCGTTGTCCCGAGATAGGTGGCGAAGAAGTAAGCCACTACCCCGCCAATTAAGTTGGCTAAGATACGCTCGCGAAATGTGATGTAAGAACGCTTGACCGAGGGCTTAACCGAAGCAACCACAGCCAAGCCAGATAAAACAGCTAGCTCATTGTAACCTGTTATGATAGGAATAGTCAGTGACAAAAAGATTGCGAATGCAGTTTTGAGCATCCGAGCACCTATTTTCATAGTAAATATCAGTCCTTATAAACGATTTGTTGATTATTATTGATTTGTTGATTATTATTATAGAACATGCTTGCATGAAATACTACATGACTTGATTGAAATAATATAATTTTAAGAATTCTTTAATAATTACTGTATTCTGACAAAGAATGACGAGAAAAATTGTTATTGAAGTGCAAAATGCGATATAATAAGTGAGTAATACTTTTATAGTAAGTTGAAGGTGAGAGATGAATGAATAAAGTAGAACAATTACAGGAAATTAAGCAACAGTATGAAGCATTGAAAGCACGGGATTTGTCATTGAATCTATCGCGTGGTATGCCATCAGAGGAACAATTAGACTTATCCAATGAGCTTCTCAGTATGGATGTAACTCCTTATATTAATAATGGTGATTTTATTGATATTCGGAATTACGGTTATTTAAGAGGAATACGCGAAGCAAGAGAATTTTTTGCAGAAATGATGGATGTACGCTACGAACAAGTCATGGTCGGTAGCAACTCAAGTCTCCAGATGATGGCAATTATCTTGAATTATTTAGTCAATCACGCTGAGTCACAGTGGAAGCAGGAAGAGACGATCAAGTTTATCTGTCCAGTTCCGGGTTATGATCGCCACTTCAATATGTTGGAGCATTCTGGCTTTGAGATTATTCCGGTTGAATTAACGGGTGAAGGCCCTGATATGGATGAGGTCGAACGCTTGGTTAAGGAAGATTCTGCGATTAAAGGGATTTTCTGCGTACCTAAATACAGTAATCCTTCAGGGGATGTCTATTCTGATGATGTGGTGAGACGATTAGCACAGATGGAAACAGCGGATGAACATTTTGTGATTCTTTGGGATAATGCTTATTGTGTCCATCACTTAACTGATGAAAAAATTGAAATTGCTAATATTATTCAGTTAGCAGAAAAAGCTGGATATCCTGAGCGTCCGATAGCATTCACATCAACGTCCAAGATTACTCATCCAGGAGCAGGGATCTCTGCGGTTGCTGGTTCAGAAAAGCGGATGAATGACTTAGCCGCAGAATTCTCATATCAATTAATTGGATTCGATAAAGTTAATCAGATGCGACAAGTCTTGTTCTTAAAAGATCAAGAGAACCTAGAGAAGTTGATGGAAAAACATGCCGAAATTTTGCGTCCAAAATTCAAAATAATTTTAGAAGCCTTAGATAAACATTTTGGCGGTGGGCAATATGAAGTTGAATGGAATGAACCAAAGGGCGGTTACTTTGTCCATCTAACAACCAAAGATGGTACTGCTAAGGCGATTGTTGATAAGATGACAGAGCTCGGTATTGTCTTGACCCCAGCCAATGCACCCTATCCAGTCGGTCATCAGCAACAAGATAACAGTATCCGACTAGCACCTAGTTATGCAAGTTTAGAAGCGGTAAAAGTGACCATTCAAGCCTTAATTGTCTGCATTAAGTTAGTTTATTTATCAATGGAATCATAAATAAATCATAAAAAGCATTACTTAATATAGGAGGAATTATTATGTCAACAGCAAAAGATAAATTCGGAGCGGGTCTTGTTTTTGGATCATTGCTTGGCGCAGCAGGAGCTTATTTATTTGCGCCTCAATCCGGTGAAACATTTCAGAAAAAAGTAAAACATAAGACATTTTCTATTGCTCACAAAGGATTAGAAATCGTTATTGAGCAATTGGACCAATATATTGCGCATGAAGAAGCGTGGCAACAGGACCACTTTGAATAAAGCACCTTATTTCTTCAAGAAAAAGCCCATAAATATTAAAAATTATTTGCTAAATAGATTAATCCGTGTTAATATATTATTTATAGGTTAATTGAGTTTATTGGTTTATATCAGTCCACCATCAGATACTGATATAAATGAATATTCAGCTATGACTTATACAACGTGCCATTTCGCCGTGATTAACACCGAAATGGCGCGTTTTTCAATACATAGAATGCCTCTCAACACATTAAGGAGATTGTTATGAATCATATTGTCTTATATAAACCGCAAATTCCACCGAATACAGGAAATATTGCCCGAACATGTGCGGGGACCAATACCGCGCTTCATCTAATTCATCCACTTGGGTTCGATGTGACAGATCGCACGTTGAAGCGAGCGGGTCTAGATTATTGGAATGAGCTAGAGATTTATCACTACCGAAATTTAAGAGCCTTTCTGCAGCAAGTGGATCCGAAGCAATTGTTTTTGGTGTCTAAATTTGCGCCGCGAGTGTATAGTGATGTAGATTTGTCAGATCTAGATCAAGATTATTATTTTCTTTTCGGCAAAGAAACAACCGGCTTGCCGGAGCGGTTTATGCGCGACTATGAAGAGCAGTGTATCCGCATACCGATGGATGATACACATATTCGGTCGTTGAATCTGTCTAATACGGCCAATATTATTATTTATGAAGCCTTGCGCCAACAACAGTTTGTCGGGTTGGATAAAACCTATACGTATGATCATGATAAATTAAAATAAAAAAATGCCTTCACTGCATGTCTAGCTTGTTATGCAGTGGAGGCATTCTCTTTAGTAAGAGTTCACTCTAATTACCAAATCCAGTTGTGACCGTCTTTTGTAAGGAGGTCTTCTGCTTCTTTTGGTCCTTTAGAGTAGACGTCATAGGTCGTTAAGTCATCGGAATCTTCCCAGACTGATTTGACCTGATCAATATATTTCCAAGAAGCAATCACTTCATCATATTGGGCAAAGTTAATTTGATTCCCTTGTATCGCTTCAAAGATAAGACGTTCATAGTCATCTGGCGTTTTTTCGAGTTGTTCATCGGTTCGGAAATTATTTAGGGTTGTAACCGAGTTGCCAAACTTATAGCCAATTTCTTTTTCGTTAATACACAGCGAGAACCCATTCTTAGGTCCAAGGTGAATTGTTAAGACATTTTGTTCGGCGTTATCAAAAATGGAGTCTTCTTGATTTTTAAACACAATGTCGAAGCGAGTGGTTTTATCGGCCATTTTTTTGCCGGTACGGTAGTAGAATGGGACACCTTCCAATAAGTCATTGTCTACATAGAGCGTTCCAGCAACGTAGGTTTCGGTCTCTGATTGGCTATCAACATTTTTATTTTCACGGTAAGATTCTTCAGCAGTGTCTTGTTCGTCTGCAACGTATTGTGCTCGCACGATTGAATCACGTAATGCTGAGTCGTCAAGTGGTTTAATATTGCGTAAGGCATCGACCTTTGCTTGTAAGATATCAGCAGTATCGAGCGATTTAGGTTGTTCCATCGCTAAGTAACTGAAGCATTGTAAGATGTGATTTTGGACCATATCTTTTAAGGCACCGGTTTTATCATAGAATTCCCCGCGTTCTTCAACCCCCACTTTCTCAGCTAATGTGATTTGGACATTAGCGATAGCATCCTTATGCCAGACGTTGTTAATTAACGGATTGGCGAAGCGCAAGGTCAGTAAGTTTTTGACGATTTCTTTTCCTAAGTAGTGATCGATTAAATAAATTTCGTCACGATCTAAATGCTCTAAGAGTTCTTCTTTTAATTGCTTGGCTGACGCAAGATCCGTTCCGAACGGTTTTTCAAAAATTACACGATTAATATGTGCATCGTCGGCAAATAAATCATATTCTCTCAAGTAACCAGTAATGGTACTGAACAAGAAGGGAGCGACCGATAAGTAGAAGAGACGGTTACCACCAATATTGTATTTTTCATCTAATTCATCGGCTAAGTCCTTCAGTAAAGTGTAATTCTCGCCGTTCGTCGCATCATGTGATTGGTAATAAAAGTGGCTAGAAAATTCTTCGATCAATGCTTGGTCATCATCTTGGATCGACTGGCGGACAATTGATTGTAATTTTTCGGTTGTCCATTCGCGTCGTCCAGTTCCAATAAGCGCGAAGTTCTGAGATAATTCTTTCTTTTTATATAAGCTGAAGAGGGCGGGGTATAATTTGCGCGCAGCTAAGTCACCCGTTGCCCCAAATAAAGTAATAAGTGTTTGTGATTCTTGAGTCATTGATAATCTCCTTTATCATAAAAAATAATACGTTATGGCTATTATAACACCTTGTAGTAAAAATAAAAAAGAATTGATACCAAATATATGATACAATAGAGTAGAGAGAAGGGATATTATGACAGATTATTTTAAACAATATAATTTTCAACCATTTATTTATGAAGCTTTAGACGCAATTGATTTCTATGAACCGACCGCAATACAGGCAAAAGTTATTCCTGAAATGACCAAAAACCGTGACTTAGTTGTGCAATCACAGACCGGTTCAGGCAAGACGCATGCGTTCTTGTTGCCATTAATCAATCAAATTGAGGCAGACAAGAGAGAAGTACAAGTTGTCATTACTGCACCTAGTCGTGAACTAGCTGAACAGCTCTACCGGATGGCGGAACAAGTGGCTGGCTTTGCTGATCCGGAAATTATTGTCGGACGCTTTATCGGCGGACGGGATAAGGAGAAATCATTAGATAAGTTAGAGCACCGTCAACCGCATATTGCGATTGGAACACCGGGCCGGATGTTGGATATGATCCAATCCAATGCATTAGACATTCATAAAGCACCATTTATGGTGGTAGATGAAGCAGATATGACATTGGATATGGGCTTTTTAAATGTGGTTGACCAAATTGCGAGCCGCATTCCCAAAGAGAGTCAACTATTTGTATTTTCTGCAACCATCCCAGAGAAATTACAACCATTTTTCCGCAAATATATGAATAATCCAAAATTTATTGAATCAAAGAGTCAATCCTTATTATCAGAGTCCGTTGATAATTGGTTGATTTCAACGCGTAGTAAGAATCGGATCGATTTAATTCACGAAGTATTAACATTAGGGCAACCTTACTTAGCGTTGATTTTTGCGAATACGAAGGAAAAAGTTGATGAGATTGCCAAGCAATTAGTAGCGCGTGGATTGAATTGTTGCGTGCTGCATGGGGGATTGAGCGCCCGTGAACGTCGCCGTGTCATGCGCCAAATTAGAAACTTAGAGTATCAATATGTCGTCGCGACTGATTTAGCATCGCGCGGTATTGATATTGATGGCGTATCCCATGTGGTCAATGCGGAAATTCCACGTGAGTTAGATTTCTTCATTCACCGAGTGGGACGAACCGGACGCAACAATTTACCGGGAACAGCGATTACCTTCTACCATCCAGATGAATCACCAGCCATCGATATACTAGAAGATAAAGGCATTGAATTCCAGCCAAAAACGATTAAAAACGGACGAGTAGTGGATGTAAAAGATCGTCGCAACCGTCAACAGCGTAAACACAAACAACAGAAAACATATGATCCAGAAATTGCCGGCATGGTGAAAAAAGCGAAGAAAAAAATTAAGCCAGGCTATAAGAAAAAAATCAATGAATTTAAAAAACGAAAAGCACGTCGACAGCGAAGAAAGAAAAAATAAATTCATGTAAAAATCGTCATTTGACCGATCAACTTATCGGTTAAATGACGATTTTTTAGTTAATTCGACTGTTCTTTTCGGTAGTAATAGACATTCACTTGGAAGAGTACGAGTGAGAAGATAGTTAGCAAGTTGGACTGGTAAGAAAATACAATGCCGAGGCTATTAATTGCTGTGACGAAAATAATAGGCAGTGTTAATGTCAGCAGCGTTACGTTTGCTGAAAATGTTAGATTCCAAACTCTACTAATAGCCACTGATATATAATTGATCAGAATAATGGGCATAACTTCTAGTATAAATACAATCAGCATCGATATGAACATTACGATCAAGACTGTCAGCACCGCACTAATACTACCCTGCTGTAAGGATGTTAAAATATTTCTAACCAACTCTTCATCAAGTGCCGGTATTTGTTCGTAGGAGAATTCTTGTGTACTATTTAAAATAGTTAACGTTGCTTTATCCTTCAACAAACCGAAACTAACAGGTGTTTGTTGTTGGGAGGTGTTTTTCTCAATCAACTCTGTATCCATTTCCTCATCGGGATCGAAGAAGAACAGGAAGGAATCAGTCACATGTACATAACTTTTTTGATCGCTTATCAGTTGATTATCCTTGATTTGGAAAGTGGGAAGCGCTTCTGCAATCTCACCCGCTGCCGACTGAGCTGACGTATAGAGCGGTATTGCTCGCACCACACTGCCGACAAACGTAATAGCTGCCAACAACAGCAAATAACGCCAAAACTTGAATGATTTCTCTTGAGCTAATCGATATTGCTCGCTCGGATTTTTTAACGCAAAAAGTAATTGTTTAATCACCATAGTAACTCCTTATAAAAAATAGTGTATAACTATTATAACACAAATAACGACCGTGCCTATGATTAAAAATTAGGGAGTTAAATCGGAAAGTAATTTTTAATGGAATAATAAAAAAATATATCATAAAAAACATTACAAATGGCATAATCTAAACCACTTGTAATGTTTTGTTTTGTAGCTTATCTATTCTGTTTACCTTGGTTACGACGGCGGTTCTTTGTTGGTGGGACTTTAATATCTTGCGGGCTTTTTGGTGCTTGTTTTTGTGTGTTGGCTTTTTGTTTTGCACGGGTTGATTGACGCTTGCGTGTTGCTTCAATCTTATCACCATAACGTTCATCTAGGTCAGCTTGGATACTTGGTTTAAAGACTTTGTTAATGTAGAATTGTTGGGCAATTCCGACAATCGCACTAACCATAAAGTACAAGGCTAAACCAGCAGGAGAAGTGAAGGAAATCATTCCCATCATAATCGGCATCATTAACGTCATCGCACCGCCTCCAGGAGCGTTGCTATCATTATCAGACGTTGCTGAAGCAGATGTCATCATCTTCGACTGCAAGTAGTAAAGAACAACGGTCACTGCGGCTAAGACCATACTTGGTTCACCGAGTGGGACACCGAAGAATGTTGTCGTTGCAATTGCTTCTGAGTGTCGGAACACGTGTAAGACGGCGATGAAGATTGGCATTTGGAACAGCATCGGCAAGCATCCTGCTAGTTGTCCGACCATACTAATATCATTCTCTTTATAAACAGCCATAAGTTCTTGTTGTAGCGCTTGTTTTTCGGCAGGATCCGTTGCTTCTTGCATATCGGCTTGAATGTCATCAATAATAGGTTTCACACTGGACATTTTGATTTGTTGTTCCATCATGGATCGTTGCTGTTTCAGTGTGAACGGTAAAATAATGACTCGCACCAAGATCGTTAGAACAATAATCGCAAAGCCATAGTTTCCGACGAACGAAGCCAACCAGTCAAGTGCATATTCAGCCGGAACGACTAGGTAGTCATACATTAATTGTGAGAAGGTTCCAGTTGGTTCACCCGCTTCATTCGTACGCATACAGCCTGATAAGATAATCATCGTTGTTAGTAGGCCACCAGACAAGACCCATCGTTTCATTCGTTTAGTCAATATAACTCCATCCTTTTTCTAGTATATTGTACAAATTGTACCAATACACATTTTAACGGATATGACATTAATTTTCAATTAGCTTGTGAGAATCGTTGGTAATCTTTAATCGAATTGTCAAAATGAATGTCGACTTTATCGACTTCGGCTGCGGGGGAGGGTCCTTGGGCTAAGCGCTTAATGAAGGTATCAATTTGTTCTTCAGCCCCAACTGCTTCGACATAAACCGTTCCATCTGATTCATTGCGCACAATTCCCCGAATATCAAGCTCCTGAGCTAACTGATTAGTTGTGAAGCGGAAGCCTACACCTTGAACGCGTCCGTGAATGGTTGCCTTGAACTTAATCTCTCCATCAAATTGAGAACGATCGCCCTTTGTGATAATTTCAGCATCCGTTTGATTGTTCTTTGATTTTTTAAAAAATTCATCTAATAAAGATGTCATCATAATCCCTCTTTCTATTTTTAATTTATTATACAACTTTTCTGCTGAGAATCGAATTGTTAGCTATTTGGTATTCATGTTATAATGGTTGATAGACATTGAAATTAGGAGTTTTTATTATGGCAAGATCAAAAAAACGACAGAAGAAGAAAAAAAGTGAAAAGTTACCGATTGAGATTGTCGGTATTGGGCTAGTCATTCTTAGTATATTTGCAATTGGACAATTCGGCTTCATCGGTGTGGCGTTAGCCAATCTATATCGTCTGATTGTAGGCGAGACGTACCGATTACTGGGAGGATTGTTGATTGTACTAGGTATTTATATGTTATTTGCGGGTAAGCAACCGACTTATTTTAGTCGACGCATGCGTGGGGGAGAGTTGTTATATTTTGTTGGCTTAACGTGGCTACATATGAATCGTTTTTTTCCAACTTATCAAGGAACGGCTGCTTTAAATCATGTTTGGCGTGTATTTGTAAGTGATTTTAGAAGACAAGCAATAACTGAATCGATGGGTGGCGGCATGATTGGTGGAATCTTTTATGGCGGTTTGATGCCACTGTTAGGTCGGGCAGGGCTCTCTGTTATTCTGATCATAGCGTTATTTATGAGCGTAATGTCGCTAGGTGATTTTTCGTATAAGACATTGTTGGAGCGGGTTAAGTTAGGGAGTCGTTCAACTTATGAGAAGATTGACCAGTGGATTCATCAGTTGAACCAATCGCGCCAACAAAAACAGGTTAAGAAAACCAAAAAAGTAACTAAACCGACGAAAGCCAATGAAAAAACAGAAGAAGAGAACTTAATTCGTGAAATTGAAGCAGCGAGTCATACTGAAAAAGCCCCCGCTAGTAACTTAGAACAGACAACTTTAGAAATCGAAACGTTTGAACGAAAGAAAAAACAAGTGGCTACCTCGGACAAGAAGGATGAGGAGGCTGACGTTTCCTTCGAAGTAAGCGAGGAAGAGAATACAGCTTATAAACTACCACCTGTTTCACTCTTGAAAAATATTCCAGAACAAGATCAGTCCGATGAATATTCAATTATTGAATCCAATGTCCAGAAGTTGGAAGAGACGTTCCATAGCTTTGGTGTAGAGGCAAAAGTGGTGAAAGCTAATCTCGGGCCAGCTGTGACGAAGTACGAAATTCAACCAGCTACAGGTGTTAAGGTAAGTAAAATTGTCGGATTATCTAATGATATTGCACTGGCGCTAGCAGCTAAGGATGTACGGATGGAAGCTCCAATTCCGGGCAAAGCGGCGATTGGTATTGAGGTGCCTAACTCAGATGTGAGCATGGTATCGTTCCGTGAAGTGATTGAAGAGTCACCGCGAGATAAGGATCGTCTATTAGAAGTTCCATTGGGTCGGGATATTGCGGGGAATGTTCAGTTAGCTGATCTGTCACGCATGCCACACTTACTGATTGCGGGAGCAACTGGATCAGGTAAGTCAGTCGGTATTAACTGTATTATTTCTAGTATTTTGCTGAAGGCGAAGCCGAATGAAGTGAAGTTGATGATGATTGATCCGAAGATGGTGGAGCTAAATATTTATAACGGCATTCCCCATTTACTGACACCGGTTGTGACAAATCCGAAAAAAGCGGCCAAAGCCTTAAATAAAGTGGTGCAAGAGATGGAGCGACGCTATGAATTGTTCGCTCAGAGTGGGACACGAAATATGAGTGGCTATAATGAATATATTGAAAGTAAACAAGCAGATGGGCGCGATGATTTGTTGAAATTACCGTATATTGTGGTAATTGTAGATGAATTAGCTGACTTAATGATGGTCGCTAGTAATGAGGTAGAACATGCGATTACACGACTAGCACAGATGGCGCGGGCAGCGGGCATTCATATGATCTTAGCGACACAACGGCCGAGTGTAGATGTAATTACCGGAGTGGTAAAGGCGAATATTCCATCGCGAATTGCTTTTGCCGTCTCGAGTGGGACAGATTCACGCACGATTTTAGACTCTAATGGTGCTGAGAAGTTACTTGGTCGCGGTGATATGCTCTTTTTACCGATGGGAGCTAATAAGACAACACGTGTTCAGGGAGCCTTTATTTCGGATGAAGAAGTGGCAAATGTTGTTGAATTCGTTAAGCGTCAGCAAGATGCAAATTATGTAGAAGAAATGATTCCAGATGAGCCTGAGATGAACTCACAAGGCGAGCCAGAAGATGAATATTATCAAGAGGCAGTTGAGCTTGTTGTTGAGATGCAGACAGCCAGCATTTCCTTGCTGCAACGACGTTTTCGTATTGGGTATAATCGGGCAGCACGTATTGTTGACGAAATGGAAGTGCGAGGTATTGTCGGCCCACATGAGGGAACGAAACCACGTGATGTGTTGGTTAACTCACTGCCATCTGAAGCAAGTGACGACCCTCAGGAACAACATAACGAACCGAACTAATTGTACAGAGAAAAGGTGAATTGCTATTAATAGCAAAAGGTAGACTGAATAAATAGTATAGAAAAAACAAGAATATTCGGTTTTTAATCGTAATTATTTTAATATTAATCGTTCACAGGTATATGTAAGGGAATGCACGCCGAATAATATTTATAATTTTGTTTAAAAAACTCTTTACTTTTGTAAGGATTTAAATTATGATAAGAGAGTAGGTTGCATAAGCAATTTATAGGAGAGACTTAAAATATGGAGGGATTTTTGTGTCAACGAAATTAAAATCTTTATTAGCTTTGAGTTCATCAGCTCTAATCTTGGCAGCGTGCCAGGGTCAAGATGCAGGGAATGCAGATGGGGGAGCGGATGATACTGCTCAAACTGAAGATGTAGTCGATCAAGGAGCAGATGACGCAACAAATGAGTCAGCAGGTGGAGAAGCAGGTGGCTCTGGATCAGTTGGGTCTGAAGATGCTGACTTCGCAATCGCAATGGTTACTGATGAAGGTGGAGTAGATGACCGCTCATTTAACCAATCAGCTTGGGAAGGAATGCAAGCATGGTCAGAAGAAACGGGTGGACGTGCAGAATACTTCCAGTCAACAAACTCAGCTGATTACATTCCAAACTTCCAACAAGCCGCTACACAAGATTTCGATATTATTTATGGAATTGGCTTCCAGTTAGAAGATGCAGTTAGTGATATGGCAACATCTAATCCAGAACAACACTTCGGAATCGTTGATAGTGTCGTAGAAGCAGATAATGTAGTCTCACTTAACTTTGCCGATCATGAAGCAGCATTCTTAGCGGGAGCAGCAGCGGCCCTTACTACTGAAAAGGATCAAATTGGTTTTATCGGTGGAATTGAAAGTCCAATTATTGACCGTTTTGAAACAGGATTTTTAGCTGGAGTTGAAGAAATTAATCCAGATATTGATGTAGATGTTCAATATGCAGATAGTTTCTCTGATGCAGCAGCTGGCCAACAAATTGCAAATGGTATGTACACTGCTGGAGCAGATGTTATTTATCACGCAGCTGGAGCTGTCGGTAACGGCTTATTTAATGAAACACGTAACCGTCTAGAATCTAATCCAGATGAGCAACTTTGGGCAATTGGTGTTGACCGTGACCAAGAAGACGAAGGAGAATGGGATGGCGGAAACTTTGTCCTAACTTCAACATTGAAGCAAGTAGGTACAGCTATTCAATTAGCGACTGAACATGCGAAAAATGAGGGCTTCCCTGGTGGCGAAAACATCCAATACGGTTTGAAAAATGACGGTGTTGATTTAGTTCAAGGAAACTTATCTGACGAAGCTTGGGCGAAAATTCAAGAATTACGTCAACAAATCATTGATGGAGAATTAGAAGTTCCAGAATTCTCAAGAGAATGGTAAGTTTAATTTAATCATAGATCTGATGAGAATAACGCTGGTCGAACAACAGGCTAGCGTTATTTTTTTACACAATGGAGACATTCTATAGTATAATGAATGTAATACATATGAGGAGGGATACCCTTGACAGAAAATTATGTTATTGAAATGAAAGGGATTACGAAAGAATTCGGTACTTTCAAAGCGAATGATAATATTAATCTTCAAGTGAAAAAAGGAGAAATTCACGCACTATTAGGAGAGAATGGTGCTGGAAAATCTACCTTGATGAACATATTATCAGGCATTCTGAGTCCGACAAGTGGGTCAATTCATGTAAAAGGTAAAGAAGTAGCGATTACTTCGCCTGATAAAGCAGCTGAGTATGGAATTGGAATGGTGCACCAGCATTTCATGTTAGTTGATAAATTTACCGTAACCGAAAATATTATGCTGGGAAAAGAAGAGCATACAATGGGGTATATCGATAATAAATCAGCTGAAAAACGAATTCAAGAGCTGTCTGATCAATATGGACTCAAAGTTGATCCAAAAGCTATTATTCGCGATGTATCAGTTGGTATGCAGCAACGGGCTGAAATTATTAAAACACTCTATCAAGGATCAGATATTTTGATTTTCGATGAACCGACTGCGGTATTGACACCACAAGAGATCGATGAATTAATGGCGATCATGCAGAAAATGACGGATGAAGGCAAATCAATTATCCTCATTACACATAAATTAGATGAGATTAAGCAAGTAGCTGATCGTTGTACAGTTATTCGTCGCGGTCAAAGTGTCGACACGGTTAATGTCAAAGAAACGTCTCAACAAGAATTAGCAGATATGATGGTTGGTCGTTCTGTCAACTTCAAAGTCGATAAAAAAATGAAGGAACCAGGCGAAGTGGTCCTAGCAATTAATGATCTTGTCGTCAAAGACACGCGAGGCTTAGATGCGGTAAAAGGCTTATCACTTGAAGTACATGCCGGTGAAGTATTAGGGATTGCTGGAATTGATGGGAATGGACAAACAGAGCTGATACAGGCTATTTCTGGATTAAGAGCTGTGGAATCAGGAAACATTAAATTAAATCATACCGATGTTACTCATGCCAAACCACGTCAGATCACCGAACACGGCTTAGGACATATCCCAGAAGATCGTCAACGCCATGGACTGATCTTAGATATGGAAATTCAAGAAAACATGATGTTGCAGTCTTATTATCAGGCGCCATTTAGTCGAAAAATGTTACTACAACATGATACGATTAAGGAGCATTCAGAGCGACTTGTTGAAGAGTTTGATGTTAGAACACAAACCGTTCATAATACTGCTGGCTCGCTATCTGGTGGGAACCAGCAAAAAGTTATTATTGCTCGGGAAATTGATCGTAATCCAGAGTTATTGATTGCGGCGCAACCGACACGTGGGCTTGATGTGGGGGCGATTGAATATATCCATAAACGCTTGATCGAACAGCGTGATCAAGGAAAAGGCGTGCTACTGATGAGCTTTGAATTAGATGAAGTTATGAATGTCTCCGATCGTATTGCCGTGATGTATGATGGGAAAGTCATTGCTGTTGTGGATGCAGAGCAGACGAATGAATCAGAATTAGGTCTGTTAATGGCGGGGGTTCCACTGGAGAAAGCGCGAGAACAAGCAAAACAAAGAGAGGAAGCTGAGACTATTGCTTAGACAAGACAACAAACACTGGCTAAGTAGCTTAAGTGTGCCATTAATTTCAATTATATGTGGCTTTATTTTGGGCGCAATTGTTATGTTGATTTTTGGCTATAATCCCATAAAAGCCTATGATGCTATGATTATGAGTGTATTTAAGAATCCTTACTTCTTTGGAGAAGCACTGAGACAAGCGACTGTGCTGACTTTTACCGGTTTGAGTTTCAACATCGCTTATCAAGCTGGATTTTTCAATATTGGCGTGGCGGGTCAATTATTAATGGGCTGGATGACATCGATTTGGTTAGGATTACTACTACCGGAGTTACCACGAGTCGTGATGTTGCCGATATTATTGCTTGTTGGTGCATTATTTGGTGCATTGTGGTCAGCAATCGCAGGGGTGTTGAAGGCTTACTTCGGTACGAATGAAGTAATTGTTACAATTATGTTGAACTATACAGCTTTGCATGCAACAAACCATCTCATCCGTAATGTGATCGCTACGGGGAATATTTCTGATCGTGTAGGGCCAAATGCTAGCTTAGCAGTAGGATGGCTAACTAGCCTAACAAATGGTTCGCGTCTAAATATTGGGTTATTCATTGCAATTGCAGTTGTTGCACTTTACTGGTTCGTTATGAAGCATACAACAGTTGGTTTTGAGTTGCGTGCAGTAGGATTGAATAAAGATGCTGCTGAATATGCCGGGATGAGCGCTAAGAAAAATATCATTTTATCGATGTTTATTAGTGGAGCGCTAGCTGGATTAGGCGGTGCTATTCACGGCCTGGGTACGTTTGGTAATATCTTTACGCAAGGTCATCTGCCACCAGAAGGATTCGATGGAATTGCTGTAGGGTTACTCGGATTAGGGACACCTGTGGGAACATTTTTATCAGCTATTTTATTTGGTATTTTGAATATCGGATCTGCTTTCATGCCCAACATGGCAGGTGTACCTGATGAACTTGCACAAGTTGTTACTGCGTCAATTATTTTCTTTATCGGAGCGAACTATATTATTCGTTACTTTATCAATAAACGAGTCGGTAAAGGAGATAAAAAACAAGGAGGGGACACAGTATAATGAATATACAAAGTTTACTGCAATTACTTGTATCGAACACATTGATTTATGCGGCGCCACTTATTTTTACGGCACTAGGCGGGACATTCTCTGAGCGTGCTGGAGTTGTTAATATTGGATTAGAAGGTATTATGGTGATGGGAGCTTTTTCGGCAGCTATTTTTAACTTAGCCTTCGCGAGTCAGTTTGGCACGATGACACCATGGATTGGTTTGTTAGTTGGGGGCGTTATCGGGGGAGTCTTCTCACTGCTACATGCTGTTTCAACCATTCATTTCCGAGCTGATCATATTATCTCAGGAACCGTTCTGAACTTGGCAGCCCCCGGTCTATCAGTCTTTTTAGTACGTGCACTGTACGGAGCAGCTCAGACAGGACCACTAGCACGTCCGTTTTCATCACAGAGTTTTCCTGTTTTAAAAAATATTCCATTCTTCGGTCCGATTTTATTCCAAAACATTTCAGGGCCGGCTTATTTAGGAATTGCGCTATCATTTATTTGTTGGTTTGTCGTCTTTAAGACACGATTTGGTTTACGCTTAAGATCGGTTGGAGAACATCCGGATGCAGCTGAATCAGTTGGGATTAATGTTTATTTAATGAAGTATTACGGTGTTATTCTATCTGGAATTTTAGGTGGTATCGGTGGTGCAATTCAAGCACAAGCAATTCACAATGAATTCGGTATTTTAACCGTTTCGGGTCAAGGATTTATGGCGATGGCGGCTATGATTTTTGGTAAATGGAATCCAATCGGGGCAATGGGGGCCGCTTTATTCTTTGGCTTTGCGCAGAGTTTAGCTCGATCTGGAAATTATATTCCATATATCCAAGATATTCCATCTATTTGGCTAACAGTAGCCCCTTACTTGTTGACTATTATTGTTTTAGTAGCCTTTATCGGTAAATCTGAAGCACCGAACTTTATTGGAAAAACTTTTGTGAAAAGTAAATAATAATTAAACCTTCTGCATCTATTGTCGTGTAGAAGGTTTATTGTTTGATAGGGATAATTAAATTGATTCAAGTTTCTGAACATAATATTTGAAACCTCTTAACAGTTTGGTATAATAATAATCAGAATAGAAATAGGAGGAATGTTTGTATGAGTTTTGAATTACCACAATTGCCTTACGCACATGATGCATTGGAGCCACACATCGATGAGGAGACGATGAAACTCCACCACGGCAAGCACCACCAAGGTTATGTAAGCAAGACAAATGCAGCACTTGAGGGGCATGATGACTTAGCTAACTTATCAATTGAAGATTTATTAGCGAAGTTAGATGAATTGCCAGAAGATATCAAGACAGCTGTTCGTAACAATGGTGGAGGCCATGCTAACCACTCACTCTTTTGGCAAATTCTTTCGCCAAATGGTGGCGGTGAACCAACAGGCGATGTAGCGGATGCGATTAATGATGCGTTTGGCGACTTTGCGTCTTTCAAAGAAGCGTTCGAAAACGCTGCAACTGGTCAATTCGGTTCTGGTTGGGCATTCTTGGTTGTTGATGGCGACAAGTTAGACGTTGTTGCTAAACCAAACCAAGATTCACCATTATCAGACGGGAAAACACCTATTTTAGGTATTGACGTATGGGAACATGCGTACTACTTGAACTACCAGAACAAGCGACCAGATTATGTTAGTGCATTCTGGAATCTTGTAGACTGGGAAAAAGTTAACGAGTTTTACCAAGCAGCGAAGTAAGTTTCTGTTCGTATATTGTTATTAACTAAAATAGTTTAATAGCAATACGGAGGCCGGGATTTCCCGGCCTTTTTGTGTAATCAAATTTAAATAGTATGTGAGAAGTCATATTATCGACTATAAAAATATTCTAGAAATAGTTTAAGATAGTTCACCGGATTAACGTGCAATTTTAGGTGAATTTTGATAGAATGGATAGGACGGTCTTATTGATAACATGGGAGGTTGGTTCAATGAAGACTCCTGAAAAGAAAAAACGACAATTATTAAAATCACATATTCCATTTCGTTTGAACTTCTTATTTTTCACTATTTTTATGCTATTTGTTGTGTTAATTTTACGCTTAGGTTATATGCAAATTATTCATGGGGAAGATTATCAAGCAGAAGTGGACCGAACAGAGAGTACGACGATTGCTCGTCCATCTGCTCGTGGTGAAATTTATGATGCAAATTTGCGCAAGCTAGTGGCTAATGATGCGCGCAATACAATTACATATACGCGCGGACCTAGCACTTCAGTAGAAACCATGGCTAATATTGCTTATATGCTAGCTGAAGTAATCGATATGCCTCATCGGACGCCATTTGATGAAGGAGATCAGCAAGATATGTCCGAACGCGATATGAAGGACTTCTACTACGCGCACCATTTGGAGGAGATGCAAGAACGAATTGATGCCCATTTAACGCAACAAGAAGAGGTTAATAATTTGTCTTATGAAGAGAGTTTGGCCTTAATTAAGCCAGAAGAAATTGAGAGTTTCTCAGAACAACAAAAGGAAGCAACGGTTATTTTTGCTAAGATGAATGCGGCCTATGCATTGAGCACGGTTAATATAAAAAATGAAGAAGTTACTGATAAAGAATTAGCAACAGTTAGTGAACATTTGCATATGATGCCTGGAGTGGGGACAGGAACAGATTGGGTCAGAGCTTATCCTGAGGGCAACATGTTACGCAGTGTCTTAGGGACCGTTTCTGATGAGCGTTCAGGGTTGCCTCAATCCGAACTAGAAAAATATTTAGCAAAAGGTTATTCCCGCAATGATCGCGTGGGAATGAGCTACTTAGAAGAGCAATATGAGGAAGTTCTTCATGGGTTGAAGGCACGCGTAGAAATCGAGACCAATACAGAAGGCGATATCATTAATCAACAAGTGCGTTATCCTGGTCAAAAAGGTGACAACTTAATTATGACGACTGATATTGATTTCCAAAGTGAAATTGAAACGATCACTACAGATGTCCTCCAAAAACAGCTCGGCTTAAATGAATCGGCGTATATTGTGGCGATGAACCCACAAAATGGCGATATCTTAGCTTTAGCAGGTAAACGTCGCAATAGTGATGGTGAAATTGTTGATGATGCGATGGGAGCAATTAACAATGCCTTTGAGATGGGATCGGTTGTTAAAGGAGCAACCATTCTTTCGGGCTATATGGATGGTGTATTAACACTTGATAATAATGTGATTGTTGATCAACCATTGCAATTTAGTAATTCACGATCAATTAGTTCAGTTTTTAACCGCCAGGGACAAGTTGCCGTTAATGATATCGAAGCATTGAAATTCTCCAGTAACACGTACATGGCTCATATTGCGATGCGTATGGGAGGAAAATGGGATTATACCCATCAAGAAATATTATCGATGGATGAAGAGCTAGCTATAAAAAAATTGCGTAGTTACTATGAACAATTTGGACTAGGATCTGAGACGGGGGTTGATTTGCCTAGCGAATCAATCGGCCAACAAGGAGCATTATCCAATTCAGCTCAGCCCTTGTTCTTGTCATTTGGTCAGTTTGATACGTACACGCCTTTCCAACTAGGGCAATACATTTCAACTATTGCTAATAAAGGAACACGCTACGCGCCACGATTTATTTCTGAGGTGCGAGGAACGAATACGGAAACAGGAAACATCGGAAAGTTAAAGACACAAATACAACCTAAAATATTGAACCAAATTGATGTCGAACCAGAAATTTTCGATCGTGTGCATGAAGGGTATCGTCAAGTGCTCTTTGGTGGGTACGGAGCAGGAGATGCTATGTTCCATGACGCGCCGTTCACAGCCGGTGGTAAGACGGGGACTGCGGAAGCAACTTACTGGGGAATGCACGAAAACTTAAGAGGCGAACCCGTCATCAACCAAACATTTACGGCATTTGCGCCATTCGAAAACCCCGAAATTGCTATTGCGGTGGTATTGCCATACGTGTCTAATAGTACACCACATACAGAAAGTGCAGCGATTGGCCGTCGTGTGATGGATGCTTACTTTGCAACTAAAGCAAAAAAACAAGAAGTGAGTGAAGATAGTAATATTGAAGAACTAGAAGAGACAGCAACGACTGAAGTAACCGAATAATCAATAAAGCATTCACCTTTTCAATGAACGACTAGCAACATGATAGTGTCATTTCGAAAAAGTGAATGCTTTTTTGTTATCAATAAGTTAAAAAGCTTCCCCATCAATTAGGAGAAGCATTTTAGCGACTTTTAGCCTTTGTTGCTTTTGGTTTCACGGTGAAGAGTAACTTTTTGAAGTCTAGGGCAGTATTTTTTCATTTCTAGACGTCCTTCATCGTTACGTTTATTTTTAGTGGTAATGTAATTGCGGTCGCCGCATTCTGTACATTCTAATGTAACATTTACGCGCATAATCAACCCTCCTTAATCAGTACAATGCTGTCAACTAGCTAGTAGTCTAGAATAGTTGAACACAATGTCTAGGATACCATACTTTGTATTAAATTTCCAATGTTTTATTTTTAGAATAGCTATTTTCAATGGAACAAATGATAGATTTAAGTGAGATATTAGAATTATACACGCTATCATGCTATAATAGTTAGTATAGGTAAGGGTGATGACATGCAACGACATTATTCAAGTAGACAATTCTCGCAAAAACCGATTGTAACGTACGGGATTATTGCCATAACACTTGTAACGTTTGGTTTGCAGGTGTTTTTTGGTGGCAGTGAAAATATTGAATCTCTCATTATTATGGGAGCCAAATTTAATGAACTTATTATTTATAATAATGAGTGGTGGCGTTTGATTACACCAATTTTCTTACATATTGGTGTGCCCCATCTGTTGTTCAATATGTTAGTGGTGTATTTTTTAGGGCAACAGATTGAGTTTATTTTTGGTCATGTGCGATTTGCCTTGTTGTATCTATTCAGTGGTCTTATGGGCAATGCGTTTAGTTTTGCTTTTAATACGTCACTGTCAGCAGGTGCTTCAACAGCTATTTTTGGATTATTTGTATCAACAATTGTATTATCCAAGTTATTTCCTCATGTACGAGAATTAGGTATGTTAGCGCGACAATATGGGATGCTCATTTTTTTAAATATTGTATTTTCATTCATGTCAGGCGGAGTAGATAATATGGGACATATCGGTGGCTTAGTAGGGGGATATCTTATTTCATATGCTTTATCTGTTAAGCATACTGATCATAATCCCTTACACAATCGCTTCACTAATATCGGGATCTTCTTGCATTAATATATTAAGCATTTTATGGCGCTTATTGGTTAATTTAAAACCATTATCGGATAATTTTTCCATTGCATAGTCTAATTTATTCATCGATCTAACCCCCATTAATAGATCGGCTTCGAGTTCGTCCGACCATCCCAATTATCGAAACCGCCTTTCAGGTAGTAAATTTCTTTATATCCTTCTTTTTTTAGTTTGAGAGCTGCTCGTAAGCTCAACATTTTTCCTTCTTCATAAAGATAAATTGGTTGATCATAGCGCAATTCTCCCATTCGTCGATTCAATTCAGCATAGGGCATATTGCGTGCTCCTAGAATATGACTGCGCTTGTATTCATCTTTCTGACGCAGATCAATCAGCTGAGCTTTTCGGATATTTTCACGAAATTCATCATTTTCTAAAGCTTCTGCTGCTTGACGACGACGGAAAAAATTCACCGCTTCATAAAGCAACCATCCAAGCCCGGCAATGAGTAAAATCCACCAAATAACTTGTGATACATCCACATTAATCATCCTTTCTTATCGCTAGACAAGTTCTTTTTCTTGAAGAACGAGGGAACTTGCCCCAATCACACCCGCGCTACTTCCTAGTTCAGCTAAGCGAACGGCTGTTTTGTCGCGCAAGGTTGGGAAAAGGTATTTTTGCATACTTTGCTCAATATGATCAGTTACGATACGACCCGCTTGAGAGACACCACCACCAATTACAATAGTTGACGGATTAAGTGCACAAGCTAAGTTCCCAACAGCCAGTGCTAAGTATTCTGTAATCAAATTAACAACTTCAAGTGCAAATTCATCGCCCGCTTTAGCCGCATCGAAGACATCTTTTGCTTCCAGTTCTGCTTGATCAATAGTGTCCAACTGACTCGCTACATGATCTTCAGCCAACTTCTCCCGTGTGACTCGAACAATTCCCGTTGCACTTGCTACCGTCTCTAAACAACTAATTTTCCCACACGTACATTCATAGCGAAAACCAAGCGGATCAACCGTAATATGACCGATTTCTCCCGCAGCATCCATTGCCCCGTGAACAAGTCGACCATTCTCAATAATACCGCCACCGACACCTGTTCCTAGTGTAACAAAGATAACATTCGGTTCGCCACCACCTGCACCTAGCCATTGTTCACCCAGTGCCGCCACATTCGCATCATTATCTAAATAAAAATCAATTCCTGTAGCTGATTCCACTTGTTCTCGAATCGGTTGTACCTCAGTCCAGTTCAAGTTGTAAGCTCCCACAACAGTCCCCGCTTCACGATTAACGGTTCCTGGTGAGCCCATCCCAATCCCTAAGAAGTCAGCAGCTTCCAAGTTGTTTGATGTTAAATAATCATTGATTGAGTCAATGATGTTAGGAACAATCTTGCTTCCTTGTTCACTAACATCTGTTTTAATACTCCACTGCTCTTTCACTTCACCATTTGTCGTAACTACGGCAAATTTAGTCGTTGTTCCACCTAAATCAATTCCAATTAATTGCTTGTCCATTCTATTCGTCCTTTCAATAATAAAAATATTCACTTAAAAATTAATATATAACAATTGATTGTAGCCAATAAAAATTAAAATTCCTAAAATAATACAATAGATCCCGATATTAGTGAAGCGATTGTGTAAGGGATTATGATCAGTATGCTTAACAGATAAAGCATATGAAATAAGATATCCCCCTACTAAGCCACCGATATGTCCCATATTATCTACTCCGCCTGA
>Ga0115842_100026_pt1 | contig 43671 bp, 47 predicted proteins | sample InSIn2SAF170_2_FD_83856 | JGI IMG/M metagenome (GOLD analysis project Ga0115842, IMG submission 83856)
GACCACGCATGCAAGCTGACTCTGCCTTATTCCTGCTCCTAGCCTTAACGCTTCCAAACTTAACCTGGTAATCGAGAAGGGCTCCGATGAACGCGTTGAGATGTACTCTGCATTTGCGGATGCATTCGGTAACCTCACAGCAGGCAAAGGGGGTGTCAATCATGACCTAGCTCAGGTTCTCAAGGACAATGGCATCACTGATGTCTACTGTGTTGGCGTTGCTGGAGAGTACTGTCTGAGTTCTACTGCATTGGATGCTGCAAAAGCCGGCTTCACCACCTATGTGATTGAGGAAGGCCAGAGATGTTCTAACCCAGGGGCATGGGGCGAGATACGAAACAGGCTCTTTACAGGAAGGGTGGAAGTGGTAAGCGAGAACAGCGAGCAGGTACAGCAGCTCCTCTCAAGATAAATCATAGTCATGCCTGGGTCCGAAGTAGGAAAGCTGTTGAATCGCCAGAAGCAGGAATTACAGTTGGTAAACAACCAAATACTTCTTGATAACTCCTGAGGGCCCTCAGTCGTCAGTACGATTCATGTTGCGCAGATGATCATTTCGGACACACTCTGCACTTGTAGTGGCTGACACAAGCTTACTACTGTAGTACATTATTGCAGCCAGAACACTTTGTCCTCAACTCCAGTAAGCGATTTCTATGGTCGGAATCCGACGATCCAGATTCACACGACTTTGCAGCCCTGAGTAAACGTCTTGTACTTGCATGGCTCGTTCAAGCACCTTGAAATGTGCTAGGCATTCACTAAAACAGATTTTTGCCCACAGCCATATCTTAAACAGTAGAGCTCGGAACATGCCACACTCAATTCAACGTGCTCTAAGATCAACCATTTCTGAAGAACCCCACCTCAGCAACATATCTTTAGGTGAACGATATTGGAATCGTAATCTACCACAAGGCAGATGGACAGAGGAATGTCCTAATTTCTTGCTCGGTCAAGGCACAAAGACTGTTGGGATTTTATCATCAAAGCAAGAAGACTATCACTGGCTGACGTGGTCAGAATCGAAACAGCTCGTTGGTAAGACTTTGCATACTACAGTACCTCATACTACGTCGATTCTGTGACAGTCTGATACTTAGGTCACCACTGCTGATTGTCTGTGACCAGAAAGCAACCACATCGATCGCTTTCAACGGCCCCCTCTAGAGCTCAGGCGCTATCTGCATTTTATGTTCAAGCTGAAGCAGCAGTACGGCTCAGTCTTGACTTTTGTGCAGCAGGAACGGTTGCATTGGGAATCAACATCTCCATCTGAAGCAGCCCTTTTCACAAATCCCTCAGACTACCGCATCTTGTTCAATGACTGGCCATATGGCATCGATCCTGATATCACTCACCTTGTGGTGTGGACGAAATTCCTGCTAGACGACGATCCAATCACTGGATTTCTAACCCCTGAACATCACGAGCTCATTGAGAAGTTTGTACAGGAGACATTTTGTGATAAGGATGGCATCAATCGTAAGGACGTAATCTGGTTCAAGAACTGGAAGTCTTTGAAAAGCGTGCATGCTCTCGAGCATTTCCATGTCATGCTTTACCAGGCACCAGCAGAATTCCTGCAGAGGGTCACTCAGAGTGACAAGCCTCTATCAGAAATGGTGGAGGATCTGTGAAGTGACTGGTGCATCTTCGTCGCAATTTACTTGATTGAGATTTGATTTAAACTTGTTGAATACAGTAGTTGATAGAAATGGAACTCGTGTGCTACGATAAAGAAGTGGATGCTAGGATGCTCCGGAATAAGGCAGAGTCAGCTTGCATGCGTGGTCAAGGCTGACCTTTCTATACGCAGAAACTTCGACAGGGCGGATGACGTCGGGTCTGAACACCCCACTGACTTCAAGTTGCAATTCTTGTCTGACGAATCCCTTCGTACAGTTGCTGCGCATGTGGATGACTTTTGCCTAGATAATGCTCGTGTAATTTCCACTCTTCGAACTGCCACAAGGTCACGATTGCCAACCACGAGAGTCCGACAAGAGAACCCCTTCTCAGTCACTAGTCGTCAAACGAACAGCATCGCACACGTCAAATTCGACGACCTCTCTGCCTGTTACAGCGGCTCTAGATTACAATTTTGTAGCGATATTCGAAGATTACTGCAATGTCAACACTGAAGCACTCAATAGCAGGTCATCTGCGGCATCGCAGCGAGAGCGTCAAAAGTACCACACCAATTGACTACGACATTGAGAAATTACTAACCAGACGAAAGGTGGTCGCTCGTCCCAGGAGGAACCACGAGACATGGAAGATGACACTACTGTCGTTGAGCCAGATCAGAACAATGGTGCGCGGTCCGCCAACTCCCTCATGCCTGTGCTGATCTCTCAGTCTTATCCCACATCATATCCCAGCTGCGGCCTGGTGCCGATCTCAGTCGCATAACCCTTCCAACCTTCATCCTCGAGGAGAGGTCCATGCTAGAAAGAATCACAAAGTACGTCATGCGGAGCAGCACGAAGAGTATCAACTAAGTCAATCAGCTTCATGGCACATTCTGACATCCTACTTACACTGCCAACTATCGACGACCCATTGGAACGGTTTCTGGCAGTAGTGAAATTCTACCTAAGTGGATGGCACATCAAACCTCCGTAAGTAAGGTTGACACGGCACACAACACAGAACTGATCAGGGTAGTGGTGTTAAAAAGCCGCTGAATCCTATCCTCGGCGAGGTCTTTACAGGCTACTGGGACTATCCGGACAATACCAAAGGCTACTACATTTCAGAACAGACTTCACACCATCCTCCAAAGTCCTCCTATTTCTTTATGGCACCGGAGCACCACATTCGAATAGATGGCACGTTAAAACCTCGCAGCAAGTTTTTGGGTAACTCAGCCGCCAGTATGATGGAAGGCATATCCTATCTTCGTTTCACCAATCGTGGGAAGAGCAGGCTCGGAGAGAAATAGTACGTTACGATTTTGATTAACGAGGCTGTGCTGACCGTTCTCAGTACATTGACACAGCCAAACATGTATGCTCGTGGCATCCTATTTGGAAAGATGAAGTACGAACTAGGAGACCATTCCTATGTCAAATGTCCCGAGAACCACCTATCTGCCGATATTGAGTTCAAAGTCAAGGGTTGGGTTGGAGGTACCTACAATGCCATTGGAGGTTTTATCAAGGACGACAAAACTGGTGAGCAGTTATATGAGTTGTCGGGATTGTGGAATGGAGAAATGTACGCCAAGAATCTGAAGACTGGTCAGAAAACACTACTGTTCAACGCTGCAGGGGCAAGATATAGTCCACCTCTTGCACGTCCAATATCCGAGCAGGGAGACAGAGAATCACAGAGATTGTGGGAGAAAGTATGCAAAGCAGTACATGCTGTTGATCACACGACAGCCACAGAGGAGAAAGCAAAGATCGAAGACAGGCAGAGACAGGAGGCCGCTGAGAGACAGGAGAAAGGTATTGAGTGGCACCCTAAGCTGTTCAGGCACGTAGATGCAAGGCCCGGTGGGAGAGAGGAAGGCGAAGAAGATCTCGAGTGGATTATCAATGCTGATATGCAAGTACCTGTGTGTGTTCCCCGATTCGACGCTAACGCTTGATAGTGATGGTCACGCACCACCCGAGCAGATCAAACAGCAAATCTTCGCGATAGCACCCATTCTGCCTGGACAGAAGACCTCATCAAATAACCAAGAAAACGTTGCACCCGCGTATGCTCCAGCGCCTGCACGAGCACCAGCTTCGAGAGCTCCAGACATGAGAATGCCGACTGAAGGTCCTCCGGTAATGGCTGCATCACAAACGGCACAACCCTCAGCTCACACTGGCAGCTTGATTGATCTTGACTCAAGACCCACCAACGCCGCACCTCCTAGAACAATACCTACATATACGAACGCAGATCCAATAGCGGGCAACCCATTCCACCCAACCTCGAATCCGAAAAACATTGCTCCCATCTACGACAACATACCCGCATCAGCACCCACGAGCAACGTGCCTTATTCGAGCAACTTCATGGATGATGATCGTCATTTGAGTAACAGGATGGCTGGTATGAGTATGCATGAACCACTAAGACCACGAGGTAATGCGCCGTTGCGGAGAACTGATACTCAAACAAGCGATGTAGATACTTTCGTAGATGCTGAAGGATAGTCATATCTGCTGGAAGCGCTTCAGCAGCATTTTTTGGCCTGGTCATATAGCTTCGTGGAGAGCTCAACCCGAAGTGGCCAGTATGTGCATTTTAATAAATTAGCCGCATTACTATTTGCTTTTCTCTGCAGTTTTTATTTCCCAACCAGCACTTCGAGTTTCCACTCCATGTACCCAATTATTCTATGAGCAAGCATCCACGAGTCAAGATCGAAAAGAAAATGAGCCGTTATCAAGCAGAGTAGTCGCACGATTCATACCCTGCTATCTCATGTCATCTTCGCCGTGCAGCCATTTCCCACTGTAGCACAACGCCAGCTCAGTAACAGTCGGTACACTCGCAGTTTCACACCTCACTCAAAGAACTCCTACCTACATTAGAAGGGGAGAAAGGACATGATAGGTTAAGTCAGTAAGGGAAAGTAAAGAGTACGTGTTTACAATTCTTCAATATAAACCCTGGTAACTTCCCCCTCTACAGTACAGTAGTCTGCATACATACCACCAGAGCGAGCGAACAAGAAGTCTGAAGTTCAATCCGGCAAGTCAATACAAATACAGTAATCCATAATATTCGTGCCTATTCACGTGCTCTTGTTCACACGCAAGCGATTTCATTCTTCTTTTCTACCTGATCTTCCTAACCGTCCTCCATTTCCAACAACGTTCTTCTAGCCGTGAATAGAAATCTAATTTGTCTTTCGATTGATAAAGTACATTTTTGTTTTAGCGCAGGGTACCTTTCCTTGCAGTAGTGAGTGTTTTTAATATCAGCAGTAACATTCTTTGGACCATCCCATCCATATTCAAGGAAAATTTTTCTTTCATTCTGGTCGGTTATCATTTCCGCCTAATTCAATTGGATCATCTGTGCTTTGGCTGCAATTTGGTTGACCACGTGCAGTACTGAAAGAACGAATGAGTAAACACAAAACAAAACAAAACGAAATCCAACCAACGCCGTCGCTAATGAATAAACACAAGATTTCGTCTCTAGGATTGCTGACGTTGATGTTGATAGTGATAGCATGCTATGCATCTCCCATCATTTGTCGAGCAACCTTGCGACTCGAGAAAGTGAACACCATGCACGGTCATATAGGGATAGACGGCCAATTGAATGGATCCATCACGATATGACAGTGCTTATGCATGTCACTTGGTGATCATGATAATACATGGACCTAGCTATCCTCCTCATCGTCATCCTCCTTCGGAGATTGTGGAGAGTTGGGAGAGAAAGCTGGACTTGCTGGAGAGTACTGAGGAGTCTGAGCACCGCCACCAGAGGTAGGGCTTCGTGGAGAAGCGTTGTAGCGAGGGCTCGATGGCGAGTACGAGGGTGATGCCGGCGAGTAGCTTGGAGAAGTGGGAGATTGTCGAGATCCACTTCCATAAGCAGGGCTGCTCGGGCTGTATGAAGGTGATGTTGGGGAGTATTGGGGTGAGGTCGGCGACGTGGGTGAAGCTGGGCTGAACGCGGGCGACGTGGGTGAGTAACTCGGTGATGTCGGAGAACCACTTGCGTAAGCTGGGGAAGTTGGTGAGTAGCTGGGAGACGTCGGAGAATAGGTAGGTGACGTTGGAGAGTGGTAGGCCGGAGATGTTGGGGAATAGGCCGGCGAGGTTGGACTGTAGCCAGGGCTGGTTGGCGAGAACGATGGAGATGCAGCGCCATACACCGGGCTAGCAGCGCCGAAGGCTGGCGATGATGGTGAGTAACCACCAACATTGGGAGAAAAGCCTGGTGACGAAGGACTTGCACCAAATGGACTTGCGGGAGAATATCCAGCAGGACTGCGACCACCGTAAGGACTGAAGCCACCTGCTCCGAAACCTCCAGGTTGATAATCGGTGAAACCTCCTGGAGCCTCGGTGTTCTGGTTGATGGGCGAGAAGGCAGAATTGTAGTCCGGCGATCCCAGATACTGCTGGTCATGCATCGGTGAACCAGAGTCGTATGGAGTAGCACCGCCCTCAAGAAGTTGTTGAGTGCTCTTCACGCCAAGAGGACCACCCAAGCCCATGCCTGCATTATCAGCAACCACGGTATTGAGCATCTTCTGGTCAAGCAATATATCCATGACACCAGTTCCGACAGGAGCGACCTGACCAAGGATCAAGTTCTCGGACACACCTTGGCAATCGTCGAGCTCTCCTGCAGCTGCTGCTTCAAGCAGGATTTCCACAGTCTGTTCAAACGAACATCGCATCAACGCTCCTGTATCGGACTTGTTGATACCATGACGTGTAACAGCCATGATATATCCTCGATTTGTCATAACATCACAAAGGATACCAATGTGTCGAGCGTTGACGTAGCTACCATCGAAGGAGAGCACGTTTGACAACTCGCGGTAAATGGCTGCTCGACAAGCTTCGATGCCAAGTACGGTCAAAACCTCCGTGAACTTGTTGGTGTAGGTTCGTGTGGCGTCAACGCCTTCAATGCCAAGAACAGCTTTGAACGCACTACCAGATGTCTCCAAGGTGTGCTCCTTGTATTCGTCCTCGGTGGACTTCATCTTGACTGACCCATCCGACAGCAACTTCGATCGCTCCTTCTTGTCAATGAAAGCTCGCTCAATACCCTCAACACCACGGAATTTGAGATTTTCCAGCATATTGTTCATGAAACGCTTGAGAACCTCGTCGTGTTGGGTGGCATCAGAGTCCTTGTCCTCGGATTCTGCCATTGACATGAACGCGTCACCCGCAAGACGGATGCGAATGGTTGGTACCGGAGAGTTGGCATCACTGGCAAGCACAGCAATAGCATTTTTGTGCTCATCCTTCATCTTGTTGACGACATCGTTGATTGTCAAGTCCTTGTCAAGGAGTTTTCTGCGACTGAGAACAATGCGAAGAAGCCACTTGGACTGACTTTCTTCCACGTTTTCTGCATCGTCTTCGAGCATCCAGTATGATTCGACAAAGTCTTCGTCTTCTGGAATGATAGTCGACTTGACATCCGGGTCATACCATAGTTCCCAAGACTCGGTGACATGGCGCAAGGCTGTGAAGGTCACACGACTTCGAAGCACTTTAGCTGTAGCCTGGTTCTCAGCGTTCTCTGGGACTTGGTAGATGGTCATTGACGGGGTCTTAATCTCCTTAGACACGTTCAAGATTTCTTTCAGACGTGGCACACCCAATGTAACGTTCTTAGCAGACACACCAGTGAAATGGAATGTGTTCAGTGTCATCTGAGTCGCAGGCTCTCCGATAGATTGCGCAGCAAGAACACCAACCATCTCACCAGGAGCGACGGCAGCAGCAAGGAATTTGCTCTCAATGCTACCAATGATGTTGTCAAAAGCCATTTCGGTCAGAGAATGGTTTAGGACAAGTCGTTTGTAAGACAATTTCGAACGAAGCTGGCATTTGAACAACAAAGTAGCGTTCTCCTCAGCTTCGCGGGAGAGATCGTCCTTCTTCCGGATAAGGATCAATTTGCTCATCAATTCCTTTACCTTGTTCAAGACGTGCCTTGGGTCCAGGTCTGTCTTGTCTCCTCTGCGAATCTTGAAGGCCCGCATGGCCTGGTTGATGATGCGAGCAACGTTTAGTGGCAATTGGAATGCGCTGTCTGCTCCCTTGTTCGAATTGGCATACATACTTCGCACAAACCGTCGTGATTCGAGCAATTCCTCGTACTCTTCATCAAACATATTCTGAAGATCAGCGTCGCCCTTGATTTGTTGAGCTCGAAGCAGGATACCACGCCATTGCTTGTCGCTACCGTCAATAAGATCGACCTTGTAAGACTTCTCAAAGTCTGCATCAGACTGATTCAGCATATCAATTTTCTGCTTTTCGATGTGTCCACCATCAAGACCGTCCTCTCCATAGAGGAACTGCATGATGTTTCCTCGTGAATCACGGACAGTGCCATCGTATTTGACAGACACTTCTTCGAGCGCTTTCACAAGTCGTCGCTGAATGTACCCTGTCTCAGCAGTCTTGACCGCGGTATCAATGAGACCCTCACGACCAGCCATGGCGTGGAAGAAGAACTCGGGGGGCGTCAGACCTCGCAGATATGAATTCTCGATGAAGCCACGAGAAGCTGGAGAATAGTCATCTTTGGAGAAGTGGGGCAATGTGCGATAGTTGAAGCCAAACGGAATACGCTTCCCTTCAACGGCTTGCTGACCAACAAGAGCCATGATCTGGGCAATGTTGATACCTGAGCCTTTCGAACCTGCCCGCGACATCTGTACAAAGTCGTTGAAGTCCGGTAGACTGTCTTGTGAAGCACCACCTGCCTTGTCACGAGCCTTGTTGAGGTCAGCCATGACCTTCGATTCGAAAGTCTGTCGAATATTCATGCCAGGTGCAGGTTCGAGTTCATCGTTGTAAGCAGTTTCAGTAGTCTTGGCCACGAGTGCCTTCTGCTCTGCCACAGCATTCTGGATCTTCTTGACGATATCGGGGGCGGGTATCGAGTCTCCAATACCAATGCTGAAACCGTTGTGCAACAGCCAGTAATTTACGACGACTTGGGCACCGTTGAAGAATGCCATCGCAGCGTCGTGTCCGTTCTCGTTGAAGATGGTGTGAATAACACCACCAGCGCTTCTGCCAACATTCTTTTTCTTGAGCAGTCCGAACATAAGCTCTCCTTCCTGTATCATCAAGCCTTCGTCGCTAGGCGTGTAGTAGTCCTTGATTGAGCCTGATTCGGTCTCTTCCAGGTTCAAGTTCTTTGGTAAGACCATACTGATGATCTGTTTTCCGGTCCAACGAGGAGTTGGCTTCAGTATCGCAGGTTGGGGAATGGTACCATCCCACTCAGGCACCCAAAGCATGATGTTCATGACTTGTTCTTTGGACAAGAAATTATCGCGACGACAGATTTTGTAGATACCGCACAGTGTATCTTGCACAATACCCATGAGAGGAGCGTTCTTCTGAGGGGAGACAATGTTTCGCGGAACCAGGCAGAGCTGCGAAAGTTCTGCTCTGGATTCCTGACTCTGAGGAACGTGCAAATTCATTTCATCACCGTCAAAATCAGCATTGTAAGGAGTGGTGACTGACAAGTTGAGTCGGAAGGTCGAGTAAGGTAGTACTCGTACTCGGTGAGCCATCATGGATTCTTTGTGCAGAGATGGCTGACGATTGAAGAGAATCACATCACCGTCGATGATGTGACGCTCAACTTTCCAACCGTATTGCAGGTTCATCTCACCCGCTCGCTTTGCGTGACGAAGATCAATGCGGTCGCCTGTATCGCGAATGACATATCGAGCACCCGGGTGTTCTGTAGGACCGTTGGCCACATATCGCTTCAGACGGTCGATGTTGAATGGAGTGACCACTTCTGGGTAGGTGAGCGTTCTGGCAATGCTGCGAGGAACACCAACTTCATCGAGAGAAAGATTGGGATCACCAGTGATAACAGTTCGAGCAGAAAAATCGACACGCTTTCCCATCAAATTTTGTCGAAGACGACCATCTTTACCCTTCAGTCTTGCTCGGATAGCCTTGATGGGTCGGCCACTCTTGTGCTGTGCCTTGTCTAGACCAGCAATCTCGTTGTCCATGTAGGTGTTGACGTGAAATTCGAGAAGATCAACCAGAGTGTGCTTGATGTGTTCCGGAGTACCGTCAACTTCACAGCGCAGGACAGTTTGATTGGCCCGAATGATATCGGTCAACTTAAAGGTCAAGTCATCTTCTCCACGAGCTCCCTGCCCTGAGCCATCAACACTGATGCTAGGTCTAACTGCGGGCGGTGGGACTGGCAAGGCCTGCAGAATCATCCATTCTGGTCGAGCATAGTATTTGTTCAACCCCATGTGATCTAAATCTTCATCGCTGATTATTTGCAGGATCTCAAGAGCTTGCTTCGCATACAATCGGGTCGTCGTTTCCTGACCAGGTTCGTCATCGTCCTCGCCTTTAGGCTTTTTCCATTTGAGCTCAAGGGTAATGCCTTTCTTTCGGATAGATGGCTGGTAATTGCCACAACCTCCGTGGTTGGTCACCTTTTGACCTTTGACAGGCGGGTTATCCGGGTCTTCAGGTGTAGAAGCCTCGCAGACAGTTCGAGGTTTACTAAGTCGCCAGACTCGGTCAAAACGAACTTTCTCGTTTTTAGTAGCATAAGCAGCACGACGTTCCTCGGACTGAAGGATAAATGTCAGCAGAGCATATGGACAGAGGGCGGATCAAACCTACATCAAGAGCTTTGATCTTGCCACAATTGTGGCAGACAGTCTCCAAAATTCTTTTGGCCTTGCCCATAAAGCCATGGTGATAAACAGGCTCAGCGAGCTTGATGACACCAAAATGTCCAGGACATTCATTCATGTTCTCTTCACACGTTGAGCACTTGAAATTTCGATCGATAGTACCGAGATGAGGATCGTTGGGGCCTTTTTCACGAGGTCGCATACGCTGCTCATCCCTTCACAATCATTAGAAACTGCTGGTAGTCACAAAGTCATGTCTACGAATAACATACATAGTCTCAGGATATTCGATATCGACGACCGCAAGTCGCTCAGACTCTTTGGGCGAGAAGATGCCGAATCGAATTTCTTGAATGGTACGCACAGGGGCGCTGGAATATGTGAAGTTTAGGTTCGACATGATTGCGATTTGGGAGCGGTATTGATATTCTCGAATCTAAAGAAGGGTCTGTCGAACGATGTCGACGCACGCAAGATGCGCGGTGGATGGTCTGCGAAGACCTTTTGACGACCTTGAGCGTGTCGCCCTCTGGGGCCTGCCCAAAAACTCTTTTCTGGCTGCGCTCTCCTCCAAACACCGTGTGTTTCTCTCCAAACAACTTTCCAGGATATCTCTGATCGATCTTCGAAGGTTTCAATCGGTCGCGCAATCGAATTGATGCGTTGGGTCGAAGAATCGATGAATGGTGGGTGATGAGAAAGATGGACAAAAGTGTGACGCTGCGGAAGAAAGGGCGCAGTTCTCAAGAATGGCGGATTTGCCGCTAAGTCACGCTAAAATTGGTGCAGCTTGGCATAACCCCAGGCTGCCACGGGTGACAATAAGATTATCCACTATATCACGACCGTGACTCGAACGCGACACGCTGGACTTATCATTTCTTCGTCACTTCTGTCGAATCGCTTCAGTACGTGCTGATGTGATAGTTCACAGGCATTCATTGAGAGTCAGTCTGCATATTCATTTGGCCTGGTGGTCGGTAAGATAAACGCCGTAACGATACGAAGACATTTATAGGTAGGGTTCGCCAAGTAAGGATTTTCAGCAGATATAGACCGCGGACACTACAGTAACCTGTTATACAGTAGAAAGTGTTTGCTCCTGAAAGTCGTCCTCGAAGACCGTACCTAGGTACCGTGTGGAATGTGAAGTCGTATTCTGATCCGTGTACTGTACCTCTGGTCGACACCCCTAACAAAGTTTGCCTGACCAATCAAATCCCCAAAACAAATGTGGAACATCAATCACCCTGCCAGTAACCTTCACCTTGCATCTGAGAATTGGACGCTTCTGCTGCAAGAGTCGAAATGAATTTATCTCTACACGATCCATTCACGCTTGCGCAAGACTATCCTGACAAACTCATCGGTGATATCAGTAAGTTCTGAATCGCTACATTTTGTGTAATGTCCTGATAGGACTACCAGACTAATCTAAATAGGATCCGGCCATGCTACCACTTTACGCTTCAGTCGCAAAGGCGACTATCTCGCCTCTGGGCGCCTTGAAGGCAAGATTATCATCTGGTATGGATTGAGAACCTGCTTCAACTAGCAGTTTTGTTGATAGTTCTAGGGATATGGAAACCATGGGTGTTGCGATGAAACTGAGAGGGCATTGGAAGCAGATACAGAGTCTGAGGTAGGTCAGCTATTTCAATCTTTCGAGTTCTGAGCATTGGACGACCTTATGCAACCACTGCTTTAAGAAAAGTCAAGTCCATCAGCTCCTGTGAAGAGTTATTTGCTTGAAATCTGGGCTCCATGCAATCCCCTTTCTTGTTGCTTCTTGTCTGTTACCTATGGTGTATGGTCACAATCGGAAGAGACAAACTTGGTAGCGGTGTTGCAGAGATCATGGCATTGGTCTCATCACGTCCGTAAAGGACTAAGAACCAGGACGGCAATCACTAACGTTGTCTAGCTGGTCACGAGATGGCCGCTACCTACTTTCTGCCTCGCAAGACTGCCGAGTCTGCTTGTGGGACTTGCAAACTCAGGAAAGAATTCGCATGGTCAAGTTTGAGGCAGCAGTTTATCTCGCTGAGATTCATCCGCACAATCACAATCTTTTTGTTTGCTCCCTCTTCGAAGACCATCCCTACCTAGTCGACATAACCAATCCTGTTCCGATCAAGCACATGCTGCCAAGTCAACCCCTCGATGTCGAGAAAGACGTTAAGTCCTTGACCATGGTCACTATCTTTTCGATCAACGGCAACCACATCATCGCCGGTACTAGCAAAGGTTACATCAACATTATCGAAACGGCAACTCGGAAAATCATTCATTCCACCAAGCTCACCCCAGGCCTGATCACGCTCCTCCGTCTTACACCAAATGGCAGGCAGATGCTAGTGAACAGCACGGACCGCGCCATTCGGGTGGTTGACATGCCTGATCTCTCAATCGTCAGGGCCATTGACTCAATCCCGGACCTCGAACAGCAACAAACCGACAGTATTGAGGATCCTGACCTAGATGCTGATCCTGATCATCCGACCAACGGAATCAACCCAGCCACTCTACCCGAGAACATCCACCTCCAAGTCACCAATAAATTCCAGGACCTTGTCAATCGGCAGCAATGGAACGATTGCGCCTTCTCACACACTAGCTTTTCGACCACATCAACAATGACACCGATAACGCCTAACGCATCGACTACAGCCGACTACGTTACTGCCTCCACGTATATGAAGCGTGACATATATGTATGGTAAGCAGCGGTTCTTCATTAACCTATGCTACGTGCGTGTCGTTCGCGCTTCCTGTGACTTACAAGGAGAATAGGGAACTTCGCACAAATTCCCTGCTCAAAATCCTCGACAATCCCGAAGAGCCTGCCATTATCGAGTGGCATCCTACAAAGCCACTCATAGCCTGTACATCTCTCGACACTGGCTCAATTCAGATCTTTGGTATTGAAGCGGCACAGAAGTGTAAGGATCCTCCTTGATGATATCAACTGTGCGCTACCGCTGTCATCATTGCGTGGTTTTTTGGCATCAATGTTCAGCCTACTAACATATCATACAGGGTCCGCGCTTGCCCCAGACTTCACAGAAGTCACCGAGAACGTCGAATACGTAGAACGCGAGGATGAGTTCGACTCAATCCCCATCGGACTTCGCAATCAGGAACGTATGCAGGCAGAAGACGAAAAAGTCGACGTTCTGACCATCGGTGACGACTCCACAGCCATGCACCACGCTGGTGATCTCGACCACGACATGGACGGCATGAAGCAGTCCAGAGCTGAGGAAGCATCTTTCACGTTACCGATGCTTTACGACATTGAAGATAGTGAGACGGACGATCAGGAGCTTATCCGCTTGGGAGTCGGCACGATGCGAAAGAAAGATGTTAATGAAGGCAAGGACTATGAAGACGAGGGCGAGAGCATGTCGACTGCTGGCAGGGTCACAGACGGAATGCATGCAAGTAGCGGCAACGGGAAGAGAGGTCGGCGGAAGTAAGACATGTCACTGTAGCATGGACGTTCTTGTGTCTCTAGTGACTGATTGATGCGTCGAGCAGACAACGTCAGATTGGTGTCCACCAATTGCGTAAACCACTTCCAGAATAAGTAACCTGGCTGACTAGACTGATGTGCTTACCTTTGCTCATGTACTTGTACTGCTGACAATTCACAGCTTTCTCGTCAGACCGACAGCATCTCGCTGTGGTATTACTAGCGAGCACTATAGTCTGTCAGGAATGGAGAGTAAAACGAGCGTTGAAGCCAGTGTCGACCATGGAACAACAACACCGTTCCTGTGGTTGATACAGTTCTAGTTCCGACCGCCTCGAGGTCTGCGACGCGTCGTACACCCAGTATTTCTACTGAGGCCGGACGATGGTATGCACTGTCAAGCACACCTGTATTGGACCGAGCATGCTATGACTGTGCAGTAGCAAAGAACCTTATCGACAATCAAAGCTGGTCCATGTTGCGCAACTTTATCGTCCTTGTTGTAAAATCTTATCCGTTGAGTAGGTAAGTATGTCTTAAGAGGTAGAGCTGGCGGGGCGGAATTTGTTCAAATATCCCGTGCCAAGATCTCCATTAACGCTTTTACCGTAACATGGCTCTGGATGTGAACGTTAAAGAACACCTACACACTGCTAATCGTCGAGAAAAGGCGTCTCGCGTGAGTTCTTTCACCACGATCATCGAGTATGAAAAATAGGAGAGGCAAGGAACACCACAAGGAAACACGAATAAACTTCTCCATTTCGTAAATAGCGCGATCAAGCACGAAAATCACCTCGACTATTCGTGCCAGTAGTATCCTGAGCTCAACTGCTGCATACCATAGGTACTGAGTATATGTATGCATGTATTCTGGCATACTTGTGTAATTACAGATTCATTAGCCGGCAGGCATTCCCACAGCCTCGTTTGTGGTTCACACACTTTGAGCTTAACCTCGCGTCGTGTTCGGAGATCTGTATGTGCGTCAATCTCGAGTTCCGGCTGCACCATCGAGATTGCTTCATTATCGTGTCCCAGAGCCACATCAAGCGTGTATGTTACCATCGGGCAGGCTCCCAAGCTTGCTTGTCCTTGCCGTCGACGAATTCCGCAGTATCCTTCGTTTCGACTTCTCGCGACGTTGTATCTCCGACTAACTTCGCATCGTTAGTTGCGCCACCATCATCTTCTTGACCACCCATTATCTCAACAGCGACCTCTGCATCGGCTTTCTTTCCAGCCTCTGCCTTCGCCTTTGCAGCCTCGAACACAGCGAAGAGCCTCTTCTGCTCCTCAATTTGCTTCAGCAACGCAGGCGACGGTCCCTCCGAAAGTGCCACAGTAGCTTTCATACCAGATGAACCAGCAGCCCCGACACCGCCACCAACGTCGTCCTGACCATCCTTCTCACCGTTCTCAGTCTCTCCAACCACATCCTCATCCCCACCATCAACCACCTCCACAAAATCCTCTCCATCCTCAGCATTGAGATCCCTCGCCTCAAATCCAAGACTGACAGGCCCACCCTTCTTGGCACTCGGTTTCCTACCCCTACCCCTCGGTGCCCCTTTGTTAGCCTCTCTAGCCTCCCGCACCTCTCTTGTCCTCGTAATAAGATCAGTCCTAATCTCAACTCCAAGCCTCTTGTTCCAGACCGAAGCCGGGATCATGTTCTTAAGATAAGTCCAGAACTCGTCCGTCTCAGCAATGTCCTTCCAATAGGGCTTCGTGAAAGCGCTGCGACCTTCGGGACATGTCATTGGTTTGGGTAATTTGATGGCTGATGTGGATGTCGAGAGTGCGGTTGCAGCGTTCTTGGCAGATGTAGTGGTTGTGGTGGTGGTGCGAGATTTCTTGTTGGCTCGTGAGGATGGTTTGGTGGTCTTTGAGAAGTCTGAGTGGGAGGACTCGGAGTCACTGTCAGGTGTTGGTTCGGCGCGCTTGCGGGATGAGGATGCGATGGCCATCTCTCTGGATGACTTCATGGTGGGCATGGTATGTTCGAGTATCTTGACCTGAGATCTTTTCAATACTTTGGTAGGGGTTGGGAAAGTAGAATACGATGGGAGGATTGTACATACAGGGCGGGAGAGAAATGCAAATTTTATACGAGCGGCCTCCAGAGCTTTTGATTCTTCACATGGTCAGAGCGAAACCCGAGTGAGTTGTAATGAGGATTAGTACAGATAAAGTGAGAAGACAAGTGAGTTGAAGCTGATCGATTCTGGACGATCGAGACATCTTTGAACAACCTGCATGCATGATGAAGATTGCATTGAGTGGGTTCGACCTCGCAAATGAGGAAGGAGCAAGGTCTTGATTTGCACATCAGCCATCAGAACCCTCGCTCTCGTCACCATCATTTCGTTCCGCATACTCGTTATCCTCATTCAACAACGGCACAAAGCGGAAGTCAATGAAGGAGAATTTACCAGTATCAGCGCCAGCAGCACTGTCAGGACCGACAGCGCCATAGGGGTTCATCATCTCTACCATAAATTGCAAGCTCAAAACACCCTGCCTGTCAAGACGGATACTGACTTTGCTGCCTAATGCCATTGCCCTTCCTGCTCGCTTGATGAGATCGAACTTGTACCTTTCCCGGACACGGCCGTGACTGTCCGATGGAGCTGCGACCACAAACGTCTCTGTGATTTGAGGCTGCTTCCTCCTGTTTGTGCTCGATAGCGCATCAGGCGCTGCCTCAGAAGCGAAATCGACAGTGCTATCACCAAATGGGCCACCGTGGCCTTCGAGTGAGAAGTATGGTGCAGAAGTACTGGAGGCATTGACCACGAGACTTTCCGAATTGGTACTCGCAAGCTCAGAAATAGCATCGTGCAACCAAGTGCTGGGCATAATTGTCTTAAGAACCAGTGCATTTCTGTCGAGAGGTATCTCGTTGCTTTCATCATACATGTTCGGCAGGCTATAGGTGTTCATCTCGCAAGTGGTTTTGACTCCACTCTCCTCGATTGTGATTGACAGGGGAGCGCCACGCTGGAAATAGGAAATTCTGCATGTTCCGCCTAGTCCAAGCGCTGGCGTGTTGAATGCCACGGCATATGACGATGTAATGCCTCCGCTTTGGTTCTTGTATGTAGAGCTTGAATCGGATATGCCAAATATTTGCAATGTCTCGAGCAGTGCAATGATATTCACACGGAATGGCGCAACAGTTTCATTGTCTTCGCCAGCATGTAACAAATATGATGAGAATAGAGTCTTGTCTAGCAAAGTAGAGCCCTGTATCGCGTGCGACTCCTCTGTTGTAAAGCGTAAGCCGTCTGCTGTAATATTGACTTCTGCCATTGGAGTAAAGGCTATGCATCGCAGTAAGCTGTGAAGCTGTCTGGTGGACGTGGCCAGCGCAGTGAACACCGGCTCTTCACTCATGATCGCTGTTGCAGGTTGGAGGGTTTTCAGGAAGTCATGCGAGGTTCTGATGTAGCGTGCCGGAACCTCTACACGTACACTCCCACGCCGCAGATCGTATAGACTGCGCCAAACCTGAATTTGTCAGAGCCTATTCATTATCCGTAACCAACCATTTGACGTACCCAAAAGCTATTGAAGCCGGCAGCCCGAATACAGGTACCGAAACCAAGGACCGATCTACTGATGGTCAGCATTGCTCACAGTGTAGGAATCGGATCCTTTACTCAAACCGAAGAGAATAGTCAAGATAAGACCTGAGGAGAGTCAGACATCGTCCACCAACACGATACACTCGAGACCATACCAATGGCGATCAAGGTCAGACCAATTGGGAGCTGACTGTCCTTGCTAACAGACGGCTGGAATGGACTGCTGGCTGCAGCTTCCCAAACTTCACGTAACGACATCGAAATTCGAGAAAGTGGAGGTTTCGGTTTTGCTTGCAATATCAATGAATACCTTGTCGTCAGCAAGATCAACTAAAAAGTATCTTCCGGACACAGAAGGACGAGTGCAACTTGAGTGGTACGTTATTGGTGTATGGAGCAAGTGCTCTAGGGGTAGCAGTGACATTCCCGCCATTATCTCCCGCCAAGCCAAGTCCTAGTGAGACAAACCGTCCGACCAATCAACGACAGTTCCGCCGACGGTCGGACTCGAGAATTGAAACCTAGGCGGCCTTGCGCAATACTGTACTGACTTTCATGCTCCACGGCAAACTTGATCACAGTCGACCGGTGAAATTGAAAGGCTCTCTCGGCAACAGCAATTGTCGTCAGTGATGAGGAGGCCCAGCGATCAACGGTAATGGCGCCCCACCTCGAAAGTGAGTCCAGCCGGTGCGGTTGCATTTTAGAGCTTGAACAGTAGACTGACTGAATCCAGCTACGAAGCGCAAAGCATCTGAAGACGCCTCTTCATCGCGTTCGAAAAAAGCAAGGACCGAGTCGCCAGAACACAATGGCAGCGTCACATCAGAATCCCCGACCGACCCGCCTATCACGCCTACACCTGTCGACTTCCCCGAAAAGCCGGCCGTAGTTGAGGAAAAGAGCGGTATCATCGAGTTCAGGGTCGTCAACAATGATAACTCACGAGAACACAACATCATCTTGACTGGGTTGAAATGTATCTTTCAGAAACAACTGCCTAAGATGCCCAAAGATTACATTGCCCGCCTAGTCTACGATAAAACTCATCTATCGATCGCAATCATCAAACACCCGCTCGAAGTCGTTGGCGGAATCACATACAGACCATTCAATGGCCGCAAATTCGCAGAAATTGTGTTTTGCGCCATCTCTTCTGACCAGCAGGTGAAGGGTTACGGAGCACATCTGATGGCCCATCTGAAGGATTATGTCAAGGCCACGTCTCCCATCATGCACTTCCTCACCTATGCCGACAATTATGCGATAGGTTACTTCAAGAAACAAGGCTTCACGAAGGAGATTACCCTAGAGAAATCAGTCTGGATGGGCTACATCAAAGATTATGAAGGAGGTACTATTATGCAATGCAGTATGCTGCCCAAGATCCGCTATCTGGAAGCGCCCAGAATGCTGGTCAAGCAGAAGGAAGCCGTTATGGCCAAGATTCGAGCCATCAGCCAATCCCATGTTATCCATCCGCCACCTCCACAGTGGAAGAACGGCATTGTCGAAATTGACCCCATGTCAATCTCTGCAATCAAGGAATCGGGTTGGTCACCATCGATGGATGAACTTTCTCGACAGCCAAGACATGGTCCAAACTACAATCAGCTGCTACATCTTTTAAACGACATGCAGAACCATACTTCCGCTTGGCCTTTTGCTCAACCAGTCAACAAGGAAGAAGTGCCTGACTATTACGAAGTTATTAAGGAGCCCATGGATTTGTCCACTATGGAGGAACGATTGCAAGCTGATCTATACCCTCGCCCGGAGGATTTCGTCAGGGACGCGAAATTAATATTCGACAATTGCAGAAAGTATAACAACGAGACAACTCCATATGCCAAAAGCGCCAACAAGCTGGAGAAATTTATGTGGCAGCAGATTAAAAACATCCCTGAGTGGTCGCACTTGGCCGACTAGAGCCCAGCCAAGGAAGAACCACGCAGAAGACGCAATTAGCTTGAGTCGCAAACGGATTCGAACAGGAACACGATGAAAACTGCCAGCAATAACAATGGTTGTTTTTGGGGGGCGGATAACGGGAGGTGGAGCAGATATGATATGTGTATATGCGATATTACGATGATGAAGAACGAAAGGAATGTGCTAGGCGTTGTATGATGGCTGGTCTGATTTCATGATACCCCGAAGAGTCTGGTTAGAATTGCAAGTTACTGAATCTCAACACTGTCGTGTCCTACATCAAGTCTAGACACACTGTCTGTGAGATATTGACTTTCGCAAATGGTGCAAAATCTGCTCTCTTGTGCTGCATCTACGCGTAAATCTTAGAACAATACTGAGGAGTCAAGGAGAGGTAAGAGAATTTAGTGCAAGTATTGTAGCGTATGTAGTACACGGGCAATTTCAACTTACACTTGCGTTCCACCAATCGGTCTTCGACTTTGACGTCCCTCATAGTAACCACTACATACGACCAACCGGTCCATACAGAGAACACCTCCTTCATATACAACCTCTTCATCGCAAGCACCTCTGTGGAATACCGTTATATCGTTCGGCTTGTATAGCAGTAGAAGTTGTCAACCTTATAAGGCCTGCCTCACTAAGTACGACTTCGTTAGTTCAACGCGACCATATTCGCGAAACACTGGAATCCCAAAAGAAGAGAGCCGCTGAGGGTAGGAAGCAAAGACAGCAGTGCCGTTACCAAGACGATCTCAGTAACGACATAGCACTTTGCTCGTCGAACGCGGCGCGGGACAGGATAAAGGCATCAACCCAATACTCGCAACCATGGAGCACAATCACAACCACAATGCTGCCCAGCCAGATGTCGAACAGCGCAACCGCCTACCAACCCTGATGGAAGTCCTCGGGCGACGCACTCTCGCTCCGGTCGATCTCTTCTCCTTTTACATCTACATGCGCGATCAGCAACGCTCGGTCGATTACCTTGACTTCTGGCTCGATGTGTCTCAGCACATGTCGCTTTGCCGACACTATGTTCGCGAACTGCGTCGCAGCATGCTAGTAGATACACCAGACATGGAAAAAACAACATCGAAGCGCTCGTCTCAATTCCTCGACAGTTTTGCTCTAGACGACACGAATTCGTCGTTACCCTCCTCTTTCGAAAAACGATCTCAAGAAGCAAAGGTTTCCGCCATCCTCCGCTCAGAAGAGTTTAGTAAACAAGTGAACCGCGGCCGCGATCTTAAACAGAACAGCGATTACAGCTCTGCGCAGAGCCTAAATTCAACCCGTTCTGGGCGTCCAGTACACGGTCGGGACCGACACCCCTCTGACAAGCCCTCACCAGGTCTCAATGAGCGCCCGCCTCGGCCGTCCTTCATGACCAACTCCAATTTCGATTCAGAATCACCAGGTCACACCGTCACGAGAAATGACCTCAAGGCCAGTGCTGAAAAGATCCTCTACACATTCATACTTCCCGGTGCCGAAAGAGAAATAGTACTTCCCCAACAGATGGTTGACCGAATGATTTTCGCCATCGAAGACGAAAGCCGTGACGACCCAGAAATCTTCGACGACGCAAAAGACTACGTCTTCCAAGCCATGGAACGAGACGCATTCCCTGGCTTCCTGCAAGCCAAAGCCCTCGGCAACCTCGTACCCCTCTCAACCCTAATCAGACTCGTAATCGGTCTACTATGCCTCGCAGGCGGATTCTGGGCAGGCTACTACTGCATTCTCCGCGCCATACCACGACACACAAGATGTTGGGTACGTACACTCCATTCCCTCTTTGCCCAATTCAACAACTAACATCCGTGCCAATTACAGGTCATACTCCCATTCACAATAGGCTCCTACTTCACCGTCTCCTATCAGTACAAACACGACATGATAACAGCCTACCTCGGCCTCTCGGAATACACATGGATGAACTGGTCGCGCGTACGCGAGCCCTATGTCAAGAAACTTCTCGTCATGCGCGCTAACATGGCGCTTCTGTTCTTCTTGCTCGCTGCTGTGGGGCTGTCATTGCTCTTCATCTTCGTCCCTGGCGTGCGGTTTTAGGAGGTCTGCTCTTGATGAACAGCGGAGCAAGGACGTGTATTTCCCTGACACGGACGTTATAGCCGCTGAACATCAGGGAACCGGACTCTTTGAGTGGCAGGAGAAGCAAGGGACGTTAACGGGGGGTGATGGAGATGACGCTATTTACCTGGCTTATATTAATGAATTTGTCTGCGAGCAGTGATTTACGACTGACTTACACGGGACATTTCAACGTGGTGGGATTTTGCATGGTTGCAGAGGCCTCCGGCGTTCAGGAAGTTATTGGGATGGGACATTGACGATCTGCGTTCAGCGTTTGGTGTACGTTGCCCTGGGTATGGGGCGTACACGTTACGATATTTACGGACACTTCGGTATGCTTGTAACAGATGGAGAAGATTTCATAAGTGGTAATATGAGCTGTGCTCAGCCTTTAGTGATTGGACTATGAAAATGCAATTAAGCTCCATGTCCAACATTTATTGGTGTGTCCTTATTGCTTATCAACGACGTTGATACTGACATGTTATTCATTAAACACTGGACGACGGGTTTGGACCTCGTCTGAGTCATTCGTCGTCACGATAGGTAGAAGGTATCTCGTGTTATGTCGTTTTCGTGATCTGGTGGTATGCCACGCTGCTCGTTCAATCATGACTTCCATAGCTTGTCATCCGTAAAACAGATCCCTGAGCTCGCTGTTGGGTGAAGTGGCTTCTTGGGAGGCATAAGCGCAACTCGCATGAAACAACTATGGCTTGCTCTCTATCTCCGTTTTGGGGTCTATGGTGACCACATCCTGCTGAGTGTGTTTCATTTCGAGGTTTTGGACGTAGTGTTTTCCGCTTCTCACGTAAACCCACCTCTTCCTCGATTTCTCTTTGCACCTCGGCCCAATCCTCCCCGTCCAGCCATACTGGCATAGTCTCCAGTATCGTCGACATCCATCTTTACCTCATCACTGCTTACATCCTCGTCGTCTTCGCCTTCCATACGTTCATCTAGATCCCTCTTATTGCCTCTTCGATCTCGTGCTCGTACTGCTTTGGATGCGTCGTTTTCCCCTTGAACAACCGCTGTGTCAACTACTTCTTGTCTCTGGCGCTGCAAGCTGGTCCGATGAGCTGCTTCCGTGCGGATGTGCATTATTTGAGCTTCGAGGTTGTTGATTGTTCCGATACATCGAGATTGCCACGTATTCAGTATCTGGGCTATCGCCGGTAGTGAGGTTGGTCTTAAGTCTCGGAGTGGTGCAACGGACGTAATCTGTACCCTGGGCGGTGTTGATGTAGGGCTCAATCTTGCTGTTATGAGGCCTGCATAAATGGCGGATGTAACCAGACTTTCCAGCTCTTGATGAGAGGATAGATCGAGGACGGAGAGAAGTGACGGATATGTCAAAGGGTCTGGCTTGGTTAGATCAAGCGGAAGGAATGGGGAGGCGAGAGTAAGAAGGGAGAGTTGGCGGAGCTTGAGGGCTTGAGATTCGCTGAGTGTTGGAAGGCCGGGTGTGGATTTGTACTCGGCGTAGGTGCCCCAACTGAAGATTTCGAGCGATGTTAAAGCAGACTGATATTCGCTCTCCGCTGATCGGAGTGCTTGGATCGCAGAAAGTTGCAGGAGCTCGGTGAAGACGTATGTACCCGGAGCGGAAGTGGCTCGGGTGATGAGATCAGCGAGAAATCGTGGAGAGGGATTCTTCGTGGATGTAACTTCTATGATGAATGGCTGAAGGGCTATAAGGGCTTTCGGTTGTGCCTGATCCATGATTTCGATATTGAACGTATGTGGTAGGTGGTATAACCAAGGTAGCGGACGTGGTTGTGACGAGATTATCTACTAGACGAGTTGAGTGGGACGTGCTAGAGAGGTGTAAGATGCCGAAAACTGCTCAAGTACTTTCAAGTGCAACAAAACTACGAACTTGCATCTGCACCACCCGACAAGGAATATCGAAGCAATGACTTGACTGTGTACTAGTATGCGCTCATTTGTTACTTGTCACTGAGCGCAGGCACTGTGACAATGGCAAGTGCCAGCCTTGCAGACTTATCGATAACAGAATGGGTGGTGCGAGTGGGCACCTGAGCCGCCACCGGTAAGAGCCGTTTAGACGTAACCACAAAAGGACAAGCGCATACTTGTTGCTTTAGCCTTCATCAAAAATATGTTTGAGAGTAATCTGCTTTGATAGTACCACCGACCTCGCCAACTCGCAGTTGGAAAAACGGACAACAAATACAAGGCTTCAAGTAAAACGATCTGGTCTATCTCGGTTTATCCAACCTAAAAATAGCCGTCTGGGACAAGAGAAGTGACTGTCGACATCCCTACTTGTATTGTTTTCCATGTACCATTCTTTTCGATCTGACTCCCCTACGCGTTACGGCGTAATTCTTCATACTGCCAGTGTATCGAAGCACGGCTCGACCATGTAGGTGAGAGCGGAGAAAGCAAATGAAGTGTCAGTCTCATTGTGCATTTTCCCGCCAACAGTGTTTTGTATGACGGTCCGTGTAACACTTACACCAGCCTTCCGGCTCTGATGAAAGATTGGCACATCCAAGATTTGGGCATCTAAACATGAGATGGGAAAGAAGTAATGAGGACAAGCAAGGTGTTATCACTCGGTAGTCCTACAACCGTTATTCGCTATTGAGTTGAAGATAAGGCAGAAAATCTGGGAAATCTTTCGAGGAAGGACAACTGGATGTGGTTGGCCCTGTAAAAAGTGGAACGGTAATGTTCTGCCTTTGCTGACCTCCAATGCTAGGTGTCGTCAGTGCTAGAAGGACTGTCGCTAAGTGTATAACACCACAAACGACGGTTGTCAAGCTTTCACAGCCCCCGACTTAAAAAAAAACATCCTCAGTTCGAGCCTCTTCGCGATCAACCTTTTCACCATCACTACCACACTTACAACGATTGTACTTACTCAAAAATCAGATCACTTCTAGTTCTAACGGGCAGCAAAACCATAACCCTTGATCCAATCCCCTCCCCTCTTTACTGCAGCTCCAGCGCAAGACATAGAACTTTGTGATTGAACCCAGCACCGCCGGTAAAGGAGGATCGTAAGAAATACAGTTATGGAAAATCCCCTAGTGTCTGGTGTGGTTGATGGTAAACGCAAATTACAACGCTACCATTGGGCCAACCATCAGAACACGTCCTTGAGGATTTTTTGATACCAAATATTGCGCGTTTGAAACTCATATCCCTTCAGCTGCAGCATTGCGCAAACGGCGCGTTGTCCGCTACCCGATGCTCTTTGCCCGTACCTTACGCTTTCACTATTATAGGAGTTCTAGTATTAATTATTGGGGTTCAGCACGTGCAGATATCGAGGAAACAGACGAGGAAATATCGCAAAGACGTTGCTGTCAAGTCTTCACTACTGACCGTGTCAGGGAACAAGTCATATTATCAGTGTGTTATCCACGGTTGACGGAGGCTGTCTCATTACCTACGGTAGGTAGCCGATGACCGCAACGGTGGCTGAGGAGTCACTACGGTACAGAAGCCTACAATCTGGCCGCGCTTTGGAAGGATGAGGGCATATCGAAGAGACGCAGGAACAGCGAGTATACTCCTGGCCAAAGAGGAGTAAACGATAACAAGCTGAGCTGTCTTTAGCAGGCTCGAGCTACGCGCTACCGAGGTGCTAGGAAAGTTGGACTCACTAAGCTTGACACAAGACCCGGATACAATCGATGCTGGTATGAATAACATGTGCAAGCAGACTCATATACAGCCTTCCAATTGTTGTGGTACTCACTCTACAATAATGGCAACTCACCAGTCTGTCGGTTCTGGAGGCAGAGATTCGGACAACCAAGCCAATCCGAAAGGTGCGCATCCGAAGTACTCATTCAATATTGTATTCAATGTTATACAAAATGCTCAGGGATTGGTTTCCGGTGCAAGGATCGTGGAGTCTCAATGGCCCAGCGAGACGGTTCTTGACGACGATCAATTGATGAACCACTTGACCTAGATAGAGAATGACGACGCAGTTACACGAACGATTATCCAGTCACGCACGTTAAGGGCGTCAATGGCCTGGATGGATGCTTCATCGGGATGCGACACCTAGAATCGATCCTAGCACACCCCAATCCGAGCCACATGATCGAAAGGCAACAAGAGGTTTCTGGATCCAATAGGTAGTGGTATTGACTTGTCGAACCACACGCAAAATGTCCCGTGCAGGTTAAAATCACATATCTACACACTAGGAATCAACATTACTCATCGATCAGCTGCATCGCAAACTCGATATCCATAGCTGTAAGAGTATATTCCGAACGAAGGGAGTCCGAAATGGTCCCTATCTCCCAGCAGCGTTGTGCCCAAACTGCGTGGACAATACCGTGCTGCACGAATTGTCAAGCACGAAAAATAAATTCGAGCATACCGGGCACGTTCATGATCTACCGATGTGTGGCAAGGATCGAGAGTAAACTCGCTGAGAATCTGTTCGTTAAAGTAGGCATGACTAGGCACGGACATTCTATTGACAGGACTATGCCCCTAACAATACATTAGGGACGATAGCTGACTGATACAAATTGAGGTACGCAGAAGGGGACGATTGGACTCCATTGGCCAGAGTAATGCAGAAGTCCTACGCCAGGAACCATCGCTTCTAGATATAGCTACCTGTCATTCAATTGATGTCTTTCCCAAGAAATTGCAAGTGTGTACCAGGCACAAACAAACCAATTTTTAGCTGATTTAATTCAACGCCTGTGCCACACTCATCCAACACCGTCTCCATATGAGATTGGATCCGATAACTACCTATGTAGGTAGTGGCGCCATTACAATACAGAAATATGGTTTAGTGGTACTTGCATAAGGTATAGATATCGCTGTTGTGTTGAGCATTCTATTCTGTATATTCTGAGAGATGTAGGGAGCATTACTGGTATCTATAGATTGTGTTTTTGTGCTGCATACTGTACTGCACAATCTACTTGAGTACAGGCAATCAAGTACCGGCGCCACACCTATGGCGTGGGTCTTCTACCTGGACCCCTGGCGTGGTGAAAAGTGATTAGCCCTCCCCTGAGCTTGCCTCGAATAGGACCCTGTTCTTATTTTAGTTTCAATGTGGCCTGAGTACCTACGTAACTTTGATTCTCCATACTGAGGTACATGTAGTTTCTTTTGTTCTCAAAGAGTTTGTCAGCCCAACATACATATACACCATTATAATACTGCGAGTATTACACCATACAACACTGCGGCGGTTTGGGCCACGAGCCAGTAAGAGTACGTGCCGAACGATACCTGTCGCAACGCTCCGATAGCCCCAACACTTGCCACTGCCATTCTCCTATCAAAAGTCGAGTCAGAGCACAACGCCCAACCTTTCAACTAGCGAGTACAATTTTTGACAGGCGATTTGGTCACACACACGCACGCTTAGTAGAAAACAGTTGGCAAGATGAGGCTATGAGCAGGACTCTGCGCTATTTGGTTGGATTTAGTAAAGAATATTGTTTGGAAACATGGCCGCGCAACTCGCCCCGTCCATGTCCGCCCTCATGGCAACCACCACACTCAAAGTGGATGGTATGACATGCGGCGCGTGTACATCAGCAGTTGAGTCCGGCTTCAAAGACGTGGATGGCGCAGGTGCCGTCTCTGTGAGCTTAATAATGGGAAGAGCTGTGGTACATCACGATCCAACAAAACTCACACCCGACCAGATTGCGGAAATCATCGAAGATCGCGGCTTCGATGCTGAAGTCCTTACAACAGACACGCCGAGCGTAAAAGCGGCCTTGCCGATCGAGACATCATCTTCCAGTGCCTCAGCTTCTACGACTACACTGAAAGTGGAAGGAATGACTTGTGGCGCATGCACGTCTGCTGTTGAGGCAGGCTTCAAGGGAGTTGAAGGAGTTAAGTCCATGAGCATATCTTTGCTCGCGGGAAGAGCTGTGGTTGAACACGATGCCACTATAATAAGCCCAGAGCAGTTGGCAGAAATTATCGAAGATAGAGGTTTTGATGCCGAAGTTCTAGAAACAAAGCAGCAATCTGCTAGTGGTAACGATGTTACGCCAACGGCTCCGAGCGATACCTACAACACAACTGTGTCAATCGATGGCATGACATGTGGTGCCTGTACATCTGCCGTGGAGGGTGCTTTCAAAAACAAGCCAGGCATGATCAGGTTTAACATCAGTCTGCTTGCTGGTAGAGCTGTCATTTTGCACAACATCAAAGAGTTGACGCCAGAGCAAATCGTCGAGGCTATCGACGACGCGGGATTCGATGCTAAACTGATATCTTCCGAGCCAGAAGGAGTGCAGTTGCAATCTTCATCGACTGTACAGCTCAAAATTTGGGGACTGTCCGATGCTACTACTGCTACCGAGCTCGAGACTATGCTGCGTGGAGAGGACGGCGTGAAGAGTGCCATAATCAGCCTGGCTACATCCCGCGTGACAGTGCAGTACGACCCTTCTGGAATTGGCCTTCGCAAAATTGTTGAGACAATCGAAAGTGCAGGTTACAACGCTTTGGTAGCTGACTCCGACGACAACAACGCTCAACTTGAATCTCTTGCAAAGACAAAAGAGATCCACGAATGGAAACAGGCTTTTCTTACATCTTTGTCATTCGCTATACCTGTTTTGTTTATTAGCATGATTATACCCATGTTTCTTCCTTCTTTGAATTTTGGCGCATTCGAAATTGTACACGGTTTGTTTCTAGGGGACATTATTTGTGGAGCACTTACAGTGCCTGTACAATTTGGTATTGGAAAGCGATTCTACATCTCGGCGTACAAGAGCATGAAGCATGGGTCGCCAACTATGGATGTTTTAGTGGTTTTGGGAACCTCGACCGCATTCTTCTTCAGTTGTTTTGCAGTTATCATCGCAGTACTTATTCCCCCACACAACAACCCTGGTACCATCTTCGATACAAGTACTATGCTTATTACATTCATTACACTTGGAAGATGGCTGGAAAACAGGGCCAAAGGCCAGACATCGAAGGCATTGTCAAATCTTATGTCATTAGCTCCCAGCATGGCCACGATATATGAAGATCCCTTGTACGCTGAAAAGCTTGCAGAAAATTGGGAGTCGCCGAGCTCGCCTGTCGTCGAGAAGGGTGAGAAGTTTACTGATGTCCGAAAATCAATCAACGAAGCTGCAGTGGAGAAAATCATCCCAACCGAGTTGATCGAGGTCGGAGATGTGGTTCTCTTGAGACCGGGTGACAAAGTCCCAGCTGATGGTGTTGTCACTCGCGGAGAAAGTTATGTTGACGAATCCATGGTTACTGGAGAACCGGTACCAGTTTTGAAGAAAAAAGGGCACTCTCTTATTGCAGGTACTGTCAATGGAGCCGGTCGAGTGGATTTTCGAGTCTCTAGAGCCGGCAAGGACACTCAACTCAGCCAAATTGTCAACCTTGTTCAAGAAGCCCAAACTAGCCGTGCTCCCATTCAACGCATGGCCGATCTGGTGGCGGGCTATTTCGTCCCAGTTATTATTCTCCTCGGCCTTACAACCTTCGTTGCCTGGATGGTACTCAGCCATGTCCTACCTCATCCACCAAAGATCTTTCTCGACGCTCAGTCTGGTGGCAAATTCATGGTCTGTCTCAAACTCTGCATCAGCGTCATAGTCTTCGCCTGCCCTTGCGCTCTTGGTCTTGCAACCCCAACTGCTGTCATGGTTGGCACTGGTAGAGCCTCACAACAAGGTATTCTCGTGAAAGGTGGTGCAGCCCTCGAAACTGCAACTCGTGTAACTCACCTCATCTTTGACAAGACCGGCACTCTAACCTTCGGCAAGCTCAAAGTGTCACGTGTTACTATTCAAGGCATCTGGAATGTCAGCGAAGAAGCCCGCAATATGTGGTGGACTATAGTAGGTCTTGCGGAAGGAGGTTCTGAACATCCGATCGGCCGATCCATCGCCCTGAAAGCAAAGGAGCAACTTCAAATTGGACCCGAAGACTCTCTCCCTGGTCTTGTACCGCAATTCGAAGCTCGAGTTGGGGAGGGTATTGTTGCAACTATTGCCATCAACTCTGAACGCCACGGTGTCCGGATCGGAAATGCATCATTCCTAGAGGCACATAGCATCGACGTCCCATCAAGTCTAAAGTCAGAAAACTCAAACTCATTGGCAGGCTTGACACTGATTTATGTTGCTATCGACAACAAATTCACTGGCTTCCTTGGGCTCTCTGATACTGTGAAACCTACCGCCGCAGCTGCCGTTACCGCCCTACATAAAATGGGTATATCCACTTCCTTAGTCACAGGCGACACATACTCCACCGCCTGTGCCATCGCAGACCTAGTCGGAATCTCACGAGACGCCATCAGCGCCTCCGTCACACCCAGTCAAAAACGCGACATCGTAGTCGAACTCCAAGCCCAAGGAGAAATCGTCGCCATGGCCGGCGACGGCATCAACGACTCCCCCGCCCTCGCAACCGCAAACGTCGGCATCGGCCTCGTCTCAGGCTCCGACATCGCTGTCGAAGCAGCCGACGTCGTCATCATGCGCTCCGACGATCTTCTCAACATCCCCGCCGCACTCTGCCTCTGCAGAACAATCTTCAACCGCATCAAAGCTAATCTCCTCTGGGCTTGCGGCTATAATGTCATTGGCCTCCCCTTCGCAATGGGCTTCTTCCTGCCCTTCGGCATGCATATGCCTCCTCTTGCCTCCGCTGCTGCGATGATTTTCAGCTCCATCTCTGTCACTCTGTCGAGTCTGGCTTTGAAATGGGGCAGGAGACCACGGTGGTTGAATGTGGAGACTTTAGAGATGGAAAAGAATAAGATTGTTGTTCCGAGGGTTGGGGAGCCGAGAGAGAAGAGTGGTGCTAGTGCGCTGGGTCAGCGTGTTTGGAGGGTGTTTGATACGAATCTGGGGGGGCTTAAGAGGACGAGGGCTGGTATGAAGGACGCGGAGCGGGGTGATTATGTGCCGCTGAGGACGGTGGGGGATGTATAGAGCTGTTGGATATAGTGCTATATAGCTGTTTCTCTTGTGTATAAGTTAGGTATTCTTTCTCAAATGTCGATTACTTATTATTCAAATTCATTATACCATACCCTACCATACCGCATCATGCCAGCCTTACCTAACCGAATCCCAAGTAAAACACCAGTATACTACGTAGCCCATACCCCGTCTCCCTCACACAGTTGCAAGTAACGACCCAAATCCCTCCCCCTCCTCGAAAAATCTAACTTCAACCTCCACAATCCCAAACGTGCCAACAGCAGCATATAAATCCGCTTCCCCCCTCAATCCCTCCACACCTCCATACCTCCTCTCCATCTCCGCATCCTTTTCTTCATCAACATTCCATTCACCCTCGAGCACACCGTCTCGTGTAAAGAAGACGCGTGTTCGATACCGTGGTAATGGACTCTGCACTTCTTTCTGCGATGGCGTGCTAGTCCTGTTATACATTTGTGTTTGTGGAGCGAGGGGTGGAGGAGTGAAAGTCATGCCCAAGCCGACAGTTGTATGAGGCTGAATGGGAGCGGCGAACGCAAGGCCGCCGGTTGGATCGTTGATGTATTTGTTCCCGTCGTCGGAGTGGATTGCTAGGGAGGCCCGGTGCCAGCCTGGTTGGCGGGATGGGGGGTAGGGTTTTGAGAGGTAGGCTATTGATACGCTGGCTTCGGAGGAGGTGTAGGAGAGAGGTGTGAGTTCGAAGTATATTGTTCTTGGTTTTGGGTTGTTGGAGGAGGATGTGGAGGCGAAGTAGAGCGGGAGGAGGGTTGAGATGGTTTGGTCTGCTGGTGGAGGTGGGGTGCGGGTGCTGAAGCGTGAGGTGGATGTTGTTGGTTGGGTTGAGATGTGGTAGATCATTGATGGGGTGGCGTTCTGGGTGTTTGGGGAGAAAGAGTGTGGGGAGGTTAGGGGGTTGAGTTTCGTTATTTTGCCGGTGAAGGTTTGAGGGATGTCGAGGGTGTGGTGGCCTTGACAGACGGCGTCGATGAGGGTTTGATTTGGGATGCCAGGTTGGTAGACTGGATGGTGAGCACACCAGGCGTGTGCTCGTGCTGCTTCGTCGTATGATGCGTTGGATGTTGTGCTGTATTCATTGGTGATTGCTGGTGGTGGTGGTAGGAGTGCGGTATCGGGGACGGACGTCCAGTCGTGGTAGGGCGGTGGACCATCATCTGCTGTTGGTTGGGCTGGGTATGACTGTTTCTTTGATGTGGATGAACTTTCGTAGTGTGATGGTGGTGGACCAGGCGGAGGTGCGTAGGCGGGTGGATCTTGCTGTCGATAGGGGTGGTTCGAGGAGGAGGTTGGCATGTCGGAAGATGAGGTGAGATCCGAGCGGTATGCTTTCTCCCCTTTGAGCTTTGAGAAGAACTTTGACATGACTGTTACATTGACGAGTACCTTGTGTCTCGACGAGTATGTTGTGATGCTGGCTGCAAGAACTCCCAAACTATCTGTAACAACACCACGGGAGTTGTGGCTGTTGCATCATCTAAATTACCTCTCAAGTCAAAGAGCAATATTCACAGGAACTGACTACGTCGAGTAAAATGAGCTTCCTGCCCACTTGTGGTTGCTATCATACTATAATTTCTGTCAGAGAGAAGGCGCAGGTGTGGCTGTGCAACGATGACTCGTTGATCCGTTTGTTGTCACATTTTCGGTTTCTCTCAATACTCCTCACTTCATCCTCCGCCATCTATCCTTTTCACTCACAAGGACAGATCATGGAGCAACGTCAGGCAGTAGTCTCTGCCAGATCGTGGCCAATATAGAAAGACAACCAAGACAGGTGAGTGCGAGATCTCAGGTTCACGTACAGTGCCAGGCCATAGCAAGTCTGCATCGACTTCGCGCTCGATTAGATTCCGCAGGCTGGTGAGGTTGCTTGTGCTCACCCTCTGCTCTACCTCGATTCACCTCGCCTGGTGAGCCTCGCTCCGAGCTTTATCTGCGGCGTCGCACCGGGTTTCAAGCTCACTGGCTTCGCCCAAAGATGAAATGCCCGATTTCAGCACTATTATACAGTACATATGCTACCGCGTAGATCGCGCATACGGTCGACATGTCCCCAAAGGTAGCGGGTAAAAGCCTGGCACACCAGTGAACTACGAGACTTGCAGTCATGCCAACCGCGGCGCAGGCCTCAGTGAGTATTCGGTCTAGATACTGGCCAAGTGCAATGGTGCTTTCAAAAAAGCAGCATGGACCGGGGGGCTGGAGTTGTTCACCTTCTACTATAGGCAGGTATTTGAACGTGCAGTTACATCGGCGGTTTTATGATTGATAGTCCCAACATGCTTCCACAGTCGGCAGGTCCCTTTGCTATTTGGTTAAATGTTTGCACTATTTATTTATTCGGTTGTGAGATATCAATCTTCGTTTCAAAGTCCCGACCACCATGCTCAATTCCCACGTGGGAAAAATGTCGGCTATAGAGTTAAGCTAATAAATATTCGGTCTAGATCAACAAATTGTCTTCGTTTGAAGCGCACATGCTCACATCAGCAAAGTTCAGTGACCGACGACAGAACGGTCTCGATCTGGTCCACTCAGAGTTAAAGGGAAGAAGTCTCTCCTGATTGTAACGTCGGTACCGTGGCCATGTTATGTTTACCGCAACACGTGGGCTGAGTCGATGCGCTGGGATGCGCTTGTACAGGTTAAGGACATGGCTTGAAAGTCAACAGTGAACAGGGTAAGTTTCGAGATTGCATTGGGACTTACTATCCAGTAGTAGTGCTGCTATAGCTTAGATTGAGACGTGGAGTTGTACGGATCATTCGATGGCACTACCACTACACTCGCTGGGACTCACAACCAAAGCGCCAGAGGAAGCAGTACTTCTACTCTGTTCAAACAGTCCGGATACGACGGCTGCAATTGAGAGGATCGTATGCATCATCGGAGATGATTCAACTAAACACAGTAACTCCATGCATAGGCTATAAAGCAGAGCTCGACTACAGTCCTGTCCAACTTATACAGAACAGTACTTAATATTCCCAAACCTGGCGAGTGGAGTTTGCATCCGGTAGCGGTCGCTTGCTCTCTTAAGCTATAAACCCAGGTCTCACATCGAAAGGCAGCCTGGATCAGGAAGGTACCGGATCTAGAGATACCGTATTTGAGCCATTTGATGGTGGATACGAGCTCAACGTCCCGTGCGCCTCGTGCCGGGATTCAACACTAAGACCTAAACGGGACTGTAAGCTATCTGCTACAGGGAACATTTCTGTATAACGCTTCATTCGGCTTGTCAGTCCCGCTGGAAGGAGTCTCAAGCCGCCCTAGACTCGTTCTTATGAACTATATCCACGTTGGATAGTACGCCATCAGACAGTCCCATTGCATAGCATGGTTTGAGCACCATGTGGCTTTCTGCCTCAACTGCTTTGGGAGACTGATGGGTGCATCGAGACCCTCGCTTCTGACCGCCGTGCTTCAGTTCTCTCTTCTGGTCTAACTCTAATTCCAGCACTTTCTAGGTGTATGGAGTATGCGAGATGTTTTGGTACAGTAATGGCTAGGTACGGGTTTGGTCCAGATCTGTGTGCGCCAGAAAGCTCATTACTACACGGGGTAATCAACAGGTCAATTGAAGGAATAAAGACAAGGGGTTCTGTCTTGCTCTTCTTCACAATCTGCTTTCAGTCAAAATCATCTAACCCTTCTTACTGCTTATAGCCGATACAGCTATTGGCGCTAGGCTCAAACATAATGTTGGCATTCACTGTCGTACTGACTATCACAATTGCACAATGGTCTTCACTAAGCCAAGCAATGCCTTTACTCGAGGACCGTACTGGCAGCGTCTGCAATGGTGGTATCTACGGAGAATTGACCCCGTTCTTGGTAGCTTTTGAGCCAGCTCAACTATATTGCTCTATCGTCTTTCCAGTTCAATGCACCACGGCTGCTGTCAAGCGAGCAATATCAACCACTGCTAAGACCACCACGAACGCTATATCGACCACAATAGCCTTGACGACTACTACAACTGCAATGGCTGCATCAACCACAACGGCTGCTTCAGTAAACTCTATCTCTTCAGCATGGTCGAAATGCCAACAACAACCTGCATCTATAATCTCAACCCTTTGTTCTTGTATCGAAACTCCAAAGGCTTGCTCTACTAGCAAAACCATTCAGACAACACCTACTACACGCACCACCACGGCTTCTACAAAAACAAGTACTACTCCCTCAACAACGATCACTAGCACGACCAAGGCCAGTACGACCACGACTACGACCACAATGACACCATCTGCAACTACTAAATCGTCCAGTACTACATCAGCCACCACCACTACGACGACCACAACACTGTCCACAATTACTACGGCATCCACTATTATATTGTCCACCACCACTTCGTCTACCACCGCCCCGTCTACCACCACCACCACCACTACATCGACCACGACGACACTATCCACCACGACGACGACTACAACCCCGTCCACCACCACATCGTCCACCACCACATCGTCCACCACCACATTATCCACCACCGTACCGTCATCTACTATCTCGTCCTCTTCTACATCGTTCTCATCCTCTACCACCACTGCCACTACACCAATCACCACCACCACTACGGCTGCTACTACACCATCTACGACTACCACATCATCCTCAACTACCACATCATCTTCTACTACAACCACGACGGTAAGTGACACACCTACTAGTACAACCTAAAGCTAATTTACACCAGGCCGGACCAACTCAAACCGACAATACCGCCTGTCCAACCGTTACTACAGAAGCCACTGATACATTTGTATCATTCTACTCAGGCTCAGGAGGTACGTGTACTTCAATCTCAGAACAAATTATCTACTAACAATACCTCTCACTACGTAGTCTACGCAGATCCCAGTACCGATTCAGGCAATGACGATCCTGACGATTCCCCACCTTACTCAACTACTCTACCTGGCACCCTCGACACCTGCAGTGCTCTCACGCAATGTGCTGATCTGGCTGACAACGACCCACTCAATTACGAAAGCTTCAACCTCTACTACCAGATCAGCACCGCCTCCTGGATCTGTAACCAATTCCTCGACAGAAGCAGATCATCGGATTTTAACACTGACAGCTCAGATGTGGGCCAGTCATTTGGGTACAATTTGGGATGATACGTATCATGAATGAACCGCTCCAAACTTACCCATCGATACTAAACATGAATACATGGGAGATTCAAAATCCTGCCTCTCTCTCTCACTAATCTACATCACGCACCGGTAGCCACGTTTAGCAGCCCGCTCGTAGAGGTTAGAGATGAATTTTGCATGTAACCCACGAATGAGATTGCTTCTTTTGTTGAAAGCAAGCCATATGTACTTGCGTAACGTCGAAAAGACCGGGTAGCCCATTGCAGATTGCAGTGCGAGTATTGCAGCAAGCAGTCAGTATGGACGTACAATACCTACTGTATAACCATGCGACCGCGTACTCATTTAGAGTATCTGCCTCAATCGATCGACGCGCAGAAAACAAAAGAACGACATACACACCTACGCACGTACCCAAATCACAAGTAATCAGGACCAAGTTCCACCAGTCTAACGTACAGCCAAAAAAAAAAAAACCAACCTACCGCCCCTCTACTGTAACAAACTCCGCTCCTCCTCCGAGAATCTATACCTCACCTCCTCAACCCATCAACAGCAAAACAATAAAACCACGTCAACTCCTCCCCCTCATCTCCATCATTGCGCACTCCATGCTCCGCATCCCCCGGGATAAATACCACACTCCCCGCCTCAACTTCATGCTCCGTTCCATCAATCCTAACAAATCCATGGCCCGAAATGATATGGTACACCTCGGCCTGACTGTGTCTGTGGCAGGCTAGAAAGCCACTACCGGCCGGACACGATATGATGCCGACGGTTAGGGAGTTTGTTTTTGTGAGTGGGGACGAGATTAGGGTGCGCCAGGAGCAATTGCCACGGCTAGTACGGCTGGTGTCGTCGGGGTAGGATGAGGTGGGGAGTTAGGTTATGGCTTTTGGGCTCAGGACTAGGGGCTCGGTGGTAAGGGGTGTGGTTTGGTGTGGCTTGTCCGAGGGCGTTGGGGGGTTGTGGTGATGGTCCATGGTGTGTTTGTTGTGCTTGTTGTTGTTGGTGTTTGCTTGTGAGAGAGTTAGGTGTGTACGTATGTATGTAGTGTACGTATATACCTGTACAACCTGCGGAGAGTCTGCCTGGCTGGCCTTGAGGAAGCATCTACCTACCTTGTGACAGCTCGTCAATTCTAGGAAGGTTGGTACTCGTATATAGCATTCCAAACCTGCACTCGCAAGTTAGTTAGAGGTCTCTGAGTGAAAGTGTGGAGCATCAGGCTGACTAGTTACTGTGCTAGTAGACGTTATGCGGGAACCGAACTTGTAGATAGTGAGGTTGCTGAGAGGCCATCTTGAAAATTTTGACATCGTTAATACTGTATCCTGACTCAAATATAGTCGCAACGGGGGAATTTTATGAGTTCGGTTTCCTACGGTGTTTGAACCCCCAGCCTGTGCCTGTGAACATGAATCTAGATGCTACGCACTGCTGTCTCCAAGAAACGATACCTACCTACAGGTACATACAGTAGAGTACGAAGTCAATCATTGCAACTTGAAATGTGTGTGGCGACTCTCAACAGGCCATGGCAGTTGATGAGCATACCGTATGCAAATGAGCCCCCTCCAGTGCTTCTGCCGAAAGATCAGATCCGCCACGATGTGTCGAGTTTGTGACGGAAACAGATACAAGAACAGGTGAGAAACTTTGAATTCAGTTGCACAGCATTTAAAACTCCAGAAATTGAAAGGTTCAGTAAGTACTAATCTCCCTTTTCAAAGTCCGTCTCGTTAGCCATCTTTCTCCTGGCTCTATCCTCCAGACTATCATCCTTCACGCACGTGCCATGCCTGCTAGTCTTAGGTAAATTCCTCAAACACGGCGCATGAAACAACTGGCCACTCCAAGCACCCTTCACCGTCCCCGTAAACACCACAACCCACAGCAAAACCACCATGACCGCAAATATCGTCCCCAGCACTCTGAAAAACAGACTTGGAAACTCATTTCCCAGTTGGATCGTGCTAGCTGCCATGACACCGAGCGGGAACGTGAAGCCCCACCAGCCCATATTGAAGGGGAACGAGCCGCAGGAGTAAATCGCTGCGAGGGCGTAGACGAACCAGACGAGGCCGAAGGACCACATTATTAGAGCTGTAAGCAAGCCAAAGAGGTAGAGGATATCTCCTGCGGCAGGGATGTGTGATAGGAAGGGTGGGACGAGAGGGAGGACCTCTCGCATCTGTGCGCCGAGGTACATTATTGTGTAGCCGCCCATGCCGAGGGGTCCGAGGGGTAGGAAGGACGAGACGATGATCTCGCGGGGCGGGAGTTTGTGCACGGCCAGACGCTGGTAGTACATTACTAGCGTGAAGATGGCGAAGGGGGTGGACATGCCCCACATCACGTAGCTTGTTATCAGTGTGGCTAGTGCGTAATGTGGGCTGTTATTGTTGTGGTGGTATTTGAGAAGGGCGCCGGCAACTTCGGCTCCGGTACCGCTTGCGACGATGGTGGCTGCGATGGGGAGGAGTTGCGCTGCTGTGATGCGTTCGAGGGATTGGAGATGGGACTGGCTGATCAGGATGAAGGAGAGGGAGATTGTGACTGCGATCGCGGCGATACTGTCTATCATCCAGAGGATCCAGGCGAGTGTTGTTGCCCAGGGGCCCCAGTGGGGGCAACAGAGGAAGATGAGGCCTTCTATGATGGTTGCGAAGCCCATGGGTATGGTGCCGAGGAAGAGGCTGTTGGTTGGATCGTGGATCATTACGGTCCATATCTCGGGGTATGCGGTGTATCGTATGATTGATATGATGGACGCGAGCGTGAAGATGATGAGGTTGAGGACTAGGAAGAATACTGAGAGCCAGTAGAGCCATGTAGCTTGGAATGGGATTGTGAAGAGTAGAATGGAGACGATGCCTGTGCCCATGGTGACTGAGAACCATGATGGACTGAAATTTCGTACCACTCTCCGCCAGCCGACATCGTATTTGGACTTGGACTGGAAGGATGTTGGTGAGCTTATGGTGGTGATGTCTCCTGCGGGATCGGACACGATGTTGGTGTTGTCGGTTGTATCTTCAGTCACTGCGGGCAATCTCGAGCTTGCAGGCATAGTCATGGCAGGGTTGTTGGATGCCAACCGCACCAGCTGTTGGTCATCCATGGTGACGCACTTTCTTCGTTGCTCAACGATTATTTTGTTTGACTTGCTTGATGGAGAACATCAATTGAGGGTAGAAAGGTTTAACAAAATGTATTCGTCGCATCTTGACGGTTGTGTGACTTAATCTACGACACATATAGTAATGCCAAACTGCTTTAAATTTCACGTCATGGTAAAGCCGGCTTATAGTTCGGACAAAGTTCCGATCATCTGAACTCACCTCGAGTGTTAGCGAGAAAGTCTTTATATGCATCACGTGGGATAGTGCAGTTCACTTACACGTATTTACAAAATGTAGAATAAGTGTTCTACTTGACCGAGGCTAGGTGCAATATTCATAATTACTCCTAATGCTTTCCTGAATATTCTACCTCACTGCGAACGCTGACAACGATAAAGTTCCTTACGTTCTCCCGAATATCAATTCGTGCAAATGCCTTCAACCACCTCTCAAACAAGAAAACCCAATACGACCCTTGCTGTAGCCAATGCCCAGGACGCTTCTTCAGTTGGTGTAGCCAAAGAATGTTCTCACCTTTGCAATGTTGTTCGCGGACACGCCGTCCCATTGCAGACTAGCTGAACCCATTGCATATGGATGTGGTGCTAGTGAGGGATCACCCATGAGCAATGTCGCAAGGACCATACAAGTGGCTGGGACGTTATCAACCCTCAGACCTGAAAAACATTAGCAGAATCCTGTCCAACAGAGACTCAATCAGTACTTACTCAGTGCTGCTGGCTGATTGACGGTGACGTTTTGGTTAGCTTGTCGCATGGCTATGAGATCATTCTGACATAGACGGAGATTGTATGCTGGCACACCTGCTGGTAGAGTCGGGGTCGCAGTCGCCGCTACACTGAAAATTGGGGTTCCTGGTGGGGCTGGCAGCGAGACACTAGCCGACGAAACTGCAGTCGTAGCAGCACGTTTGGTGAAGGTAAAGGGAAGATTGACCTTGGTGTTTGTCAGTGCGGCTGCGGCGTCCGATTCAGCACTGGCTATTGCTGCGGCTTCACTGTTCATGAGCGCACTGTGAGTGGCCGACCATGACGAAAGAGAAGCTGAGACCTGCGCTCTTGATACTGATGCCACACTTGACACGCTTGCCACGCTCTTCACGGATTTGGATGATGCTGCCGCAATTTCTTTGCTCTTTGAGATTGCAACACCGTTTGCGGCGGCGGCTGCTACACCACCCCCAAGGAATGCACCACCCGCGGCATGAGTGGAAGCAAAGACGAAACCATTAACGATGACTACGTCGTCAAACCAAACTTCGCTGATGCCATAACCGACTTCGGACGTTAGTTAAGCTGTTTCGGGTGTTCTAGTAATAGATTGACTTACGAAAGGGCAACAGAAAAGCTAAAGGGCCAGCTGTGCAGGAACGGGCTTGCAACAGTAGGGCAAAGAGCATGTAGGTGCCTAGAGAGAGTAGCTTCATCTTGTTTGAATGACAATCGTTGGACCAAGTAAAAGTTCATGGTGTTGTAACAGGAGCTTGATAGCTTTATACATAAGACAACGCGAATCAGCTTTGTTCTTAGGAAGGCTCCATCTTGACCAGGCCGCAAGTAACAATAGAAGGCATGTCTGCCCGATTTAGATTTCTTTGCATTCACACGCTTTCGTTTTGGCACACCCATCTCTGTCCGAAGACTGGCGGCACAGGTCATGCCGTGCCATGGGGGTCAGTGTTTCAAAACTTGAATATGAACCACCGCTTGTAGGCGTCAAGATTTTTGATAACGAGAGCGAAGATATCTTGAACAGTGCAGGATGGCTTGGGCATGATTTTGTAGTAGCTCAATTGGCAAATTACTTCAAATGTAATAGAAATGTTGGCTGCAGTGAAGCTGCTGAGGGAACAAAGAGCTGCCCTGAAGTAATTCAACTATTGATCAGCAGATGTTGGACGGGGAAATTTGTGGGCCTGCTGAAATCGACACTATAGCTGCAAATATCTGAATAGACGTTGTTCGAGCCGGAAACGGTGCTGATTAGAAAGCAACGACAAAGGTTCATTGATGAATTGGCGCGGCGGTTGACTGAGATCCCGGGAGAACTTTCAGATAGTGTAGTGTAGGCTTCAATCGGCATAGGTATGCCTCATCACCTCATCAACAATGCATGACCAGCACTCAAGAATAACAACTTGAATCTGCCACAACAAGAAGGGAGGCAAGGAGGATGAACAAAATACCCGCCACCCCACTAATTCTTGGCAGGCTCAAACTGCGACACCTGAACATCTTTTCAAACTTCAAGTTCGTCCTCCATTCTTCTCTACGCTCTCATCGACAGTGCACAATAAAATCATGGTTGGAACGATCCCAGCGAGAACACGTAACTGTACACCCTACACGCACCTTCTTGAGTTTTCTACGTTCTGCTGCACGACTCGTCAACATAGCCAGCAGTAACTCATGTTCCGCAAACGGCTCGAGCGTCCTAGCTCTGCCAGCAACCACAAATACCAGGTATTTAGGAAGAGAGCTCTGGAAGCAGCGCAGCATCTACGGTAGGTGAGATAGGTCATAGGGTCCATCATGTTCGGCTGTCGACTGTGTTTTTGACGACGTCTTGAAATCGATATTAGTGACCAGCTTTTCAACCATTGCTGTTGCACACATGGCTTTATTTACCTTACCTATTTGTTCTTGGATTTTGCTCAATATCGCAACTGGCATATCACTGACAGTGCCTCTTCAATATCGCTGGTGGACTCTGCCCGCCATTCTCATCCCAGCTTTCCTATCCTTCAAAACGTTACATTATCTAACCTTTCCCCCTGGTCTATCAGAACTTTGGGGTACAATCACTTTGATCGGCCTACTTCACTTTTGTTCACTGCTTTACATCAAGAAATGGACAATCCGAGCCGACAAGCAAGGTGACAAGTCCACCAGCTGGAGTCGAATTTACCTCACCATACAATCATGGATAAGAATGTACAAAAATTCGACCAACCCACGTTTGGTTCGTCTCTCCAAAGATGACATTGTAATACCTGCAATGCATCGTCCCACCAAATCTACCGCCATCCACAAGGACTTCTCACTCACCAAGCCAAAACTGCTCTTTTTCAACATCTTGCTTTACATCCTTATCATTGGTCTCGCCCTTCCAATCACATTTATGCCTTTACACCCCAATGATTTTGCTGCTGATAAACAAGTCTATTTCCGTCGACTACTTTTACCAAGTCATTATGCCCTAGAACAACATGTCACAATCAGAGAGACATTGCTGCGCATTTGGTTTACCCTGAGCTCCTTCTGGACCACGGTATTGCTACTCGACTGCATACACCTGATGCTAGCAATCATCTTCATCATGATACTCCGTGTCGACACACCAGCAGACTGGCCAGATCTCTTCGGCCATCCTTCGGAGGCCTACACGCTGGGCAGATTCTGGACAAGGTAGGCACACTTCCCACGATGGTAATCCTACATAGCTAACTCAAAGCGCAGATTCTGGCACCGCGTCCACCTACCCTCCTACTCAGACCTTGCAAATGTCGTCATCAACCGATTACCAAAATGTCTAACACAATCCCCTTGGATCAAGAAAGCCATAACAGCCTGCCTCCTCCTCTCCTTCTCCGGCCTCTTCCACCTCCTAACAAACTTGCAACTAAGCCACCACTGCGCAATATCCGCCGATCTAAAATTCTACCTCACGAATGCAATAGCCGTCATCCTAGAAAGCACCCTCCTCCAAGCCCTCCACTATCAAACCGCACGAACACTATCCCACCCAAGAAGCCAGAATCACAAATCCACATCCAAATCGCGTTCCCACCCAATACCAAATTCCCTAGCCCTCCGTATCATAGGCTACATCTACGTATTCACATTCCTCTTCTGGTGCTCCCCGAAATTCTACTACCCAAAAACATACTGCGCTCTGATGGACCAACAGCAGCAGCTAGCACTAGCACTCCGAAACAACAACACATTGAACTCCATTGGCAAAAACAACAATCCTTTCAGTCTGAGTTTAGATATCGCTGTCAAAGGGTAATGAAGGCCATACGTGGGATTTATACTGGACTATACTATACCAGAACATTCACACATAAGCAAAATACAAAATACAAATCCGTCTTTCAATACACCTACGTACGTACATGTACTGTATGTACCCGACATTGCATTCACGTTTCCTGTACGGTACTGCACTGCAGTATGCATGAGCACTCTAACACGTCCAAACACTAAATCCTTCACCCATGCTAAATACCTACCTATGTACGTACCAACCTCGTACTACCAACCTCGTATCGAGACCCTAACTCCTTGCCGGCTACTGCTGTACCACAAGTGCAAATGGAAGTGCAGGGTCGTGTAACCCTGACCCTGACCCGTAAACCGGCCCAGACCCCGACAGAGCCGAGGGTTCGGTTAAAGGATCTTGGAAGTCATGTCTCGTCCCGCCAGACATGTGGTATGATTGACGGACGAATTAATTAATGAGTGGACTGATTACTGTGCTTTCGGTCCGATCGGAGGTTAATACAGTAGTTCGTTTACTAGTTACTGTACTAATGGCTACTTATGTACCTAGGTACATGTACTGTACTGTACCGTGTCTCGGGCTGAAAGCAAAGTAAACAACAAGGTAGAGTGGTACTGCAGCGGGGCTGTGGGCTGACCTACTGTATTGCTTGCATTAGAAAGTATTGTTATTAATTGCTTCTGTAAATTACGTATTCCGCATGCCTGCTCCCTTGCTTGCTCAATTTGATCTCCCGTGTCCATCCAGCACGAATGAATAAACAAACGTTCGTGATTCTCGTCAAGCTCCTTCCAACTCCAAACTCAAACCAGTTCAACGCCCATCGTAATTCGTGATTGTTAGCCAAAAGCAGGAAACCGCCTCCCTGAGTCCACGAACGTTTTACAAACTCAAGGCTCGCAAAGCTTGGAAGCTTCAAGCTTCGAGCCTTCTGGTAACGTTTTTCCATGGCTCGC
>Ga0115842_100027_pt1 | contig 43546 bp, 37 predicted proteins | sample InSIn2SAF170_2_FD_83856 | JGI IMG/M metagenome (GOLD analysis project Ga0115842, IMG submission 83856)
CTCAATATTCTTCAATACCGAATGGGACCTTGCAAGAGTATATGGTGGTGAATGAGAGCGAGCTAGAAGAGGCCCCTGCGCATCTTGATAGCATTGAAGCTGCTGCTATCCCTCTCACTGGCTTGACCGCCTGGCGAGCTGTCATGGTCAAGTGTGGTAGTCAGAATATTGGTCCTGGCAAGAACGTCCTAATCACTGGTATTGGTGGTGGTGTTGCGCTAATGGCTCTCGAGTTTGCAAGGGCTGCAGGAGCCAACGTCTACGTTACAAGCGGCAGTGAAGAGAAGATAAACAAGGCCAAGGAGCTTGGTGCTAAAGGTGGTGTTAACTACAAGGAAGCAGGTTGGGACAAAAAGCTCCTTGGCATGTTGACCACGGAGAAGAAACAGTTTGATGCCATTGTCGACGGTGCTGGCGCTGATATCGTTGAGAAGGGTGCACGTCTCCTAAAGGTAAGTTGCTCCGAATACGAAACTCCATGTATTAGTGCTGATAACGTTCGCAGGCTGGTGGCATTATCTCCGTGTATGGCATGACAACAGGACCAAAGGCACCATTCTTTATGCAGGCGGTATTGAAGAATATTGAGATCAAGGGTTCTACGATGGGTTCTCGAAAGGAGTTCAAAGACATGATCAACTTCATCAAGGAAACAAAGGCAAAGCCTGTAGTGTCCAGTGTCGCTCGAGGACTTGATATTGACGCGATTGATGGCTTGTTTGAAGAAATGAAAAAAGGCTCTCAATTCGGTAAGCTTGTGATTGAAGTCTCAAAGGAGAACGTCCAAAGCAAGCTATGAAAGTAGGTAGATCTCCCTGCTTCCAACGCCGATACACTTGAATGAGATCGTTGACATTTTGCAAGCTTGAAATTGAATAGCTATTGTACGTGTGTCTTCCTCACAGTATATTTGACTTCTCAATCCATTGTGATGTGGTGATTTCGGATATCAAATGTGCTTGTTGGCATCAGTCGAATCTATTGCCTCAAATGGAGCCAAGTTCCGTCCTTCCTCCTTTAGTTGAACGATTTGGCCAACAGGAGGTCCGCCATCACTTTGATCTTGCCTGCTAAGTTGGCTGATCTCCGCATGACTGCTGACTCCAGGCACTAACTGGTACTAGTAATACTGCACTTGCGAACAGGAACGTCACGTTTTCGAGTGTGAGAGGAGGATAGTTCTGGTCCCGGAACATGGTCTGATCCATCCTGGGACGCAATTTCCCAGATGACAGTTTAGAATTAATCACTATGCCCACGGATTAGGTTCTGACTGCAATCACTCGCGTTTGTACCTAGCTATGGCATCGTTGGGTGGGCGTCTTTTCGGAACCACAATTCGGCCTCTGAAAGCATGAGGGGAGGTATTGATAGGGGTACCTATGAGATAGCCTGTGAAGAACAGCATTTAGCTCGTACGTCTCGCCACGCATTCACATCACAAGTTTGCTGTTAACCTGCCTGGTAATTTAGCTTTCTCGTAAAGCAACGTCTGGAAAGCTCGAGATCATGAAGAGACGGACAGGCATCCCATGTATGACTGAACATTGGTTGATTGTTCAGTAAAGTTGAACATAGTGTCAGTGCCACTCAGAAATGACAGTACGGAGCTCTTCACCATGGCAACCTCGTGGCATATTTCTTTCGGTGGACGACCAATCAATCGTCATCTCCCTGAAGAGAGCAAGACCAGATAGAAGATTGCTTTCAACTCAACTTTGAGCAGCGTCAAGCAAGTTGGAAAGGACGTGGCACTGACAGTCCAGAAATGGGTGAGTAGAGTTTTGACCTGCAAATTAACATTTCCATGTCCATCCTCATGCAGATCTGTAACAATTAGACCATGTTGCGGCAGTAGTGTAAGACACTTAGATTCAATCACCCGGACCCTTAAGCTAAGTGTCAAGCAAAAGCTACCTGTTCATTGAAACAAACACAGACGTGATGTTCTTGGAAGACAGGTTGTACAGTGGAGAACTTGTCTCTGGCCCCATTACCATCAGGGTGGAACTGACATGAGTGTCCAGAACGCACATCCATCACGACTTTGATTCAGCGGATAAGATCCTAACGACGACAGTCGAAGCTCGTAACTGACTGTAGTTTTGAGCACAATCAGATATGGTAAGAACAAACAGATCGTCTAGAATGCCTTAATATAGATCCTTGGCACGCTAAATTCATTTGTGAACTGGATGGAAAAAAGATCGTCCAAGCAGGCATATCAAGCTGCATATTGAGGTCTCAGGGACATACTGTAGCACGCATCATCGGCATCTAGTCGCGCTTGCTAGCATTCCCTTAATCATCTCGGGAATGACAGTGCGGGTCAGATGCATGTCAAACAGGAAGATGAGACGCTGTCCCTGGTGTCTCCGAGACTAAAAGCAATTGTATTCAGGTACACTTACTACAATAGCCATGCCAAGGGACTGAAGGACACAGGTGAGATCCATTTCTGGCAGTCAAAACTCATCTGAGCTCAGTGTCAACCAAACTCTATAATGAAGCACAACAGATCAAGTGTGTACAGACCTAAGTCGAGGTTTGAGTAAAATCATTTCCTGCCATCGAAGCGGAATGGGTTACTCTCCCAATTCTCATAAGGTAGACTAGCTTCACGACAATAAGATTTTTAGTGGCTACATGTATCCAGGCGAGCAATGGTGATGTATAGTGTATGCCAGGGGTTGAGATGGTGCAGCAAAGATTACGGACAATCTGGCAAAAGATAGACAGCTGTTGATGGCGAAAGGGATGGTGAGTCCAAGAATAGTGAGTGTTAATGCGCTGGACCATAGAGAGTGTACAGTACTGTAGACCCTGCGTTCGGTACTTGGATAGAAGTTGCACCACTGCACGATAGCACAAGAACTCGAAGCCGCGGCAGGCTGTGCATTCTTGCCACTGCACTCAACTGGGTCAAGTCTGAACACGCCGGTCGGCATGCTGTGCTCTCCCACCAGTGTGGAAAAAGCAAGCAGTCCCTACCGTTCGGCTTGTTTGGGCTAAGCTTGCAGGAGTCTTCACCATTTTCGGCCTTAGATCGTCTCATGGTCAGTACTATTTTTGGCCCTCGTCAACGCAAGCAGGCGCTGCTTAGCGAGTTCGAACCGTGATGACGATTGGCGCCCATGACTTCATGCTCTTTTTTTTCTTTCTGTGGCTGATGTGGTTCCCGCCGAGGGATGTGGTTAGTCCTTACCTACCAGCAGTGATTTACCACGTGTGCAGCCTTCATGAAGAGTGCTACCATTAAATGCACCGCTATGAGTGGTTGAAAAGTGGCATAATTTTATCAGTAATCATCATCAAGGGAACGTGTATGGCCTGCCAGAAGAAGCTAGCACGAAGAGCACCGCCCCAAACGCGGTATCTTCCTTGTCACGCTCGAACGTTTTGGTCTGGCGTCTGCCGAATGCCTGCGAGATGACTGGACGGATTCTCCTGGCTGCTGCATATCTCAGGCTCAGGAGGCGAATCGCTTTATTAACCATCCAATGCGATGCTACCAGCGATTGCAAAGACACAAGGTCGCTGACAGTCCCTTAGAGCTGGCACATTTGTGAAGCTCGCCGTCGTTGCAAGCGAAAAGGCAGTAAATCCAGCGAAGACAATGGCATACCAATTACTGGTACCTTGGTCTGACATGCATCGTCGCATCCAAGATCACCAGTTATCGAACCACCATAGTTATTTGTAGTACATCCTGCTACACTAAAGTCACTTTTCGCCTTCACAAACAAGCTACTGTATTATGCACGCGCAGAAGGGCCTTTGACCCTTCAGCTGCACATCCCTAGTCACTTCGGATGCTCTCGCAAACTTGACCCTTCTTTTCCACATCGCCTATGATTCGTGATTCGTCTTGGCCGCGCTGATCGTTTTCGAGGTCCACCGGTGTTGCTAGAATTATCCACTTCCGTACTGCCACAATCTGGAGTCAGCACCCATTTCCCACGCTACCCGAAGTGCTTCTGGTTGGCCGCTCGTCATCCTAGCACTCCCAGAGTGCCACTGGCAGTCCAGTCCTCGAGTTTTCCTTAGCATGTTCCAAGCTGCCGTGTTGGAAGATGGCTTGCCCAATATAGCCGGCTGCTCATCCCCTCATCGCCCTACTCGGCTGGCTTCTATTCCCTCTCCACCGATTTCCTCACACATTCGCTCAAACTTATCCTCATCTTTGGTACTGTTCGCAGTCCGTCCTTCGTTACTATCTGCACCGACTTTCGCTCACAACAACATACATTCGCTTTCCGAGATAACGTCAAGAATTTGAACCATCAATCGCTCTGGTTCATTTGGATTGCGTTGAAATCATCACCTAAGACACTTCGCATCGGATAATTGACGGATTTGACGAACATTTTACGATTGACGCTCGCTCCATACGACTACCTTACACCACATCGATTCACGACTATCATCTTGTGATATTCCCAATCCGCGACACCGAAGAAAGTCGCACGACAGCCACAAGAACAAAGACTTCGAAATCGCCTCGCCTGTGCGGCTACCCGAAGGCTTGATACTTGAAGCTGCACGATCGGTTCCAGTTTGTTGGGAAAGCGGAAAGCGAGACACATCAATCTCGAGCCGTGATAGTAAGGGCTTTGTTAAATATCTGCTGAGATTGCCTGGTAAGCAAAATCCGTGGCCTTCAACTTCCTTCTTCCCAAAGCGATGTTCGTCAATTTCTCTTCGCCATAGTCCCACTTCCTCCTTGCCTCGAAGCCGAACACGTGAACGTCATCTAGCACCTTCACGGAGCCAATATCAACGCACATATCTTCGAGCAGTGTTTTTTCTCCACGATGAGGCCATGTCTTCATTCAATTGTCTCCGTGTGGCGGTCTGGATTTTTCAGCACTGACGGTGTTGCATCTTCCATTTCAAGTCTTGTCAAGCATCTGTGTGTCTGGAATTTCCATCTTCGCCAACTTTTGGTCGTTGAATGAGTACAATTTGGAAGGCTCCGGCTAATTCATCTGATAGTGCGCTGATCAGGTACCGCCTTTCTTTGTCCGAAAGATTTGAGGCGCTCACCTTCCCGAAACTCGGCTGTTCCTGCTCAACCCACTCTACTGTTATTCACCACAGCTCAGCTCGGCTTCTGTTTCTCTGTCTCGCCGACACCCGTGCTATTGCACTTGGCTTCCACTCTATCGTCCTTGTGGATCTGATTGCCAGGCTTCCAGGAAGCTGGTTTGACTCCAGAAGTCTAGCAACCAGATTTGACGATCTGTATGTTCCGTCCGAGATACGCTCATACCAACACCGAAATCACCATTCCACATCGGTAGCGTTTTGACAAATCGTTCGCCTGTTTTGGATCGATAAACCTTGGAAAGTTTTCCACCACACTCGCTTAGTCTTTCAGTCATTCGCTTCGTTTAGCCCCTGACCTTGAATATCATCCTAATATCTTTACACCCTCCCAGGTGAGTTCTAAACTTTCGACGTCCAGCCGCAAAGTCCAGGAAGACTGACTGAGGCGTGACAGCTAAACCCATATCCATGCTCTATCAGGACGGCATCAACTTTGTTGACGAGGACGCTGTTCACTTGTACGGCTTTGGCACAATAGAAGATTTGATGGCCGTGGAATCAATGTCTGGTCATGGGAAACAGTCCCAGTATGACTTCTTCGGCATGAGTAAGCCCTCTGTTCGCGAACATATTCTTGCCTCAAACTGACTCTGAATCTAGACCTTGGTAACGGTTCGCTTCAGTATATGCCTTCCTCTTTTGAATCCCCTGTCACCAATCAGAATGATCTCGCTGCCTTACCCACTGGCTTTGCAGATGAGTATGAGAACGCCGGGATGTATTCACAGAATCAGACATACGAGTATCCTACGAACCACATGACTACAGCATGTCCCACCAAGTATTCAACAATGCCAATCACGGCACCACTGTCGTTGTCCCAGCGGTACAACAACAGCCAATATCCCAGCATGCCGAGGCCCCAAGTTCACAAACCCTCCGAGGAGAACGTTGTCTACGCCAACACTCAGTCGTCGCGAAAGCGTAAGGCGTCAGTCGCACCTTTTGAGAATGAGGCGCCTATTGCAAAGAGGATTGCTGTGCCAGAACGACTGGCAGTTGCGGTACAAGATCCCAACGGCGATTTCTACGACTTGAAGAGCGAACCTTCACCATACTCCTCACTTGTGCCTACCCCTACGACGATGACAACCTTCCAGGCCTTGCACCAGCCCACCGGATCACCTCGTGTGTATGGCCATCATCACTCAAATTCAAATGTTTCGCATATCTCAATGGCTACACCCTACACACCGACTGTTAGTCCTTCTTTCACGACTGCCAATACCGAGCATAGTCCACATCCGCCTGCAACACCAGTGGCACGACCATCATCTGCTGCATCCAACCCGAGACTGGTTCGAACCTCTACCATTCCTCACCACTCACCGTCGGCGCCTTCTACTGGCATGCATGTTGCCGGTCATACTCAGAATTTTAATCCATACACATTGTACTCTCCCGACAGCAAAGCTCGGCTTCACTTGGATGGAAACCTGGATGACGTGGCTCAAAACTGGTCCACAGAAGAGCTTGAAGCACGTCGAAAGATTATCATCTTCAACCGGGATCAAAAAGGAAATGACATTTATGCTGACTTCAAGGTCGTATCGCAGAATGATTGGAAGAATCACCCTCGATCCGTCAGTTGCATCTGGTGGGCAGAGAAGAAGGAGGCATATGTGACCAGCGTCGACACCATCCTGCTCCTTGAGGCACTGGTCGCCGCTCGTTTTACAGTTGAGGAAAAGAACCGCATCCGTCGCAATTTGGAAGGATTTAAGCCAGACACCGTATCCAAGGCCAAACCAGAGACTGAGGAGTTTTTCAAAGTTATCATGGGCTTTCCAAACCCGAAGCCTCGAAACATCGAGAAAGACGTCAAGGTCTTTCCATGGAAGGTGCTCCAGATTGCGCTGCAAAAGATCATTTCCAAGTACTCGGCTAGCTATGCCAGCACTGCTGGGTCGATTTCTGGATCTCAGGCCAGATTGTATCGAGGTATCGAGCATTCTGTCGAGTATCCATACGCGGTCTCGCCAGGTTCTGAGTATCACGCCAGTATGCCACAGTTCGCCAATTTTCCGGCATATGATCCGCATGGAAGGGTATCCGCTCCCGTGACACCATTACCAAACATGCACCACTTGACCCCGACAATGCCACAAGGCCATGAGATGCCTCCGACATATAACTATCCTCAGGCTCATGTTTCACAACAGCAACAACAACAACAGCAGCAGCAGCAGCTACAATTACAACTACAACATCACGTCCAATACCAGTCAGCGCCAATGACTGCCCCGATTACAGCGCCAGCACAGTATTGGCAATATCCTACTTACACTGCTCAAGGCCCTATGTCTATGGGTCCTGCGAGCGCACCACCTACAGCTTACCCTCGCGAGTTACTCGACGCGGGCGATTATCGAGCTGTTCAGATGAACACTCACCCAGCACATCGCTGAACGATGTCAACGAATATACTTCAATACATGTTTTTAGGGACTGGAATTTGTGCATAGCAAGAACGGCGTCGGTAATGTGGGGTTCAAAAGACGGGGTGGGCGGACTGACTGTTCTTGATGAGGCGGCTTTCAAGGCGGATTGGTACTTGAGTCGTGGTAGGAGGAACACCTCAACGAACTCACGCCTTTGTACAGTATATCTAAGTTTACGATTCGATTATTGGGGGATAGAGGAAGCAAATGACCTCTAGGACACGAAACGAGCAAAAAGATGTTTCACCCGAACGAAAGGCTTGCCAGTTATTGCTGGACTGATGAGCTCAAGGCAACAAATAATAATGAGTGGCAATATGAAACGTCCACGTGCTATAGAAACTAGAACCGCGAACACGATGATCTAGACCTTCTTTTAGCCTCCTTTCTCTACATGATCTTGAGTTGAGCCTTAGTAAAGATACTGTTCCCTGCAGGCGTTGTGTAGGGCACATGTAAGGTAAGTAGCTTGGCGAGCTGCAGCTGCCTAGTAAAGCTGCCTAATGGGCATGCTCCCACTAGCTCGAAAATTTTGTTTATCTTCCGTTGCCGTCAACAACAATCGCGCTACTAGCTCATCTGTACACGTTACCGTCAATATCGCGTTTTCACACGTTTCTTTAACATACACATAAGTACTCGTGCTGTGATAGCCGGGACAATATAATTATATTCTAAGACGGAATGCAACAACCGTCATCAGCTCTGGATGCGCGCCTTATAGCTTGGCTGCCAAAGCACGCAACAGACACCATGGTTGCCCGCACTGAAGATACGCCTTACTCCCCCATACCTTCACCTCAACGACAGATGCTCACAACGCCAGACACCGCTCGTTCGCGAACGCTGTCGCGCTATTCCATGTCCTCCACACAGCAGAGACCTTCTGCGCGTGTTTCATCACCAACCAAAGCTGGAAATTCTTCGCGACCGTTATCTCCTAGCAAGTCGCCAGCGAAGAAGTTCTCATTATCAAGCACAAAAGCCGTCTCGTTCACTCCTCAACGAACGAAGCAGCCACCACGCGCGTGGGTACGGCAACCAGCTACTCCGTTCGTGCCACGGGATGACAAGCAGAGGATATGGAAGCGCGTACCACTCGCTGAGCTCGGAGTTGATGTCAACAGACCTGTAGCAATTTCGAGGAAGGAGCAGGAAGCGAGTAAGGATTATGCACGCGTAGTCAAGAAGCTGAAGGTTGGGCATGTTGGAGCTAGTGGTGAAGAGGATAAAGAAAACATTGACGTGGACGCGCAGATTGAGAGTAAAGAGCATAAGTCGAAGAAATCAAAGCCTCATGATGGAAACTTTGTCCCGATGAAGATGGAAGAGGATGACTTTTGGGGGAGTCCGAAGAAGAAATTCAGACAGCCTGCCCAGAACACTCATCTGTGGGAAAGTGGACATGCTGGACCCGGGGCTAGCTTAGAACACGAACAATTGGAGGGAGCGATGGATTGCACCGCCGCGAACTCGAACAAGCTGCTTGAAGTTGAAGAATTATGTGAAGAGGTAGACATAGCTGGAGATCGTGTATCAGACGAGCATGGTTCCATGGAAACTGATGTCGTGACGAAGACGAGCACGGATCAAGAACTCCAGGATGTCCGCAACCAATACGAAGCAGCTGCGGCAGACTCTGCTCATGACATATCAATGCACTCCATGGTCAATAGCAAAGAGAACGAAAGCCCGATACAAAGCGACTTCCCCACAGAAGAACCACAAGCCGAAACATTCAACAGCATAGCACTAGCGGATAGTTTAGCTAGCAAGCAGGACAGAGACTTCCAGTTAGGAAAAGACCACGCTCTCATCATCAACGATCTTCGAGCTCATGCTTGTGAGGATGACCAAAAGGCTCAAAGGATAGAAACAGGTGTTCCGGAAACCAGTTCCATACACGTGAACCAGGAAGCAAACACTACAGATGGAGCATCGCATGAGGCACGAGAGAAAGCAGCAGACGCTCTACGCGTCAGTGTGACTGAAGTGGAGGAAGGTTCTACTTCAGTCTTGGAAGATGAAACAATAGAAGAACCTCAATCTAGCTCTCCGCCGACAATTCTAGCAGAGAATGTCATTGTCGATGAACTGGCATCAGCACGATCATCAAACAGGCAGCTTAATGTCGCTTGTGAAGAAAGAGAAGAAGAGTATATGAATGGCCATCGCCTGTTATCAGGGGTTCAAGCCTTGCAGAAGATTGCTTCCAAGAGGGTTTCCGACGACGAAACCGCATTCCTTCAAAGCTTCTTGTCTAGAACGAAGGCCGAACGGGCGGCACGCGAACTCGAATCGCATCAAACCGCTCAGGACACTCTTCCTGTTCCACACGAGGGCAGCACCGAAAGCACGGATATTATGCCAACTTTTGAAGTGCCAACTGAGATGCCAGCCTCAGCACCACAGCTCGAACCACCAGTTGAGGATCAAGACCAACAACCAGGCTCACCATTGAGAAGGAGTAAGCGTGCAGCTGTCACGAGTCTGCCACGCTCACAAATACTACCAAATGCAATTCAGCTCAAACGTAGCAACGGCAACGAATTCATCTTTTCCGCAAACCAGGCTTCATCAGTTGCCAACGTTGCTATCGTCACGCGGACGAACACCAAGCGGAATAAGGGATCTGCGTTGAACGTTCATGCGCGGTTGGAGCAGCTGATGGCGAGAAATGTTGATGACGAAACTAATGGAGCGGAGGAGAAGGCTGTTAAGGATGGCAGTGGAGAGGGCGAGAAGGACAAAGGCCTAAAGAAGAGAAAGAGAGATAAGAATGATGATGGCAAGAAGTCTAAGAAAGCTCTTAGGTGGAACGAGGACAATCTTGTCTCGTACCAAGAACCTCCTAAGACGAATGATGACTGGCAAGATTTTGAAGATAGCAGTCAAGACAGCATCAAAGACGAGCACAAGGAAGATCTGAGCAATGGCGGAGGCACGAAAATAAAGTTGATGATGAGCTCGGTATCACCAGGGAACGCAACTATCACGGCTCAGGATGCCACGGACGCGACAGAAATCACGAAGCAAGAGGAGCTTGAGGCCGAAGCAGTGCAACAAGATGAGAAGGAAGCACCGAGGATGGCTCAAAGCACAGTCCGGCGAATGCGACGCGGGATTGCTGGCTCAGTCAACGGTACACCAGGGCCAAAGACACGAAGCAAGAAAGTCCTCGTTGAGCACAATACGGTGGAAGCTACTAGTACGGAAGTGCAAGCCGAACGAGGCCCAGCTCTTGGAGAATCGGCCGCTGCGAGTGCAGCAATGAGCACCCTCGCGACTGATAAAAGGTCGAAGGGTACAACGGTTGTTCCAGCTGCAGCCCATGCGCAAAGATCTCGGATGCCTGTGCTATCAGCACGCAAAGGGGTAGCAGCATCTGCTGGTACCAGAACAGCAACTGCAACTTCTAACTCGCTTGCCCAGACAACGACCGAGGGGAACCAGCAGGGAAAGGTCAAAGAAGACTCGAAAGGTGATGTACTGGGGAAGCGGAGGTTGAGAGTCAGGAATTGAGACGCAAGTGGCTGTAAATGATTGATATCTTTGAGGATTGTATTATCGCAGTAGGATGACCACATGATGCTACTTCCAATGTGGTTGCGAAGGACATCGGTAGAGTTATTGATAGTGTTCACATATATATGTACCTCATCGAGACATTCACACAAACATGATACTCTGAGTCAACGTGGTTGTTGCACCGCTTGTCGTCACTTCTGTGGTCAACTTTTTGCCATGTTGAAAGAATAAACCGATGGAATGTCTGTGAGATCCATTTTTATTCATGTTTGAGGTATTGACTCTTGAGTTTGATAAAACCGTTTCGATATGTGGAAATGCTGTGTATATCATACCTAGTACATGTACATGTAGCTACATTTTCAAGGTCGAGGTAAGTGCTACCAAGGGATAGATAGTATGGTGTCTTTTTTCCAACTGTACTTCTGTCTGTGTTCTGGTTAACATCTGCACAGAGGATCAGCATGTGGTATAAGCTTCTTTAGCCTCGCAGTCTGATTATGGAGTCCATACTGTACGCAAATGAGCGGGGCTCCTGGCAGTATTATCCTGGACCCTGCCAACTACAATATCGCCATCATACAGCTAACGATGCACATGGATGGTCCCTTGGTGCACATTCGTCGAGAACCGACCATCGAAGTTTACCCCACCAACACCTGCTCAATGCACAGCATTTGGAGATCGACTATGTGATGTACAATACAGCAGGCAATACAGCAGGCAATACAGAGCGCTACAGCAAGAAAGCTTTGATCATTCGCGGCTCGAATTGAGCTACCACCCGGCTGGGAATGGTTGCAGTTTCAGCTCTCCCACCAACAACGTTCGGTCCATGGCCAGATCTCCAGAAAGTCCACTGTTGAATTCGGCCCTTCAGTACATTCGTAACGCCTTTTCTTGCTTTCCAGGTCTGTGGTTTTGCTGGCTACGCAAGGTTGTCATGTTTCTCTACAGGCTTCTTGCTAGCAGCGATTCTCATCTTACAAACCCTTCCGACCGTCCTAAGTCCATGCATGTTTAGGACGTTCCCATACACATACGCGGCTATCATGTGTAAAACACCAAGGGACTAGCATCGCTAAGCACAAGAGCGCACGTCGCCTACGATCCTCAACATGAATGCAACGACATTTGATGCGAAGCAAATACCCGTTGGTCCATTGGAATCTCCACCGTCTACATCGAGCGGAAGCACAGGATTAGATACAGCCAAGAAAGAGATCGGGATTACAAACGATGAAACTGTAGCAGATCGTGGTGTTAATGGGTACCGGCAAAGTTGGCCAACGGACAATGGTGCGCTCGACAACGACTATCCTCTGATGAAATCGCGCACTCACACTGTACTTGGAGGCAGACTGAAGTTTCGTGGAAGGGAAGATGATGACCCGATTGACTGGTGGTTCGCTAGCACCGCTATACCACTTATCGCTGCCACATTTGCACCAATGGCTAATATGCTGAGCATTGCGGCTCTTGTTGTCTATTGGCGAGATATCACTTTGTCTGACGACCTGACCACCCAGTACATGACTGGCGAGCCTCGGAAAGATCCTCACTGGTGCTTGGACCTCAATGGAGCCTCCTTGGCTTGTGGCTTCGTTGGCAACATATTCCTCCTTTGCAACTTCACCAAGAAAATCAGGTATATTATTGCATTGCCAGTCACCATCTTGCTATTCTATCTTGCATCGGGAATCCTCATTGGCATAACTGTTGGGATGCACATGTATGATCCAATCGAGCCCGGCCAGGTCTACAGTCAGGGATATTGGCATGCTATCATCGCTGCGTGCTTGTACCTACTCAACGCCATGCTACTCATGGCCAATATGTTGGGCTATTTCCTTGGTCACTATCCTCAACACTTCGACTTGAATGATGAACAAAGAAATTTAATCCTGCAGACCATGATCTTCTTCATCTGGCTCTCGGGTGGCGCAGCTGTCTTCGCACGTGTTGAGGGCTGGGTCTACCCTGATGCATTATACTTCTGCGATGTTACATTACTAACGGTCGGGTTCGGTGACATCTATGCTCAAACTAATACCGGTCGTGGTTTAGTCTTTCCGTTTTCTGTTGGTGGGACTATCATTCTTGGTTTGATGGTTTCAAGTATTCACAAATTCGCGCAAGAGCTAAGCAAGGAGAATGTCGTCAAGAAGCATATCGAGGCAAGACGGGTTAACACCCTGAGCCGCGTAGTTTCAGTGCCGGACTTGCCGCCGAAAGAGTTCGAACGCAATCGAATAGGCGTAGGCACGACTATATCGCGACCACTTGAAGCAGCTCAGATACAGCAAAAATTAGACGAGAAGGCCAAGACACAAACTGCTATGAACAGATCTATAACTTTCAATACTCCATGGCCCAGTGATGTGAACAGTGACAATAGTGGTGCGCAGCGAGTCGATGAATCTCAACCTACGAAGGACAATAATTCGAGATCGAAGACGCAGCCCATAGTCCTAAGGACAGTCAGGTCAATTGGACGACGCATGACTCCATTGGTACCTACTAGGACACAGAAAGCTATATTAATGTCAAGTGAGAAAGATCGGTTCGACAAGATGCGTAACATTCAGTTCGAGGCAAAAAGATTCCGAAGATGGTATGCTCTCACCATGTCAGTCATTTCCTTTAGTTTGTTGTGGTGTGTCGGTGCTGCTGTCTTCATGGTTTGCGAAGCTAAAACCCAAAACATGTCCTATTTCCAAGGGCTTTATTTTTGTTACGTGTCGCTTCTTACCATTGGGTATGGAGACCTCAGTCCGAAAAGTAATGCTGGTAAGGCATTCTTTGTCGTTTGGAGTTTGATCGCTGTGCCCACTATGACTGTCCTGGTTTCAGACTTGGGCGAAACTGCAATCGGAGGCTTCAAGAGAAAAGTTTTGGATTATGGTGGTCTCGCCTTTCTTGGTAAAGGTAGAGGCTGGGGTCTGGATTGGTTCGTCCAGAGGAAAGAACGGTTTCAGCGGAGGTTGTCAGTTGTTGGGCACTCGTACGAGAAGTCAGCAAAGCTTGAGCCTGGAGCAGACGTAGCCACCAGTACCGCCTTGGCACGACGCTCGCAGGAACCGAACGATGTGGACGAAGACTACGAGATGGATATGCCCCATAAGACGATTGAAGAGCTGGCAGATGAAGAGCTCAATGAGCCTCAAATGTCACGAAGACTTGCTTATGCACTCCGTAGAGTTGCCGACGACATGAAACACAATCCTAGGAAGCGCTATGATTATGAGGAATGGGTCGAGTTCTCCAGGTTAATTCGTTTCTCCAGACTCGAAGAAAAGATGAAGAATTCTGGAGATATTGGCAAGGAGCTCGAACGCGATGAAGCGGTTGACGGTATTATTGAGTGGGATTGGTTGGATTCGAATAGTCCCATGACTAGTGAGCAATCAGAGGCCGAATGGGTCTTGGATCGACTGCTTGAAAGTCTTCTTCGAACAGTCAGGAAAAGAGAATACGTTGAGGCCACGACTTCACCGACCAGTCCATCTGATGACAAACGACTATCCTTCCCTCCGAGATCCGAATCAATGTCAATAGCAGCAGCTCGGCGTTTCAGCCTGCGAAACGATTTAGTAAGGTCACCAGGTAGAGTCTCAGTAGACCGAAATGTCAACACGACGAACGAAGATAAGTCGATAGGGAGCAGGGGAGGATGAAGAAGATTTCTTTTCACAGCCGCCCTCACTTTGATCACGTCAATGATACTGAGGCAATACACACCATACGCCATTAAACCTCAAGCTCAAGACGAGGAACGTGTCATCCGTGTCCAACAGAAGAGCTTCTGTGTAAGTGACACTCGTCCCGAGGATGCATTGTTCGTGATATAGCTGCTATCCATGGCAACTCCGCAGCAGCGTCCCATTCGGATTGATGCAGAGGTGAACAGCACTATGAACCCACTAAAGGTACATACTTGCCGCAGCACCGATTGCAACGGCTCTTCAGACACAGGAGCAAGCTCTGTTCAATGGAGCATCCACCTTTAACACCCTAGTCATATCAGTCCAAGACAGATGAAGGGAAGATGATCATGGTGAATATATTAGAGGACAATGGTCTAAAGCCTGACATTGCACCCGAACTATCTGGGCTTCCCAAGAATGGTAGTTTCCAAGCAGGCCAACGCTTCGCAGGTGTCTGATTTATTAGTGAAGCTTCTGTGCTCCCAATCAAGTCGTACACTGCTGATGAAGCAGCTATAACAACCTTCTGCCATGCGCCGGCCCAAAACTCCTATCCAAGCAAACAACTCCACCCACAACACTTTGGCTATCTTGCCAGCCATCATGCACTGAAGCAGCCCAGCTCCCACGAAAAGGAATTCTCTCCTAGCTCTCCGGGTTCTGAGAAGCAACAGACATTGGCAGTTGAGACCTAGTTTCGTCGCCTGCGTCATTATGATCGGAGATATAACCAGTGTGCGATGCTCAACCAAAAATCTTTCCGTACATTACGCCGAAGAACGTCTGCAGCTTCAACTTCTTATGTATCGTCTCTCCACCCTTCAACTGCGACTGTACATTCTCCCACAACTGCTGTAAATCCGGTCTATCTTTCGCACCACCAAGATTTTTCTATAATCCAACGTTAGCAATCCACCCAACAACAAAGTGGTTGATGATCAAGCCCTTACCAAACTAGGCACGATAGCCCACTGAAAAAGCACCTTCTTCTCACTAAATCGATTCACAAAGATCGCCGGCTGCGCCATCCCAAACTCATACCCCTTCTTTTCGGAGATCGCCACATCCAACAACCCAAACTTCTTGAGTTCCGTCGCCAATTTATTCTGCGTATCGACGACGATTTCGCCCGTATACCCGGATGCTTTTCGCGTGTTGGGAAGCTCGGATGCGATTTCTGATGTTATGGCTAGGACTTTGCCGCCCTTGGATTCGATGTCTTTGTTGATTGATTCCAGGGTTTTGAGGTAGGACATGCAGAAGGGGCACCAGTGGCCTCGGAAGACTGGGGGAGTAAGTGTTAGTTGAGTTGAGGTTGTGATGTGTGGTGATGGATGTGGGAGGGAGATGGGAGAATTGGGCACTGGACTAACAGATTACGAAGAGGAAGTCGTGGGTTGTTTTGAGCTCGTTGAAGCGGGCGACGGCATCTTGGGGTTGGTTTTCGGTTGAGATCATGATGACGGTGATGGTGGTGATGTTCTTGTTGTTATTGCTTCGAGGTATGTGTTTAATAACGATTGGATCAGTGTCGAAATTGTGGTTGTTGAGTTGAGTTGAGTAGTGATTATGTTCTCTGATACTTGTGGATGTTTCTGCTGTTGCTGGTAGTGATATGATGAGTTGTGTCCGAGGACTTCGAAACTTATATACCACATTCCATCTGAATTCAACATCTCCTTCTCGCGATATAGTATAGTCCGAGTCTATTCTGAGATGCCGTGTTTTGGAATTACTCCAGTGCAGTATGCCAGCAGATTGGTTCTGAAAGGTGCTTTTGTTTAGAGTTAAGGTATGGAGCACTTACAGTACTTCGTACTTTTGGGAGCAGTGGATATAAATTGAACGGCTCCGCGGACGGACTCTCGAGTCTAGAAAGGCCATGTTGAATCAAGCACTTCTCATCTTGGACTCACTGCTTCAGAGGAACTAAGTCACGACTCAAAGTGACCCATTTCGGCGTGCTCACGTCCGCGCGCACCCCGGAGCCGTTTGCAGCCCGTTCGTTCAGCGCTAGCACACATGGTTCGTTCCTCTGCAAAACTTCAAGTCGTCGAGATTGTGTAATCACTCCTCCCCTCCCTCCCTCCCTCCATCTAAGAGGGCAGTGCCTGGCTTTAGGAGATGGATGTGAACACTGTCGGCGCATTGGATCTGGGGTTTCAGTCTTTTGCATCTCGCGTTTTCGCGTTTAATAGCACTTCCCGCGAGTGGGGTGGATGGTTCTGTTTATGCTTTGGATAGGTAGGTGGGTTGATGATGGGAGCTTATACTGTACTGTACCTGCTATTTAGTATGTATGTATGTGGTGCCATGTGCATGTGGACGGTACGGTATATGGAAATGTTCCGGATGGGGTTTGTTAGACTGGTTAATGCCCGAGGTGGGTTTGTTGGATATCCAGGAGAGATGTGCTGGATATGTAATGGAGACGAGAAGTGTGAGTGTGGTTTGTGCTGATGATGATGATTGAGGACTGCTGGAGATTGAGTATTTAGGTACATACACAGACGGGGATCGGCCGAGCATGAGTACAGGTAGGTTGTGTGAAGTGTTGTCTTCTGGTGTTTTGATGAAGTATGGGTTGGTTGCCCAAGGTACTGGGACTACTCGTATGGAAACGGTGCGGTTGGGTGGTTCGGGTAGGTATGCATTCCTCTGGGATTACTGCAGTTGGCTCTGGTGACAGTCAATTGTGAGCTTGAACGTGATCTACAGCATTGAGCCTGTTACTGTATGGCACATTTCAAAACCATCCTTCTGTCACCTCTTACACCCGTGTCATTACGGCCTGCACGGCTCAACCTCAAACACTCGGTATTGTCACCTCCACGACAAGTAGCGTAAATGAACATACGATTCCTCATAACTTGGCAGCCTCCTTGCCAGCCTCCTTGACAGCCGCCTGCTGAAGTGCAGCAAACATGTTTCCAGTAATAGCATCTCCCGGCGGCATCAACCAGCTAGCATAAAACCCACAAACCCCGTTCTCGCGATCAATAAACCAGTAGTTGTTCGGTAGTCCACTCCAATACAACGTACCCTTCGCTGCGTGTCCCGGAATCTCCTTCTCAACCACTGCCCCTCCAAGCGCATAATTCCACTGCGTCTCCGCCGTCCTAGGATAACCCGGCGCGACAAGCGCCCCAAATGGCGTATTTTGAACCAGATCAGTAAGTGCTTCAGGATGCTCCAACTGACCCCGGAACAACTCCTGATACATCTCCCCATCACTCTTCAACAATTTCCCATCGTTCACCAACAACGACTTCAAAACCTTGATATAATCCTCCGCACAACTATACAGCCCACCACCGCCCAAATCATTCTTGTAGTCCCGTACAGGATACATCCCACTCGACTCAGGAATCAATTCCCCCTTCTCATTCCTCTGCACCTGTCCAGCCATCCGTGCCATCAACCCCTCATCTCGCTTCGGTCGAAACGTCGTACTCCCCATCCCCAACACCTCAAACACATTCCTCCGCATATACTCCCCCAACGTCAACCCACTGACCTTCTCCACCATCTGCCCCGCCCAATCAATCCCAACTCCATAAGCCCACGAGCTCCCGGGCTCAAACACAACCGGATTCCTCAAAGTCTCTACATCCCCCGGATCCCCCTTGCCCCCCTTAACCACATCCCTCCACCTCGCTACTTTGGGGTGCATCCCAGAAAAAACCATCCCACTACTATGCGTCAACAACCGCCTCAAGGTGATCTTCTCCTTAGCCCTCCGTGTAACCGGAGTATCCCCATCAAAGCGTTCGAGAATATCAACCTCGTCCCAACCATCCAACACATCTCCAATAACGACATCAGCGCCCTTCTCCCCAAATAATCCCCGTTCAACGCACTGCAACGCCGCAATAGAAGCAATAAGTTTCGTCGAACTCGCGATCCAGAACACTGTGTCCATGGCAAATGGGCGGGCCGTGTCGTCGACAGATGTGTGTCCAAAGGCCTTGGAGATGAGGGTCTGCCCTGTTTTGGAAACGGCGAGGGCGGCGCCGCCCGCGATTTGCCGATTTTGGACGGCGGTGTCGACTGTGTGGGAGAAGGATTCGGCCATTGCTTTTTTGTTTCTGGAAGGAATGTGTTGGGTCGGATGGAGTGGGTGAAGGGAGTTGTGGCCAGAGGGACGATAGGGCTGCGTTGTATTGTTAGGTTCAAGGTGTTAGTGCTGGACGAGACCTGTTGGGCGGTGGGTCTCGAGTGTTTACACTTGATCTTTTATGCTGACATCCATTGTGTGCTTTTATTATCTCCATGCCGTGTTAGAAAGTGAGGCACAGCAAGTAAATAGCAACGAGTACTATTTGCCTCGGCACAGTTTTTGCTTCGTCCGAATGAGCCTTGAGACGGCTGCAGTTCATCATGCGATCATCTGATTGATAAGATGTATTACCAATACTCAGTTTCATAGGTTATAGCGGCATGTAACAGGTCAGAAGAGGGTGCACGAAAGTACGCTCTCCATCTGTTGCCATAGATCTTGATTACTAAGTTTAGAATGTGGTTAAAGTATACGGTAGGCACAAAGTCCGTGTTTCGGCCGAATTATGAATATCATTCGGTAGGCTCATAACGGAGGACTATCGAACCATCCTTATGACTGTATAGCCATGGTGACAAAGTTGGTTGTGGAGTACAGGCTTTGACATCCGGTTATGTCTTACTGAGCCTCTTCAGTGTACCGTCAAACTAATATCCCAACCTCGCAAGAACAAGCGCTACAGATTCAAATCAACATTGCAGAAGTGACTCAGAAATTGATCAATATAAGCTAATAAACCAATGGCGATGGTGGAGATGTACGAATTAGGATCAAGTAGTGCCTCGTCATAGCTAGTGATCTAGAACTGCCCATCTGGGAGTCGTAAATCTAACCTCATCGACTGGAGGATGAATATAGCATTGGAAAGGGAGTGCTTTTTGAAAAGCGGTGGGAAGATTGGTCGACTTGCTTCGAAGGTGTACGACAAACAACACCGTGCTTCCGATTCTCCCCCAGTACTGGTACATGAGTTGCATAGCGTAGTAACTTAGGTGTCGCTGTGTCTGCCTCTAACGATACTGCCGATACTGATGGTTGTCTCATTATGTATAATGGTTGTCGTTTCTCTGGTGTTGAGCAGGTGAAACCGGTCATTGCTTGATCCGTGAAAGTTCGCTCAAGAGCACGATCCGGTCGACAGCTACCCAGAAGTATCATCATCGACTCAGCAGGCTTATTTGCAAAAGGAGATTCGAAGGCTCGGATATCATCGTGACAGCATGGATGTTCAGACATTGAGGACGATTTTGAAGTAGTGCACCGACCTGTAGCTTGGTATAGCTGACTTATGGACGATGAAGATCCTCTGATCTGGTCCTCTGTTAGATGTGCCTCGCTAGATGTGTAGGGACTCCATGCTGCCCACATGGATGGATCCTGTTGCATGTTAAATTCGTCATCAAGCTTGTACTGCGGTGTTGAACCGATGGCGAGTGGCGGCTGGCCTGCCTTTGCTTTTACAGACCTCTCGTGTGGTTTGAATATCGTATGAGCGGGAGCGAAGGACTTATTCAAATTTTGCTGACTCTCGAACGTGGAATTCGTACTTGAGAGCGCTGGGTCCGCCTCATAGCCCGGATGGTGCAAGCTGGATGGTGAGGTCGGAGATGCTTGAAATCTCTTGATCTTATTAAATGGAGTGTCTGGAGCAAAGTCTCTAGTGGTAGTGATATTGTCCAAGGGCTCAATAGAATGCTGCGTCAACCTTCGCTGCGATGATGTTGCTTCCAGCGAATCTGTAGGCATACTACTATTGATAGTGAGCGTACTCTCAATCTGTGAGTCCAGTGTGAAGATTGGAGGCTTGGTTTTCGAGTCCAGAGACATGATGGTGGGTCTATTGGCGGACATTCGAAATCCAGTCGTTGGTTTATTTGCCTTCTGCGAGACCTGCATTACGGTAGAACTCTGTCTTCTTGTGTCCGACTCTTCCGTTGACCGGGATGATGAAGCAAAAGATCTAGCTTGTATATCATCAAAGCTACCTAGACCAAGTGATCTCGCTTTTCCAAGGCAAAGAAGTTCCGGGGAAGGTTCATTGACTGCGCTAGTCCTTCCTTCTAGTCGGTAATGGGCTCTATCCTGATCAGGTCGTGGTAGATCGGGCAGCGACATGCTCGTGTCTGAACTCAATATCTGCGCAGAATCACTTTCTAGCGCATGCACTGGCAAAATACAAGCTGTCGGCAAGGCCAGGCTTGGCGACAATGCCATACCACCGCCATCATCGTAGCTTCGACAAGATATGTCTGAAGGTGAGAAAGGTTCCAGAGAGCGTTTCCGCTTGCCCAACTGAGATCTAGTGGTAGGCTCGAGATGGCTAGGAGGGACTGCTGTCGGGTTAGGATCGAATTTGGCAAGCTTTCTATGTCGTCCAATCTTGGTCATCTCGTCTGTGGAAGGAAAATGGATGTTCAGGGGACGGAGAGGTATCAATGCCAGCCAGTCAGCCTTGTTCAACAGTTTCTTCCTCGCTTCACGAGGATCGTCTCCAATTTTCTCTTCGATGTCCGCGTGATCTTCAAACGTAAGCCCAATGCTTGGCTCCTTGTCATTTTCGCCAAATGTCCTTGAACTTCGTTGCCGTGCCAGGAACTGAGCAGTACTTCCATGGCACGAGTCTGGGATCGTTTTAGTATCTACTGCTGCAATGATCGACATGTCAATGACATACTTGAATGTTCTAACTTTGAAGATGCATGCTGAACACCCAAGCGATACGACTGTCGCCGAGGCGGCTGCGAGAGCGCAAGTGGAGGTTTTGGGTGATGACTGAGGTCTGTAGGCAGCGCAGCTTTTCGATGGTTTAGTGATGCTTTGGCAAAGTGTTGCTTTTGAGCCTTGAGACCCCTATCATTGTTCTTCGTATGACGATTTAGCCTACCACCAGTCCAGTTCATATTTTCTACCTACACAACATGCTATATATCGGTTGCGTGTGACAACAAGTCTAGTCAGCGTCGCACAATCTGGGTCGCGTTGAGTAAGCGTTTGAATTCGATGCAGGCACCCGTCGACACACCGGGGGCGCCTGCCTCACCAACAGAGCAAGCGAATATAGGTACTGGTAGCTATCCGAGTTAATACAATTTCGCACACAGCATTATTGTCAGCATTATCAATCACCTCAAGACTGCTCGTTCACCAAGTCAACGGAGATCGCGCCCCATACCCACGATTTCGAAGAGTCTCGAGGCTATATGTACTCCATCGCCGGTGATGCTTCGACCGTCACGCTCGGTAAGCACATATGAGACCTTCCCTGAGCAACTAGCAGGTGTGCTTTGAGTCATAATGAAGCATGATCCACTCAGATAGAGAATTGAAGGAAAGCTGCCGCTCTTCCATAACAAGCTTCACGTTCGGGACCTGCAAGTCATGCATTCATTCTTGAGCTTGTACTGTAGCGAAATGTGATTGATCTCAGCTGTCAAACTAACTCCTACGCACCAGGTAAGCTCCATGGAAGTTTGCTATGTTTGTATCCTGAAAAGTATTTTGCAAGAAGCAGGGAGTAATTTTCAACACCTCTAATCTTGAGACACAGTTTGACATAGCTCAAGCAATATAACTCTTTGCTGCCACTTTCGATATTACTTGGAGAACGTCGATGATCCATGGTTGATCGTGCTTTGGGCAACTTATCATTGCGACATTGAGGCGTTTCAGACTCGAACGTCGCAAACATTACCAGGTACGAGATTTTCCCTGTTCGAACACTTACTATCACAACACATGATGAATATCCACATCAAATGCATAGTTCAACTGAAACACATGAACGAAGACATGTACCATCTTAACAGCTCCTGAATTCTCTCTAGCTTGGCACACCTTACAAGATACACGATTGTTCTTTGGCTAACTCCTGAATAGATGCATTAGAGACTCTGATCCTGCCAAGATTCGGAATTGCTGCTCCAGCAATAAAGACCCGAGTTCAAGGACCATCTGGTTTCCTTGTACCTTGCTGATCAGATTACACAAGTAGCATAGTAGAACCGGAAAAGTACACTGTCAATCATTGACAAGGCCTATTTCAGCAATTCAATCGGTCTATCATTTCTAGAAATGCCATTTCTGTCGACCAAGGCATTACTTTCACTTTTCGAGGTATGACGCACATCCCGTTTTGGGCGTCAGCCATGACTGTACCAAGTAGAGCTGCTTCTGTCAGCCAGCTCCATCGGTGTCACGATTGTGACATGCTGTTACTGGCGAACTCAGCAGAGTACAGTTTTTCGAGCAAAAATTGGAGCGTCGTTGTAGCACATGTCCTCTGCGCTGTCCTCAACACTGACCAGTCATGGGAAACCATATTGAAACACACATTAGCATCAACTGCAGAAGACAAGGCTGATGATGATGCTCTTGGTCACCATTAATGCAGAGTTGTCCTATCGTAGGCGCTGGCCGGTTCATGTCCTTGTCAACAACATTGCCACGTCACTCAACATCGATGCGGTGTGTGAGGATTTTGCATTAGACTGCATTCAAGTGTCGACGACGATTCGAAAGAGACGCACGGGCAGATGCACTTGATCACCTCGGATGGAACGCGAATGACGAATGAAGCGAGCAACATGGTCCCTGATGATCACATCATGTAACGCCGATCATTCTGAATCGCTGACTGTCTCTCCGTGACCCAGCAACTACTTGTCTTGGGTGCAGCGCGGCGCCCATCCGGAGGCTTGCTGCTGGTCCAGCTATATGGCTCTGAGCGGCCTGCATGCGGCTAGAGTGATCCTTAGTGCCACCAAAACTTGGCTTCACCAGCTCCACCTCGCTTGCTGCCGCCCACTTTGCTCGTCGGCCCATCCCACCACAGCATCACTTCCGTCGACCTCATTCCCATCTGTCCTTTAAAGCTCACTCTTGTCCCCCTCTGCCTGCAATCTCATGTCTCCCACTTCAACTCACCTTCACTGTACTTGCTAAGGATCGTGACTTTCATACGCAAACACTTTCAATTATCAAAGGACTTCCAGCTTATCACCACAAGGACCATTATTCCACAGGATACCCAAAGGATTTTCCACAGGATTGCTTCCGGCTTGATTTACTTCGTTCCTGTTGCTGTCGCTTGGCCACCCTACATACAGTCCCTGGATTTCACCCCTTCCATTTGATCTTCAGCTCAATATCCTCGGCTCAGCCTTGCCCTGACCGGCACATCAAACTCAGCAGGTTAGTATAACCCTTCCTTCCTGACCTGGATGATTACGCTCCGTGGCATTTCGGTCTTCCAGGGACCCCGGTTTCTCCAGGATCATTTCGACAGTATGCTTCGCGGCGATAGATCCTTTGCTCCATGCAGAGGTCATTCGTTTGCATATATGACGTTGCCCTCGTGGTGTAAATTCGTCTGAAGCTTAGAGCTAATGTTGCTCATTCCGACGTCGTTGCTGCTTTGAAATCTCTCATGTCCGATGTTGTTCCAGGTTAATCCGCTTCGTTACCAGGATGCTGGCCGCTTGCTTGCCCATGGATCAACATGCTTACGTGAATGGACCGTGCTGTTCGACCTATACACAACTTTCCTTCGGCCACCCGTGTCGGCTGGCGCTGATGATCTTCTGGAAACTCGCCAATATCTGTTCGTCAATCATCTCGGGTCATGCAATGCTTCAAGTATATGTCATGGTTAACACGTCACGTCACTAGCGGCTGCCAACTACTTCACTGATTGCAATGTTCAACTAGCTTCTTTGGACCACAAATCACCATCAATGGATAGCTTTTCTCTGTGCAAACTGGCCTATCTTGTGATCAACTTAGCAACTGGACCACCGCAATATCCGCCTTGTTCGACCATTCTTCACCTTCCCTGAGGACTAGACTGGTCAATCACTGGCCACTTCCGGGCTCTATCACGTATCTTTTTGATGTCACAGTGCATTCAACTAACTTGTTGCTCTTGATAGATAACCATCCTTGGCTTCTGGAAAGACAAGATGTCCACTAGGAGAGCAGCACCAAGCATGCCATCGTCTAGGACCAAGATCTCCGTTGAGGCTTACAAGCGTGTACCACGCCACGTCTCTGGAAAGGTCCCTCAGGCATCTTATGCAGCATATCCCTCATATCTGGCAGATACGTCTACCTCACATTTTGAACTTGTTTCAGGGCCAACAGAATTCCACCCCATGGCTGCGAACTGCTGGATGTCCGTGCCTGATGCCTTTTACCCCGGAAGTGATAGTGCACATATTCCTACTTTATCGGTGGCCCCTGGAGACTTGACACACCAACCAATCTTTGATGCCAGTCTGGATGCCTCTATCATGTATGAAAGCTCAGCTTCGTCGTCTTCCTCCTCAGGAACCTCTTATAGGAGCTCTATATCCCCACCAATGACTGAAGCTCAAATCGCCTCCTGCATCGATACCTTCCATCTGGCCACAATTCAATCTACAACATACCCCTATTCCCCATACTCGGATCCAAATTGGACGAACCATGGGATGCTAACCCCCCCACTGTTTCCTGATACCATGGACTTTGATGACTCTGGAAGGGACGACCTGTTAATGTATGAACCCTTATCGGAACCAGCCCAGGAGTGTGAATACCTTGGTGTCTCGAAGTTGCAATTCGCTAGGTCGAGTCACCCTACCTATCGTCATATCATCGAAATACTAACTTCCACCAGAACTGGACGCCGGCTAGCACAACATCGGCCCCTAAGATCTGCTTCTGAAAGGAACTACGCTACCCCTACTTCGGAATCCCCAAACCTCTCATGTTCCAAGGATGAGTCCATGGACAAGACCAAGAATAATCCCAGGAATGACCCTCGTTACGACAGCAAAGCCGATAAGGATGGCTACTATCACTGCCCGTTCGCTCACGAGGGTACTTGCAGCCACAAGCCCACGAAGCAAAAGTGCATCTATGCGTAGGTAATTATCGATCCAACAGTCTTGGCCCATCTAACCATCCTCTAGCAAGAACCTGGACTCACACCTGAAGCCTTACACCTGCAAATCCTTGGAGGACGAGAATTGCCGGAACTTACGCTTTTCTTCCAATGCCTGCCTCTTCCGACATGAACGTGAAATGCACGGGATGCACAACCATGGACGCAATCCCTACCTCTGCAAATTTCCTGGATGCGAAAGAGCCCGTCCGGATACAGGATTTCCTCGTCGGTGGAACCAGCGTGATCACATGAAACGTGTTCATGGTTGGGATGAGCCTGACAACGCTAATGATGATGTCCCCGATCGAGATTACATGGATGCCTCCCGGCGAAAGAGGAACCCCGGTATCTCTAGCTCCGTGGCTATGAAGAGGACTGGCTCATCCAGAGCTCAGACAAACCACTACCATGGTCAACAAAGAAGTATCAGTGACCCACGCTATCCAGGCCACAGAGGAAGAGAGTTTCAGGCTCAAGGAGTCATGATCCCAGGCATGACCGTCGACAATATGAACTTCACATCACACCAAATGATGACTCAACCATATGGAAATGGACCTTATATCCAGGCTGCATATTGAGGGGGGTAGGCACCGTTGTGTCATAGTGTTTTGAATTTTGATACCCATTTGTTCTAGCAGAGCTCGTGCTTTCAACCTACACAGTACACCTCAGGAAGCCATTGGATCCAAGGAACTGCCCTGGAACATCCCTCTCTAGGATTTCCAAGACTACTTGACTCGAATCTACCATCATTCAGAGACAGTCCTATCGAGTGGACCTTTCACTGACCTTTGTTGTTCTCTAAAGCCTAAATGTACCTGGTGGACAACTCTTGCTTGTTACTTGCATCAACCCCAATGTCACATTATATAGATATTATGGGTGAATTTAGTTGGAAGGTTGATTGAATTCTGATAGCTCTATAGTGACCAGAAGTTTGGCAGGAGGTGGTAGTCCTTGAAGTTTGAGGGGAAAAGTGATTATGGCATGTATACATGGTTCAACAGCAACAGCAGCAATACAAAACATAATGTTTTAACTCTCATTTTCCCGTTGGAGTGCACTGCGAATGCTCCATGATTATCTAAAGGATGGGCAAGGATTATTAGGGCTTAGAAGGCATCCACCTTTACTCTGATACCGCCCATAAACCCCACATCCCACACCAAAACTTTTGGCATGAAATAACATCCCCTCATAATCGTTAATCTGTCGCATACTCGATCATGCCTGTAAGCATCTTTCCAATGCTCTTCTGATTACATTGTCTCACAAACATGATTAGCTCATTATCATCACTGGAACACCCTGTTCTGGCAAGACTCGTCGTGCACGTCAAATACTAAAGGAGTTTGAATCACGCATCAAGGCCGCCACAGACGATGTCAATCGCACAGTCGTCTACATACCTTCTTACCATGCCTGCCTAGACCCGCCTGTAGAGGACTCGAACTCATATCAGCCACCTGATCCCTCTATCAACCCACGAGACCAGATATACGATCTTGCACGTCTAGAGAAGACTGCCCGTGCTGAAGAGTTCTCCGCGATCAAACGTGCAGTTAACAAGAACACAGTTGTGATAGCGGATGCGCCAAACTATATCAAAGGTTTCCGCTACCAACTCTTCTGTGAGGCAAAGGCTGCAAGCACCAGATCTGTGGTTGTTCATTCTGCAGCAAGAGAAGATGAATGCATAGCTTGGAATACTGCTCGATTAGAAGCATGGAATTGGCCAATCTCTGAAGAAGGACAAGCGGGGGGAAATGGCACCAAGACACAAGTTCCAGCCCCAAATATTGGAAAGGATGTACTTGGTGATCTCAAACCAGAGAGTCACACAGCCATCTATGGCGACAGTGTAGCAATGAATGGGACAAGATCACGCAGTTCAAGCACAGGCGCTGCAGTAAGTGACGATGAGGCCGAGCTCTCTCAGAAAGCTCAAACGGACGAAACGATGACGCTTAAATCTCTCTACATAGCCGATAGAGTTGAGCCAGCAACCACAGATAGTCAACCACTCCAGAACATAAGCGAACAAACTGATGCACCCACATCGCAGGAGTCAAGATCTTCCCATACGCCCTCAACACTGCCGTCTACACGCTCTTCACTCCCCTACTCTCCCACCACTCTCACATCCCTGTTCATGCGCTACGAGCCACCCTCGCCCTTCACCCGCTGGGACACACCCCTCTTCACCATCCCCTCCACCGACGCTCATCCACCATACGACGAAATCTGGTCCGCAATCTTCCCCACCACAACAAACCCCCCAAGCAAGAAAGCCCTCTCCCAACAACACCACCCAAAACAAACGTCCCAGCAAAACCCTCCCACACACCAAACCACAACCCCCGCCGCCGCCGCCGCCGAAGTAAAACAATACCGCACAACAATCCTCCCCACAGCCAGCGCCCCAAACGCCCTCCAACTCCTCGAACTAACAACAGGCGAAATAACAAAACTCATCCTCTCCGCCGCCCGTGACGCAAACTTGACCACCACCGGCGACGGCGGCACGATAACCATATCCTTGCCATCTCACGATCCGAGTCCTACCAACCACACCAACACAATCGATATCGACGTAACTATCCCCGAAGGCATAGTCCTATCACAACCGGCACTGCAAAGGCTAAGGCGGAAATACACGCAGGTTCAACGTGGTGCGATCGCGCATAGACAGGGGTATACGCAGGGGAGGGGGAATATAGCGGTGAGTTTTGCACGGTTTTTGGAGGCGGAGTGGGCTGGTTTGGGATAGGACGGTATGGGATGGGCATTAAGATACGTAGATACCTAGGTCAGCAAGTACTCAGATACCGATCTATCAATCTCTATCGAATCAAAAACGACATTCAATCTTCAACCCACTTCACGATCCTCTTTCCCCGTCCTCGTCGTTGTCCGTGAGACTTTTCCGAGCCCTATTCACTTTACTGCACATGTGTACTTTTGCGTACTGCATTGAACTGTACCTAGGTAGGTACTGCATACTGTTGTCATACACACAGTTGACCAATCGATCGGATAATCGATTGCTCATAACGATAAGAACCGAATGTACTTTCACGAACTCCGAGTCATACATAAATACATACATACATAAGACAAGGCCATGTAGGTACCTATGTACACTGTTGTATGGTTCATATCTGAAAGAAAGCATACATCTGCGTACGACGAACACGTTATACAAGCCAGGCAAGCGAGCACCATTGAATGAACACTACTGGGGTGTGTATAAGTTTACGAATACTGCTTTCTTGCACAAAGCAGAGTGAAAACGCATTGATTCCCCAGAATGTTTTGTGTTTACATTGAAAGAGAAATACAGTACATGACTTGGTTCGTGCGAGACAGGAAATTGATTCGAAGGTAAAGGATGGAAGGAGAGAGCTCGATCGTGTAGTTTGAAGTTACATAAGATGAGAAAAGAATGGTGATCAATTAAACTGATGTAGGCTAGGTCGTGGTATCTTCCTCAAATCAATCTGCTAAAACGTGTACTCTGCCTATCATATCTCTCGTAGCCGCGTAACCCATCTGTAATGCCTGACGCTCTCGTGTCCATGCCAAAAAACCGTTGAAACCCGAAACTCCAATTCATGCTAATGTTGATAACGATGGTGTCGAGTGGAGGCAAATTGGTGAAGGACATCCCCTGCTCGGTCAATCATGCTTCGCTTTGATTGAGAAGATGACAGATAAGGACGTGAGTAGTGCTTGAATGATAATGGCGACAGGGAACAGAGATGAGAAGCAGCCAGTGCTCATCGACAAGTTCTGAGCGAGCTGTGCTGCTACGCGATCAACGTGGAAGTGTGGTGTGATCTTCACTTATTGGTCTAGCTTTTGCCTCGGCATACACTTCCGAATAGCAGCACATGCGAGTGAATCCTCAGCACATCTTAAATATCGCTCAGGTGGCAAACGCATCAAGGTGGACAAAGACTGTTAACACAATCCTACTCATTGATAATCATCAAGGGGATGAGCGGCTCACAGAGTCACATCATCCATATCGCGCATCAGACAAGCCATTTGAGCACGTTTTGCTGCCTCAGCTAGAAAATCTGCAGGAAGGCCCGGAGGTACACCGGCCACATTTGTAGGCGGGTAATTCGGCCTCTGAGGTTGAGAGATTGAATTGTGATGTTGTTGGTGTTGTAGCTGCTGGTCCTCTTGCTGCTGCACAGAGACATTACTAGAGTTGTCTTGTTGTGATTGTCCACCCATGGTTTGTTCGTAGTATTGACTTCGACCAAAGAAAGGATTAATATCGTTCGTGGAAGGCGAGGGTAGTGGTACACCGTATGATTGTGCCGGAGCCAGGAACTGCGGGTTCGTGAATTGGGAATACTGTTGACCCTGGCCTGATAGGGGAATATTGCCGTTCGTAGGGCTAGGATGTGACGTGGTTGAAACGCTCGAGGTTTGCGAGAATGCCGGGAAGGCTGGTATTGAGCCAACTCCTTGTTGCGTGTATGTGTTTTGGGGTTGTTGGTTCAGCCTTGGACTGCGACGAGGGAAGTTGCTCATTATAGACACCAACGAGGCTTGAGTCAGGCTGGTTTGGAAAGTGATTGAACACTTGTTGTGGTTGTCGGAAAAGCCACCTTATTCTTGCGAAGATCTCTTTCTTAGCTACCTGGAGCTGTGGATTGGTACAATAGAACTTCTTGTGAACGGTTGACAAGGAGAACGGGTGGCAGGTTTGAGGATGAGATCGCAAATGGCGGGAAGAAAAGGCGTAAAGGTTGGCGGGTAGATTGGAGGCGGTATTGATGTATTCAAGGGAGCCAAGACTAGAAAGTGATATTCGGACCAATGTCCCAGATCGGTCCGAGAGATTTCAGCTAGAGGTTTGTAGAAAGTATCGGTTGAGGGCGGACAATAGTTATGTCTCGTCTCAAAAAACTCGCACAGGCAGATCTGACAGGCGAAGCGCCTGTTGTGTTCTGGAGCGAATGATCAAAGTCTTGTTGCCTTGTTGTGATGCAGTGATTTCCCCACGAACCGCTTATGTGGGGGAAGGACAGACTGGAGCCGCTATTCGGCGTTGATGTGACGTGCAACGAAGTTAATGATAGTGACGAGTAGTGTGCCTGTCAGGTGTAGGAGTGAATTGGCGAGCGATGAATGATTTGGTCTGAAATCCAACGATGTACAGTACTAATTACTCTAGAAAGAGGATGGAAACAAAGAATTGATCACACAATACGCTTCCGGTAGTCACTACAGTATTGGAGACTTTCTCGGCTACACCTAGGGAAGGACCGAATGAGGCAAACACGCCAATTTCGGGTCTTCACGGCCGCCGACCGGCTCCAAGGTTATTCGCATCACGCACTGCGCTCTGTCACGGAAAAAGTTACCTACTTTGTAGAACATGGCTGCCATTCAGCTAGTACTAGTACCACGAGAAAGCCTGGGCTCGGCGGACTGTATCAATAGATACAACCGCCATTGCTCTATGCAGTACAGCTCTCTCTGCTGCTTGCACATTAGACAGAGCTCAATAGATACACATTTGTTTAGCTCGTTAAAAATACCTACCTCTAGGAGCGGAATCTCTTCCTAGCTCGGTGCATTCGGCATTTTGACTTTAAGACTGGACCTGCATTTGCTGGAAGATGTGCAGCCAAGATACAAATTCATTCGACCTCGAGTGCGTGTACTGTGTCAAGCAGAGTGTGTAGAGTTGAGGTGGCCGTCATTAACGTGTCGTCTACAACGACTATCTTTATCCGTCCGGCTCGATAATTTGCTCAATCGACCACAACGTCATGTCGAAGTTTAGCCTGAATCTCCCGTCGGCTTCAGCTTCAGCTTTGGCAGATATGAAGTTGCCGAGATCGACCGATCTCTTATCGGTCGGATGAACACCGTCGGCAAGTCAACACCAAAAAGTACAGGCTCGGCATTTGAAAACCTCGTGGGAAACTGATTCAGGTTCGTACTCCCTTCTCGGTTTTAGAGTTGAGTTCATGACTCGGATTACTATTGTACTCACATGCAAGATTGATCTCATGTGCAGAAGTACTCGTACCAGCCCAATACGATCTCTGGTTAGTAACTCGTACTGCTGGTCCTTGGTCACATTTGGACAGTCCTTTATACTACCATGTCTTTGTCATCCGAGGAAGTCTCTGACTCAGATGAACTGGACCTTTTCCGAGAGCCCAAGGATTACTATGCTCCTGCAAAGCCTGCTACCTTCACCACTTACACTACCAAGAACGGAACTGAACTGACGCTTCGTCTCGTCGGCCACAACCCTTTGTGGGGTCATCTGCTGTGGAACGCCGGTCAAGTCGTTGCTCGCTATCTCGAAGACAATGCCACCAGCGTTGTCAAGGACAAAACAGTTTTCGAGCTTGGCGCTGGTGCTGGCTTACCAAGCTTGATTTGTGCCCTACATGGTGCTAAAAGAGTGGTGGTAACGGACTATCCAGACCCTGATTTAATCGAAAACCTACAGTATAACATAGATCACTCTATCGACTTAAGCTACAGGCATTTGATTGCTGCTCAAGGGCTTCTCTGGGGCGGTGACGTCGGACAATTGAAGAGTCAGCTAGGAAACCCTGATGGCTTCGATCTTCTCATCCTCGCCGACATACTCTTCAACCATTCCGAACACGGGCATCTGATCAAGACATTACAACAAACTCTTCGCAGAACTCATGATGCTCGAGCGCTTGTCTTCTTCACACCGTACCGTCCATGGCTATTAGACAAAGACATGAACTTCTTTGACCTAGCTGGACGTGCGGGTTTTCAAGTGAGAAAACTGTTTGAACACATTATGGACAAGGTAATGTTTCCAGATGATGCTGGTGACGAGACACTGCGACGGACTGTGTTCGCTTATGAGATCACGTGGTCGATCTGAAGACGCGCGTCACACCATTACCCTCAAACCAGCATCATCAAGCATTCATATCGAGAGCTGCCGAGTTCCGACTCGCAAAGAGACAATCACGTGTGTTATTACACATTCGGCCCACCGAGCAATAGTAAAAGCACTGCATGTTGTGTACAAGACGTCTATCTCAGGCTGCGCGCTGTCCTTCCTCCAGCTACAAGTATGTACTGTAAATGTTGGCCGTGGACACGCTTCGCTGCACTGTACAGATCGCGGGCAGTGTTGTAAGATACTGTATTATACAGTACAGACGCTCAGATCGTGGGGGTCGCTAGAACGCACTACAGTAGGCCGCATATTTTGTTCGAACTGGGCTAACAGCTCGCCTATTGAGGACTGGCGTAATACGATAGTGGCGTTATCGATGCACAAAATCAAATGCTTGTTCGTTTCGTGTTTCTCGATCCACATATGAGCTCGAAGAGCAAGATACGGGGCCATTCGTATCGGACAGTGGGAACGAGGGTCGTGAATAAAATTGGCGGGGTCCGTATTGGCTGAGAAAACACCTCAAGTGTGGATGAAGATTGTGTCACCTGGGGCGCCTCCGTATTTCTCCACTGAGCCCTAACCCACCTCTTTCAACGTGTTTACACGCTCGTTTTGCTTTTCATCGAACTATCATGACAGTAGCCAGTAATGATTCATGAGATGAATGCCACTCCTCCAGCGCTATTGTGTTTGATGTTTCCAAGCTTCAACTTAAGCAAGATGCTTCCCCATACTGTCTGCGTGGGCTGACTCCAGTTCTCCAGCCTGAATATTCTCTTCCTCATCCTACCAGAGGGACTAGTATCTTATCTTCTACACCATCTCCTTCTCCAACCAATTCTATTCTTCTGACATCCCGTCCAGAACGGAGGCTAGGCAAATCCTGTCCAAGGGTCGGCCATCAGCCGTTTACTTTAGAAGCATTTATTCGTTCCTTTCCCCATTCTACACACCCCCGTACATCACCACGTTCTTTCCAGCTCAAGTCCGCTTCACGGGCCTAACCTCGTGCTTCCAGAAATTGACTCGTCACTCGTTCGCATCACCCTACGGCCTGTTCGTTCGTTGCCTGGACTGATCGGTCTACCACCACATCAGTCACGAAAAGTAATCAACATTGTTGACAATCCCAAATCAAGGTCGTCTTATTCATCACACCCGAACCGTGGGGCAGAAACTCGATTCATTTCACAACCGATGGTGTAGTCACGGAACTCGGCTATCTCGTTTTCTTCACACGACGCCTCTCTACTGAGAACACATTACCGGCGAACGGCGGTTCTTTGATCTCTTTCCTAAGCATATCTGTTATGTATCATTCTTGAACCAATATTCTTCAACCAAAGACATCTCCACTCCAAAGATCAGCTTCCTACTCCAAGCAAAGGCACCTCTTATAAAGCCTTGTGACTCAAACTGCATATACTTCGAATTGTCGCTAGACTACTAAGCAGCCACGACCACCTTCGAAACGCTTCGACTACACCTCGTATTTCACCTCATCTCCTCAAGACGACCATCAAGATGTGTAAAGCTCACACTCTTCGTTTCAGCTGCACCCATGGCCTCCTCATGGGCATCGAGCCCTGCAAACTCGGTCCCTGCCCCGTCATAAAAGTATCCGCCGACCGCCTCCCCCAACAACCATACAGATGCTACAACTGCCAACGCAAAAAGGAGGCACGCAATTCCCGTCCCGCAACAGCATCCCCCCTCTCCCGCACAACATCCTGCGCTCCCGGCGCCACAATCTTCGACACAGAGGGCATGGACGCCGCCACCACAGCCGCAACCTCCCCCTTCCGACGCGTCCAATCATTCCCCACCGTCACCCCGCCCTCCTTCCTATCCCGACAACAAAGCAACACTCTCCAACGCCAACCAAGCAACCAAAAATCCTTCAAATTCACCTGCCAACAACACCCCTCCAAACACGCCCTCCCCTCCCACTACTTCGGTCTCCCCCCGCACCTCCCGCACCAAGACCACGTCTGCCCACCCTGCCAACTCCAAGCCCTCCGCGAGAAGGGCGAAGCAGACGCCGTCCGCGCCGCACGAAACGAGTACCCGTCATTAACAGAGGAGATGTTGATCCGCGGCGGTTGTATCAAGGAGTGGCAGAGCAAACCGACTTGGGAAGCGTATGTGGACGAGAAGGTCACGGAGGAGAGGGAGATGTGGTATTTTGTGACGAGGAAGTGGACGCAGGATTTGAAGAGGTTGAGGGTTTTGGTGGCGGAGGAGGATGGGTTGGGGTTGCATTATTTGGGTGATGATTAGAATGAATATCACTGGCGATGTGGGTTGGGGGGGGTTATACTACGGTATGGCGTGGAACGGAATGGGTGAGGTCTGGTTATTTGTGGTTGTGGAGGTCACGAAAAGTTAGGGTATTGGGATACCCCTGGGTGTATGGCCCTCGGCGCTTTTGAGGATTTCTTTTCCAATCACCCTGGACAGAGGGTTATGCTATTGGCCTACAGCAGTACATGAATATGAATGTATGAAGACTCGTGCAGAGCGATTATATCGTTTCCGCAATTCGATCTATAATTTCGTAGCATGGACACTTCTTAACTATGTAACGACGGAAGTCCTATTTACTCCACTCGCACATCCTCCCCAGCAGCATGTCTAATAACCTTCGCCGTCAGCCCCGGCTGACTCAAGAACGGCGAGTGTCCAGCATCACACGTAAACGCCGTTATTGCCGTACTTTTTCTCGCATCCTCGACGACCTGTAACTGCCGTTCGTAAACGATGGTCTGGTCCTCTGAGCACAGAAGATACGTGGTCGGGATGTGTTTCCAAGCGGCGTATGGCTGAGGGATATACATTGTCGGCAGGCTGTGGTGTTTTAGTTGTGACGCGTGCTGTTGGGCTATGGCGGGGTCGATGTCGTGGTAGAATGCTGGTATTGGATCGAGGTGGTAGAGGTAGTCGCCCTGCTTTTGATTAGCTTCGAGCTATGAGGAAGCGTAGAGGACGGGAATACCTGTTCTTTGATTTTGGAAGGTCCTCCTTTGCCTCCTTTGCCACCGCCTGAGCCGCGAATTGTTTGTCCTTCTTCTAGCATCCAGGCGGTTAGGTAGACTAGAGCGGTCACGCCGCCGGGCAGGTTCGCTTTTTGTCGTTCGGCTTTGGATAGTCCTTTGAGAGAGGCGCTACCAGCGAAGCCTCCGTATGAATGCATTACCACTACGACGTCCTCGTCCTTATCTAACAGTTGTGTGATATTTGCGCGTATGTACTCCGTTTCTGGTTCAAGTGTTGTCAATGGTGGTTCGGCGCCAACAGACGGCAGTGTCAGTGCTGTAGTCTCGTAGCCAAATTCGTGCAAATATGGGAGAAGGGTATCCCAGGCATTACCGGAATGCCATGCACCGTGTATCAGTACTATATGTGGCTTCATGATCGAAGACTGGCGGCAGCAATAATCTGGTTACTGCTCGAGTAAAGTGAAGGATTTCCGTAATGTTGACAGCAGATCTTGCGCAAGTAAATACAACGTTGGAGTAATCCCCAATTGGAGATTCATAAGTGCCGGACCCTCAAGCTGAACCATAGTGATGCGAAGCAGCTGTTCGACGGCAATGCTATATCCCCCAACTGCAATAGAAGCACCAGACATGCCAGATTGACATCGAGGAGGATACGTCACGTTCACCTCCATTGCACACCAAACATCTTGCCCACTGCGCGCTTTGGTGAGGCAGTATCGGCATTCTCAAGATAAATGGTTTCGTGACCTGGCACTGACAGGCTTAACAACTTGTACTGTAACTCATCTTCGTCGCTTCTCTTTGTCATGTGTACATTGACCACACCACTCGCATCAGGTCCTTCAACGTGAAAATGCATCTTGAAGTGTGTCGTGCCAAATCTGTCGATATCAACCGTATGTGCCAGCGGCCTTGCTCGTGCCCATTTGTTCGAGGTAGGTTCACCATAAGCCTTGATCTGATTTGCTGGCCCTAGAATTTCACGACATTTCGGATCTGCTTTTACGCGATCAACCGCGTGGTTGAATTGACGAGTCTTCGAATCAGCGGCGAAGAGTTCTTGGTAAAGCAAGTATGCCACACAAACCTGAGCAAGTCAGTAGTGAACCTTGGTTACACCGGAGTTGTGTCTTACTGTTCCTACAGCACCCGCAGACACCAACAGGAAATTAAATGACTGTTGAGTTGTGCGGGCTGCTTTCTCGCCTGTGCTCAATTCGTCCCAACGATACCGTCCATCGTCCGAAGTTACAGTTATCGCTCGTCCCAGATGCTTGCTGCTGTGGTTTGGTGACTTAGGATGAGACCCTGAACTGCTTTGGGTAGCATAACTTCGTTGACACGAACCAATGAGCGTTTTTGTCGATGAGTGACTGGGTACGGTACATGCGCGGCATGCTTGCTGAAAAACACGAGCTTTGCTGACTATCGTTGTCATGATTACAAACTCCTTGCCATTCAACTGCGGTCACAAAATCTTGTGGTGTTTCGTGATCTCGCGAGCATAACTTCGGATCGTCTCACAAATCAATGAGCTTCAGAAGCCTCCAAAATTACAGTTACGAATACGGAGGTGCACTCGTGAACGCGTGACGAAACCTCGGCTGCGCCACATAGACCCTGTGGCGTGCCCCTCAGGCTACAGGAATACGAGTAGCGAGGTGGGATAAGCATGAAGAATTGATACTTTTTGGACAAGTACATGGTGTTTCGAGAGACTATATGCGAATCGGTCATCCGGCTGGTGCACTGACACAGTATCACTGTATCAAAGGAGACAGAAGACGAAGAATGCCCACTCCACTAGCCAAAGGTAAAGGCAAATGCATTGGAATGACACCATTAATTGCCCTTACATCACTCTGTTCATGGTCGCCCTCGGCCGTCTTCACTCCGCTGCAAGACTCAAGGTTATCTGGAGACCTTTGAACCACCGTGACCCACAGGTGTTGATGTCGTTCACGACATCGTCTTACTACTGCTGCATTTGCAACTTGTGCTAACAATGGCTCCTCACGCAGGTGTCATTATTGCAGCCTCTGTCCTGGTGGCGGCAGGTATTGCTGCGTACGAGAATCCTCAGTTTCGAGAATGGCTCGAACGGTCATCACAGAAGGTTGCAGTAGCATTCAGATCTTTGGGCGATGATATTCATGGTAAACCGAGGTCGAGAAGACAAGATTCTTCAATGCAAGAAGATGTTGATGAGAAAGCGGAAGAACGAAGGAGAAAGGCCCGGGAAGACATACTGGAGAAAGGCCGAGCGTTACAGGAACAGGGAAAGAGACGGAGGCGGTCCAGTGGTAGCACTCGAACACCAAGTTTCGATTCACTAGTTGATGAGGAGGGCAGGTTGCGAGCAGAGCCTCGGGCTCGTGAAGACACTATTGCCAACTCATCTGCGGTTGAGGCGCCAGAAATTGACAATGTTCGGTCACGACATCACCAACCTGACATGCATCAGAGCGTGGATGCACCTATGCTTCTGAGGCAGCTTGAGCACAACCAACCACCAACACCGATAGTACAAGCGCTGGAACCATGGGAAAGTCAATATGAACAAGAGATGCGAAATGCCTGGAACATGGAGTTACCTACGGAGTCAGCTCAAGACTCCCGTAGTCATGCATCGGAAAGCCTGGTTGACTTGACGCCAACCACCGAGGACTTTCCAGATCCTGACTTCTCTGTGCCTTCAGCAGGGGATCTGCAAAACCATCTTGGCCGAACGGAATACTTTTCGACTGTCGCGAGCCAGACCTCTCACACCTTTGCTGACGATCCACGAAACCCCTTCCATGACAGTCCTGACCAGCAACCACTTACACCTCTGATGCCCATCGAACCAAGACCATTGCCGCAGGAGGATATGCGCTCCGTCACATCCTCCTCTCGTGCTAGTCTAGCGGGTAGTACCGCTCACATCAATCATAGCGAAGCGGAGATGACAGACGACGATCTAAGCGATTTTGATGATGGTATTAGAACGCCTGCAAGCGCCTGGACAGAAGTAGCCAGCTCTGTGAGTGGTGATGATTGATGTATTTCAATATGTTCTACCATCTGATATTGAGCAACGTCTAGTAAATTGATATGTACAATATGGGAGTTGGTGGCGTTTGAAAGGTTCCAGAAATGAAGGCGCATGAACAGGGCAGCTGGGCAAACTCGGAAGATAATCATTTCTATTACGAAGCTTGACACACCTACGAAGCTCCGAATCATGTTACAATACTACATATGTTCTGTGAATTCATCACGGAGCAGGTAGACCAGCAACACTTGCGAATTGATAACTGCTATGGCAGTGTGACCAGTCAGGTATTCTTTAATTGGATTTTTGGCGAGACCTGCATAACAACAACTGTGCGGATAGCAACATGCTCTTCAAGCCGACGGCAAATCAGCAGCTGCCCCATGGACCGGCCATGTGGTAAGCAGAAGGAAGTCAGAGTTAGACATACTGATTGCTTGTGCTTAATCTTGACATAGAAGGTGGCCTTGCATTGGTAAAAGATTATCTGACATACAAATCTACCTTATTGGTCTATTCTTATGATGAATAGAGCCATTCATTCAGCTCATATCGGTCTCCATGCACGCTGTGAATTGGTTACCATGCTCACAAACACTATGCTTCTGCCCACGGCAAGACGTATCGGTCCCAGTTCGTCAAGCAAAGAGTCGACCAATAACACCCTAGAGGAGGAGGGCGGGATGATGGCAATGCCCGTCCGCCATATTGTCTAGGCCGGACATACCGATAATGATACTATGCAGGTCAAGTTCACCTTGAGTGACACTCCCCACAAAGTCACTTGACACCAAAACACTTGCAAGCGTCTTTCACTTACACTACGGACAGATCTCATTTCGATTGATTGTGTACAACAATGTTTGTCTTCGTCTTGCGCCTTCCATTCTAGGCTGCCACACCTTGATATCCTTCATGAATTGTCGTCTCCGTCATGTTTTGAAGGAATCAAGATTGTCAAGTCTGGTGCCCTTAATACATGCCCCAATTATCAAGTCTCAGAGTGCGTTCGAATACTGTTCCAGTGCTACCAATCTTCGAAACAATCATCCATGATCTAGCTATCACTAGAGGGCTGGCCAAGATTTTCGCTTTGACTCATGCTTTCACATCAACATACAAGAACAATAGTACCATGCGGACGAGGAGTTGGTCCTTACTGCTGATATATTGATAAAGATTTCCAGAAGGGCATCAGTCGTTCTGCCCTCTAGTCAGTCTATGGCCCGGTCTGCATCATGCTGATAGTGACTATGTGCTTTGGACTTACTTACAGATTGGATCATTTCGACTCGGCATTGTCATTTGTTTGTGTTTGATTGTTTGCGCTGGTGCTTTCGTGATATATGGGTTTTTCACAGTTATAGGTGTAGCTGCACTTTCTGCACACCGTGCCCTCTGAGTGAAAATGACTAACACGGCAGTCGTGGCTGCTTCGACTCTAACCTGGCACTCATTCAAAACATCTTCCTGCGCCTCAATCTCGTCGACCACTATCAACATTCTCACATCAGCACCAACCAATACATAAACACACGCACCAGTATCAAGCTCTTTGCTCGCCTTGGCAATCCGAGGTTGGCACCGAACTACAGCCAAGATGGCGCTGGCGTGGCGCGTTGCTGATATTGTTTACATCTCTATCGTCGGTCCGATTATGATATGCGCTCTTCTAGAATGGTTCCTTTGGGTCTCGGCGTTCATCTACTGTCTCTGCAAAGCTTTCCAGAAGGCTGATCACTGGTCCACAAGGATTTTGGCTGTCATTATATTGCTATCTTTCACTCTTTTGCGGTAAGTTGTCTTGTGTCGAGCGGTAGCAACACCTACTAACTACTTCGGCAGAGTTGCATTTCTACCAGTCATGGCCGTTACGTTACCGTTGCCAAAAGCTGCTCGTGGTTTCATGCCGGCTATCATTCAAGAATGGCTTCAGTGGTTTGCATTCTTTACCTTCGCAGTTTTGTTGACCATTCCATGGCTCATCTGTGCCTACCGGATCGTGCTATACCCTGTCGGAAGGAAGAAACAGATCAACTACCTGCTCAATGACAAGGCTCCGAAGGTCATGGTGGTCATGCCGGTCTACAAAGAACCTCCCGAGTCCCTCTTCAAGGCTCTTGATTCAGTCGTTACCTGCGAATACCCAACCTCTTGCCTTCACGTCTTCATGTCTTTCGATGGAGACGACGTCGACGAGTTGTACTTGCAGCTGCTTGGAAGACTTGGTATACCAATCACGTTGGAGAAGTACCCTCAGTCGATCGATGTTCTCTACAACAAAGTCAGAGTCACTGTTTCGAGGTTCCCGCATGGTGGAAAGAGACACGCACAAAAAGCAACTTTCAGACTCATAGAGAAGATCTATCAGAGATACATTGCCCGGAAAGATGATCTCTTCATTCTCTTCATCGACTCTGACTGCATACTTGACAAAGTTTGTATACAAAACTTCATGTACGAAATGGAACTCAAGCCTGGAAGCGACCACAATATGCTAGCCATGACTGGAGTCATTACTTCATGTACTCCCAAAACCTCACTCATCACATTGCTGCAGGATATGGAGTACATTCATGGTCAAATGTACGAACGTTCTGTTGAATCTGGTTGCGGTGCCGTCACTTGTCTTCCGGGCGCCTTGACTATCCTTCGGTATTCGGCCTTCCGGAATATGGCTCGATTCTATTTCTCTGACAGGGCGGAACAGTGTGATGACCTGTTCGATTATGGCAAGACCCATCTTGGTGAAGATCGTTGGCTCACACATCTTTTCATGATCGGTGCGCAGAAAAGATACCAAATTCAGATGTGTACCAGCGCGTTCTGCAAAACAGAGGCTGTACAGACTTTTCAATCCCTTCTCAAGCAGCGTCGTCGTTGGTTCCTTGGTTTCATCACCAACGAAGTCTGCATGCTGACAGATGCTCGTCTTTGGCGAAAGTATCCTCTTTTGTGCCTGATCAGGTTCATGCAAAACACTATTAGGTAAGGTGTCAACCCTCAAGCTTCACTCTAACAGTTCGATTAACATATGATAGGACAACAGCACTTTTGTTTCTAGTCATGATTATTTCGGTTGCATCGACTGCAGAAGCCTTTCCGAATTTACCGTATCAGTTCATCGGCATATCTCTAGGACTCAATTGGGTTATGATGATATACTTTTCTGCTAAGTTAGGACGCTGGAAGCCAGCCTTGTACCCTTTGATGTTTCTCCTCAACCCCTTCATGAACTGGATTTATATGGTCCATGGTATCTTCACTGCAGGTCAGCGTACTTGGGGTGGACCTCGTGCAGATGCTGCGGCAGCCGATGCCAAGACGACACCTCAACAGGCTATTGAAAGAGCCACTGAGACTGGAGACGATCTCAATGTCGTCCCCGAAACCTTCAAACCAGCCATACAAGCACGCAAGAAGAGAGTTGGACAGTCTACATTACAGCCCACCGCGAGCGCTGAAGGGCAATTCACAACTGATGATGGTGATGTCGAGAAGGAGGGCTGTCCAGTCTCCGAGGACTTGGAGTCGGACGCTGAGGCAGTCTCTATCCATACTCCTCGACGTGCTGAAGAGTTGAGCTAAGCAGGGTGTTTAACATCGACCTGTCTCCTTAAAACGAAACTGACATTATCCTTGGTTGTACATCAGTCATGACTTTAGGCATACAGATATTCGTAGCATCACAAATATATTGTAGTGCTGGTCCAAGAAGTGTAATCGAACCAAGTTCTGATCAGGAGCGCGAGACGAGGGGCTCAGTACAAGTATTCGTTCGAAGATCACATTATTTATAACGGTTTTGGTAAGATAAAAATTGATGGTATTGTTCACTCAACTCAAACAACCAGAAAGGGGGCTGCTGAGGCTAACACGATGATGCCTGGCTCCGTGACCTACTTTTTACGTCATCAACACCAGATCCCATGTGGCTTAACGTGAGGCTGGTGTTGACGCAAGGTGGGCGCCTCTAGAAAGTTCGTGAAGGTGCAAGATCCGGTGCACGTTGTTGCAAGGAAAGCCCAACTTGCTTGGCACTTTCAGAACTTTTTTGAGAGCATTGATACAAACGAGTTTGTTGCCAACTGGCACTTTGTTAAACACTTTTGAGCAGACCATCATTAGGTCAACCCATTCCTCACCTTCACCGTCAATTAGCCCACCAAATCACGTGTCAAAATTCTTTTCTACCTTCCCAAAAGCCAAATAATTTTCAGCCGATCCCTCCCTCCCTCAACACATATACTAACTAATAAGCCACTATGTCCGTTGTCGGGATAGATCTGGGCAGCCAGACGACCAAGATTGGCGTCGCTCGAAACAAGGGTATAGATATTGTGAGTATTACAACCATAGGCGCAAGCCGTGTTTGCTAACGTTTTTCAGATCGCCAACGAAACCTCCAACAGAGCCACACCGTCACTCGTAGGCTTCGGGCCAAAGAGCAGATATCTTGGAGAGAATGCGAAGACCCAAGAAATCTCAAACCTCAAGAACACCATAAGTTCACTCAAGCGACTCGCCGGACGGTCCCTCAACGATCCCGAAGTCGCGATTGAGCAAGAGTACATTACAGCACCACTCGTGGACATCAATGGCCAAGTCGGTGCAGAAGTCACATACCGTGGAGAAAAGCAAAGATTCACTGCAGTCCAGTTGATTGGCATGTACATGGGAAAGCTCCGAGACACTGCTAGCAAAGAGTTGAGACTTCCAGTATCCGATGTGGTCATTAGTTGTCCACCATGGTTCACCGATGCTCAGAGACGTGCCATGATCGATGCCTCGCAAATTGCAAACCTCAAG
>Ga0115842_100028_pt1 | contig 43514 bp, 38 predicted proteins | sample InSIn2SAF170_2_FD_83856 | JGI IMG/M metagenome (GOLD analysis project Ga0115842, IMG submission 83856)
GGGCGAGGGTATCTGGATTGCCTGCGACAGCAGAGGAAAGGGATTGACCGTGGAGAAGGTGGGGATTGTAGAGTGGTTGATGAGTTGGTGTGAATCATTGGATGTAGATGATTCATACTCTCAGGATGAGTATGGTTTGCTGTCTGTTTGTGGTTGGAGATGAGCTTGTGCTTGAGCTTGAATCGCTGCTGGAGTCGCTGGTGGTTTCATCGTCGTTAGCGGAATCGAGAGAGCTGGTTGAGCTCATCGAATCTGAGTCTGAGTCTGAGTCTGAGTCTGACTCTGAGTTCGACGACTGTGAGGTGTTGTCACTGTCCGAGGTACCGGACGAGGAGGTGTCTTCGACCACGCCATTAAGCTTTGAGTGTCGATCATGAGTGGTCGCCTCGATTCCCAGGTCTCGAGAGAGGAGTGACGACTTGAAGATATGCTGGTTGAGCAGCTCCAGTAAGTATAATGGTTTCTTCTCACTATCCTTGATCGTGACAGCAAATTCCTCAAGTCTGACTGGCAACGAGAACTGAGCATTGGTATTGGGTACTTCAGTTTCCTGGTTTGTAGTTTCATGGTTGACTTTGGCGTTTTCCATCAATACAAGTTTCGGATTATGCAGTTCCAAACTCATCAACTGAGAAATATCGCTCGTCATGGTAGCGGAAAGCAGTATCTTGGTAACTCTCCTATCGGGTACATCAAGTCTCATGTAATTCAGTACATGATCACGGCTCTTCGTTGCATTTTGAGACTTCAATGCGGGAAGTACAGCATCCAGCCATTCGTGGTAACTTTCATTAAGTAGTCTGTCTGCCTCGTCTGCCACGAACCACTGAACTTGATCCAAGTTGAAACCCTTGGTCAGATTTAAATGCTCGACAAGCCTTCCTGGAGTAGCGACCAAGATATCGACTTTGGAAGAATATTCTGTAACATACCCAACGTTTGCCAACAAATCCTTCTGATATGCTCGGTCTACTACTTCTTCCAAAGAGAAGGTGGACCAGTCAACTGGCGCCTCCTGTTGCCGCTTCCACTCGTCTAGATTGTATACCAACTGCTCCTCGATAAGCTGTCTCTGCTCTTCTTCCATTATCTTGCTACCCTCAGCACCGCCTATTCGTACGTCGAATCCGGCGGAGCATGATTCGAGGGTCTGGATTACCTGCTTCACTAATGCTCGTGTAGGCACTACAATGACCGCACGTAATCTGATTCGCTTCCTGTCTCGCAGGGAATTGAGTATAGGAAGCACATATGCGAACGTTTTGCCAGACCCTGTGGCTGCCGCAACACAAAGGTCATCTCGTTGTTCCACCTCCGTATCTAGCAGCAGTGGTAGTACGGTCGATTGTACTGGTAATGCGGTATGCTTCTTTTGTGCTTGTAGATTTTTCAGTAGGGTTTTTGGAAGGCCAAGCTCCTCGAAGGATACGCGGTTATCGTCACTGACGGTAATAGGATTTCGGAGCCACTCTGGTGCAGTGGAATAAGTAGGTAGTGCGGTTGTGGTTTCAACTGCCTCCGGCTGAGGAATAGGACCCAGGTCCACCTGGACTGCCCTGTCCGGGTGTACATGATCGTTGCTGGATTCCTGCGCCTGCTTCTTTACCTGGTTTTCGTCTGGTCTGCGAATTGCCTTTTCTCGTGACTTGTTGAGTTTTGAAAGCACTTTCTTGTGCTTCTTACCCAGCTCTTCGTCTTCAGAACTAGATGTGTTCACGTCTTTCTGGTCCGAGTCGTGCTGCTTCTTTATCTTCTTCCTCGCTGCCGCTTTAGGTGTGACTTGCTCCGCCGGTGTTGGCACTTCGGCTTCGATCGTGCTTACACCATTGGACTTAGACAAACTTGCCAGACCAGGACCATTTTTCTTGCCCAGGCGTTCCAAATGTAGTTCTGCACCACTGGGCTGAGGAGGAACGTTATGGCCTGTTTCTGAGTCTTCGGTTTTCCTTCTTTTTTGCTGTTGCTGCGGTCTCGAGGTTAATGGCCGCTTGCGACTAGGTGACTCAAGTGGTTCTTTGAATATAGGCGCCGAAGTGGGCGGAATGTAACGGGCATAGAACTGAGGCATCACGAGTGTTCGAGCTCATCATTTATCTGTCTTTTGCTCGTCTGTTGAGCAAGGCATCCAGTTACAACTTTGGCCGCGGACTTTACAAAAAATTAGTCGGATATAACGTCGACTGTGGCTAGTGCCGCGTTAGCTTTATCGAAATCACAACCCTGGCACGTTTCAACAACCGAGTAGGTAACCTTCTTATTCGATGTCTTTTACACATATCAAGGACAGCTCATCTTGAATGGCTGTCAATGCGTAAGATGGCCGAGAACAGTCTTTTTAAATCATTCTATCCGAGTATGCGGCCGTCGAGATGCCGTACAATATCGCCATGGTCTGTGACTTCTTCTTTCCCCAGCCAGGGGGGGTTGAAAGTCACATCTACCAAGTCTCTACTAAGCTGATCGACCGCGGCCATAAAGTCGTCGTTATTACCCATGCCTACAAAGGCCGCACAGGAGTTCACTATCTCACAAATGGCCTTAAGGTGTATCATGTTCCATTCCTGGTTATTTACCGCGAAACGACCATGCCAACCGTCTTCTCCTTCTTTCCCATGTTCCGAAATATTGTTCTTCGGGAGAAGATTGAGATTGTTCACGGTCATGGCAGTCTTAGCAGTTTCTGTCATGAGGCTATTCTGCATGCAAGGACTATGGGTCTACGAACAGTGTTCACTGATCATTCACTATTTGGATTCGCCGATGCTGGCTCCATCTTGACCAATAAACTGCTCAAATTCACGTTGAGCGACGTCGACCATATCATTTGTGTCAGCCATACTTGCAAGGAGAATACTGTGCTGCGAGCCTCGCTCGATCCACTAATCGTATCTGTCATTCCCAATGCCGTGGTTGCTGAGAACTTTCAACCTTTATCATATGTGTCAAAGTCCTACGATACTGGTTACATGAAGCCAAGGCCAGTCGCTCGACGTATCGGACCAGATGATCCTATCGTCATTGTTGTCATTTCTAGGCTCTTCTATAACAAGGGAACAGATCTGCTGATCGCTGCCATGCCTCGGATACTAGCGAATCACCCCAACGTTCGGTTCTTAATCGCCGGATCCGGCCCGAAAGCAATTGATCTCGAGCAGATGATCGAAAGCAGAATGCTGCAAGATCGAGTAGAACTTCTTGGCCCAGTTCGACACGAAGAGGTCCGAGATGTCATGGTGCGGGGCCATATCTATCTCCATCCAAGTTTGACAGAGGCGTTTGGCACGGTTATCGTTGAGGCTGCAAGTTGTGGCCTCTATGTGGTCTGTACAAGGGTCGGTGGTATTCCAGAAGTGCTACCTCCGCACATGACGACCTTCGCGAAGCCCGAAGAGGATGACCTGGTTGCAGCAACGGGAAAAGCCATTGCTGCTCTGCGCTCTGGGAGAGTCCGAACCGAAAGGTTCCACGACCAAGTTAAGATGATGTATTCATGGACTGACGTCGCTCAGCGGACAGAAAGGGTATATGACGGTATCACTGGTGCTATCAGTGAAGAGGAGTTTTATGGCGTTCAAGATGACGGAAGAGTTCGTGCCGGCATTCAGAGTTATGCACTTATCGAACGCCTCAAGCGATATTATGGTTGTGGTGTTTGGGCTGGCAAGTTGTTCTGTCTTTGTGCCATCATCGACTATCTCCTTTTCATCTTTCTCGAGCTTTGGGCGCCACGGGCCAATATTGACGTCGCAAAGGATTGGCCTCGAAAACCATTTATCAATGACAGAAATAAACCGGTAGATACCAACCCATATCGGGTTCGCCACGGCGACGTTATGGACCGTCGTAACGGGAGCTTCGTCGTCCGCTGACCTACTCGCGCCATCTGATCGACCAGTTGCCCTTGGCGTAGCTCGGTTCCACGACTTGACCATTCATGAGGGCCTCGCACTTACGCCTTGGGGCATCTTCTGGGAGTGTCTCTTGATTTGCTTTGGACGCACCTTTTCCTCGCGACTGAGGTCGTACAGGTTCGGCTTCATCAAGTGGAAAACCAAAAACAACTGCACGCCTTGCTGCTCGACGAACCATTTCCCGCTCCCTGGCACGCTTGTTTCCAGCTTTCTGCTTCTCCAGTGAGTCTGCCTTATGAGCCTCGGCGGTTTCATCGGCACTTTTCTCGTTGACTTCTATGCTCGCAGGCGGATCATCATTCTCGGATTCAAAGTCTTCCTCAATTTGGTCAGGCACTGGAGCCTCAGTCTTGCGGTCGAAAGCGATTCTCTCAATCTCATCGCACGTGATGACAATCCGATGATCACCTTTCCGATACTTGGATTTGGCATCGGTCTTCTCCAAACCAGAGTTTTCTTGGTCAAGCAACAGGGCCAGAACGGTTTTGTCAATCTTCTTGTCCATTGGACCAGGTCTATGCTCACGACAGCCATCTGAACAATACTTCACAACCTTGTTCTTCTGGTGAGCTCTTCGTTCACCTTGAATCGTTAATGGATGTACTTGTATTATGATAGGCACATACCTATGACTCGACCACAGGTTGAGCAATATTTAACATCGTCCCTGGTCAGATATAAGGGTGGAGGTGTAGTAGCCGACTTGTTCGGTCGAGACCACGAGTCCATCCACGACATGGCTGTGAAGATTCGGTTGTATTGAAGGTTTGAAGTTGATACTGGTGTGAAAAGAGAAGCAGAGGATCGTTGTCCAGATAGCAGCAAAAGCCTAACAGAGAATCTCATGAATACGTATGTGTAAGGGCTAAACACTTCATAAATTCTGGACTGAAACGGCAATCGAACACGTTACAAGCATGACATCATTTTCATCTCGTCATACGCTAATCATGCACCGCCCTCAAGCCAAGAACTTCGAGTTTCAATGGTAAACCTCGTTGGTGACTTCAAAGGTTACTACCTTACCCTAGTTCTGGAAAGAAAGCTTCTTGATGGCTTCTTTCTACTGTACATACGCTGTCACAGTGATGGGGCTGGGGCGTGGATAAATTTGAGTACACAGAACTGTGATGCAGACATCGATCTGATCAGAGTATACTGAATTGGAAGTCAGCGGTAGGACAGTTTCAGACTGAGTTGATCAATTAACAAACGAGCTTACCCCAAGCCTTGCCAACCCTCAGCTTCCTATACTTGCTCCCTCTGAAAAGTCGTTTGTCTCAATTTAGACAATTAACAAGGTACTGACATAGTCATACAAGAATCCGGCGAAGCAGCTCTGTCCTTGACTTTTAGTAATATTTGTCGACCAAAGAAGTGGTCCCAACAAGCAACAAACGTCTGGAGACTTTCTTCTTACTCTATCACACCATGACAACAAAACGTGAGGTCGCAAGCACTAGACATCACGCTAAAAACGATATCGGGTGGTGAACTTGGTCTATGATTACCATATCAGGAAAGAAGCACCACTAGGCTAGTGTCGTGGTTCAAGCTAGTCAACTTTGTTTACCGTTTCGTATACGACCTGCTTCATGTCCAGAGGCAAACTCTTTCATATGAGTACTAACACTATCACCCCACCAGCTCCTACTGTCAAAAGCATGGCACGGTCAAGAGAGGCAAAATTCGGATAACGGTCGACGTTGGCAAAACCTTCACTGTGAAGGTGGCAAAGTAGTAGTGTATCCAGTGGAACCATACTTGATGCCACACGGGATACCGAATCTTCTAGGAGTATACATTCTGGCAAGACGATCACTACGGCTTAGAACAGACTGCATTTCCATTGCAGAGGATGGACAGCCTCTGAACTGTCTAACAGTAAGCATCACAATAAAGAGTGTCAATACAGCAATGATGTGTCAAGCTTTAAGGTAACCCAGGTCGTTGCCCTATTGACCTTATATCTCTTGACAGGCCTCGCCTCGACGAATTTCAGCAAGTGTCAATATACTACTCATGAACAACTATACAAATTATCACCTCTATCAACCACCAAGTAACAGACAGCAAACCATACTCATCCTGAGAGTATGAATCATCTACATCCAATGATTCACACCAGCTCATACCCTATCCACGCAAACCACAAACATATGTCAACACAATACTACCTACACATCTATATTCAGAACCACACACACAGTCTTCACCTAAAAAGAAAGACAAAGAGGCATAGTGGTACATCCACACAACACCCCCGGGAAGAAGGCTGACAGCTGGGAAACAACGACCCCCATATAGCATAAGTACACTTACCTCTCCAAACCACACCTGGATGAAGATAGGCGTCCAAGCATCCAAACGACATACCTACCTCTTCATAAGTCAATGCTTTCCCCCATTTTAATGTTCTTACACCCACGCAAAACGAAACTCTAGCCACAAAACTATCCCGTCGTATCAGGAAATGGAGCTTAAAGAGCCCCCCGCCCTCTCTCCTAAAAGAGTCCCAGAACAATAAGTACACCACAGCCGCTCAACACACCCAACCAAAAAAAAACATGAAGTCAGGTAAGTAAGGTGATCACATTGGACTCGTACCCACGGCACCAAACGTGTCCTTCCCTGAGAGTGTACTTATACTCATGCTCATACTCATGCTCAGCCTCACAATATTACATATACATAAACATATACATACGTACTCTTCCTCGTCCATACATACTCATACCTTCATCTCTTCCTACATAACATATATCACCCATTTGCATCCCAACTTTGTCCAAATCCCTGCTCGTGTATTATATTGTGTCGTAGGGCATATTTATGATTTCATTTCGTTTCGTATCGTGTCGTGAATCGTGGATTGGATTGAATATTACTACGTACCGTGTGTGCCTTAGATATACGTAGTTACAGTACGTAGATAAGACATGGAGATTGGTGATGATAATGGAGCGGAATGTTACAATGAAGAGGAGAGATATATATATCACGATTGGAGTGCACTCGCTAAGTACCTCCTTGTGATTCGTACGATGCTGCACGGCATTATTGTGATGCTGTCGAATGGAATGGAATGGATTGTCCGTTTTTTCTGCTTGTGCTTCCGGACGGGGTGAGTGAGTAGAGTCACGGGCGTGGAATAGTATAGTCCAGCAACGAAGGTACGTATTCAACACAGAGCTCCTTTCTTTTTGTTTTGTTTTTGCTTGCATGGTTGAGAGGAATGAAATACGTACTTATTATTCTACACGGTCTTTTGAACGGATGGTTCTTGGAGCCCATCCCACTTCCATCGCACCTCATTCTGAACAAGGCAGCGCTCACTAAAGCTCCTTCTTCAAAAAATGCTCCGGCTTATGCGTCGTCTCAAAATCAACATGCACATACGCCCTCTCCACATCCGGCAGACTCTCCAACTTAACCTGCAATTCCTCGGCAACATCATGGCTAACTCTGAGACTAACCTCCGGGTCCATGACCACATCAACCTCAACCACGAGGCGCGGGCCGGAGTGCCATGCGCGCACCGTATCGATGGCGCGGATAGTCGGCGAGTGAGTCATGGACACGTACGTGATTAGTTGCAGGGTTTCTGTGTCGGCGGATTTGCCGATCAGGAGTTGGAACTCTGAGTACGCGGTGTGGAGCCACAGCGTTGCGATGAGGACGGAGAGGATGATGGCGCCGGCGGGATCGAGCCACCATCGCAGCTTGGAGCCGCCGACTGATGTTAGGATACCGAAGCCGTTGATTAGGAGGTCGTTGCGGTGGTCTTCCCAGAGGATTCTGATTTGGCTGTATTGGTTTCTTAATGCGTAGCAGTATAGGAATAGGCCTAGTTTTGTGCCGAATGCGATGGCCACGGCGATGATACTTGGTAAATGGAATCCTTTTGTGGTGTCCTGTGAGCCCGTAGCTAGTTCGCTTGCTGAGAATGCAACCAGTATGAATGAGACAGCTGTCATGAGGAAGCAGAACACGATATTTCCTGCGGTCTCTATCCGCGCTTTGCCCGCTGGATATTTTCGTGGATCGACTTTGCTAACGGCTCGATTGCACACAATTAAAGTAACGTTGCTTAACGGATCGAATATTGCGTCCGCCATAGTCGTAAATAGCGACAACGAGCCAGACGAGATCGCGCCATATATCTGTAGGATAGCAAGTATGATATTCGCACCGAACGAAGCGTACACTGCAATTTGGTACTTCACATGGTTCGATTCTGAAGATTCCCGCGCCTGACGAACATGTTCGTGGACGGGTTTTAAGAAACGTTCGATTTGATCATTTTGCGATTCGTAGAAGGCGCCGAGCTTGGAGGCAGGTTTCTGGCCCGTTAGGACCAGAGGATTATAGGTGTTTCGTTTGCGCGCAGTGTTTGCTTTTATGGTATCTAGTTCTGATTGTGTCTTGAGGCGTCGGCCAAGTTCGAGAGGGTCGGTCGAGGAAGTATAGAAGGGTATGCTTTGAGATTCGGTGTCGAAATGTGAAGGAGTACGGTGGCGGGAGAGGGTATCTGGATTGCCTGCGACAGCAGAGGAAAGGGATTGACCGTGGAGAAGGTGGGGATTGTAGAGTGGTTGATGAGTTGGGGTGTTGTCGGACATTGATGTTAGAGAAATAAATTCTGGCGTTTTAGCCATTCCGTATGACTATGGATTCACTTGTTGGAGATTCGGGAAACCGATACAGTATGTGAATATAGTAGAAAAGAATGACCATTGACCACGAAGCACTGCGGTACTACGTATTTCACTTGGATTGAACCTCAACAGATGCTGGTGAACAGCTGCGCCTCATCATTTGTCACACGAGCCACTGTTAGCAATGATCGACAGCTGCGACATTTACAGTCAAGCGTGTGATGCGACGGGAACACCCGCACCACCCAACGGCGGAGACGGATCCACTTTAGATACAGCTGTGTATCGATGTCCAAAACAAATCTCGAGGACGTAGCAATTGTGTTTAAATGTACGGAATCTCCGTACTGCGCTACGTATATACGTATGAAATGAAGTTCCACAGAAGTACAGAATAATGTTTCTCATATTTGTTATAGAATGTTTCATTCTCGCTCGCTGGCCTACTCGACTTTCAGCATCTCCTCATAATATATCTTCTCAATATCAAGGTGTTCATAAACTGTGCCAGCTTTCTCCAACGCTTCAACGACAATCTTCATGGCCGCCAATGTCTTCTCTTCTTGTAGTCGCCCTGGCACACCTCCCACAACCTGCACAGCACATGGTAACCCAGCCATGGCAACACTATCATAATGCTTATAGGCACCTTCCATTACTCCATTCGTCGCCTTGAAGTACTCTGGCAGCGCATCCAAATGCGCATCAACTTTCGTTACTGGAATCACACCAGCAGAATAGTCTAGAAGATTGAAGAGGAAAGTGTAACCACATGAAGAGCAGGCATTGGCCATACCGTCATGTGGTAGCGCAGGTGTAGCATTAGCAGGACAGAGGACGAAATCAAAAGATTGCTCTGGCTTGGACAACCAATCGAACCATGATGCACGGAATGCCTCCCGCTTGGCAACCCATTGCCAATTCTCATATGCGGAGAGATGGCGGAAACTGCGTAGTAGAGATGCCCAAACCCAGTCACGTCTGACATATCGGACCCAGAGGTAATGAATGTACCGGAGCGGAGACGGGAGGGTAGTACCGTAGAAATACAGTTGACGAGCGCCAGAGTCCATCCATTCGAAGGTACGGGTGAAGCTGTGGTACGTCCTGCCACCATCGCCGCAGAGAAGCGTTGAGGCAATTCGAAGGGCGTCGAGAGGTTTGTGCTGTGGTGGAAAGGACTCTTGCGTTATTTCAATAATCTCGTGACCTGCAGCCTTCAGTGCGGAGGCGGTGAGGTCCACAGCGCGAGCAATGGCAGGCGATGGTGGAACAACGCCATCCGAACGCATCAACCCAATGCGCATTTTCTTCTTCTCAAGGGTGGAATCATAAATCTCCTGCCGCCACGGCAGAGGATGCACAGTGTAGTCAACTTCCCACGGCTTCATGCTAATGAATGATTTGGTGAAATATGTCAGGTCGTCCAGTGTGCGAGCCATGGGAGAGAAAACAGAGGGAATACCTTCCTGGCCAGGCATGGATGTGTTCATGCCCATTTTCGGCCATCGTCCAGTAGAGCACCGCAGGGAGTAGATGCCAGACCAGGCAGCAGGCGCGCGAACTGAGCCAGCGACGTCACTGCCAATTCCAATACGAGAGCCATTCAAAGCAAGGATCGCGCCCTCGCCGCCAGTGCTCCCACCAGGAGAGAACTTCGGGTTATGTGGATTCTTTGCAACGCCCCAGACATCGTTTCTAGACTCAAAAGACAATAAGGAAATTGGTAATGCAGTTTTGACATGTGGTATGGCACCAGCTTTCTTTAGCAGCTTCACCTGAATACCATCTTCCGCATACGGCTTGTTGGTATATCTGGAGTAACCAACTGTAACATCAAAACCACCAACTGCGATGCTATCTTTAAGTGAGACGGGGATACCAGCAAGCGGACCAGACAGGTTGATTTCGTTTCTGTTCACCCACTCTTCTGCGGTCGGAAGCATAAGCTCCGTCACGCAGTTTGTTCGTCTCTGTGCGAGAGCAGCAGTCTTGCCATATGTGCGGAGGATGTCGATGGGATCAGTCTGCTTGTTTTGAACACTCTCGACGAGAGAGGCGATTGGTGAGTTGAGGATCGAGATTTGGGCGGCAGTCAGAGGGCCTCGATAGCTTGATGGAAGAGCAGCGAAGCGTTGTTCACGTTCCTGTTGCTTGAATGAGCTGTAATAGAGTCAGTTCACACTGGTTCAGCGTAGGACTTCGAAGCAGCCAAGAGAATGTCGCGAAGGACTTAGCTAACGGCGTCACACTTACCAAGCCTTCAAATGGTCCAAGTAGTCGAACGGCGGCAGCATATTGGCGGCAACCCTCTACCAATAGCAGTCACAATAACACCCTCCTCGACACGACCTCGAGATATAAAGAACAAGACAACAACAAAGTACGAAAGCATCACATGGTTCCCGCTCACGTCGGCTACCCGCGCTTTCTCTTATGCCAAAGTCAGCGCAGGACAAGTCCGCATATACCGCGTACCTCCGCCGCCAATAGTTGCTTTTTCTTATCGTCCGCATAACCTTTCCTTCTCGCCGCTTAAACACCGTGTGAATATTTCACGCATCTACCTTCCCAACTTAGATGTTTGTCGACCTTGCAAAGCACTAGTCCCGATTAAGCACCACGAATCTCGTGATCACGATCCCTGCCCGCCCACCCCGCAAGATCGCAGAAGGTACCTCACTTAAACGATCCCTGATTTGTACCCAGATGGCAAATGTTACACAACACGAGCCTTGGACTGTGCATATCTCGCATGTTGTGTAAGGAGCCTCACTTTTGCCTCATCATCGGGTGAATTACGTTGATCTCGTCGATCTTGTCCTACACTCTTTGCAGCAGGCTTGCGGAGTACCTCGTAGATTTCCTGCTGCTCTCCCAAGGCTGAGAACAAACTTCGGTTTTTTGTGGCGGAGGTGGGCAGGGGAGCCACGCTACTTGGATCGGTCGTTAGGACTTGAAAGTTTCAAACTGCGCTGGAAGCTATACTTGTAACTTTGCAGATATATGTGTTTGAGACTATTCGTGAGCTTGCGATGCATGTCCACTTGCCTAACTCGCCAGCAGTAAACTTTGGGGCATGGTCTTCCCGTCCGCAATATCCACTTGTCGTTTGTGTCTGTCACTGACTGTGACACGTCACATCTCATGTTTTGTTTTCGTCTCTCGATTGTCCAATGATTCTGAGATACTGTACGTACATTTATTGTTGGTTACCATCTATTTGATCGACTTTTGGTTTTGCTTGACCTACTGTAAATCGCTAGGAAGGCTCCATTAATCACGAGGGCATAGTGACTCCTCGGAAATTATGGTAGTGATGGTGATGCCTGCCCATCGCGTAGGAGGGATATGGCTCATTTTCTGATTCATGTGGTGGAGGGGGGTGAAACGGCATCATAGTGCCTTGACTGTAAGAATCGTTTTGCGGGTAGAAATGCTGTTCTCCCTGCAACTGGGGTGGTTGCACTGATAGAGCAGGTTTTGGCCATGTTTGTGGTATTCCTGTCTCAATCGAGCTGGATTGTATTGGGAGAAAATGGTAAGATGTCTGCGCCACTTCCTGCATTTGATCATGGTGGGTTTGAGTCGAGCATGGTTGAAGATTGTTATTCATAGTGTTGATCGTTCTTGGATCGGCTGGCCGCCTAGCTTCGAAATTGTCCACTGACACGTCGAAAAAGCTCGTACTCCCACAAGGTTGTGCTGGCGAACTTGACAATATCTGAAACGGCGTAGAGATGTTGGCAGCTGGAAGGTGCCCAGGCGATTGCTGATGAGGTTGCAGCGGCGTGTGGCCTGGCTTCGGTGTTGATGCATACATGAGACCACTGTTCTGCATGGAATTATCGTGCCAGAGCACATTCATCTGGAGGTTCGGATCCAGGTAGTACCTGCTTGGGTCGTAAACCTCGGCATCCAAGTTCATCGGTGGATGAATCGCAAACTCTGGTGGCAATTCAGCTGGTGGTCCAGGATAATGGAACGGGTACGTTGTTGCATATGTAGGTTGCATGCCAACCTCTGCAAAGGACGTGTTGACACTTGAGGGATATGAGACGTATGTTTCAACGGCCATCGTGTCCGCGTACGTGTAGTCTTCGTGCTGGAGATTTGTCTGAGGCGGAGGAAGATTCGGCGTCATGTTCACTTCTTGCACGGCAATGTTGTCTTGGCTTTCAGCCTGATTCGTCTTTAGCCTCCCCGTATGCTTCGGAGCCTTGATCTTTGATAAAGAAGCACGAGCATTTACTTCACCAATGCTGCGCTTTCTTCCTGTAATGGGAGCAGGAGGATCTCCACCGGTTCTGACTGACAATTCGTGCGGAGCTGCAACGCTGACATTTCCTTCAAGACCTGGGTCGCTCGAACGGCGGTCCAATGTGGGATTGGGTCTTTGTTTTTCTAATACCTGTTGTCTGATTCGGTCGAACTCTGCGAAATATGCTTCTGCCCGCTCGAAGATTGGGCATGAACTATTGAGCCTTCTCAAGTTCTGGAAGCAGTCTCGCACTGGAGGCAGCGTGTGTGTAAAATGCTCCTTGCTTCTGTCGCGTATCCCTGCCACACCGACTATGACTGTTGCTATCAGAGCACCATGGAGTCTGAACCAACATTTAGCAGTCTCCTTGCGGTCAACTTCACATAATCTTTTGAAAGCGGTGAGAAGGTGTATCGCATGTTTTATAGCTAATTTGCATTCAGCACTTCTGCTTCTGAAACCAGTCAAGCGTAGGTCTTCAACGACAGAAGGTCTGTCCTTGTCCATGGGTTGCGCGGTCCTGCCTATTTGGTTTATTTGCTGACCATAATGTTCTGCAACACTAGCTGTCCTGCAATACAACATCATGAAGAAGAGATTGGAGAATAACTTGAGCTCCTGTGCCTTGATGGGTTCCTTGTCGGGTGTGCAAGTTGCAATTTGCTCAATTCGTGATGGAGGTCGCGCCTTTTGAATCTTGTGAAAGCGTTGCAGGAGCTCATTAACACCAGCATCGTTGGAAATATCAATTTGCAAGACCGTATCCAATGCCTCGAAAAGCTCGAGCTTCGTAGCGAAATATGGGTCTTCGTTTTCGATTTCTTCAAGTCGTGGGGACAAATATTTCAACGTCTTCCAGAATGGAAAGAGTGATTGTTCTCCTAGGAAGAAACTCAACATGCAATCCAACTCTAACAACTTGGTGTACGTGGATGTAGCTGCTTTCACAAATCCAGGATGAGCTTGAAGGCTATCGCTTGTATCCACTTTGTAAGAGTTAGTAGCTGTTGCGAAGAGAGTGTGGACAGAAAAGTGGATAACTTACTCTCGTGTGACTGAATGGCTCGTTGAAAGGACGCTACATCTTGCCAGGCGCGAAGCAGTTCTCCGTTGTTGATCCAGTGTTCGAGTGTTTTGAGTCGCCCACTCCAAGCAGCCGCCACGCCGTTGGCGGTGTGGGAAAATGCGTGATGCTCATAGCCTGCATCATCACTGTCCAAATTAAATTGAGGAGTGTTAGAGCCGAAAAGGCAGCGGGTATGACTTCTCAATCCTTCTGTGAGATTCTGAACACGCCCGAAGTGCTCTGCCTGGGAGCTCTTTGGCGGTCGGGTCTTCAAGAACTAGGAAAGCATCAGTCTGAAATTCCTCGAGACCTGCTGCTAACATTCACTTACCTCATCAATGACATGGGTCAAGGCCAGACGATGATACATTGATGAGAATTGACTACCAACGCGGACACTCTGAGCCACAGATCCTGTAATGTGGTTCAAAGCAACGACTTCTCCGTAGAACGTGGGATCGAGCGGATCTGGAGTGCTACTATGGCTTCTCCGGGTGTCTCTGTTATCATCGTCTTCCTGGAGGGAGGCGGCATTTTTGTCGGGCTTTTCTGAGTACTCACACGTTCGCGATTTGCGTTTCTCGGTACGACATGCGCCACAAGGTCTGAAGCCATCACACTGTAAGTATTGTATTAGCCGCATAAAACTCATAATCAGATGAAAAATGCATACCTTGATCTTCGACTCCTTGCAGGGTATGCAGGCGTTGCGCCTTCGTGTAGTTCCTGCTCGCTGCCTTCTTGTGTTGCCCTTTGCTGGTGGAACTTGCATTGCGAGTCAAGTTAAAGTCTGGACGTGTCGCGTCATGCTGTGGTATTGATATGATTTCTTGGCAAGTGGAGAGGAGAGTAGCAAGCGTCCCGTGCTCTATATCTCTCGTGGCGGCAAACTGAATGGTGATAGAAAGAAGTGAGTGGCGAAGGCGTGGTCGCTTATTCGTTGGGATGTGAGTAGTTTCAGATCCAAAGAGCAGTACTATAATACCGACTGCTCACTCGTGACAAAGACCGCGAAAGATACTGACGACGCTCAGCGTTCCGGGATGGTTCCGTTGCGATATATAGAGTTGAATCCTTGGGTCTTCGTGACTTCTTATAGCAATAAGACCTTTCTGGCATGTAAGCATGTGTTGTGATCAATGCAATATCCTACCACAGCTTTCGAGGAATTCGAGAAGGTACAAGTGTTCCGCGGTGATCGGCAGGAGATTGTTTAAAAAAAAAAACTCCTGTTTAGCGATGTGTTGGGGCTTGTGATACTGTACGCCTCACCTCAAGATCAATTTTGTCAAGGACGGATGGTGAAGGCGTTCATAGGCAAGATTCGAGAAGGAACCACTGATGTGAGCTCAGGGTCAGATCAAGATCGACAGACCAGGCTTGTGACACGGTGTTTGAGATCGATTTATGTGCAAGGATGTCAATAAGCTTGCTCAGATAGCTCCACGACCGACTCAGTCGAGAACGCAAAGACCAGAAACAGAGAAGGAAGGGTGCTGGGGCTGATGCAGCCTTGGAGGCGAATCAACAGGGAAGCCGTAGGAAGGATGTGCCTTGGACAGCTACCAGTAGACTGGGACAGATAAATTAGGTCACGCCTCTAAGAAGCAGACACTATGAGGGTCCAGAATGTCGCGCAGGAGGGCCCGACGGCTCGAAAGCCAGTCGTACGTCAAGCCACATGTGCGAGCATCCCTGTTAGCTCGAATGTCAATCGTTTAGACTGAGCGACACGGTCATAATTGTAATGCCTCTGACCGGGAAGTCCACCGCGGGAGGACGACTGTTGGAGGTATCAAGACTTCGAGGCTGTTGGTGGAGAGTCCAATACGATACCCAGTATCCAGGTATTTTCTGTGCGTCAAGTCATGGCGAAAAGTGGTGATCGGAGCAGGGTTCATTGCCAAGGACTGCAGTGGTTGCTCTCACATCTGAGAAGCTGTTGCATTTGACGAGTCAAGATGATCTCCTTTGCATCATTAGCTACCGTAGCTTGTTCATGATGAGTTGGAATTGTGGGCTAGGAAGTTGGGTAGTGCATCCGCGTGCGCAAGTCGCTACTTGGTGCTGTAGCTGTGCCAGTATTACCAATCACATGGGCGGAATTGTTGCTGTCGCCGCCCACATTGATTCCCTGCGAGAGCAGTCTTAGTGGCTCCTCTGTAGCTACAGCACAGTACTGTACAGTAAGTTTTCAGATGCAGGTCATGCCGCTGTTTGGAGTCCTTCCGTGACAACTCTAACATCAGCTCGATCCGATCTGCTGCTGCTTCTTCAGGTAGGAGATTATATGGCTACTGTACATGAACAGGGAAAACCGGGTCCAACAGCACTAACCATCTGACCAGGGTTGATTGCCCTCAAGGCGGTCTGTACTGTACCGTATCTGATGATTCCTTTTAGGGCCTCTTACATGCGATCTCGTCTATTCATTCTGTGCGCAGATTTGACGAGCCCGCTAAATACTTGTACATGAACGATGAACAGCGCCCAGCCAGCAGAGTTGCGGGCTCTGCCTTCCGCGGACCCGTAGACCACAAATCATCGATGATCCCCCATCCACGCCACCATGCGCCATGATTGACCACGAGTGCCCACTAACACCCACCAGTGGATACGCCAAGGGTTACGTCTCGGATCTCGGCAGGAGCAGCACGTGACGATACAGAAGAGTGGGCTGGTGAGGCTATTACTGTAGATCCTACTCCGCAGTTCCGTGCAATCAATACCACATCTAAAAATCTTTGTCATATCTCCAGTGTACGAGCCCGTTGTCCTGTACAGTAGTTTTGTCCAATATGTCTTCATGTCTATAATATCTCTCCAAGAGAAGCCGGAATTAGACTTGCATCAGAGCATTCAGGGTTGCATGATTGTGGTCTGTGCATTTTAGGTGCCGAGTCTTGCTCAAGCACACACGCCCGCAAAGTGTCGTCCTCAGATTGTGGCGTCCATCAAAGGTGCAAGATGCATAACGCTTCAGACTTGGCAGTTGTCGATCCCAGGCCTTTACGTGAGGTATATCTCGGCTCTGCCGACCATGCATCCGATCTTGATCACATGTACCGCGTATCGTGATCTAGGCCGGGAGACGGCCACGGATCTTGCAACGTGCACAAGCTTGCCGAAACGCTCCAGTCCATCGCCCACGCACCTCTACTCCACGCGTCGTCCTTCATTCATCGCTGACGGCAAGTTCGGGATATACGCAGGTACCACCGTTGACAGTGGGAGTGTCCGACGGCGGTCCTACGGCTGTACAGAGGAGATCGTAATGCGCGTCAACCTTGATGATCTTGACCGGGAGGTACTGGCGAAATTTGGCTTGCTTCTCCCACCCCTCGGCGCTTGGCTCCAGTCGTACCTGCACTCCAAAACAGAGCAAATGGCCATTAATGTGGACGTCAGCATCAAGATGTTTTCCTATGCGGACAGGGTTGCCCACCAACACATCCCACACCTCTGGCAACTTGGCTTCTTTGAAGTGAAATGCACGGAATAAGGCTTGAAATATCCAATGAAATTTCGACTGGCCAGCCACACGGGATATCTCCATATACACATCGTTCTCGCGAATGTATTTCGTCAACTCTCGCCGATTTTGTGGGTAAGCTATATCCAATGCTTTTTGATCTGACCCATCTGCTGCTCGTGATCTGGCCTTGATATATGCGTCAATATTGTAGTGGTTGATTAAGTCGATATATTTCCGCAGCGGACTGGTAAATGACGCCATCTGAGCCATATTGAGAGGCGTATAAGGATAAGGCGTTGTGCTATCTGTAGAGAAAGGAGCGAGAAATCCTTCGTTGTTGCCAAGGCTGTTCAGTTTCTCTAGGTCGAATGCAGCTCGGGGCGAGCTACAACGGTACACCCCAGGTACATCGTGTTGTCGTAACCACAGGCCGGTGGACTCCTGCGCGAGTAGCATAGTGGCAACGAGCACATCATCTTTTGTGACTTGGTCATCAAAAGTCTCATTTAGGCCCAAAAGCGAAGCCTCAATGGTGATCGATGGGTCGCCAACGCAGTGCTCGCTCCTGAAGACTCGCTCGTAGCTTCGATCGGAAGCTCCGCCCATCTGCACATCAACATTAACCATGGCCCTGGGAAGTTTGCGCATCTTCAAATAGTGAGGGTTTTCCCGATATCGAGCTTCCCAGCGTTGTGCCATCAACTTTTGTATCAGCTTCATCGTAGGGCCGTAGTGTTGTAGCAATTCTTGCTGTTGAGCGATTCGCTGTGCAGATTTCTCCCTCCTATCGAAAAGCTCCTTTACTGTTGGTTGTGGTGCCTTGCCTATTCGTAGACGGTTTCGTATTGATGGCTTCATGCCCATGAAACTTGCAAGTTGATCGGGGTGAATCTTGATCACATTCCGAACAATTCCAGGTGTCATGTCAACTGACTGTACAGAGCCATCAGGCGCAATAAGCGTACTGCAAGTCAAGACCGGTTTATTTGGGGCGATACTGCAAGCGCGAAGGAATTCATATGGCATGGTAGGTTCGTTCCCGTCCGCGCCATAAAATCCACCACCCATCAGACGTGCTCTTTCAACAAAAGGATGGTCAAATGGAAGAAATGCAGACGGATGCGCTATATGTACGTGCACCCAATAGTGATCAGGATGTTCGGCGGATGGTTCGACAGAAATACCGTCGTCGACTAGGCGCGTGTTTGGGCTATCGATGGTGAACACCGCAAGACTTCCCCAATCCTTCCGCAGATTCGCCATTGAGTCGGGGAATGGAATGTCGACACCATCCCAAGTGAGCTCGAGCTGTGATAATGTTTCGACCTCCTTGTTCTTCAAAACACGTGCATCGTGGTTGAGACCTAGGAAAGGCAACGGGGTCATCACTGAGTAAGACGCAAGACTATGCCAGGGATCCAGACAGCCAATTTCTGTGAGGAAGGCTCTACCGACCCGCTTCTCGAGTCGGTGGGCAGGGTAGGCACCAACAGCACGCAGTAACAACGATCCAACAGCCATATGTCGAGACGTTGCAGTAGACCACAGTCGCGGTGTCTTGATGTACACTAGCCAGAGAAATTCGATGATGACCTTGTCAGTGGGCGAGAATTCTTCGCCAGTGGCACAGCGACGGACCTGTCCATTTGCTAGTGCCACACCTTTCGACGTTTGGTTGGTGCCATTATCCAAAGTTGGGCTGATTCCGTTATCCAAGGTTGGCAGACGAATCTTGCGGCTTTTTGAAATGAGCTTCCGAGCCTTACTGATGAACGATGTCAAAGGATTCTTTTGCAGTTCTTCTGAGACGTCCTTACCAGTAGCGGCGCGTGCAGCAGCATCTTGGTACTGCCTTGCCCACTTAGTTGCTGTACTGACAGCACGACTCATACGCTTTGGCATGACAGAGATTTGGTACGTGTCTCGAGTGACCAGAGGCAAAAGACTGTCATTATCAAAGAATTCGTCGATGATCATCAGCTTTAACGCTTCGCTCATCGATTGATAGTCCACATTGAAATAGTCTCGCACAATGTCCTTGAAAGGTACAAGCTTGAATTCAGACTCGTGTGCAAGGACGTCGTGAAGGGTACTGAGAGTTCGTCCATGCTCACGTTTGTGGTCGGCTACTTCGGCAGCAAGCGAGGCAATCTTCGACAAGAGTCGAGAAGCGATAGTCAGAGGAACCTCGCCAGTTGCATGCATTGGGACTAATTCACCAGATATGTCACGGGCAATTTCCACAGTCTTGACCGGCAAGAACTTCCTTATGGCAGACATTTCATGCTCAGTTGCAAAATTCTGAATTATATACCTAGACCAGACAGTTTGGGTGTCTACAAACCATCTTCCGTCAGCCAACAGATATTGAGCTTGGCAGCCACTGTGACCGAGATAAATGGCATATTGCTGTCGGACTCGAGTAGCATCCATAAAGAATAAATCACCGGGCTTAAGCTCGCGCTGTATAGGCGCGCTAACGTTATCCAGGTTGTCCTCGTTGTCCTCGTTCTTGTGCTCAACAACTTCAGCCTCGACTTGTTCTCCCACCGTAGGTAATTGGTTGTCTCTTGCGAAGAGAGCATTCGGCAGACTCACTTTGCGACCCAACATACGTTGAACATCCTCAGGCGCAGTTTCTTCTAACTGTTGCTGGTGCTTGGTACTCCATTGCTGTAAATAAGCTCTAACGTCTCTTGACTTGCCGAAGTCATCAGGAAGTAGCCCGAACGTTCTATCGTCCAACGATGATGCGACCTGGCCTGCAGTAACCTGCGCATTCTTCAGACGTGTGGTACTCGTAAATGCTTGAGTTTGACCTTTGTGCTTCGGCGAATGTAATCTCGGCGTCTGGTCCAACCGTTTTTTCTGGGACACTGCAGTGTCTGGGGTTGACTTCGAATCGATTGTGAAGTCGCGCGATCGACAAATGGGGCAGACATAGTGCTGGTGTTTCTGATATATCTGACCACGGAGGATTCTAAGAGTGTCGCGCGAGAGCATAGTCAGCTTCCAGTGGTTGTAGAAAATCATGAACTATCTCAACCCACACTCTCCCCACTTTAGCAGTGTCGAATGATGTTGCTCTGGAAAGTGAGTAGCTGAATCCGCGCAATGAGGCAAACAACATCACTTGCCAGGGACTATGAAAATAACTACTTGCCTGAATAATCAGGCAACAAATGACGTCTCCGTCAAGGATCCCAGGTTGAAGTTCAATTGAATTTGTACTGTAGTCACAGATACCCCACGCGAGTGCTTCGTCCGCCCTTCACGTTTCTATTTGAGTATTAAGCCCACTATACCAGTGAGCCTTGGACAAACCATAGGGCGCTCATCACCGCTACTTCTCTACGCAGTATGAGCAACCACCCCGCCACACTTTGGAACTGTGATAGATACAATAACATACTTCCATCAATATGCCCATCCAGCAGCCTGCGAACCAGATCAAATTGACGAATGTGTCGGTCGTCCGATACAAAAAAGGGAAGAAAAGGTTCGAGCTAGCTTGCTACAAGAACAAGCTGCTCGAGTATCGATCAGGCACAGAGACTGATTTAGACAACGTACTTCAAATTCCTACGATATTCTTGAACACTTCCAAGGGCGAAACCGCGCCAAATGCTGAGCTGTTGAAAGCATGGCCCCAACTTGATCATGATCAAGAATTGTCCGGTCAGAGCAACGCAAAAGCCAAAGGAGGCAAGAAGGCCAGAGCAAAGGCTCATGACGAGAATGATGCAGAAAAATCATGGAAAGATGCCATAATTGAGGAGATTCTGAAGAAAGGCGACATACAAGTCAACGCTGGAGAACGGAAAGAACTACTAGATCGTATGGAGCGGGAAACCATTGAAGAAGTCGCACAGAGACTCATCGATCCGCAAACAAAAAGGGTGTACACTACTGGCATGATCAAGAAAGGCCTGGATGTATTGTCGAAACAGGGCGGCCACGCGCCTCAAAACGATTCATTGCCTCACAAGCTTGGGAAACTAAACTTGGGCGAGAGTCAGAGGCAAGGAGGCTCTGCTCCGAAAGGATCCAACCACACTAGTGGTGCTGGTACACCAATGACTGAAGATGGAGAACAAGCCGGCACTGGGGACCACACAAGCAAAGAGAAGAAGAGTGACATGCCCATGTGGACGGGTGTGGTAACCACGAAGTCGGTCAAGCAGCAGGCTCTTGACGCCATCCGGGCACTCATTGCCTGGCAGCCTATTCCAGTCATGCGTGCGCGAATGCGACTTCGTGTTACCTGTCCCACTAGTATTTCAAAACAAGCAGCAAGGTCCAAGATATCGGCCACGGCAGACGAAGACAGTGAGGAGACTAGTGAAGGGAAGGGCACAATCAAGGATCGCATTCTTTCGTATATCGAACAGGTTGAGAGTCAGGATGTTCTAGGTGAGGAATGGGAAGTTATTGGCTTCGTCGAGCCCGGTGCTTTCAAAGATCTGGGCGAGTTCTGTTCTGCCGAGACGAGGGGTCGAGGCAAGGTTGAAATACTCGACATGGCTGTTGTTCACACCGACGACTGATTGAAGATTGCTGGCGTCCTTCTCTCAGCTCTACCGAGACGGGTGGATGGACTGTGGACATGATAGGTACTAGTGAGTACGGAGTAGTCGACCGGCTTTGTATGGAGTCGGTTTGCCGATGACGTAACGCAAGTCACTAAAGCCGAGAAGTTTGAAGGATGTCAGCCAGCTGCGCGACGCATGCATCCTAGCATTATTCAAACCAACAGCAAGCAAGAATAATTCTAGCCCATCTTTATGTCGCAAGCACCGAACTGGCACCCTCCCGGACAAAGCTGTCATCGGGATCATTCGCACAAGTCGTTGCGGCTATCCATTGGCCTGCGGTATCTGGATCAAATCAACCACATACGATTCCTCAAGTACCGGCAAGCCGACACCTACAACGATGAACTTCGCGGATAGTCTGCGCTGGTTGAGCCAGAAGAGCTCCAATATCTGGAAGCACATGCGACAAGCTGGCAGCAAATCGAGGGAATACGCTGGCCACTTCAATAACCCAAGCAAATTACCACATCCGTAATTGAGAACAATCTTCGTCACCAAATCCGACAACACAGCGACCTAGGTATGAGCTGTCAACATGGGCAGTGATACGAAGAAGTATAAGTCTTGGTCGATTTGTTTAAAGGGCTGCAAACCTTCAGAGCGTACATGAGGAGGACAAAACAGCTGAAAGTGTAATTGCTGCATTGTCTACTGTTCATGGAGCAGTTCTGCTGTCCATGCATTATCTTCCTCACTTCCTCCTTCCCAAGGGAATATCAGGATCAATTCTTGTATATGGTCCATCGTTTCCTCTAATATTTTTGCTCTTCTCCTTGGTCGCTTCCTCCCTCATATCAGCGGTAGAGTCAGCAAAGGCTTGAGGCACGGAGGTCGCTTCACGCCACGGTTTCATGAGAGAGTCCATCCGTATCCTTCTCTGCCTCACACGGTTCCTTCTAATTTGTCTATCTTGCACATTCTCCGTAGTTGTTCCTTCTTCAACGATGCCAAGGCTGTGTTGTATCCCAGGGGGAGCCCCCGTTTCCGCGAGCACTTCCTGGAACCAGTCACTTTTTGCAACTCTGAAATGCCCATGATATTGGTTGCTAAGAGGACTGTTCTTATACTCAGACCCAACTTGTTCCGCGCTTTCGAGTGCACAGATGAACGTTCTCGGGGTCGGATAGGGCTTTCGATCTTGTAGACCGCGGATGTTGTATGGATCTTCCTCTTTTGGATCGGGCACGTCATGGTACACAGGAACTTCGAACTTCCATTTCAAACGGGGAGGCTCGTGCGCAAAGGTGGTGTAATATGTTGCTGACCCGCCACTATTTGTGGCATCCACTCGAGCATCATTCCGTGTAGCTCGTATGAAAGCGCTGACGCGACCTTGTGATTTGAGACCTTTGTATATCGCGCTCGATTCAGCGATAGTCGTGGGAGAGGGAGTGACATGTAGCCATGCTGCGAATTTGCTGGACATGGCAGGATAGTGCAAGTAAATCCATCTCAAGAAAGCGTGACCTGCATAGCGGCACTAATGCTCCACGCATGGTCTGCCTCGAGACAAGTCAAGGTGGAACATCATACGGCATTGCCAGAATCTGAAATCTCGAAAACATGGAGCTAAAACTCTTATGGACGAGGCTGAATTTAGAGAGCAGTCCACTATCTCAAGGTGGACACGAGAGGGATGACTGTGGCTAATAATAGACCAAGTGGGTGCGAGCCAGGGGCTAGCAATCTTCACATTGGTGCAAATGATCGGAACTGTTGCATGGCTTTGAAGTGGCTCTCTTGGACTTCTGAGACTTGTCGAGCACACGACCTGCAGTGCTTATTGATTCGAGTGGTTCAACTGCCCATTCACAAATACATCAGGATTGCACCAATGTTCAACAAAACAACATCGATTCTATTTGTGAAAGAGAATCATTGTATGGTAGAGGGGCAGTCTTCTGCAACTCATCCCACCTTCAGGTTCCAGTCTCGGTCTTTCCGCACAAGCTTGTCAAAAAGATAGACCAGCTGAACAGGATTTTGTGTTTGACCGCTGTCCAAAGCACCACATGGACTGCAATAGCTGTCTTGGATGCTGCACAAGTGCTGCAGGCCGAACGTGTGAACCACTCAGCATGTTTATAGCCAGTAGCCAAGAGACGCGACGGGGTAGGCTAATTAATCCAGAAGCATAAAACTGGGAGGTGTAACCAAGCTACTGTAGGTAGGCTTTCAGCCTTGCTTACCACCTGCAACTTGCCAGTCCACCTGCGCCCAAGTTTGCAAATCTCCACCAAAATGGGCCCAATTCACCTCCCGACAAAACGGCCTTCCACTGCTGGTGGACATTGTCGTTCATCATCCTTATTCTTCCTGTGGAGAGGGCTGTTCCTTGTCTCTGCCTTGCGCTGGCAAGAGGCGTACCTTTCTTCGATTTCATCTTCAATCTCATCTCTATCATATCTGTGAACGATAAAAGTTGGAAGTTTGATCTTCTTTGACCGAGGCTCTACCCACATTTCAAATACTGCCTAGCATCAACGCGAGCGAGTCGCAAACGCTTCAATTATTTCAACTCATTACCACGCGATTTGATCACCGCCCCTCACACGAGACCTTGTCGCGAAGACAATTCGATACTCTACTTCACGTAGCGAACGAAGCCATAGTATCTCATTAAGAATCGTGTTCGCTTGAGCACGCAGGTGTATCAAATTAGCCTCCAACGAACTTCTCATCGAACTGAGTCTCAGGTGCCGGTGCTCCTTTCTGGAGCAATAACCGCCAAGATTCATTTTAAGAAACAACAACGACAGTCCTTCTTAGGAGGCCAAGCGAGCACCTCGTACCAACCATTAGAGGGAGGTTACCACGCAAGAGAAGGTTACACATCACACGATACCGAAAACAAATCGAAAATGATGTCTTCAAAGTGGGTGTGGGCCTTCACTGGCATTTCAATAGTACAAGCCGCCATTGTTCTGAGCTTTGAAGGGTAAGGACGCTTTCTTTGACTCATCTCAGGAACCGCTACTGACGGATCCATAGATACATCTTTGCAACCTTCAACCTGGACTTGAACGACGATGCGCCGCGTGACAAGTCTGATCCGTCGACCACGATCCCGACATTCCTGGCTCTCTACATCTTCGCATTTGTCTACCAGCTTGTGCTCATGTGGGATGCCCTACGCCTGAAGAACACTATTCAAATCATCGGACTGGTTGGGCTGAATGTAGGTCTGCTGATTTACGGAGCGGTTCAGATGGATCAGCTTCATGATGCAGTGAAGGAGTTGCGCGATAACAACCAAGTTCACGGTGATCCTTGGATCGCGACAAAACCGTTTTTGATCGCCATACCTTGCATTCTCGCGTTTTCCACGCTGTGCATGGCTTTTGTTGCCTACAAGCTCTACAACGAATTTGCTTGGACCATTTACAAGCACATCTCTGCCGATCTGCGTATGCGACGTCGATATCTCACTTACCAGATCTACATTTCCCTCCTCAAATTCGATTTCTTTTTCACACTCGGTTTCACGATTCAATTCGTTATTATTGTCGGTGGACGGACCAATGCCGAACGCTACATCACTGCAGCGGCCATACCGGTGACGATTATCATTATGATAGCAGCATTCCTCTTCTGTCGTCGGGAATCCTTGATCGGCACCATCATTGTCATAATCTTATATTTTGGTGGTTTAGCATATTTCTGCTTTAAGCTGGTCAGAATGTATGAAAATGGGTATAGTAAACCATATATACCAGCACGAAAAGAGCTAACAACATTTGCGATTCTGACTATTGGCTTGCTTCTTGCAACAATCGTCGTGGCGTGCATGTGCGCACACAACTACGGCAAAGGTCTGATGCCGTACGTGCGAAGCGGAAAGGTTGGCAAGGCTGAGCGTCCCAATGGGAAAGCTTGGGATAGTGGCTCTGGCGTGCAGCATGGACAGCTGAACTACACATCAGATCAGGCGTATGCTACTGAAATGACTTCAGCTCCATATGGAGCGAAGGATACTCGGCCATTGGCACCCACGAGAATGGAAATCGACTGAAGGGGAATCATTGGATGATCAAGCACGGAGAGCGATGTACAAATGGTTTCACTGCATGGCAGGGGAATCGAACAATGACCAATGTGTAAATTCGGGATATAGCAACCACGACCATGGCTATCACGATCGAGAGAACAAAAACATTTGCAAAGCAGAGGACGCAACAAGCAGCAGCAATCTAGCGGACTGAAGCTGGTATCTGGAGTATAGTGCTATTGCCCTCATCATTTTCCAAACAGCAAGCGGGCGTTCAGCGTTGTGGAAGAATGAAACCTTGACCGTCACAATACAAGGATTGAATGCGTTGCTAGAATTTTTGAATCTCCGTCCTCGTCTACTATATTTCGTGCGTACGTCCATCCTGTGGCCTAATCTAATGTCTGCAAATATCGACCTGCTTTCAATTTGGTCGCTCCAGGTTAAATCATTGATGTTGAAAGAAAAAGAGATTTGGAACAGTCGCTCCTACTTGACATCATACGAAGCACATCCCGCAGCACTTCTTTTATACATGCATTTCGGATCAGCCTCATTCCGCTCCACCCGTACTGTAGCAATAGGGACCAGCACGCTATCTGTTCCGGTACATTTATACATACCTGGCATTAGGTATCACTCGGTTTTAACTTGTATTCTTGGAGGAAGTCTCCCAGCCTCAAGCATGCTTCGTAATTTGATTGTTTGATGCTGGTTGCTTGTATTTATTTTATCGCGTGCTCAGATCCTATCACGTGCCTGATGGCCCAACCTCACTATGAACCATGGCGACCAAGGCTCTAGCTCACAACAGCGTCACTCTACCACCGTTAGTGATAGGTACCGATGCCTCTACACAAAAGCCAGTGGGCGAACTGAAAATTACAGATGACACTACGGATACCACAGATGCCGACACTGACGAAGATGGCGACGACCTCCCCCGGGCAGCCCTCACTGCTGATGGTGACGCTGATAGTATTATCGCTGTCAGCATCGGTCATGGGCAAAATTGGATGAAATCACCTATCACACCCGCTACCACTAAAGCACAAGCACTTGAAGACTCCAAAAGCTATTTCACTCTCGATTCGGAAGGCAAAAATGGATTCCCAGCTGAATCACCACCGGGACCCTCCTTGGGTGGGGCTCCCGCGATCAGGTCGCAACAGTCAAAGAGATTTGAAGTCCAAGAGAGTTCTTTACCAGCGCCGCCCTCCCCTTGGCGAGCTCCGACAAGGAGGGACAAGCATACGCTACGGTCATCATTTGTCGGCTCCATACTCGGGACTGCTAACAGCAACCGGCAAAGATCGTTGTCTGGTTCGAGCTTGCTTGAAAATATCAGAAAAAGATTACCTGAGATGCATTCGTTATCACTACCTCATTGGCATGAACCAGACGATGAGAGTCGGCAGTCCCATGTAACAAGCTCCGACTCTCCACCTGCTACAGAACGGGTTCCTCAGAGGGACGTGCTACATAACGAAAACAGGCCACTACCAGGGCAGTCTGCCGCAAAAATGCCTGCACCAAAGCCGAAGCCTAAACACATGACCTACGACGGAAGTAAGGACGTACAACAAAGACTCTCGAATTCGAAGCCCAGTTTACTACGACGCACGACATCGGACCAATCTCTATATTTACGTAGAGCAGCTACTGGTGCATCTGACTTTGATGACTACAATGCTTTTGCCAATGTCTCTGAAATGGTCAACTCTCGCTTCAAAGCCATTGCGGATACCTGGCAAGATTCTTCCTTCAAGATTCCCAAAATGCCTAGTATCAATTTTGGTAGTTATCGACCAACACCGTTTCGAACGACAAGTGAGGACACAAAGGACAACACAAGGACGAACAGAGGCACACTGGCTGGGACTGCCAATGCAAACAGTAATCGAGATGGGGCTAATGTCACGCATGCACGCGAGAAACAGCATCCAATTCTCAATGATGTGCTCTCTCGGCTGCGTGGCGACCTCGTCGTTCTTGGAGGTTACAGAGGCAGCGTACTTCGGGAGGCACAACCTCCAAATAGACAGCTATGGGTTCCTATTAAAGTTGGAATGAACTTGAGGAAAGCCGATCTTGAAGTAGGTCTGACCAGGGAGGATGAATTGAAGATGGAAGAAAAGATCGTTCCTGATGGAACACTATCGCACATTGGACCTATCGATATTTCTCGACGGCTCCTAAAGAAGTGTAGGAAATGCCAGAACGTCCAAGACCAAGAACTCCGTATTCATGATTATGGCTACGACTGGCGGCTGTCTCCTGACCTATTAGCTGAGCGATTCACTCGCTTCTTAGAATCTCTGAAATGCAACCGGCCAGAACTGCCTCCAGAACAACGAGGAGCTTGGATCATAGCACATAGCCTCGGTGGCCTAATCACGCGTTATTCAATCAATCGACGACCAGAGCTTTTCGCGGGTGTAGTATATGCTGGCGTACCACAGAACTGCGTTAACATTCTCGGACCACTACGGAAGGGCGATGATGTCTTGTTCAGCTCGCGAGTCCTGACAGCGCAAGTCAATTTCACCCTCCGTACTAGCTACGCTCTCCTTCCGCAGGATGGTAGGTGCTTCATCAACAAAGGTACTGGTGAACGCTATGATATTGATTTCTTTAACGTGAATATCTGGGAGGAGTATCGTTTGTCACCGTGTATCAGATCACCACTACACCGTAGGCAACCCGAGAAAAGACAAACTATGATCGACAGCATATCGGAATCATTTGCACACCGATCATCATGGTTAGGCGGTAGTGGCTCTCAGCCTTCACTCCCAGCAGGTAAACCAACTTCGACGAAACAAGAAGTCAAGGATAAAGCCGAGGACGTGAAACAAGACATTGAGTCCGTGGCTGAGAATCTGGAAGCGAAGGCAGAACAACCGTTCTCACCAACTTTAGCACCTACTATGCAATCATCAGATCACAAACCACCTATCGCAACTCAATCTACCATCCCGACTGAAGCTGCAAAGGAATATCTTTCACGCACCCTTACCTCAATCCGAGTGTTCAAGGAAGCTTTGGTCCACAATCCGAAACTTCAAGAACGAAATGCATATCCACCTGCTTCAATTCTTTTCGCGAAGAACACACCGACCGTCTATGGAGCCTTTGTGGGCAGCAGGGAAGCAATCAAGTATGATGATGCATTCGACGATCTCGCCTTTGCAGCAGGAGATGGTGTTGTCCTTGCTAGCGCTGCACAATTACCGTCTGGGTACCGATGCGTTCGTGGAGGAAGGATCGAGAGTGAGCGAGGGCATGTCGGACTGCTCGGTGACTTGGAGGGAATAGGACAGTGTTTGAGTGCGATTGTCGATGCCAGAGAAAGAGGAGTTGGAGGAGGTGCATTTGAACTTGATCCTCAATCCTCTGAAGCTAGGCCGGGTAAGTTGGACCCATAGCTTGGACTCTAAGAAGGGAGCACAGGTCAGCAGTAGTGGTTCTGACCATACCTACGAAGCTCTTAGGGTCAGTCCTATGTCTCCAGCATGACGGCAATGCAAGTGTTTCAATATTGTATCCATACCAGGTTCAATCTCCAATATTGTGCGTACATATATAGAGGCGTCCTGCGATAGAAGCCTGAGGCTGCTGCCTTCCACCCGAGAACAGCAAACCGCGTGGACGACATCATATCGACGAATCGAAGTCTGCCAGACTCAGGGATCGCATCATGATAGCAGTTTGCAACCACTGTGTTGAGCAACACCGTGCTGACTCACATGTCTGACAAAGGCATTCCGCTCTACAGTACCACAATACTCTATCGATAACCACAATTCCAGTGCTCATCTACGTGAAAACACGACATGTGTGACAAGCCTCTCGTGAGCGACTAATATGCTGGCGAATCTATCTGCCGCCTCATTTACCCTTACTAGGCCACCACCACGAAACATGATCAAACGCCCCCCGAGACTTTCCCATCAACATCACCATGACTCGAGAAGATAGACTCACATTCCTGATCCAACTTTCATCATCCCTCACTATCCCAAACACATCCATTACACGCACGCACCTCAGAACATGACACTGTTCGCACGTCCATTCATGCTGTGTTCAACGCAACCAGGTCACGCCATGAGTCCTCGTACACCCAACTACGCATACATGCCTAGACCATCCTTCCGCACCCACCTAACACCACGATACTGTCCCCATCTTCCCCACCAATCTTCCAGAGATCGAAAAATGTGGTTCTCAGGAACCAAGCAAAACAGCAGGACGCACTGTGCGGCGAAATTCCTGCTACGAGACTCATGGATGAGGATTGAGGCTATAAGGATGCACAGGAAGAGAGTGAGGGAGGGTGGAGATGGTGGTGCTGGTGATGGTGAGTTACACCAGCGCGAGAAACTACGTAGATGGAACGAACCATTACTGTCCAGTACCTACCTATGTACAAAATTCATTAACTACGTCAAGCCACTAACCCAGATCTATTATCTGAATCAGCATCTTCCTCGCAATCAGGAGATCACACTACTCCAGACCATCCTTCCAGCCAGCAATTGCCATCAACCCCAACGCCAGCCGCCAAACCTAGCACACCTCCCGACGCAGACCTAGATGTACCTCCCGAAACAGCACCAGTTCTGCCATACGAAACACCGCAAGAAACGACACTCCCCTCCGCCGTACCATCCCCCCAAGCCCTAGTACAGGAGGCGTCCATCCAACAACCAAATCCAGACTCATCACAGGCACACCCTGACCCCGAACCCGAACCCCAAGCCGATCCCGACCCTGAACTCGAACCCTCAGCACCTGTACCCGTACTCGCAACAGAAACAGACGCAGAGAACAACGCTACACCAGTTGATACAACTCCCGCCATCACAGCACCAGCACCGATCTTGGCTAAAGAAGCACAACCAGGAGCACGAGCTAGTGTGTGAAGTAAAAAGCTGTCGACCCAGACAGTGTGTTAGAGAAAAAAATCAGCACCAGCAGCAGCAGCAGCAGCGGTGATAGTAGTAGTACCTGAAGTTCGGTAGTATCAAAAATTCCGACTGACTCTGAGCAACGCGATTCGAAGTTTACTTTAGTTCTACTTAGTTGTACATCAACCGAAGTAACGAACTGACTGACCGGTAGGAGATGGACAACCAGCAGATAGACAAGTAGCAGAAAGTAGGAAGAGGAGGGGAAAGCCTGCTATGAGCGTTAACATACGTAGTACTGTAGAAAAGAATATCGAACGGAGCTTCTATAAGTCTGTATATTCGATCGAGTGTCAACAAGAATCAGGACACAGCGTGCAGAGTAAATTGTCGCTGTATAAATGACCATTCAGTTGAGCACTCCGCCTACTATGTATTAAGTAGTTGATACACAGGATGCCCGTTTCAGAAGTCAGCTGCTTCAAGTCAAACCACGTCAGACAGAGAAGCAGGTTCTCATTCATACAGATTAGCATAGTATGACATGGCATCAACACGAAGAACAGACAGATAGGATCAGCTGAATGGTAAAGATATCTAGATAAATGATGGTAGAAGCTATGGTTATAGTCTCTAGCTTTCTTGCATGATTTGTGTCGTGTCATGCAATAAGGGTGTCTGTCCATGGTCGAGTGTTTTTCTATCCAGCTTGCCAATCCTGTATAGATGCTGTAGTGAGTAAAGTGGATACCTGCCATTCAGCAAAGGAAGTGCTGATCGAGCAGTTGCACTTCAATTCCCGCTCTTCCTCGATAAGACTGCAAAACATCTATACTGTTCGTCCTCGAGACTTTCCCTCTCACTGGATGTCACGTCATTATCATGGTACAGTCGAATGCTGCAATGTCGTGTGGTAACGCGTAAATATCGTTCAGCCCGTGCATGTATGCATCGTTTAATATGCTAATAGACCCTCCCACCATATACACCGTAGCGCTGATGTGCAACTTCCAAGTGGTGCTCTATACCCTGACGAGTCCTTGACCCGCCAGACAGTCAATACTATACTCTAGCCCTCTTAGGCTCCGGACCGTTCGGGTGTGTTTGTGATTGTACCTGTGCCGCTGCTTGAGCAGCTCGTTCATCACGAATCCTAATCGCTTCAGTGCCGTCATCCACTAAGGACTCTCGAAACCACGGGTGCTTTAATGCTTGTTTTGCTGTTATACGTTGCTTAGGATCGTAGACAAAGATTTTTCTGAGCAGGTCGAGAAGCTGCTTATTGAAATCTGTATTGGCTGGGATGAATTCCTGGTCGATAGTCAGTATAGCCTAAAGGCAGGGTGGAAATTGTACTCACATGAAGATGTTTCATGGCCTTCACGTACTTACGTGAGGCCTTGGAGGTTTCGTTATTCGGATAGTCCAGCTTGTTCTTAAGGAAGAACTTAGCTGCCGAATTGGAATTGTTATTCCTGCCATTAGCTACGACTTGGCGAATCATCTTAGGTTCGATTTTGGCATTGCATACAGCTTCCATCATTGCCAGGTGTTCAAGGTTGTCGTGTGTCTGGAATAGAGCATCACCCGTAAAGAATTCGACGATGATACAGCCTATACTCCAGATATCGCAAGGAAAACTCCAGCCAAGTTGTAGAATGATCTCAGGTGCTCGATAATGTCGTGTTGATACAACAGAGGAATGATATTCATCATCGAAGGTAGCAGAGCCAAAGTCAATGAGGCGAATGTCGCTATCCAGCAATACCCTTCTTTGTCGTGCGGAGCGTTGAGTTGTATGCGAGGAAGATGGAATGTTCCTGTTATACGTGAATGTTTGGTAATTGTTATGTACCAGAAGGATGTTTTCCGGCTTTAGGTCCGTATGAATGAGATTGAGATCATGCAAAACTGCGTCTAGTTAGCAACGTTTCTCAATAGGTCCACGCCAAAACCACTTACAAGCGACGCTTGTGAACAATTGCCGCGCAAAATTTTGGATCTGACTGCTTGGAAAGGGCACAAAACCGTTCCCTTTGAGAAAGTCGAACACGCTCTGACCCAAAAGATCGGTCACAATGCAAATGTGGTTGCGAAAGTCGAATGCGTCACGAAGGTGTATACACTTGTTTCGGTTGGTTTTGTCGTTCAGAGCCAATGTCGAAAGAACTCTCAACTCGATTCTTGATGCATCCCGATACTTTTGTACAGAACGAATGATTTTAATAGCAACTTTGCAATTTTTGACTTTGTCGTATGCTTCCACAACTTTTCCAAAAGTGCCCTGACCAAGAAGTTTGTTGATGTCGTCTACAGAAGAGTCAGCAGATGATGAGATAGCACAAGAGAATTCACTCACATCGATTGGTCAAAGGCATACCGTCTTCCACTATGTAATGACCATCGTCATCGTCAACTTTCTGATGCTTGTGGGTGGTCTGCAGCACATTAGCGACTACATCCAAGACCGAAATGGTGGAAAAAGCCTACATCTCTAACAACAGGCACATTGACCTCGCCTGATTTTTTTGTAGGCTTCGCTGGCGGTATGTAGTCCAGGTAAGGATCTGGCTGAGATTCCTGCTGCTTCCGTTTTGCTTGAGATCTCGTCTCCTTTTGTGGCATCACCCTTTTTCTTTTCTGACCAATTCTTACATCCTCGTAAGAATTGCTGGCAGGATTGCTTCCATATGAATCAAGCGATGTTGGGGCCGTAATAGTCTGTATGGAATTTGTTCGGCCGACTGAATGTACAGAAGCGGAAGAAGATGAGGCACCGAATTGGGCATGGTTCGTCGAATAGACAGGACTATCTGTATACTCAATCTCATAACCTTGATCGATTTTTCGTTTCCTGCCAGCATGTTGGTATGCATCTTGACGTTGATCCCTTGAAACGTTGCTGGCTGTTTGGAGTGGAGGAGGGCTATCATCGTCTATAACTATGATCTCTTTTGGGACGCCATGTTTGTAAAAATCATTCCAATTCACAGGCTTTTTCAATTGTGTTGTGGGCCCACTCGCTTGTGTTGACGCCATAGAAGGAGCGTACGAAGGTTGTTTCAGCGTGACTGGCGATTGTTGTGAGTGCTGGTAGTGGTTTGGTTGAGATATGGAGTGGTATGAGGTTGTTAATCGGGGCGGCGCAGGTAGAGTATTGTTGGTGGGGTATGTCCGAGAGTTATTCGACGGATACGGGGCCTGATGAGAATAACCATACGAAGTGTGATGAACCGGCAACATCGTAGTGGCTAGAGGAGTTGACATCGCTGCTCATAATCCGTGGCAGAGTGAACTGTCCTTCAGACCGGAGCTAGCGTTTCGAGTATTTTTCAACACCGAAGTGACATGAGCATCAACGGCAGATTCCAAGGTGCAGTAATCGCAGTGTAATTTTGTCTCTTCTTGATTGTCGTTGCCAGGGAGGTCTATTCGATCAGGATTGTGTCGATATGGACGAGTTGCCTCAAGGATAAAAGAAGTGCAAATCCCAGAATGACGGTGCTAGTCGAGGACAAGCCTCACGAAAGCCGGCTTGCAGTCATGGCCTCAACCAAAGAAGGATTTTTTAGGTATTGCGGTAACTTTGAGAGGCGATGGTATCGATTTGGCGGGATTTCTGCACAGCGTTGTCAATAGGAACATGAGAATTGAGCGAGAGTGATGTTGACGGCAGTGAGGTAAGGTCGGGTGCGGTGGTGCTAGCGTTCAATGGCAAAGAGTCAAAGCCGCCGGTGATGCAGTTAGTGCGCCAGTCCCAGACTGACGAAGGCGCAAGAATCCCCCAATGCCACGCTCTTTCCAATTCGCTGGGTCACGCCCGAGGACCGCGATAACCCTCCACAATTTTGCACAGTCTTCGATCAAATGTATGCGCTTCAAGTTGTGTCCATGAACATTCACGTGAAGGCTCGACAGTTTATGAATACGAATGCTACTTTTATGAAGGGTAAATTCGTAACATGGCATAGAACAATACTCGATGCATAAATTCGATATTGACTGTTACAGTACAGTACGGTATTTGTTTGCGACTTTGGTGCATGCTGATGCAGTCAAGTCACTCCTAGCAAGCAGAAATTAGGTTATGAAACTTGCCTGAGTGACATGGGGGAACTTCCCCGTCATTGTCCGTATCGTCCGAGGGTTGTGAGTGGGCGTGAGTGAAAAAGTGCCACTGGTCTGAGCAATGATATCCCCTGTACCTCCAGTCATTGGCTGCATACATCACGTCAGTCAATCGTTGGTTCAGCAACCAGATCGAGATGTATATCTTGTCCCGTGTCTATAGATATGAGGAGATCAGTTCTTCAAGACAGAAATCAACGATGAGTGTTGTGCTGGAAGTTGTGGACAAAAGGGGACCCCAAGCATCATGGTACAATAGGTGCACGCGAGAGTGAACGATGTACGGCTACAAATTTTCTGAGGTTTGGCCAGAAATGAAATTGAGAATATATTCACGAGCAAACCTGTCCTTGCTTTGTCTGCATCGAACCTGCTCCTCAAGATAGCCAACAACATGCATGGAACGTGTAAGATGTGCTCTACCGCACCTGTTGTACACAAGCCAATTCAAATCACGTCTTCTCTTCATGCAAATTTTTAGTACGCTATGCATAATCATCCTGTAACGCCCGCACACATTCAATGCTCATGAACTGGTTTGAGGCATGGAGTCATCGACCACGTTGCTACCACGAACGTATGATCTCGCAGCCCGACCATCCGACTCCAGCACGAGAAGCAAATCCCGCCCTTGAATGCCAAGCTCAGTACTTTCATCGAAATGACCAATCTGTGGCCCTTTTCGAGCTTGAAGAGCCTTGTCTCGAGGAGGCACGGCAACAGAGACAGATCGAGGAGTTATGGTGGCACTCGGTGTCCGACTTAACGCTCCAGCACCAGGTCCTCCCCCACCCGTTCCTCCTCCTCCTCCTGGACCTCCACCTGTCATCCATGAATATTGCTTTTTCTTGCCGCCAAAGATATTGGCTGTCGCCATTCTCGCAGCCTCGTTGGTAGAAGCGTGTTGTTGTTGCTCGGAAATCTTGTTCTCCGCCATCTTTCGCTCTTTCTTTGTAGTCTTTTTGTCAGCTTCAAGCGCGGCGGCAGTGATTGCTTCTTCTTGAGCAGCAGCAGCAGCCTCACTCTCTTGAGCATTCGTGTCGTCATTTCGCTTCCGTCTCTTCGCCTGTCTTGCCAATTCTGCCTTGATCTCTCTGCTGGAAAACTTTTCAAATTCGGCTACAGCTGGATGCGGGGTGGGAGACTGGGCAAGATGATTGCCTTCGCTGTTAGCCTGTGAGTGCGTGCCTGTAATCATAATTAGCATAGCAATTGATCGCGGTGTCTTGGCTTACGTTTCATGCCGGTGCTTGCAGTAGGACTAGGAACATTCTGCTCTTCAGCACCGGTAGGCCTCGTCTTCACTGCAACATCTGACCAATCGTTTGGCACGCGACCTTGAGAGTGTTGTCTCCTTTCTAGTGCAAGCCTAGCAGCGGCTTGAATGAGGTTAATCATTCGTGTTTTCGATGACAGGGACAATAACTTCACAAGCTCGTTTAGTCTATCCGCTTTTTCTCTCGTGTCAAGAATTGATTGACCATCCCTTATGACTCTTGTGGCACCTTCCATGCCGTTTACGCGGACTACTGGAGGCGGCTGATTCTTCTGCGTATTGACCAGGACACCAGCTTGTGGTTCAAGAAGATTAACTCGATGTGCCGCGCTTTTGATCTTATCGTTGACGGTTCCGACAAAGAGGAACGGATCCCACAATTCACTTTGCGAATGACGAGACTCGTCCCAATCTTGACGTTGGTGGTCTCTTCGCTCTTTTTCTTCTTGGCTGACCGAGTGCGCAGGAGCTGATGCTGTTGGGCCACTCGAATTGGGCAGCGCGTTCGGATCGAAAGGACCTTGAGCAGCAGTGAGAGGTACTGGAGTGTTGGGAGATCCGATCAAACTCGATAATGCACCAGCTTCCCGATCGAAATCCATGGAACCACCCCTCAGAAATGCATTGTCATTATCACGATCCTCTCTTTTAATCATTGGTTGCTGTGGTGGTGGCATTAAACCTTGCCTTGAGTTGGTCTGTGTTGTATTTCCGTTTATCGGGTTGCTTACAGGGCTACCAGCCTGTGGACTCTGCACAGATTGTGAGAAGGACGATGGCGCATCGGGTGACATTCGTTGCCGCTTTGCGGGAGGCGCTTGACTGCCATATGAGTGAGAGAATTGCGGTTGTGGCGATGGTGATGCATGAGGAGCGGGATATTGTGGTGATTGAGGACTAAATTGCGCTCGCCCGTTTGGTTGCTGGAAGCTGGGTGCGAAGGATTGAGGTGGATGTTGAAAGGACGAGCGCTGCTGCGCCTGAGATTGAGACTGCGCCATCCTTGATCGTAGCGGCGATGTTACCGACTGGGTAGATGAGAGTGTGAGCCGGGACGTTGTATGAGCGAGCCTTTATGCTCTGCCCTCCTTGTGGTGTGGCCTGTCATCCCAACGCAAGACAACCATCTAATTCGTCATTAAAATCGTTCGAGGTTCGGTGAAGGAGATACGAGGGCAATGTAAGGACGGTCGACTGTACTGTGATAATGTTGTAAGTCTGTGTTTGCGCATATAATGAATAGCAATCGACTGTTTGTCATTGAATCTGAATATCCGGCTTGTCACTGCCGACATAAGCACGTGATCTTGCAATGACGCTAATTCCAGTATCGGAATTAACTTCGCGCATCTCCTGCCCTCGATCTCGACATTACTACCTACCTTACGCAAGACCGTCCCTTCAGTCAGGTCGGGTTTTTGTGCTTCAGTCATTGCGTTCAAGAATTATGGTCAGGCAGTACTTCAGAACAGTAACGTAACATTCTGAGTACGGTTGTACATGAACAGAAGTTGCCAACCACTTTCAACACAGATGCTTGACGCACCCGCGACCGTCTGACTTGACATAGTCTCGAGCCTCCTAGGGCTGTTATCGCGTTTATCGTTGCAGATTTCCTACCCATATGGCGACAAAACGAAAGGCTGCTGCTATGAGCGGCACAACAGAAGACGAAGATCCCATTGATCCATCAGACGAATTGACCTTCATCGGCTTGGGAGGATGTCAAGAGGTTGGGCGATCATGTCACATATTGCAATACAAAGGCAAAACCGTCATGGTGAGTGAATTTAAGAACCTGATTTAAATGTAGAAAAGACTAAACGCTCTCAGCTCGATGCTGGAATGCATACCGGCAGGGAGGGAATGGCAGCAATGCCATACTTTGACGACTTTGACCTGGGAACTGTTGACATCCTCTTGATCAGCCAGTACGTACCACGTTTTCCTTTGTTGTTGCGTTTTAGGCATCAGTGGCAGAGTGGAGAGTGTTTGAATTCGCAAAGAGAAGGTGAACAAGATTTGAGGTGGCATCAGTACCTGGTGGCCTTGATTGCCCTAGGCTTGCTGCTCATGAGTTTGTTGTATCATAGATTGAGGCAATACAATCCTGTTCAACCAGTCCGCTACCACTTATAATCCCGTCCCCTACTCCAGTTATACATTGCGCTACATCGTCGACCTCTCCACTGCCATGAGCTCTACTGTCTAGAAAGCGAACGCTGCCTTATATGAAGGAATCCGGCTAACATGCTGTGTGTACAGTTTTCACCTCGATCACGCTGCCGCCCTTCCCTATGTCCTTTCGAAGACCAATTTTCGGGGCCGCGTCTTCATGACACATCCTACGAAAGCAATCTACAAATGGCTCATTCAAGACTCTGTTCGTGTCAGCAACACCAGCAACACCTCCGATCAGCGAACATCTCTTTACACCGAGGCCGATCATATTCAAACTCTTCCTTTAATCGAGACAATAGACTTCTATACGACACATACTATAGCTGGTGTTCGCATAACTCCTTATCCAGCCGGCCATGTCCTCGGTGCAGCTATGTTTCTCATCAATATTGCTGGCCTCAATATTTTCTTCACAGGAGATTATTCACGCGAACAAGATCGTCATTTAGTTGCTGCCACGGTCCCGGACCCCAAAAAGGTTGGCAAGATCGACCTGCTCATCACAGAGTCAACTTTCGGTATCAGCAATGCCCCTCCTCGAGCCGAACGGGAAGCGGCACTTCTCAAATCTGTTTCAACCATTGTGAACCGCGGTGGGAAAGTCCTTATGCCTGTTTTCGCCCTCGGACGAGCCCAAGAACTTTTGCTCATTCTTGAAGACTACTGGTCTCGTCATCCAGACCTTCAAAAAAGTACCAATATATTACACAGGAAACACAGCTCGAAAGTGTATGGTCGTCTACCAAACATATATAAACGCGATGAACGACAATATCAAACGAATATTTCGTGAACGCATGGCTGAAGCCGAAGCAGCCGGTAACGCTAGAGGGGTAAGTGCCGGGCCATGGGACTTCCGCTTCGTGCGCTCGCTTCGGACATTGGATCGCTTCGATGATATCGGGTCTTGTGTTATGCTTGCCAGCCCGGGTATGTTACAGTCTGGCATGTCTCGAATTCTGCTTGAACGGTGGGCTCCTGACACAAGAAATGGAGTTGTTATGACCGGCTACAATGTGGAAGGTACTATGGGTAGGACAATACTGACAGAACCAGACACCATACCCGCTATCATGAGCGGGAACAGTACCAATGCCCAGTCGATGGGTCGGAGAGGCAAGGATGATGATGTGGTGATGATTCCCAGACGTTGCTCGGTTGAGGAATTCTCTTTCGCTGCACATGTCACAGGTGTTGAGAACGTAGAGTTCATCGAGCAAGTACACGCACCACATGTGATCTTGGTGCACGGTGAGCGTTCACAGGCCGCTCGTTTACGGTCACGGCTGCTTGACCTTAATTCACGGAGAACGGCAAACAATTCTGCAGCACAACAAACGAAAGTTTATAGCCCTGAGAACGGCGCCGAGATCAAGATACCGTTTCGCAAGGATAAAGTTGCCAAAGTGGTTGGTCGACTCGCACAGATTCCTCCCCCAAGAACTGCAGAAGACGAACGAGTTGTCAACGGTGTAATGGTGCAGAACGGGTTCAAGTTGTCCCTAATGGCACCGGAAGATCTCAAGGAATACGCCGGCTTGACCTCTACAACTGTGTTGTGTAAACAACATATCACCCTCAGCGCCGCGGGTGTTGAACTAATCAGATGGGCGTTGGAAGGCACTTTCGGCGCTATTGAAGAAATTGGCCATATAAAATCTGACACTAACGGCCATAGTGATGCTGTTACGAATGGCAATATCAATCCAGAAATTATGAAGCAAGAAGAAGCTGACGAAGAACTCCCTTCGGAATCAGCACGTGCTTTCCTGATAATGGGCTGCATAACCCTTCGCTGGTCCGGTGTGGACAAGCAGATCGAGCTAGAATGGGAGGGAAACACCATGAACGATGGAGTAGCGGACGCCGTAATGGCAGTGCTTACTACTGTTGAGTCCAGTCCAGCCGCGGTGAAATACACCTCCAGCAAAACACGACACCATCACCACGGCCACGCTGAAGGCCCAGACACAAAGCCTGAAGTGATGGCGAATGGCATGAATGGGGATGTGAAGTTGCGTAATGGCCATGCAAATCTCAGCGCAGAAGAACGCTTCTCTCGCCTCTGCATGTTCCTCGACGAGCAATTTGGAGAAAACATTATGCCCATCGAGACACCACGGCTTCCAGCCATCACGGCTGGTACTGCTAACGGCGCGATCAAACCTATGCCAGACTCGGAATCAGAAGAGTCTGAAGCCGACGAGGAGCGCCAAGCAGAGCTGATTGCAGCTGAGCGAGCACGACTAGCAGCGATGGGGATCCCAGTACCAGGGCTGGAGATCAAGGTTGACAAGATGGTTGCAAGACTCTGGTTGGACGATTTACATGTCGATTGTGCAAACGGTATACTCAGGGACAGAGTCAGAGCAGTTGCCGAGAGAGCAGTCGAGGTAGTCGCGCCATTGTGGAATACAAGTGGGATGGTGTAATATACAGATGGGGGCGCATGGACTTCGAAGGACAGCAATGCTGTACCATAAAGACAGAAAGCACGGGAGTTCCACCATCCTTGAAGCATAGGAAATGCTTTCCCGTGCCTAGAGGTGGAATTGCAATTGTCTATGGTCTGGTAGCAAATTCAAGAACCTGTATTATTTATAGCTGCAGATCGATAGCAGATGACCATATTTTGCATCATACTTACCTACCTCTCGATTACACAATCAGCCCTGGAACGAAGGAGGCTGCTGCCAGTAAGATGGACCAAGCCTCTGTAACACAGTCTGTAGTGAAGGAGCACATCCCTTTTTCGAATACTGTATTTACAGAAGTGAGCTCTGAAGATCCAGCAGAACGTCTTGTAACAGTAACATAGCCGATGACAGTCAGCAGATCAACAACATATGTAGCACAGTCTTTGGTATTGACCTTGTTGTGCCTCAAATGTTCATCAATATCCCCGAAATACTCCCGGTTGTGTCATGCTCCACATTGATTTCACACTATGCAATTGCGACATTCACATGAAGTATCACCGGATACTGAAGGACTAGACATATCTACAAACTCGATACCGGCTCTCCAACATCTCCCTAACCCAAACCCTCTCAATCTTCCACCACAACAATGTCCAACCCACGAATAGAAGAAGTATCAGACAGCGATCCCGAAATCAGCGATCCCGAAATCGACGACCCATCCGACTTCCTCCCAGGCGAAGTCTTCCGCCCAGTCAACACACCCTCACAATCCTCCAAACCAACCTCATCCTCCGCACAACCCAACCCAACCCTCTTCACCCCACCAGTAGCAGCAACCCCCCGCGAACCCACAGAAGCAGAAATCGCAGACAAAAGAAAAGAACTAAAACCCTACACAACCCTCTACCCAATCTACTTCTCCGCGCAACGAACCCGCTCCTCAGGCCGACGCGTGTCCTCCAAACTCGCCGTCCAAAACCCCCTTGCCTTCAACGTTCTCAAAGCAGTGCGCCACGCCCTAGGGAACAGCATACGCGTAGCCTTCGAACCAGACAAAACACACCCAAAAGACTGGGCGAACCCAGGCCGTGTCAAAGTCCAGCTCTTCGATCCGGATACCAAAGAACCGCTACACCCGACAATCACCAACAAACAGCATCTCTACAACCTCGTGGCACAGTATCTAAAGGACCACCCTACACGTGCTGAAGATCCGCTAGAGTTACGCATCCCAGGCCTGCAAGTGCCGGATAAATTCCTTGAGTCGAAAATCGCGGTGCCGAGGGGATGGAAGATGGGCGAGGTCCTGCCGGTGCATAGCGCGGCTGTTAGTGGTGGTGGAGTCAGTGATAACTTTTTGAAGGAGGCGATGGAGGAGATGAGGGCAGCGCAGGCGCAGGGTCAATTACCGGGTGGGATCGGCGGTGGTGGTGCACCGGGCGGGATGGATATGGGTGCTATGGCGCAGATGATGCAGAATATGGGCATGGGAGGAGGTGGTGGTGGTGGGCCTAGTGCGACTGGAGGTGCGAGTGGGAAGAAGAAGGATAAGAAGAAGGGATGAAACGGTCTCGGTGATGCAGTGAGAGAACGGCTTTGGGGTACGACCTGTGTGATAGTACCAGCCAGCTACTAAGTAGAGGGAGGACACTCGCTCTGCTCCGCGCAACGACGAGGGAATGGTGACAATTAAGCCACATCATGGCTTGCACCGCCTGATCTTGAAAAGACATCTAAGATCTTCAACCGTGAAAGAGGAAACGCAAGCAGGAGAACCAACCTCCTACGATGTCACCACAGGTGAGAAAAGAAATGTTGAAACAGTTCCTGGCCATGCATGTAGCTACCTACCTCATTATGCAGACCTAGTCGCAGTGTTGATTGCGGATAAGTACTCAGCTACACACAATAGGTAGGACCGCAACAGGTCAACAAGACCAAATATCAGGCAGGCTCAACGCACATGCTCCGAGTCCAATCCAAGTCGTCGTGTAGACCACCGTACAAGAAGAGGTATCATAGACTTCGTTCATGTCCCAGCAGTATGGCAAACTGGAGTCCAGCAATACAAATGTGATAAAACAGTCAAAAGCACATTGAATACGTAATATCGATTCCGTTTCTTAGTGAGTAACGTACTGTGATTTGCTTAACCACATTCGTACGAAGCTTCGCTTAGCTATCAAAACCCTCCCACTCCTCCTCCTCCCCCTCCCGAACCAGCCTCCCCATCCCTCCCCCATTTCTCTCCCCACCACTTCCCACCTCAGCACCCCTCACAAATCCACAGACAAAAAACCCCATAGTCCTTTCCCCATCCCCAGGATAACACCTAACACAACCCTCCAACTGCTCCTCCCCCAACCCATTCACATTCGCCCCATTCAAATCCAGATGCTCATCTCCAATAACACCCCTATGCCTCCAGCGCCTCATCCCATCGACCTGCGTTTCTCGCGGGAGAACCTGCCACCCACGCTGTCGAGCGACATTCGATGCCAGGACGCGTGAGACTACGACTTCGTTTTCTTGGGAGTGGATCGAGCATGTTGAGTATGTTAGCCGGGTTGCGGCGGGGAAGGACATTGCGTGTTCGATAATGAGGGATTGGAGGGTTGAGAGTTTTTGGAGGCGGGCTT
>Ga0115842_100029_pt1 | contig 43084 bp, 34 predicted proteins | sample InSIn2SAF170_2_FD_83856 | JGI IMG/M metagenome (GOLD analysis project Ga0115842, IMG submission 83856)
GCACCTCGAATAAAAACAAGTGTCTCGTATTTGGTGGCATTTACCAAGCAGCTGGTCTTTCACTTTTGACCTAACTTCGGTGCTGAGAACGTCCTACACGAGCACTAGCATGAGTCAGCTCGGTGTTGTGGTGAAGCTGGTGGTTCGTTCAACATACTGCCACCCGTTGTTGGAAACCGGCTTTCCTCGTAGAATGGCTGAGGACAGAGTCCGTGCAGAGACGATATGTTCTCCGGCATGGCCATGATGATCGGTTCAGACCTGAACGTTTGCCCTCACAACTAACTATTGCCCTATTTTCATACTGTATGCTTCCAACCGGCTGATGAGGTGTTCGCAGGACGGGTATTGGTTCTCACGGCAAACGCGAACTCGAATACAATAGAAATCAAAAACGTTGGTGCTCTAATCAGGCTGGAAGAGATCTCAGACACAGAGATGACACACTCACATGAAGAAATTCTGTGGTAGCATGGGGTTTACAGAAGGAAGTAATGCTCCCAAACTCACATCCTTGTAGGTCTACACAGTGGACCCATTGTTAAACCCTCCCAGCAGGGAGGCGAAGCCTTGTGCTACAGTACCGATTGACAAAGTCATTCGAGACCAGGTCGTGCAGCTAATGACAAGCGGAGCATTTCGTCAGCGAAGAAGAGGGACATGGCAGGATGGAACCAGAGATGGCATCCGTATAGGGTAAAATGAACGACGTGGAAAGCCATAAGAATTGCAAGGTCCATGAATGTGGCCACGAATCAACACCTAGAAAGGGAATTGCAGATGAAATGCCGTTCAGTAGGACGACGAATAGAAGTGGTAGGATGCTATTCTTCCACAATCTTGGGATTGTGCGCCGAGAGATTTCACCAGACTAAGGGCAGAGACGATGGCCGTTGGCTCGGGAAGGTGCATATTTGTTCAGGTCGACTAGGCGCTGTGAGAGACTTTTGACCAGGATCGACCGAGCCTGAACAGCGTCAGGTACTAGCTTGCTTTGGGACCCGAGCTCCAATTTTAGAGTTCTGGGGCCATCAGGACTGCCAAACCGTATTGGTGACAGCGGTCGGCGCCGCTAAACCGTCAGCAGACAGAACAGTGACTTGTGCTTGTCCGCCTCCGTACTCTACAGTACAGTAGTTGCGATTCTAGTGTTTCGTCCTTGATGTTCCTGGTTACCCATGTTAGAGTACGCAGAGTTCCAGAGTCAAAAAGAATGCCGAGATCCCCTCATTTGTCACATAACTGTTTCACAAGGATCGAGACCTCGATATGGTTCCTGCATATCGCTGCTAAGCATAACATCGGGATGCAGACGTGCATGTCGTGACGACAGAGTAATAAGCTACTCCGCAAAAGCTGAACCGTATGAATAAGGCTGGCTGGAAAAGTACCACCAGCTCGAGCAGCAAGTTGCGCCACATAGCTGATTTGTGATCCACTTAGCACTACACAATTACCATAGGCACATACGTTTTTGTGTGTCAAGTTGAGGCCGAAGCTTCTTGTCAGCTAAGTGATTCGAAGAATGAGCTCACGAGACAATTCAGTGGCTGCCGCATGCTAGTACTCGTGTAGGACGTTCTCAGCACCGAAGTTAGGTCAAAAGTGAAAGACCAGCTGCTTGGTAAATGCCACCAAATACGAGACACTTGTTTTTATTCGAGGTGCAAGAAAAGCAGTTTCTCTTGGTTGTTTTTCACGAGGTACGACTTGTACTTGGTAGATTCAGACCAGCTTATCGACCACCCACTTGCGGTACAGCTACTTGTTCATGATGCTTGCAGTCAGCACAGCTGAGTACAGGTGGAGTCCTCATTGTACAATACAGTAAGCTTGAGGCATGGTAGCATAGAGCAGTGTGATCGTATTAAACAGTTTCAAAGCATCACACCAGTGACTAAAGTCACTTAATTTGAGTTGGTGTAATCACAGTAATTGTTCGGCTTCTCAACGATCTGGGCTGCTCGGCAATTCTTTTGTACTTGCACGCCTTCGAAAATAAGTAGACGCTCAGCGTCAAAATCCCATCTTGGTCGCTTCACGGTCCAGGTTTAGACGCTACCTAGGTATGTACAGTACACTTCCGGGCGTGGCAGCTGGCACCGGAGAATTTATCAAACGTTTGTTGTGGAATGGAGCTGGGCGAAGTCAGCGCTTAACGCCACACAATAATGCTTTTACCGAAGCATTTTTCTTATTGGTTCAGCTTTATTTAGCTGGATATTAGCCGCAGCAAGCGAACAAGAAACTTTGTCCAATAGTCTTCGTGTTCTTCATGGTCTGGTTGATGAGGGCTTGTATTGGACCACCGTTGAAACGGGACCTTCGCACCTTTGCGCTGTTGTAACCGATATGCAAATACTGACCTGGGGATCGTTTCACGAACTGCCGATCTCCAATTTTGATCAGCATTTCCTTGGATGGCAGGATCGAGTACGAGCGTAGTGTTGCCTTGTCCTTTTTAGGCTTGAGCTTTGCTCGATGAGTTCATGCGCGCACACCATCCTCATGTCCCACTAAAGACCAGGACTGGACGGGGAAACGGAGTGCTCTTCGGTTCCGCAGGCGAGGAGATTGGTATGAACTGTAAATTGTATGGACCACACAAAACTTTCACTGCTCAAACCTCTGGAGCGACTGGCTTTGTTGTCCGGATTGGCTAAAGTCCAGAATATGGGGAGGTCCTGCTTCTGACATAGAAGGTGCAGTAAACGTAATGCTGTTGTGCCTAGAAAGTCTCCTTTTGCACTCAGAATGGCAGTATGCGTGATCCCTCGCGGTTTGGTTTCGTCTCAAGCACGAGAGTCAGGCTGCTGAGCATTCAACACTCTCTCGACGAACATGACGAGACTCGCTTCAAATAACTCGTTGTTGACGCCAATGCCGCCAGGGTGCTCTGCTGGCGAAAGAGGATTCTTCACCACATACTCGACATAAATTTGTACATATATCTGTTGTAGGGCCAAGCGCATTGAACCTGCTCTTACATCCGTCAACATGACGAATTTGACGTTCGTGGGAGTTTCGTAATAGTGTAGTTTGTACTGCGAGGTGCGATACGATAGGAAGCTGGAATCTGTCAAGACCAGCCATACAGTAAGACATGCTCTTACTTACCTGTCGTCCTCACCTCCTAGCTTTCTAACCATATTCCGCAGGGAAAACACAGTCCCGAAGATGAGCTTTGCATCGTCGTCGGCGCTCAATACCGACCGGTTTGGAACTGGAATGCTTGTTACTGTGGACTGGGACATAGGTCGAGCGGCTTTGGCGATAGAGCTCGACAATGGCTCCCGCCATGACTTCTTGTAGATGCACTCCGCTAGGATTTTGTCAGCTTGTCTTAGGCGTCGTCAGGCTGCTTACCGTGTCTGTCGAAAATGTAAAATGAGTACACAACCATATCTGCAGTGATGGAAACTAGGTGGTCACGGAGTCAAGAATGCGTCAGCCCTTGATCTGCATCTTGAATACACCACGATCTGCTACAGTATCAACATAGCCCGATCGGTAATCCCTCATGCATGGTACGAGTCAGGTCAAAGTCGACATAGATATACAGTAGATACGTATAGAATTACACACGCCATCGCTGCAGGCATACTACCATGTGCCGTTACTAGCAGCTTGAGTAGTTTTACTTCATTGCAGATGTTCTCCAGCAAAGTTGTGCCTATTCTAACCACGATACTGCTGGCTACATTAGCCAAATCACACCAATTCCTAGGCGCTCCCTCCGCCGTTGACTTCATGTTCAAATAGCTCCAAGCTGGATTGTCCCAATGGACTTTCCAAGCTCTCCCCTCGATAAGCACAAGACAGCCCGGTGCTCACGACATGGAAGCCGAGTTGACATTGGCACTTCCTGAACTGTGGCTGTCCAAGTCTGACTGCCATGAAGGTGCTCTATCGTCGCATCGACGTAGGCATCAACTGGCTCAATGCGAACTTTGGCCCATGTTGACGGTGCTTCAAGTGTGCCGACAGATACCTCCTTGGTTGGAGTGAAGATGAATGAACGCATTCTGTGTAGCGTGTATGTCCGTGCACTGCCCCAATTCACGTGTCGAGGAGATCTTCGATGGAAATCCGGTTTTTGGCAAAGGGGAGTTATTGAACATATAATATTGTTGTTTTCGTGCAGAAGGACTATTTGAAGAAGGCATGTTCATTTTCCCATGTGCCCTATTAAACCATGGCCCTGTCGCTGCCTAACTTTGGCCGAGATCCGTTAATAGGCACACGGAAGGTTTGGTCGATGTATTTACTCCGAGAGCAAGCGACGCGGGGATCAACGAATCGTATTCTGACGTTTCTGCCGTCTGCGAAACTGTCGAACCACAATATCGTTTACTACCACCTCTCAAGATGACTTTCCAAAATCGTTTCGGCAGAAGTGCTGCCTCTCTTACATAGCAGCAAGTTTTTCTCCATGTCGGTCCCATCATGGATAACGTGGCATCACCAGTTGGGGACGAGAACCCATCGTCAGCACGTTTCCCATGTCTAGCACCGAGAACGACGTCAGATATACACAGTTCTCAGTACATCACAACACAAGATGCTTCAGAACACCCAACGGAGCTTCAGAAGCCTCCTCTTCTGAAACACGTGTATGTCTCACAAATGGCATAACCACTTTCTCAATATTTATGGTTTCTGCAGCTCAAGCCCCGCCTACAGCAGTCCGCTCAGACACCATCGTCGCAACCCTTCCACACCACATAAAGTCAAGGTACTACTTCCAATGTGACTGCAAGTAACCTGGTTCTGACGAGCAACTACGTAGGAAACTCTGAATGCTCGATCAGAATATCTCACCAGTCAGGATGACGGCAGTGCCGAGCACAGAATAAATCAGTACATTATTAAACAAGAAATCGGCCGTGGCTCCTTTGGGGCGGTACACATTGCCGTTGACCAGTATGGAAAAGAATATGTGCGGCCCTAATCTTCTTGAAGAATGTACAGTCAAGACTCACAGGTGACAGGCAGTTAAAGAATTCTCGAAGTCACGCCTTCGCAAGCGAGCTCAGTCGCACATCCTACGCAAGCCCCTTAATCAGAGACGACGTGGTGCACTACAAGGCTTTAATTCCCCCCTTCATCGAAGAACTGGTGATGACAACTCTATTGGCGCAGGCAATGCCCTCGATCTGATCAAGGAAGAGATTGCAATCATGAAAAAGTTGAACCACCCAAATCTTGTGGAACTGATCGAAGTGCTTGACGATCCCACAGAAGATTCCCTCTATATGGTTATGGAGATGTGCAGGAAAGGGGTGGTTATGCGCATTGATCTTGACTTGCAATCGCATGTGGATCCTTACCCTGACGAGACGTGTCGACTGTATTTCCGCGATCTAATCCTGGGAATTGAATACTTGCATGCGCAAGGGATTGTCCACAGAGACATAAAGCCGGACAACTGTTTGATCAACAATGATGACGTCCTCAAAGTGGTTGATTTCGGTGTATCGGAAATGTTCGAGAAGGACTCTGAGATGCTAACGGCTAAATCTGCGGGCTCCCCAGCGTTCTTACCACCTGAATTGTGTGTGGTCAAGCACGGAGACGTTTCTGGTAGGGCGGCAGATATTTGGTCGATGGGTGTTACTCTTTACTGCATGAAGTACGGTCACATTCCGTTTCAGAGCCAACAGATTTTCGACCTCTACGAAGCAATCAAGAGCACTCAGCCAGATTTAAGCACTGAAAAAGATGCGCATTTTCGAGACTTGATCTTCAGGATTCTGGAAAAGGATCCTGCAAAACGCATAAAAATGGCGCAGTTGCGAGTAGGTGGCAGTCCCTGAGGAACAGTAGGAATGGCTGACAATACTAGGAGCACTCGTGGGTGACAAAGCAAGGAAGTGATCCACTATTATCTGAAGCAGAAAATACGTCTGAAATCATTGACCCACCGACCGAGGCCGAAGTTGAAGCTGCCATTACGGACAATATGAAGAACCTGATGACAGTGGTAAGTGTGTCGATTTTAAGCATACAAAAAGGCTGAAAATTTACAGGTGAAAGCTGTTGGAAAATTCAAGGCTTTGACTGCGGGCAAACGACCTCCTGTCATGTCATCCATTCTCGGCGATAACGACCAAGGAAGGTTCAGTCTTCCACCTGCACAACTTTCGAAGAACCACTCAACTACACCCGGCATGGAGCGATCGAAGAGCTTGAACGCAGACGATAGAAAAGCAACAGAAACAGCTTTGGTGGCTGAAGGTGTGCATCGGGATCTGGTTGCGAAATACACCTCCGAAGATCAACCTCAAGGGAACAAACGCAAACCCTTGAACAAGCTTGCGATGCCAGCTATCAGAGCAGAGAGCGATGAGGAAGACAACGTAGCTCTTGCTCGACTTGCAATAACCCTTGACAAGATGACAGGAGAGGCTAACCTACCACCGTTTCGGTCTTCTGTATCTCATGCACGAACGACTGACGACATCGGGCGACGTGGACATGCTCGTGATCCTCTGGAGGAACAGTTGTATCTGCGTATAGGACCCTCCACATTCTCAGGCCATAGCATATCCGAAAATGAGTCGGACAGCTTCGGGGACGATATTTACATGGTCAGCGAAAGTCCTGGTGCAGCGGATGTAGACATCTACGAGACCGCGTACCGCGATGAGATTGAGCGTATCCTTGCTCAAGCGCAGCAGCAAGAAGAGGTGGAACCTCAAGTTTATTTGACCCGACGAGTGGATGAGAAATTGCTCCAGCTCAGTGGGCTGGCAGGCAAACTCATGGCCCATGGTGAAGAAGCCAAAAGTCAAATTAAAGACTACACGCAGTTTGGTGTGCGGAAAGCTAGAGTCACGGAAGTTAGTAGAGCTTTACGAGAAGCGGCACGGGATGAATACGTGAAGCGACGACAGGAGCGTAAAGCATGGATCGAGGCGGCGAAGGTCGAAAAGGCTGAAAAAGCAAAAGCTACTGACCCAAACCAAGCAGATCCTCCAGTAGACACTGCAGAATCCAAAACCGTGGAGTCCCCAGGACCAATATCACCAAAGCAGCTCGAAACAACGAATTCGTGGAAAATGCGAGCTGTCGATAGAGGTCGGCAGGCGAAGACGTCAGTACGTGAGCTAATGGGCGCCGTCAAAAAAGGCCGAAAGTCGAAAGACGATGAGACTTGAAAATAGTCAGACTAACGCAAGCCAACATGAATCAGATAGATATGACAGGCAAGAGCGACACGACTCAAGACTTCTTGAGATTGAGGCAGGCAATATTCTTGCTGATACAACGTTAATGCAGATCACGGTCGTCGCTAATAGCACCATCGGCATTGAGCCCAACGAAACCCCGCACATCGAAGTAAGCCAATGCTTTCTGGCTTGGAACCATTGACTGGCTGTAGCAAGACCGAGGCGGTGTTTGGGCAGAGACTGCGAGATTGATGTGCTACTCCTTGAGTGCAGCAATGTACCAAACACCACTCTTTCGTTCCAGGGAGCAGATTATTACAATGCATTCAGTATTTGCAGGACATGTACATAGAGGCAACGTATGTGGTTGTTGGTAGGAGAAGAAGGCAAGACAATGAAGTTTCGATGGTGGCAACGGCTTTGCTTGGCACAGGGTTGAGAAAGTTGCTCTGTCAACTTCCTGCTTTCAAGTTCTTTTCCATCGAGCATCGATTTCATACATTTTGTTCACCAGTGCTTTCGATTTGCGTGTCGCCATTATCTCGTCGCCCGCTTAAATGGTCAGTTCCCTGTCGACATTGGTGTGTAGGAATTTTGGCGGGGCTTGTACCTGAACTTGCACCCCTTACCTGGATCAGTCCTTTCCCAAGCTCGTCTGTGAAGCCCATAATTAATTAGACAGGCCTTGTTGTCAGGCATTCCACACCCGTTTTAACGCAGAGCTACAGACACGATCTTTATTGTCTTTGTTCGCGTCCGTCAGAAGAGTCTGCCACCAAAGCCTCTCTACTTGCAGCTTGCACCGTTGCAAGTCAGCTTTAATACCCGACATTGACTTTGCTGTCACCACGCCTTGGCCAACTTCTGGATCACGAACGCGATTTCTAGATTCTTTTTTCATCAAATTCGCATCATCTGATGAATCATTTTGTTATTTTCATCTTGAGTTAAGGTCAGGCTTTGAGGACCTTGGCAACGGCGTGGTGGTAGCCAGATCACCTCGGATTGTCAATTTTCGCTCGTTTTGGTCTCTATAGAAATGGCTCGCAACGATCGCGGTCGAGATGGTTCAGCTATGCCTACAAACGATAACATCCGTGTTAAGCGCGCAGATTCGACCGACACCAATCTAGCAGAAGAAATGACATCGGCTAGAGTCACTGCCATCAAGGATGAACCCGTGTCGAGATCGAATTCTCCTCTTAGCGCTTCTGCAAAACTGAAAACGTCGCACTCTTCCACTGCGTCAACGCCTCGACCAAAGTCGGAGGATGACGATTCAAGCATTAAAAACGAAGTTGACGCCTCTAATGGTCATCAGACACCAGACACGGAGCCCATTCCATCAAAAAAAGGTGGTCGTGCATCGAAAAAGATTGTCCCTCGAATCGCGCCACTCTTCAACGATTTACCTGATTCCACAGATGAAGCAAATGCCGCGTATCAAGTCATAGATTCTTGCCTCTATCAAAACAAGTATCTTGGTTACACCGAACATGCAATGGAATGTGACTGTAACGAAGAATGGGGTAAGTCTTCATCTCGATACACATGCGATGACGGTACTGACAAGATGGTTAGATTCTGTAACAAAGTCCAACCTTGCCTGCGGCGACGACTCTGACTGCATCAATCGTGCCACCAAAATGGAGTGTGTCGGGGATTGCGCCTGCGGATCCGACTGCCAAAACCAACGCTTTTGGCGGCACCTGTACGCTAACGTCTCAGTGATCAAGACCGAGAAGAAGGGCTACGGTTTGCGTGCAAATACACCTCTTAAGCCTGGTGATTTCATATTCGAGTACATTGGTGAAGTTATTCCTGAAGGCACATTTCGAAAGCGTATGCGACAGTATGACGAGGAAGGTATCAAACATTTCTATTTCATGTCGCTCAGCAAAGGTGAATTTGTTGATGCGACGAAAAAAGGCAATTTGGGAAGGTTTTGCAATCATTCTTGCAACCCGAACTGTTACGTGGACAAATGGGTGGTTGGCGACAAACTCCGAATGGGCATCTTTGCCGAGCGGAACATCAAACCCGGTGAAGAGCTCGTTTTCAACTACAACGTTGACAGATACGGTGCCAACCCTCAACCATGTTACTGTGCCGAGTCAAACTGCACTGGCTTCATCGGTGGCAAGACCCAGACTGAGAAAGGCACCAAACTATCTACTGCCACAATTGAAGCTCTTGGTATCGACGATGAAGATTGGGATGCTTGGGATACTGTCACCGCGAAAAAACCTAAAAAGAAGAAGGCTCTTGACGACGATGACGAGGACTATGTCGAGCGCGCTGAGGCTAGAGACCTCGACGTTGACGGCGTTACCAAGGTCATGGCCGCCTTGATGCAGTGCAAGGAGAAATGGATTGCTGTCAAACTCCTGCAACGAATGCAGAAGTGTCAGAATGAGGATGTATTGCACCGCATCATCAAGTTGCACGGTTACAAAATTCTCAACTCGCAGCTATCGGCATGGCGCGACGACGATAACGTCACTCTTCAGATCTTGGACATCTTGGATCGCTTACCAAGGTTAACTCGAAACAAGATTGTGGATGCCAAAATTGAAAAGACACTCGAGCTGCTCAGAGACAACTCTGATGAAAGAGTCGCTACGAAAGCTACAGCTCTGCTCGATGAATGGTCGAAGCTGGAACTTGCGTACCGAATTCCTCGAAAAGTTCGAACTGCCAATGGTGACTCAAGCACACCTACACCTATCAAATACGAACGAAGAGAATCTCACCAAGTGCGGAAACGCTCGAGATCGAGGTCACGGTCACGGACTCCACCGAAAGGTCCTTCAGGAGTACAAGCACCGACTGGCCCGCGTGCTGTGGGTGCACGACCAACAACTTTTGTTCGGCCGACTGTGCCGTTTGTCCGTGGGCCACCACCACTACCTGCTGGATGGTTTCAGGCTCTTGATGAGAGTGGACGGTCATACTTCTACTCTGCAAGTGGCGAGACAACATGGAAACGACCATCGCAACCCGTAGCCAAGCCACCTCCACCGCCAAAGCAGCCCTCCCAGCAGGATATGCTTAAATCCATCATTGATGGAATCGTTACTTCATCGGACAAGAGCAAGGAAAGCAAAACCCTCACGCCTGATACTCCAGATGCCGAGAAGAAGGAGAATAAGATCGAGAAGTGGCGGACGCTGGATGAGGAGAAGCAGAAAAAGCTCTACGAAAATACGGTACGTGACACATCTAAGACCATATTCCCTGACCACTGACCTGTTTAGTTATTTCCCCACATTTCTCATGTGATGAACAAATACAAGCATAAGATACCAAAAGACGATCTGAAAAGATTCGCTAAAGATCTTGCGAAGAAACTTGTCAACTCCGACTACAAGGCTGGACGTGTCGAGAATCCAACCAAGATTAGTGAGAAGCAGCAAAAGAAAGTCAAAGCCTATTGCAAGGATTATTTTGATAAAGCAGCTGCGAAACATAAGAAGCACGAGGAAGAAAGAGCGGCTCGCAAAGCGAAGAAACCAGCATCCGGATCCATGGACATTACGCCCTCGCAATCCCCTCATCCGGCGCAAGATACGCCAACGAAAGAAGAGGACGATGACGAAGAAATGAAAATGTCAGACGTGGAAGACGAGCCTCCATCTCCCACAGAATCCATGAAAAACGGTTCTCTAAAACGCAAGCGCTCAACAGACCTAGAAGCCCTGATAAAAGACGAAGACGAAGATCTCACCAAATCGCCTGCAAAGAAGCTCAACACCGACGCCCATCTACACCTCCCAACACCTCCACCTCCACCACCGCCTGCTCCTCCTGCCGATCCGCCATCAGACCACAATTCGCCTGAAACAACAGCGGAGCATGAACCCGATATCCACGCAGATACAAATTTCCAGAGCAAGAGTATGGCCGATGTTCTGGCGCAGGCACAGCAAGAAGGAGATGACGAAGTAGATTGGGACATGGATGACGACGAGGAGACGAAAACAGGATTTGAACAACAACTTGGACAGAACGGGATCAAGTTGGAGAACCCACTTGTGCAAGGGCAGGATATGGTGAAGAGGGAGAAGATGTGAGATACCTTACTCATAACGTGGTATGCTGTGGTTGTCACAGCGGTGCTCGCTAGAGCTATTCTCACGATCTAGGTATCGCACATGGAGGGATCGGCGCTGTATTAACAACATACCTACCTATCCACGTCGAACAATTGAGCCAGGCGGTATACCATCACAAAGCTCTTCAAAGTAATATGTACTCAATATAATACCACATTCGGCATTTTTACTATTTAGCATAGCTCGGCGCAAACATCTTATCTTGTCTTGAAACCAAAACCAGTTCAGAAACAATGAGCGATACGTATCACAGCTATTGACATCCTCCTTTCTACTCTCAATTTATTACACCAAGCCAATATCAGAACTTCTCCTGCAAAGAAAACCACCTCCTTCACCCCAAGAGCCCCTTGCTGACAAACTCAACTTCCTGTACATTATCTCATCACATCTTGAAGCAAGCCCTACCAATGACCTCCAGCAGCATACATGAAGTATCACAATCTCATTCCTTCCACAAACCAATCTCTCCTAAGGTCCGCACCGACACGTCCAGATCTCAATTATACCTCCCTCCCTCTCTACCATCCAACTAACCAAATCCATAACCCTACTTCAATCCCACCCTCTTCTCCTCCACTCCTACCTCCCAATACCCCATATTACGATCGACTTACCTCACCTATATCCCTCTTCCCATAGCATACATATGTATCTGTCTATTTCGTGGCCCCCTGAAACCACCCATCGATTAAATCTCCTACATCAACAGTACCAACTCTTATTTGATTCATTCATTCATTTAGTCGTTTATTCACGAGGACTAGACTGATAATCTCGATGAATATTTTGCTTATACACGTACAGTACTTACTTTTATTCTTGATGTTAGGATATGGCTCTAGGAGGAGGCGGAGGGGTAGTATACACGACAACTTTGTGATTGAGGTTTTGCGAGTTGAGTTTGTTTGGGTATATATGTTGCATTTCCTTGTTGTGGTGTTATCAACATGGTGGGTGCTGGGGTGAGATTGCTTGCTTGCTTGCTTGCTTATCCGCGTGGTAAGGAAGGATGAAGCTATATATGATTCAAGATAGGAATGGGTGGTTCGTTTTGGTTGTAGATTGTGTTTTGATATTCGGGTGATTATGATAGTCTGGCTCTACTCTTCGCTGTGGACTGAAGAGTCGCTGCCTGCTATGCCACTGCACGATGAATACATTGTAGTAACACTGTGCACTTCGATTTCTTATGATTCCCATCGTATCCTGATGCCAACGAAACAACCACACCACCTAGTAAAAGCTCTCCACGATACTTTCCTTATTCGACCTCATCTTCTGATCCAACCCATCAGCGCCCATACCCGGCGGAGCACCCTCACCCAATCTAAACACACTTTCCACCACACTCAACTCCGTAGCTGTAGTGTCCATACCCGTCACGGCCATCCAATCATTCACCACCATACCAGCACCAACAACTGAACTACCTCTATTCACTGACCCAGCCACAAGAGGCACCTGCAGTAAACTCGACAACTCATCTTGATCCTGTATGCTCGTCTTCGGATGCACCAGCCCACCCTGGTTAGAGAGCGCCATGTAAGAACCCGTCAGCACATTACTGGCAATCGTCTGCCGGAATACTTCGACTCCTAGCGTGTCTGCGATTATTTCTTCCGTTTCTCGTTCTAGATCGGGATGGACCAGCGCAACGTGGTCATTGCAACATATTACGTTGCCTAGGGCTGATAATCGCTCTTCTATTCGTTGTATTTTGACAGAGTCGGGTAGTGTGTTTCGAAGTTGTTGTAGTTCTTGGTCGGTTGTGGATGTTGGGACTAGTAGGCCGTTTTTGTTACCTGCTGTGAGGCGGCCGACGATTCGAGTGCCGGCTATTGTGCATTGTGCGATGGGGATGAGATCTGCGAGTTCGGCTTCAAAGATTGAGTAGAAGGATTGGGATGCGCCGAGAGCGAGGAGGCAGTATGAGTTTGTGAGGGTTGAAAAGACGCCAATCCTGAAGGTTGTGTTAGTACAGTATTTTGCTTTTAGAGGCTGTCGCATTGCCGCCAAAAGATGTCGCGTGCTCATGGCTTTCTAGGACAACTTACTCTTGACTGTTTTCGAAGGTAGCTCGAACCGCCATGATTGTGTTTTACGAAGGAAGAGCTCAACTATTGCAGTGGGATAAAAGTGGTGGAATGGAAGATTTTCGCAAGAGTGTAGTCGTGTGTGTAAAGCGTTGGTGGTTGTCCAAGTCAAATTCTGTTGTAGTGATGGGAAGGCGAACTGTTTTTGTAAACTTTGAAATGAACGCTCGAGGATCTGGTGTGTCACTTGACTACTGTCGTGCGAGTCGGTATTAGTTACAAATCTCTGAAACTGTCTGTGTGTTTGCCTTGTGAAAGAGTCATTCACGACCATGTAAATCTGCTGGCAGCCCACCGTGCGTCATCGCGCAGTCATGTCACAGACGCCAAGCTCAACCAGGAGTTACAGTATATTCTCGACCATCCTGATCAAGAAGCTGGTGCATACAGCTGTCTTTCCCATTTCGCATGAGTCACCTAGCTTCAGATGTAGGAACACTCAAGGTGTTTGAACAGGACTTGGTATCATGGCTGCATCCACTCATTATCATTATACATTATAATTATAATATAGACTTCTGTTATGTCCACATAAACTCCCTTCCAGCCCGACCAATACCGTGTATACTGTATATAGATCCTCTTATCATGTATCATGTAGCTCGATCATTATCTTCAATTATCATCTCTCATATATGCTGGCTTTTTGTTGGTATTGCACCACATCCTGATCGTAGAACGCCAACATTGAGTCGTATGTTGCAGGTGAGTGTTTGTACACCATCATGGTTCCAAACCACGTTGTGGCCGTAACGATTTGCTGGCATGGAGGCTGGCGAAACAGTCGAGAACTCCGTCCATAACTCCAGCCGTAGAATTGTGCCAGAATGACTCGGTAGATGTTGAGAGGACCCCCAGGGAGGTATTGAAAGGCTTTTCCAATAGTCGTCGGCAAGATCAAAACCAAGGCAACCAAACCCTCTCTCGTGGACGGAGAGTGCTTCATGCGTTTCACAGCAATATCACACCCGTATTCGTGTAATCGTAACATTATCGTAATCATCCATCACAGTCGCTCATCCCTCCTATCATCACTCGTCTCCATCCAAAAACCGCACCTTCCGATCCTCCCTCCACCCAACCGTAACGACACCCTCAACGTCTTGCCCACCACCATAGAGATACAACCGCCCCCTCCCCTCCCGTCTCCGCACAACAGTTCTCTTATACACCACAGTCCCAACTTGCACCATCACCACTGCGATGAGCAGCAAGAGAAAGAAAGCATAGTAGTACTTCGGACATACTATCCAATGACTCGAATGAACCTGGTCTTGGATCCGTTGTTGTTCTTCGGTTTCCCATTGTTTGGCTAGTTGGGCGTATAAGCGGTGATTTGGTTGGAGGGTGAATGGCATGGCTTTTGAGTTTGAGTTTGAGTTTATATGGTGACAGCTGTACAATGTGTCAAGTTTGATGTTGGACAGTTGACAATCGAAGGTAGCAAGTGATAGGTGATGTATAGAGTTGTACAGCCTAGATGTCAGCACGAACAGTACAAGGTACAAGGCACAAGAATGGCCCAATATATGAACCTTCTGCCATCGAAAAGCATCATGCACTACCGCGCGTTTGACGTGGCTGGGGTGCGCACCACAACACAATACGAATCCTGTTTTCTATCGTCAGGCCATCATGTAGACAGAAACAGGCTCAGTAGCTTGAAAACACGACGCAACAACTTGGAAGTTGGGAGGTCGGTAGATAAGCACTCGAAGCTAAGAAAAGCACGGTGGCCGGACTCGGCTATTTGACCAATTAGAGAGCTCTGGACGTCGCTTATGCGGCTCCGCTTGTGGTTGGGCCCAGACCTTGGTACTTGGTAGTTTGTCTAGTTTGCTCTGTGCAGCCACCATCCATCATCCTTTATGTGCTAAGCGTGCTCGTAGGCCGCTGCGCCGCTTTAGAACATTAGCAGTTACTAAGTACTGTACCTGCTTCCATTGCTAGTTGATCCGACAAGTCCGCATTTACCAGGAGTCTCCAACCCGCCATCCTACCGTAAGATGTTGCAGAAACACTGCTGATGTAAGCCCGGATATGGCTCGGTCCATGTTGTCATTGGTTAAAACGCCATGATGATTTAGCCTTAGAAGATGTGATCGACACTCGGTAGTTTCGAAAACACACCAAACTCACAGGTCAGATAACCAAAACACACACAGTACCTATCTTACGCAGTTCTGGTCGACGTGCAGACATGCACATCGTTCGCGTACCATGTACCTTATGTGCTCTTTTGCCGGGCGAAAGTAACGTCTTGAACAGGCGATTCGACAGCAGCCGATTATTGGCTGTTATTGTACTGTATGCTTACAATCTATGCCCCGGGTAAGGCTCGGCATATAGATGAAGTTTTTGATGTTCATTTGCCTTCACACCTTGAGACCATAAAAGTATTACGGAGACTATCTCCGCCTGGCGGATCCCTGTGCCTGAAGATCTCGTGTATAAGTATTGGTTGAGCTTGATGAGATGGGAATCATGTATCTGCACAATTCTTGTCTTACAAATACGCCACCTTCACATCAAAGCTGACGCAAGAATTGATGTTTCGATTCGAATTTTCAACCTTTGTCTGATCCACTACAACGCTTGTTATTGCTATGCTTCGTAGCCAAGATGATTTAGAGCCAATGGTGAATTCTGCCATCAGACTTTGACATATCGTCATGCCGGGTCATTCATGCCTTGTGTCGTGATTTGTAAACAAACCAAGCGACTTTGATATAAAAGACACTGGCCCTCTCAAAGTCTGATCGCTTGCCCAAGCATACTGCAAAGTCTAAACCATCCACGTTTGTTATTACCCAAACTCGAAACAAAATGCCGAGATTCACAGTTTTCAAAGGCTCGGACAAGAGCGAGATCGTCGAGGCTCAGACCACAAAACCAGATTTGAAGTCAGATGAGGTGCTCCTGAAAGTAACACACTCCGGTCTCTGTGGCACCGATGTACATTACAAGGGCGTTGATATGGCGCTTGGCCACGAAGGTGTTGGTGTTGTTGAGGAGGTTGGCGACCAGGTAACCCAGCTAAAGAAAGGCGATCGCGCCGGCTGGGGTTACAACCACGACTGCTGTGGACATTGCAAACAGTGTCTGTCCGGCAACGATGTATTCTGCCCAGAACGCAAAATGTATGGTCAAGCCGACCTCGACCAAGGAAGTATGGCCAGTCATGCAGTATGGAAAGAATCCTTCGTATTCAAAATTCCAGACAATTTGGAAAGCGAGCACGCCGCACCACTTCAATGTGCTGGTATCACAGGTATGTTTGACTTGACAACGTCTAACTCCAACACTGACGCAATTTTCCAGTATATAATGCTCTTCAGCAGTATCCAGTGGTAGCAGGAGAACGAGTTGGCATTCTTGGAGTAGGCGGGTTGGGCCATCTAGCCATACAATTCGCCGCCAAGATGGGTTGTGAAGTCGTTGTCTTCTCAGGTAGTGACTCGAAAAAGGAAGAGGCACTCAAGCTGGGTGCCACAGAGTTCTATGCCACAAAAGGCCTCAAAGAATTGAAGCTCGAGGCTGGTCGAGGCATTGACAGACTCCTCATCACCAGCTCAGTACAAGTCGATTGGTCCATATACTTGCCGGTACTAAACCCTCGAGCAACAGTCTATCCTCTGAGTGTATCTGAGGATAACTTGTCAGTACCATACATGCCCCTGTTGGTAAACGGGCTGCGGGTGCAAGGTAGCGTCGTCGGCAGTCGCCAGACTCACCGAGACATGATCGAATTTGCGGCAGCACAGGGAATCAAGCCAATCACGATGACTTTCCCAATGACCAAGGACGGCATCGAAGAGGCTTTCCAGACATTGAACGACGGAAAGATGAGGTATCGAGGAGTCTTGGTCGCTCAGTAGCGTGTTAAGACAATCAGAGTGTAATTGCCAGATTGATGTCCACCAGCTTTTGACAATTGTTGATTAGATATGTTCTTCCTTCCAGCTCGAAATAAGGCTTTTCGTAACAAGAGTGTGTTTACGTGTTGTATATGAGAAAGTTGCGGAAATTGTCCCAGTGATCGCTGTTCACATATCTGACTCGGATTAGCAATAAGCTCCATAAAACCCGTGGAAGCACATACATATATTTCATACTGCTCTTTAAGCTCGACTGTATACTTTCTGGCTGCCACCTAAAGACATACATCACAAGTGCCCAACTCAAAGCCGCAAATGCCGGCCAAGCATTCTCTTGGATGCGAGCTTTGGTTGCAGGACTCAGCCTTTGCGTCCACAGGGTTGGTGTAGGTGTTGTAGCAGTCATTCGCGGAGACTCAATCGACAGCTTAGCAATAGCAAGCACAACTCTTGCAAAGACATAGATAACGATCTGCTGCTTCACGCTGCTTTGATGACCTCGTCCAAAGACTAGATAACCACCCAAACCACCAGCTAGCAATGTGTCGTATGGACCTTCTTTTCCAGGTCTAACAGGGTTCAGCAACCTGAGTACCAGCATAGCGGTTTTGTATATTGTCGCGAAACGTGCTAAGTTTGAGGCGTGTTGCCGTGTAGCTTTTAACACGAGACCAACCTTTTCTCTGAACGTGCCTTTTCGAAACATGAATACCATAACGAGCGCATGTGGGAAGCGTACTTTGGCACCGTAGACTGCTCCATTTCGTGCGGATTTGAGTATCGCAAGAAGAGGGTGTAGTGCGGGATTCATAATGATCGAGTTGATGGACTCCTAAAAAGGTCAACAGACTGGGGCTCAACAGGTGATTGATACTCACCTCCAAGGCCGCCATGGTTGACATTGTGATCTGACTCATACCTTCTCTTGTGTTTGCACTTGTGGTTTATCGTGTGTAGCTCAAGCACGAGGTGAGTCCGAGAACAAGACGTTACAATCGGCGTGGTCTTGTGCCTTGACCAGCGAGTCTCGAGTTCAGATATGCGGACGAGGGTGTCGAGGTGTATTTTTTCAACGATGCTGTCAGTTGTTTGCGGCACAAGAGGACATGTGCATCAAGCACGAGGATGATAGGCACGAGCACCGAGGTGTAGAATGAATGGATGGAATCATCATGAAGCTGCATGTGCAACTGCTAGTGCTCTCATGTTTACCGGCCGTGCCTTCCCCACGACCACAACGTCACCTGGCACGAGCCTTCAAAAGCCGAGGCATAGGGTTAGGGTCAGAAATTTATGTGCTCAACGTTTAATTGGTTAGTGCCGTACAACAGCGCGGCAGGAGTCCATTCTTGTTGTCTAGTAAATTCGTTCTGAGTACAGCTCATCATTACCTAAAACCTCCCATGGTGGTCTGCTCATCGATATTATACTAAACGAACACCAACAAAGAACGCATGAACGCCATCACCTATAATTTTCTGGAGCCCTGGTTTCGAATTGGATGTTGGCATTGTAGTAATGCTTTGACTGCCGAGCACATTCACAACTGTGACTCTTCTTTCTCCTGCCGCCCATGATGATACGCTGGAAGAGCAGCGGGATGCCTTCATGGTACCTGTAAGATCGCGTAACACGATGAGAGTAAGATGGCCGGCGGTTCTGTGATCGGTAAGATGTCGGAGGATACGTGTCTTGGATACGGTGCTCTTCTCGTGGCGAAGCGGGCTTGCTATCCTGGTATGAGTACTCTGAATACACTTGGGAGCTTCGCCGAGGACGACAGTGACGATCGTCGTAGTGTTCATAGTTCACGCGTGTTGAGCTCTCTGGTTCCCGCTCCACGAAGCTCACGCGCCGACGTTTCGTAGTTTGAGATGCTTCGTCTGGTGGTGGTGGTGGTGGTGGTGCATGGTCTTTGTCTGCGACTCCTCCACATGCATATGGTCGGCGCTCACGCACACCAATACGTTCACGAATTTCTCGCTCTTCTGCTGCTGCAAGTTCGGCTTCAAGCAATCGTTGGCGTTCAAGAAGGCGAGCTTCTTGTTGTGCAAGAGTGAGACCATGATTTGAAGAACGTCTACCCTGTCCGTGACTGTTGTGATGGCAAGGCATGATCTCGAACTCTGGATCCTTTCCTCCTGGTGAGGTGCGTAGGGAAAGACTACCAGGCCTTATGTTGAAAGTGTGATTTGCTGGAATAATGAGATGGATTTTCCGGAGAGTCCTGTAGGTTACAGGCTCGCAATCGTTGGTACAGTCCTTCGTTGTCACGTCGATTTCTGTTCGATGCCAATCGGAGTCATCACCATATCGTTTGGATTTATAGAAACGAACGGTTCGTGACATCTCAAACGTATCTTTCCAAACGCGATCTCATGAAGTAAAACAGGTTGATGCGGGAAGGTAATGGTTCAGAATGTTTGAGACAGGCTTGGAATATTGAGGACTCTGAGACTTCAGAACAAAAGGTTCTGCTGAAGCCATATCTCACAACTTTGAGCACTTGCCTGACAGATTGTGCCCATAGCTGTAAGTCAAGAGACCTTTAACTGAGAATCCAGACATGTCGCGGGTCGACACATTTTCGCACCTCTTGGCCAGTACTTTGTGAAGTTCATGATCATCTGAGCGAATCACAAGTCATGGATTGGACCACAAGTCACTTTTGTCAGCATGCCTAACATGTCCCCGCGAGACTTTATTTTATTCCTAAGAGTAGATGCTGAAAACATCTTTGTGCCTCTGTTATGAGCTGCAATGCAATGACAATATGCTGAGTAGTGCAGAGAAGGACCGGAGCTGAAGGTTACTACTAGTAGTGCGAACAAGCAACATCCTGGGGGAGCGGAAACTCAAGTTGGAGCATTGCTTAGCCTTGTATACGTCATTCTATCAGCGGACAGTCTATTAAACACGACTATTTCGTATAGGAGTTAATGCAACCTGAAGCTCGATACTAAGATGATTAGACTATCCCTATATTAAACCGTTCATTGAGGTGTTTCATTTATGTTTATCATAGTTACATCAATTGACAACGCGTGAGTATCAAGTTGTGTACAGTTAAAGTTTGGGGAGTGAAATTTGGCAGCGCCATTTTGAACTTCCGGGGGGTGCCTAAGGTACTTTTGAAGGATACTAGGGACCTTGTGGAGTATGACGACGGCAGAGGGCAACGGGACGAACTGCAGTGATGCGAGATATTTAGTAAAGTAGGCCCAGTACATATCTGTGAACTCTAGTTTATCAAAATCCAAGGTAGATATCATTTACTAGCTACTTATAGAACAGTGTCACCCGACACCCACTCCGAGCAATTTCCTCAATATATATATACATATTCAATAAGGCTGACCTTCGACTGTAAGTACTCGTATGCTCCTATATTACTAAAAACGATACCGCCTTTGATACAGCACTGGACGTTGAATGTATAGGAGCCATCGGAGTTGACGGTAACGCTAGTGCACTCTTGACCAGAATTTGATACACTCCCATATGCGGTGTGGTAGGACTCCCCAGCGGGGTAGTAGTCCAACTAGTTTGGCACGCAGGCCTAACTACCATTCCTGCCATTGCCATTACCGTTACCATTACCGTTACCATTACCGTTGCCATTGCCGTTGCCGTTGCCATTGCCGTTGCCGTTGCCATTGCCGTTGCCGTTGCCATTGCCGTTGCCATTACCATTACTACTAGATGTTGTAGACGATGCCTGCACACATAATTAGCTCGTTGTAGACCATTTGGTCAGGAGTAGCTCACTGTTGTGGTGGTCTTGGTTGTTGTAGTGGGGGGAGTGGTAGTCGTAGTCGTGGTGGAGGCTGTGGTAGTTGTGGTCGTGGACGTAGTGGTAGTCGTCGTAGAGGGTGTAGTAGTGGTAGTCGTCGTAGAGGGTGTGGTAGTGGTAGTTGTGGTCGTGGTCGTAGTCGTAGTCGTCGTGGAGGTTGCGGTAGTGGTAGTCGTGGTGGATGGTGTGGTAGTCGTAGTGGATGGTGTGGTAGTCGTGGTTGTAGTCGTAGTAGATGGTGTGGTGGTGGTCGTGGTCGTGGTCGTGGATGGAGTCGTGGTCGTGGATGGAGTCGTGGTCGTGGATGGAGTCGTGGTCGTGGATGGAGTCGTGGTCGTGGATGAAGTCGTAGTCGTAGTCGTGGTAGTCGTAGTGGAGGGTGTAGTAGTGGTAGTGGTGGTAGTGGACGTAGTCGTAGTCGTCGTAGTCGTAGTGGAGGGTGTAGTAGTGGTAGTGGTGGTAGTGGACGTAGTCGTAGTCGTCGTAGAGGGTGTGGTAGTCGTGGTTGTTGTCGTAGTAGATGGTGTGGTCGTGGTGGAGGGAGTGGTAGTCGTGGAGGTTGCAGTGGTGGTGACTGACGTGGTCGACGCAGTTGTAGCAGAGCTTGTGCTTGAAGTTGAGCTGCTGGTCGATGTCGTACTTGTGGTCGTACTTGTGGTCGAGCTAGTTGTGCTGGAAGCTGTAGTGGATGTTGAAGTACTAGAAGAAGTCGAGGTTGCACTTGTGGAGGTTGTGGAGCTTGACGAGGATGAAGTGGTAGACGTGGTGCTTGAAGAGGTCGTGGACGTTGAGCTTGTGGACGACGTGCTGATCGGTGTTGTCGAAGACCAGGTGACTGAGGAAGTTGGCCTGGTAGATGAAGTGCTAACAGTGCTGCTGCCTGTGGACTTCGACCATTGGCTCCAGACTGTGTTATCCTCGTCAGAAGGTTTGGCTAGACTGCTAGAGATACGCGACCACGATTGCCATGCTCCAGTGGCGGTAGAATCATCGCAAGGGCAAGTGTAATGAGTGTTCGTGACTGTCTTGGTCACATAGACATCCTGTCCGACGATTTTCGTCGCAGCTGCAACTCCAAGCAGGAGAGTCAAGGGGTAAAGCATTTTTCGCTGATGTCGAATCGAATAGATATTGTTCAAAGAGAGTGGACGATGACAATTGCATCAAAGGGGTATTCAGTACACGAAGGAGGGCTTCACGATAGAAAGTTAAGAGAGAATAGAGGAAGTCCATCGTTATCACCACTTCTATACAGAACTTGAGATTGCCCCGAGCTGGCAAGCCACCAAATTGGAACATGACGATCTTTTGTAGTAGTGTACTTGTTTAACTGAACATGGCCTCGCGAATATCTGAACTGTCACTGAGGTCAGTGATTCGTGAAGGAAAGTCGACTTCCAAGAAATGGTATCTTCAACACCAGACGGTAGTTCGGGCTAAAATTGGCCAAGGCTTTGATATCATTTCGCTTTTGAACTCAAATCCACTCCTATCTTCGTTCCTGGCAATTAAGCGGTAGCGCAGGTATTTTACGCTTGACTCGGTAAGCGACAAGTTGCTGACAAGTCTATAATCAAAGACGTGTTCAACAGCATATAGAATCTTCGCGATTTGGCGAGATACAGAAGTCGCAAAACCTATTATCGTGGTACGTTGTGACAATCACCACTGGTAGATAGATTGTAGAAAGAGTTGAAGCGCGCTTCCACAACAGGAACGCGTATTGCTCCCGTGGTGGAGCGGTTGAAATCCCGTTGTATGGGGTAAAACGGCGGTTGAAAAGAAACTTTGTAAGCGTGAAGTTTCGTTTTGATTGCTTGCAAGGCTTGTACAAACATACAAACACAACAACATCATGTGACTATGCCTACTCACAAAGGCCCTTCCAGCTAACATGACTCTCTTGGGAGTCGAATCTATTCACCAAAAGAGGAGTACAAGCTCCATGATCTTAGGTTAGTTGTATGCCGTACTAAAGGCGATTGCGAGTCCCTCTTCGATGAATTTTCTGATGGCACAAGTCAATAATACACTGTCACACATCGAACGGAGGCACTGCAATCAGAGAAAAAAGAATGGGCAATTCTGTAGCTCCCTGGGTCCATGTTATTGGCCGTGCTAAAATGGCGGGTCAGCATGATGCACCAAGAACTCGGTAGCGTCTTGAGGCTTTGAGACAGTGTTTTGACGCCTCCTACATCACTTTCGATTCACAGCTTGCGTGATAGCGTTCCCAAGCGTTCTCATTGCTGCACTGCGAACATGGCCAAGAGCTAACGGCGTCGCCAAGTCAATTTTGACATTGAGGGACTTTCAGTGTGGAGTTCGTGTGTTCATAGTGAGACGCTAATCGATATGTCACACCCGGGGAATGTTTTATGTTTACCCATCCCGGACACAGTTGTAGCTGTGCTGGCCGGACTTTCACCAACAGGAACATGATCAAAGATCATTCGTGGATGGTCAAATCTGACATTATTCAGTGCAGGATGTTTGATCTTCCAAGCAGTGATGTGTAATATACGGCGCGCGAATAGTCTTTCCTGAAATGTCCAAGATCGTGTCTGTAGAGGTTGTTTCAAAATCTTCGATTGCCACGTCTGGAACTCTCTGTACCTAAGAATACTCAACACGTCATCTGTTGCTATACGTATAGAAAGACCTTGAGACTGCTTAGGCAGTGCGACAGGGATACAAGAAGTTGGTCTAGGTAGAAGAAATCCCTGGAGTGCACCCGATGTCGAGGTCGCAGCAAAATACACTTGGCTCCTGGAGTAGTATTGTGCCATAGAACCATGCAACGCTGAGAAGGGGAGCAGAAGAGAAGGAGAAAAGAGGAAGAGACGTTCTCTCTAAAGGTACGATTCGAGTACACGGACCATCCTCTACTCGTAGCGTCCTGGCTGTCGTCCATTCATGCACCGTATTACTTATGGGGCCATGGGTCGTTCCTCTAGCTTGACTTGTGTCGAAACAGGGTAGAATAATCTCCTAGTCTGCATCAACTTGATATTCATAATACGAAGACATCGGCAATACTTGCACTATAGAAACCTACGGAGGTAAATGCTACCCACAACGCTAAGCAAGCTGCACTAGGCTACATCCGGATAAATCAACCCTAAATATATTTTAGACATGAAGTAAATGGGAAGTACTTGTTGATATACGGCAAGACACATCAGCCTTGCATATTCTAGATCTAACTTGGAAGCTAGGTAAATACAATTTAGGCTGCCAAAACGTACTCTTGACTACATCACGAAGTAAAAGCGCCACAAACCAAACTCATCAACCATTTGTCGCCCGCATACCCTGTACAAGCACTGGCCAGTGTGGACAGCTTCTCGGTAATCTCGTCCTGGCCCAGCGCACCTCCCTCTCCCACACCATCCACAGCACCATCTGAGCCCTTGCTCGTCGTCGTCGTTGTTTTAGCGTTCGATGTCCCTGCGCCATTGCCATTAACTCTCGCCAGAGAGAATTGCTGCACGATCTGCGTGCCATTCACTAACCACCCCACTGGGTACGAAGGCTTAGCATTGGCGGGAACAGTTTGATCGCCTAACGCTCCTTTCTGACGACCACCTGTAACGGAGGTACTATGTCCTGTCGAGCCCTGGACACACCATTTACTCGTGTACGGTCCGCCCGCTGCACCAAATGCCTTGCGTGACGAGTCGAACGCGATCTCGGCCGTTCGAGCCCAGATCGCAGCTGGATCGGTCAGCATGGCGGGTGTGTTCCAGAAGCGGCAGTCCGCTGCGCCGTACACAAACATCAATGGAGTACTGCTTTCATCGCCTAGGCGGTAGTTGTTCTTGGCATTGATAGCCAATAGGCCGTTATCCATGGCAAAACCATCCCAGTTCTCGAAAACGGTGCCTTTGACTTGGCTCTTGTCGATGGCGATGTCGCTTGTATCTAGCCAGAAATCGATCACTTGGTTCATGCCAGCGGTCTGAAATACTTGAGATCCTTTTGAGTTGCCGACTGTTTGAACAGGTCCGGTGCCAGGACGACCCCCAATGGCGATGCTTGGAATTTGATGCAAGTTTGTGAGTTGTTCCACGGCGTTACTGCAGGTGGAGCCACAGTAGCCATCAGATAGCACCACAATGTTCTCAGGTTTGAATGGCGGCGGTGTACCTTTAGCGACTGGACGACCTGGACCAAAGCCGGTTATCGATATAAGTTCCTGCGAGAAATCCGAAGGATCAGTGTTTGTGTAGTTGCTCTGGAAGAAAGAGGTAAAAGTGCCGTGGCCGTGCATGTCCGGACCAAAGAAATCTTTATAGCTCAAGAATGGTGAGCTGTCCTGCTTCATGACAGCTTGCCATGCGAAGGGCGTGAGTTGATACTCGTCAATAAGTTCTTCAGTGACGTTGGGGTATCTCTGATCGTTAACCGCATCTATCAGTTTACCAGCCTTGTCGAGTACGAGATTGTATCCGATGGACTCGCGCATGTCATTCTTCTGGTCTGGTCGAGACAGAGGGAAAAGCTGCGCAAGCAATTCAGTGCCAAGATCAATAAAACCACCACCGTTGCCTTGAATGTCGATTATGAGTTTTGTTTTGCCAGCCTTGGTAGCTGAACTGAGGAACGACGCGAGGGTAGATTGGAAGGACGTCAGAAAGGTACTAGCTGACCCTTCAAAAGCGCGAAGGACGAGAACAGCAACATCTTTAGCGGCGGTCGAGTTCGCGGTATTGAGGTAGTAGCCAGAGAGGACGCCTTCATCACCAATAGCGACTGGTGCTGGGTAGTTCGGGATCTGGGTAACTTTAGTCAGCCTCTTCTTGAGACCTCCAGACATCAGCGTCCATGACTTCTCCTCGACTGAGTCTCTCTTCACCTTCTTAGTCGATGTGGCAGCACCACCACAAATACCCCAGTAGTCCTGGCCAGTGGCGATTTTTCCTGTCTTGCAGATAGTGAGTGCGTACGTTGGCTGTGTCATAGTAGTTCCATTCTTGAACTTAATGGTAGTAGACTCTCCGGGGTAGAACTTGGGCCGTTGAAATGGTGAGGATTTAGCTTCTTGAACGTTTTGCGTCTGTGCCAAACTTTGAACAGCCTCGTTGTACATTGTGTCGGGATCATGTCCATACGCTACCAACATCTGTGTCTGCAGGAATTGCTGGGCCGGCAATCCATTGATGGTGTCCACTGGCGAAATGCCCGAAGCTTTTGTTGAGACCACGAGATCTTGGGCATTGCTTGTAACATAGTCGGTTGCCACGTAAAGCTGCGGGTTGGCAAGGCCATCTGAGGAGACGGAAACAAGACTGAAGCCGCGATCGTAATACACTGTCCCAGTCAAGACACCCCTGAAGAACGCATGGAAATCTCTGGAATACATGAGCAGTGTGTCGATGTCGACCTCAATGTCGTACTGGCCGTAGTACATATTGTTGTTAACAGAATTGAGGATACGATCAAGTTCTTTGTGGTAATCAATCGGCGTCCAAAGCCATCCACTCGGAGGATATTGCAGGTAATCTATAGTGCTGTGAATTTCCAACCAGGCTTTCAAGCTCTGGATTAACTGGATAGAAAAAGCCTTCTGAACAGGGACCTCTGAGACGCATTGATAAGCCGCCTTTGCCGGTATATACCAGGAAGTGGCCCCGGAGTTGGCTGCGATTGCGCTAGCTTGGGCACTGGCCATAGCCAGGCATGGGGAGGTCGCCGCTCGTGGCTCAACATGCCGTCTTTCCTGGATTGTTGGAACGGCGCTAGTGTCTGTTATCAGTGTAGCGACGGCGAGACATGCTGCTGCGAGGCCACGCATAGCTGCTGGGCGTATGAAGGACAGACAAATAACGAACGAAACCTGATTCCAACATGCACCGTGTAGATTAACAAAAGTGAGTCCCAGTGCTGATAAGAGGCAGTCTTGAGGAAACGCTCGCGCAGACCATGTACAAATGCACGGCGCAGATTAGCTCGTAAGAGAAATTCAGAGCGAGGAAGTGTAAGGAAGAGCTGACACAAACCTTGTGCTAACAACGAACAATGAGAGCCGAATCATGAACAGATTCAAGGATATACAGATGTACAAATGTACACAAACAAGAGGCAGTGCGTATGTATTTAGAGCACTATCTGTTATACTCTCGTTTCATCCTTGAGGGGCAGTCAGCCATGCTCAAACCAGGCGACACCTGAAGCAACCAGCGAAACTCCGAGCAGCCTTCGTTAACGCGCTTACTGTATAATCAGTGCGGCTGGAGAGGTGTCTTAGCATGTGATTGGTAGACTGGCTGAGGCTTTGGCAGCCGGTGACAGGTTTTGGACATTGTGGGCAGACGAGACTCTGGTCTAGAACGAAGTCAATGGCAAACGAGACGCGAAGGATGCATTGAAGGCTGTGAAAGTGCTGATTTTTAGCAATATTCGGTAAATTGCTTCGCTCCAATTGGTTTGGCGTTTCGTATCACGAGCTGGCGTTGGGGCGGTTTCGGCTTGGTAGGCTTGGCATAAGTCTTCGTCAAGCGAGGCCTGCTCGATCTTGTGCTTATCTCCATGTTATAGCACAGCAAGGTCCACGGTACCAAGTACAGATAATGCGGCTTGGCTGCAGCTGAGTAAGCGCTGGTAACAGCCTTGACAAACAGAAATTATGACGTGGCTTGTCAGGAGAGCGAATCAGTACTGAAGAGATACGGGTCAATATGTGTTCCGCATGTGGTAAGGATGACAGGAAGTGGTTGAATAGTCATGCTTTGTCAATCTGTGTACTTTCATGGCCAGCATGATTGTAGGAACGGTCAAAGTTGACACGTTAGGTGAGCAAAAGTCAGGAGGGGAGGCTGAAACCACAGGCCAGGTACTCTTCTCAATCGTCGACATTTCTTCGGACCCGTCTTCGATTGCGCTGGCTCGCCTTGATAGCATCTTCCGTTAGGATAGATTCTGGCAGCTCAAACTCTCGTTCTTCTAGTTCCGGCATTTCCTTTCCGAACACGTACACCTTCCGACCACGATTGCGCCCAGAGACTACGGCATCTCTGATATGCTGTTTCTCGAAGAAAGAAGTGAAAGGCTTGTTAATGGTTGTGGCAAATGGATAGTGGGTGACTGATATGATGTTCAATCGTTTACGTTGCAGATTTGCCAGTTTGGCTTCCTCGAGGAGCTGCTGTGATGCAAGCGCATCGAGCTCGCTCGAGTCCGGCCCCTTGTCCGATGCAGAAGCTACATGACTGTTGGCACGACTGCGGTTCCTGCTGTTGGGGACACTTTTCCGAGCCCTCGCTTTCCTGGCAACAGTTGAAGTTGATATTTCTTCATCGTCTTTTTCTGCGTACTCAGCTTCCTCCAGCAAGTGTTGTTGACGTTCAAGTTTCCGACGCTTCTCTTCTTCCTTCCAACGTTTGAATTTATCGATAAGAGCTTTAGTTTCTTGGATGAACAGGCTTCGTTTGACCTCATATCGTTTCTTTTCCGTGTCAGTAATGCCGCTTATACCGAGGGTTTTAAGCCAATCTGGACCACGAAGCTCTTCGAGGAGCCGTTCAAGCTGATACTTCTCGTGTTGTGCTCGTTCTTTGTCACCATTCTTCATTTGTTTCTCGTGCCGTTCCGCTCTCTGGTGAGCTTTGGTGTAGATCACGTCTGGCAATAGATCCTCGATGGTGTTCGAGGACGGAGCATACGCTTCAAGATCAATGATTTCTGCATTACGAGGCGGCATCTGGGTTCGAAAATAGTCCGATTGTGAGGGCAGTGCTTCGAACAAAGGCGTATCGTCCAGCAACACAATAGGCGTCTTCGCACAGAGGACATCTTGTTATGTTAGCATGTATTAGTGATATAGTGATCGTCTTCACCTACTTGGGTCAACCGGCTCGAGATTCAGCATATCATCAAAGGCAGGAAAGTACTGAGCCAGTTCTGTCTTCACCCTGCTACTACCATGTTCAGAGCGCAGCTTCCGCTTGTCATCTTTCGCCGCATCTTTGTTGAGGCTCTTCTTCACAACCTTCTGTGCTTTCTCTTCAATTCTCCTAAATTGATCATATTGTGGCCCATAGCCAGGTGACTGTAGAGGGCTGTTGCTGATGCTGCTATCATGGGTGATAAGCGAAGGCGGAATTGGGGCGGTGCGCGTTATATTGCCACCAGTAGAGGAGACCAACTCCGGAGCATCTCGACCGCGTAACGGGATGCAGACAGCGGATGGTCTTGTACTGCTTCCCAGTCTGCGGCGCTTCTGAACGTTATCGAGATCGGATACTGAGGCTAGTCGGCTTCTTTTGACACGTGAAGAAGGAGCGTCGTCGTGGTTGGACGCCGTAGGAGTGGTCACATTTTGAGCTACTGGACTGTTCGACCGTGATGAATAATGCTCTTGATGCTCGTTACGGATATTTGGGCGCCCTCGTGATGATCTCGAGCTGACCACCATGTTATTCGTAGAAGTTTCATGGTGACTGTAATCACGTTCTTGACGTCTGTTGGTGAATGTCGAGAACACCTGGGCCACTTGTCGAACTGAGATCATTTGGCGCAAGCACAACCAGAACAGGGTAAATAGTAGGCGAATTTGAAACCCCTAATATTGTTTTTTGACGCCTAACCATAAACACCCAAACACAATTGACGATTTGCTTGAGCACCTACGACGAATGCAAAATACTTCACAGCAAATATAACGATTGCTTAAATACAGTAAACAGAACGTTCTACAGGCATAGAGCCTATGTTTTCTCGTCAGGCGAACCTGACCCCGACCCTGATCCGGTGTCATGATCTGGAGTGTCTTGGTATACTCCATCGTCGTCGCTGAATACATCCTCATCACTTTCACCCGCGAAAGCATCGTATAATTCTCCTCCGCGTTTCCGCCTACCTCGTTTTGCCGTGAGCCCTTGCTTCGCGCCGTCAGCATCGTTATCATCAAGCATCTCGAACTCGTAATCATCCCGACTGTTCCTCAGTCGTTTTCTCCTTTGAACAAGAAAGTATATACCCAGTCCTAAGCAGAAAAGAACAATCAGGACAATGGACCCGTAAATCCAGATTTGCGTCCTCTTTGACACACCGAATGTTGGGAAGAAGTCTGGCAAGAAAGTATCAGAGGTGGTGTGCTCCGCATCTGCTGCCGGCAATGTTGAACTGGGCGTCGCTTCTGTTGTAGTAGTGCTTGCCGTAGGGGAGTTACTTGTTGCAGGGGTCGTGCTCGCTGCGGTAGTAGATGGCTTTGCTTTAGTGGGACGCTCTGGATGGTCGGAGGGGTGTTCTAGCAGCGAGGTGACAGAACTTTCTGGAGCAACCTTCGTTGTTGTAACAATAGCTGTTGCAATTTCGTGCTCGTCATCATGCTCATCCGGCAAGGGTCGAAGCTCCTGCTTGGCAGCATCAATGCATTCTCCCCAAAGGTTAAGTTTCCAGTCGATGAAGGTGCCGTTATGTTCGTTCGAGTTTGTGTCCTTCACGACCACTGTCCATGTTCCTACTCCACTTTCACCCCAGTGCACCACGGACATGAACGTCCAGTCGATGTACCCTTCGTTGGCGCCGTCGTCCCTTCGAGTTGTTGCTAGGTGGCTAATCGTGCCCTCTGGGCTCTTCAGCTCAACGCTTAGATCGCCTCTGCGAGTGTGGTTCACGTTCATGGTCACTGTAACGTGCTCAATGGTTTGTAGGTTCGCGCCACTGAGCATGTCGGCGGTGATATCGAAAGATGCAGCAAGGCCGTTGTCGCCCTCAGGTATGTCGTGAAGAACCGTAATCCAGGGTGAATAATACCATGCTTGGGGCTTTCGCAGTTCAAAGACCTTGGCTGCCTCGACGAAGCTGTAAGTGTCCAGTTTGCCATAACCATACGTATGGCTGAACTTCTTGCCTCTAGCTGTGTCTTGCCACTCACCTTCCTGGTCTTCGTGTATCGGTACCGATGTATCGATTGCAAGGTACTGCACATCTCGCCATGTCAACTCTGGCCTCGTACTCAGAGCGAGTGCTACAGCACCCGCCATTAGTGGACCAGCAGCAGAGGTTCCCCCATGAGTATTGACACATGTGTTAAAACCAACATCGGTCGTGTGAATAGCATCAGAATGGCCTGAGCTTGGCGTTACGAGCAATAATGCTGAGCACTTCTCTGAATAATAAGGATGATCGCCGGCTCTATCGATGGCTCCGGTAGAGATGGAATAAATACTGTTTGTATAGCCGTCGAAGTTGCAGTTGTCATCCCTTGCGGCACCATTTCCAGCCGCAAAAACAAAGACAGAACCTCGTCCGTCACGCCCTTGTTGAATCCCGTTGACCATGGCTTTCTGAATCAAAATCCCAGGCCCTTCCATGGTTCGTCCATCGTCCGGAGGACCCCAGGAGCAAGAGTAAATGTCATTCTCTTGATAATGGTAGTTTAGGGCTGCAGCCTCGTCTTCATCAGTTACAGGCGCAGAGAGTATGCGGATTCCAGCGACTTGGCCGTCATATGCCATGCCCACCCCACACACATCATTCCGGGCAGCACCAATTTCTCCAGCACACCGAGTCCCGTGCCTATCATCAGACAAGCGAGGTTTGGGATCCGGTCCTGGATTATTGAAGTCCCAGGATCCTTCCGCGTAATAATTTGATTTTAGATCGTCACTTGTGAAATCTAAGCCATCATCGATTATTGCAGTTATGACACCCGCACCCGTCACTCCGTTCTGCCAGACACCGGTCACATTGACATCGACACCCTTCTGAATATAGTTGAACAAATGCCACTGCTCCTGAAAGATTGGATCGAGTATGTCCAACGATGCCGCAATCTCCTTCAATCTTGCCTGATCCGCTTGCTGTTGTTCGTCCAATTGGCCTGGTACATTTGTAGGCGATGCTTGCCTCGAGCTAGGAGGCGGAGGAGGTATTCGTTTGTGTAGACGCATCTTTGCCTGCTGTTTCTGGTGCCACTTGATTCCATAGTCATCCGCGGCAGTCTCAGCGATCCCCAAACTCTTCCTGTGAAGCCTCCGCTTCTTCAGCTCCTGTAATGTAGTCTCCAACCGAGCACTTTGATCTTTCGGACAGGACAGCGTGTAATGATGGGGTAATTCGCCCAATGGGCCCTCAAGGGTGGCATTGAGGACATTCGCTATCGTTCGAGCGTCAGCCAGGCCGTGAAGCTCGAGTGCAAAGTAATCCAAAGCATTATGGTCACGCTTGTGCAAGGCGGCAGTGACTGTCAAGGCTTGCAGGAGCAGCCAAGCGATCGATCGCATCGTGTTGAGCAGAAGTAAGGATCCGTACTACTGGCTCGTTTCCATGGTCAGCCAAATCGTAACCTTCGACGTTGTTGCGGAAGATTTAAACACCAATTTGCACGGCTAGGGACAAACAGCGATGTAAGTTAATTCGAGAACGGATGATAAGTCGGCTTTCATAGATCGTAAAATTTAAACGTTTTTGGACATTGCTGGCTCTCAGATGCCTGGTAAGAAGCAATGCTTGTAGTGAGTCTGTAACAAGGTGTCCAGATTTTCAGCAATGCACGGGCACGTTGAAGAGAATAACAGCAATCACAAAACTAATGATATCTGGAAGTGTAAAGTTTGGTCTGGTACGGAGTACCGTTTCTAGGTATTCAAGGAGACCTGAGGATGTCTTGCACCTTTGTCATATTCCTGCACTTCCTGGGGCGCCCTGCATTGCACCTTACGCTTTTCTACTCAAGGCACAACAGTGGTTTAGAGAGGTGGATCTTCACCGGAACAAGGCTTAGGTTGGCCTAGAGCTTGGATCTTGCCGCTGCACGTTTTAGTTAGTGACGGCGGGACTGCCGTGTACTAAATGTGTTGGCATCATCTTCATTCGTGAGCTGCACCACTTTACCAGCCACTTAGATATTCTTGGTTTCGCTGTCCGTTTTGCGCTCAGCTGCTCTCCCGGTGTAGTTTCGCTTCGATAGTTGTATTGTTACACCTCTATGCAGCTCGGTCTTGTGCGACACGTCTTCGATCTTTCTGCTTCATTTCTGTTTAACGCAATCTTGACCATGACACGAACTTGAAGCGCAATAGATAGCCCACTTTGGCGATTGGAATGATTAACTCTTGAGCAACTATTTTGTGTACATACACCTGCGCGCCATTGAAACAGCTGAAATTGCTATCATGAATTCGATTGACTTCTACCGGGACCCGGCGCTCGACGGGCTCCTTGAGCCACCTAGAAACACGACAAGAAGAACGTCAGGCCATTCGAGACGGACACCAACTGCTCCCAATGAAATTTATGCTCCCACCTATCCACCACCGGCGCCAGAGGTGCCTCAAGATGCACCGATCTCCTATCCTGGGAACGGTTTGGATGGTGGCGGGGGTCTGCAGAGATCATTTTCCCAACGCGCTCGTGGACGACCCTTCGCGGACGAAGCCTTTGCAGATGACGACCTAACAGACGCAATGAGAAACGAGCCTCCGCAATTGTACCCTCAGTCCAACCAATACCCGATGCCAGAGCAACGTCAGCCGCCTCGACCACGGACAAGAGAGGACAATACTCGCCGGAGGCAGATGATTCAGGATAACATAAAGTCCGCGGCTGACTCGGTCCAGTCACCTCGTGATTTAGCAGAGCAAGTCATGATACCGCATCAGGGAACGTACCATGATGATGCAGAGAACATGCCGGGTATGGTGCGGTCCCCGACTACCAAAGATGCGGCCGATCAGTCGGAGCAGAGAGACTGGGCGCCAGACCGATCACCGTTACAGAAGCTCGAGGCGACACTGGGCAATATAAGCAAGGAAGAGAAGCGCGCTCGAGTACAGGAGGCCGAGATGTTGCACATGCAGAAGATCCGTACTCAAACAGTCCCTGAGCGCAACAATGCCGACTCTTCGCGAGAACAGCAGCTTGTATCCACCCCGCCTGCAACCATTGAAGACGCCGGAATGGTTCGGAGCTTGAGCAACACGCAAAAGGATAGATTGCAACACAGCACCGTCATCGAATCACGAAAGCCTGACACGAGACACCTATCTGGTGGTCAGAAAGGGTTTGATTATCAGGTTGCTCCGCCGTTTACACGCAGCGTAACCATAACCCGTACCAGAGGACCAACCACGGTGCATTCCACTCGCTCGGACTCTACATCACAACGACCAGTATCTGCTTCTCAAGCTCAATTGCCTGTTGATCCAACTCCAGACCTGTCACACACAAGGAGTACTTCCGCCGCTCAACCCAGGATCCAATCCCTCCCCAGCGAGGCGTGGGCAACTCCAACTACACAGAGAGTGCACCAAAAGCAGCTTCGTGACCCTGACCCTCTGCCAAGTGCACAAGACCGCAACGCGTCTCACCGGGCGGCGCTCGAACAAATGGTTGACACCGTACCTGCGACCAGATCGAGAAGCTCATACACACAGTCGAAGGCGCTTCAACAAGATTTCCATCATCGACTTGATAGCCAGGCACAGCCTGTGTCATATTTCAGTAGAGATGTACCTGTTATCTCCAAGCAGGATGTGATGCCATCGCGATCTGTGTCTGGTCAGACAGCTATTCGAACAGGCACGCCTCAAGGTCAGGCAATCCCTACCAGCTTGGGAGCACAACAATCACCCGGCGTACGCTCGATTGATTCAACTGTCCCGGCTACTGATTCTATGCAAAGACAGAAACGACAGTCAAATGTCTCGTTTAAAGAGCCGTATGATCGTCGTAGACCAGTCGATGAATGGAAGTCTGCCGAAACAGCCCAACTTGCGTCCGTTGATTTTCTACTGCAACGTCCCGAAACGAATGAAGATCCTGGCCAGAACAAAGCTTGGTGGGAACAAGACCCGAATTCACCACGAAGAAGCGATAGATCGAGGACTGCGGCGCCGAATACTACCGCTGCTATTAATGACTCTGCTGCTGAGTTCAGACCAAGACTCCTTATTAAATGTGGACCCTTACTACGCTATACGGGCATAAAGCGCACAGTCGGCGAGGGCGGTAAGGAATACTGGCGGGGCACAATCATGCTCGTCACGCAGGACTCGCAATCATCGTACGAAAAGCCTCCCGTGCTTCGCTTGTTCGCACAGCCAAAGTCAATGCTAGCTCGTCCTGTCTCTGTGGTCGAAGGTGAACAGCTTGCACCTGAGCATGTGGATCCTATCGCAGGCACTATCAAGATGTCACGAATTGGACGGGCACTGTATGTTCGTCCAGTAGATCACTTACCAGAAGGGAAAGACCTGTCTCAAATTGAGACCGATGACGGACTCTTCGAAAGCTCTCCACCGGTAAACAACACAGATGGAAGGTCAGTCTCCGTTACGTCCCCCGTGTCAAGGTTGAGCGACATGAACGGAGAGCGATGCGGCCGGTTTAAAGAAATCAAGGGCGTTAGATTATACGCCGACCCTGATCGCGATGTGACTTTCTGGCTTTTCAAGCTCGAAATTGAATTGTCCCCTCAGCAGCAACATATTGGCTACAGAATTAATGGCGGCGTGGCACAAGGTTTTTGGGTTCCAGCGGAAGGCGAAACCATGAACATCATGTTCCATTCCTGCAATGGCTTCAGTATGTCTGTCAGATCCGACAATTTCTCTGGTCCGGATCCTCTTTGGAGGGATGTTCTGAACTCTCATCAGAGCAGGCCTTTCCATGTTATGATTGGTGGTGGAGACCAAATCTACAACGACAAGGTCATGACCCATACTCGTCATTTTGGAGAGTGGACAGCAAACAGGAACCCTCATCACAAGCATCACGCACCACTTACAACGGAGATGAGGGAGGAGCTTGAAACCTTTTATCTTGAAAATTACAATAGATGGTTCTCTCAAGGTCTGTTCTCCATGGCAAATGCGCAGATCCCAATGGTCAACATGTGGGACGATCATGATATTATCGATGGCTTTGGATCCTATCCGCATGCATTCATGATGTCTCCTGTATTCAGTGGGATTGGTAACATTGCTTTCAAATACTATATGCTGTTTCAGCAACACAGTGTTGAAGGGATGACTCAAGCCGATGAGCCAAGTTGGATTACTGGGTACAAGCCTGGACCATATATCAAGTCCTTGAGCCGCAGTATATTTCTAAATCTTGGCAGGCCGGTAGCGTTCCTTGCACTCGATTGCAGGACCGAGAGAACGAAGGATCAAGTGCTGTCAATCGATACATGCGATATGGCTCTCGAACGATGTAGGAAGGAAATCACAGAAGGCCAAACGATGCACCTGATAGTTCTATTGGGCGTGCCGATAGCTTATCCTCGAATGAACTGGCTCGAGACTGTCTTTACTAGCCGCGCAATGGATCCTGTCAAAGCCATGGGTCGCTATGGCTTGCTCAAAGGTGGCCTGATGAACAAATTTGACGGAGGAGTCGAACTACTAGACGATCTGGACGACCATTGGACTGCCGCTCACCATAAGGAAGAGCGCAATGAACTCATCAAAGAACTTCAAGACTTGGCTGCAGAGCGCTCCGTTCGGGTCACCATACTGAGCGGCGATGTACACCTTGCCGCCATTGGCCAGTTCTATTCCAACCCTAAGCTCAAAATCCCAAAAGATCGCGACCACAGGTACATGCCTAATGTGATTTCATCTGCCATTGTCAATACACCACCACCGGAGATGCTTGCCGATGTATTGAACAAGCGTAACAAGGTTCATCATCTCGACAGTTACACGGATGAGGCAATGATACCCATGTTTATCCACGATGTTGACATGAGAAAACGTAACAACAAAAATTTGTTGCCACGACGAAACTGGTGTTCTATCACAGAGTATGTCCCAGGCAAAACTCCTCCCGCATCACGTTCGGCCTCACCTGAATCTGTGCAATACAATGAGGAACAAGAGACCCTGCCACAACCGAAACGGCGGTTTTCGCTGTCTCGGGATGATGTCAATCCAAGAATGCTTTTTAGGCGAATGAGTTCTCGGAATGCACCTCCTAGTGCATATCGAGACGGAGATGTGGATACGAGAGATGAACCCCAGAGAACGGCATCATTCGATGGAGCGCGACCCCAACCATCTCGGTCCCGTAGCTGGAACCAAAGGCTCGGTCTTGGCAGGAGAACTGCATCGGAGACCAGGGAGTCCACAACCAATGATGACGAGTTTGTGGATGGCACTCCTGATGGGCGTCGTCCCCGACCCTTACGTCCGGGATTTCATCGCCGACCAACAAATCTATCTGAGAAGGCAGCAAGGAAAGGCAATGTGCCAGCAGTAGATGCGGAGGGCAACGAGATCGATGTGAATGGTCACGTCAACCTCGATGGTGGACTTGATATTGTGCTCAACTGCGAGATTGATCAACGAGATCCATCTGGCATTACAGAGCCCTACAGGCTTCTTGTGCCTACGTTGTGGTACGATGGTAGCTCGGATCGAGAGAAATTGGATGGCGCAGGAGGGCTCAGCCGAAAACCTACTCTACTCAACAGAATGGGTATAGGCAGTCGAAGTGGGCAAGGAACAGCCAAAAACCAAGGTAGTGGCAACTGGGGACAAGAAACGAGTGATACCGAGAGTTACAGTGGCAGTGAAGGAAACGTGGAGGAGAATCCAAAAAAGAAATTCAATCTATTTGGCAGCTTACGACGGAAACGGACCCAGGAAGACCCTAGTCGTGGTTATGATGTCCAAGAGCCTTCGCAGGACTCGAAGTACATGGCAGAGCCAAATGAGTCAAATTCAGCCGCTGCACAGCGTACATTCGCAACACGCGATCCATCAACTCAAGTTTCAGCATCTACCACCACTTCGAAAGACACTCCACCGACCACGAGTTATCAAGCAGCTCCACAATCGTACGACATGCCATACGACGCGTATGATGCACCACAGCAGATGTCACGACCACCTCCGGATAGCTCCCCAGACCAGACTCGTAATACGAGACAGGCACTGCCGACCAGACTTTCTTCCTTCAAAGGCATCAATTTGTTGCGTAAAAATAGTCGCAAGCAAGCGACGAACGATGAATACTCCCAGCCTCCGATCATCAGTCAGCGTTATGAGTCACAACCACAGTCGCAACCACAGCCGCAACTACAATTGCAACCGCAACTGCAACCCCAACCCCAGCCCTTCATTGGACCGACAACTCCTACAATGCAACGTACAAACTCGTACTCCATAGGTGGTAATAGATCCAGCACATTGCAACCACAGACAAGTGCATACGAAGCCTCTTCGGCATACAACCGACCGCAATCTACGAGCCGAACTGTCTCGCAGCCAAATACCAGTGGTTTCACGGTCGGTCCTCCTTCCTCCTTTCCAGCAGCGACAACCAATCCCTCAATGACTTCTGCCCAACGAGCATCCTCCAATCGCAGCAGCAACAGTAGCAATTGGCAAGGCAAATATGATGCCGTTCCTGGCCTTGGTACAGACCATGACGCTTTCGCGAATAATCCTCAACAGCACTCATTGAGAGGTAACGGCATTCTGGGCCAAAATATTCCCACATCGAATGACCAGTCCAGCCGCGAAAACGACGATTCCGAAGCCCGACCCTCGCAGCGTCCAATGTCACAAAGCTACAGCGGCATCGAAGCCTACAGAGAAAAACCAAAGCGAAGCGTCAGCCTCCGTGATCGTGCACGAGGCTTACTTAATCGCGTCAATAGCAAACGCAGATACGACGACGATGACGACGATTATAGTTACAGCGATGGTGAAGGTCAAGATGAACGTGAAGGCGAAGGCGAGTACAGCGATGAAATGGGCGAAGAAGACGAGCGTGGCCACAGCGACGGCGAAGGATCGTACATATCAGGCGACGACTACGACGACTACGACGACTACGACGACTACGGTCAGAAACCAAAAAGAGGACTTTCCCAGAGACTCAAAGAGAGTATGGCGAGAATGGGCTCGAAGAAGGAGAAGGAGAAGCCAACTGGTAATGATGGTACGGTGAAGGGCGGGAATTACTATTGACTAGGCAACGACGATGATGCTGGCGCATCTAATGATAGCGCTGGCGCTGGCGATGAGAAGAGTCGTGGTGGTGCAGATGATGATAATAGTGGTGGGACTGAGGAAGGGTGGGTTGTGTAGATTGGTGTACGTACATAATTCATGATGTTTGATGGTGATGAATTTTGAGTGTCTGATTGGATGGATCCAGCTGGAATCTTGCTGAACGGATGGACATATATACATATCTAATTTCACGAACCTTGACGAACGTATGTACTTGCCTTATCTCTCGGCCAATTATTCTCAGGTTGTGGTTTCGATGATTGTGATTGGAGAATTATTCCCTCCCTTCCTCTCTCGAACATATCAAGTCATGTAAACACATACACCTAGCAAGCCAGGATCCTGTGTCCAGCACCGAAGGCATGTGTGCTGTACGAGAAGGAATAAACTGGAACATCTGGAAGTATACACGGTATAAATTTGCTAAGAGGTATATAAATAAGATGTTTAATGATTTAGTATAATGTTTATGTTTCACTTATCATGATAAAGCATACAAAGTTACGAACCATTTATCTACAACCCTCATACACCTGTCCCAGTGAAAGGGTCGAGTAATAAGTATACAGTACGTGTCAATCGCGAACCAAGAGCAAAGCTGTAGTAGAAACCTCTAAAGAAGAAAGTAGATTGGTTTGCAACGGAAACTATAAACGGTATCGAGAGGTTTGTATGCCATCGCTGAACAAATGAGGAAGTGCTACAACGAAGTGACCAGTAACACTGGCTGTGGCGATGGCGAACATAGAGTTGAAAAGGAGCATTCGCCGTGGTGAGGATTTCAAGTGCTGTTCGTGCACGCGTATACGTGAGTGCCTATGTACAGTATGGTATTTGAGATAAGGTTCCTGTAGCAATGTGTAGCTGGTGTGCGCACCAATCCCAGCCACGACCGGATACGAATTGGAATTAGTCAATGATTTCGATGCTAATGCTCGTTGTGGCCTTTCACATGAAGAGTACTACTATCAACAACAACCCCAGTCTTAGCCTCATCAGTATACCCTCGCTCCCCTTCCTCCCTCTCCACCACCATCTCATCCCGGTCAGTCTCACCCATCATACCACTCGCCTGCTCCCGTTTAACTTCTTCTCTCATAACCTGACTTGCAGCTGCATTAGCAGGAACAGCATTCTTGCTCTTTCGTCGTCTCATGAACAGTACAGCACAAACCATGAGGATAATTAGCACAACGACAACGAAGCCGATGATAAGGCCTATCCATGCTTTCTTTCTCTGGTCACAGCATTTTAGGTTGGCGAAGGATGGCCATTTGCAGTTTTGTGTGTTGCATGTTTGTTGGAGAGCTGCGGTTGCCGGGCTGGTGGATTGGCTGTGGCGGACTGTTGTGGTGGTTGTGTGGGACGTTGTGTATGTTTGGACTTGGCCTTGGGCGTTGGTTGAGGTTATTGTTTGGGCGATTGTTGTTGGGAGGATTTGGTTGGATGAGGAAGGAAGGTTGTTGAGGTGTGAAGACTGTGCGGTGGCTTTGGAGGTGTGGATTGCGGTGGTGAGGGTTGGTTTTATTGTTGATACTGCTTCTTTTATGGTCGGTTCGATGACAGCGTCGATGGGGATGGTATTGGATCTTGTAGTGGCTGTACCCTGTGAAGGAAATGCAATTTGAGATGTATTTGGTGTGCAGACTCCCATGTTTGTTGTGCTTGAGAGAAGATGAGAGGGGTGATTTTATTGACAAGTGTACTGTTGTGAAATGTGGTGGATGATAACTATTGTATCAAGCTGGATGGAGGGACAATCTGATTCTGAAGTGTCTCCTCGTCAGGTATTTGAAAACTGGAGAATGCTGTCGAGCTGGGTGGAGGATCTCTCCATCCATGTCAGCATCGAGCGGATCCGCATCCTGCTGGAATACCGATTGCATATCCGCTTGGATGAATGAGGTGCCCTTGTAGCTGTTATGAGTTTGTAGCTTTGTTGTTGCGGGTACGAAGGTTCAGCTGTAGAGGGACTGACACGACGGTCGACTATGGAAGTTGGTGATAGGCCAGCTCGTTCAGTAACATTGGGCTCGAACGGCAATGGAGCACAGGGCGGGTATGGTATTGAAAGATGGTGTTAATTGTGTCTATTCTTGTGTCTTTCGACCGGGTATTGTAATGCACGGGAAGATCTGCTGAATACCTGCCAGTCAAGGCATCATGGGTCGCCTAACGATTCAGGCCTGACATTACGGGGTACTAGTAGATGGGTTGCTGAGATGTGATTGGTGATTGACGTACGGTCTCGACTTCCTTCAACCAATCGATGTTGTGATCCTACCAGTACATGCGGTTCCTTTTACACAGCTCGTTCCGTTGATAGCAATAGCATATGATCGTATCAATGTTCGTGACCCTGCCATACCAAATTTCCAGAACTTGAGATCAGAACAGACCCGACGAGTAGTTTGAATGAAGGGAGTGCTCGATGCCACGAACCTGAACTCTTCATCTATACAGTTGGAACAGATGTGACAGCTAATAGCTGCTTGTGCTTGGGAGAATATAAAATGAATCCCCCCATTGAGATGGACACCTAGCGCGTCTGCAGCGCTGCTGAAGACAAATGTGGTGAAGGAATTCTGCGCTTTGCACCTGTAGCTGCATCAAGCGCCAGAGGAGTCGGTTCTGCTGACAGACTCCCAGCTGCAAGACTTAATTGGATCATTGAGTGGCCAAAGAGGAGTCCTTGGGTTCGTCTTCGGTTATTGGTTCTTTGTCGTAGTTTTTGCGCATGCAATACCGTAACTTATATATATAATTGCGATACTGCTGTCTGGGTAAGGTAACTGGAGAAAAGTTAAAACACGACATAAAAGGTGATCATGAAGTCAAAACTTTGAATATCGTGTGCATACAGCCAAAATGCCAAAAGATAATATTCTGTCATGAATGATGTACAACGTTTCCATCAGATGTTTTCCACGCCAGAGAGTTGGGTATCCACACGCCAGTAAGGATGAAGACCTTCCTGGTCCAAACGCGAGTGCATCAAGTCGAGAAACACTTAACTGAGGTTGGTCGTGTATCACCCCATGGCACGATGGAGTGAATGGTGCAAGGATGATCTAGGCTGCTGCTGCCGCTGATGTATCTCACATATGGCAGGTAGTACACAACTTACATGTCGAGAATGGTAAATAGTGTGTTAACTAAGAAGGAACAGAAGACGTACCTGGGTGTGTAGGTGCGTCCTGTACACCCTACGTTCTGATGGTCTCCATGCTATGAGGTTACCAAGATTTGGTTGCGTACACGAAAAAAGCTAAGCGCAGCACTCAAGTCGTTTGCTACATTTTTTACGAAAGGACAACAAACCGTGAGCATGTTTCAAGCGTGTTCCGGTTCGATGCTGACCAGGCTTGCTCACAGAATGATGCAGCTGATCAAATCTGGATGTGTAAACATTCCAGCAACTCTCACAGGCAAGTCGGCATACCAGCGGGTGATCGGTGCTCTGCGCAGGGATGGATACGACATCAGTTCCATCTACTGTCAATCTCAATATCTCTCTCCGTTGTTTTGCCATGAAAGTGTACTATACCTGTGAATTTGTCAGCTGAATATTGAAAACGGACTTTTTGGGCTAAGGGCCGTTAAATCCGTAAGAGATCTTCACGCTTCCCCCCTTGATACGTCCGGATCTAATATCTCGACGTAGTGCAATTACTCATCTTCGAGATGATGAGAGCTTGAGAACCATACCAAGATGCCGAATTGGATGTATTTAGGACAGTCAAGATGTAGAGACTCAATTGCCTACCAAGCTGAGCTTCTCCATAATCCAACACCCAACAATAAGCACACCTGTCTTCGACCATGAAGTCAATCACAGTCTGGGGCAACGACAGCGGCCCAAACCCGTATAAAGTCCTCATCATCCTGGAAGAACTCAACCTCCCATACGAGTTCAAGGAGTTGGATTTCCCTAGCATGAAGCAACAGTCTTACGTCGATATCAATCCTAATGGCAGAGTGCCGGCGATCGAGTCTCTACATCTTGACTGTCCTAAATACATCCAATTCGGCATCTTGGTATGGTTCTCAAGCTCTCA